>Ga0116216_10000136_pt1 | contig 66849 bp, 69 predicted proteins | sample Sb_taG_11_FD_89696 | JGI IMG/M metagenome (GOLD analysis project Ga0116216, IMG submission 89696) | Peat soil microbial communities from Weissenstadt, Germany - Sb_50d_3_AS metaG | ecosystem: Environmental > Terrestrial > Soil > Wetlands > Peat | place: Germany: Weissenstadt | collected 2010-09-21 | reverse complement strand
ATCCGCCTCACGCAGGATCTTCACCATCTGCTCTTCCGTGAACCGGCTCTTCTTCATGGCTTCCTTCCCCTCGGAAGCCATTTTCTCAAGAATCAGTCGGTCCGAGAATCACCGGGCAGGTCATTCCGTCTACATTGCCTCGGCAGAACCTGGGCGAGGCTGGAGGTCATCGAGAAACGGCGCCGCTTCGACCACCGGCCGCACCCGCGCGGCGAGGCGACGAAGCAAGAGGGCCGCAAACGACGACCCCCGCAGGCGGAATTCGGCCAAGGTCCCTCGCTCGGAGAGCGTGACTTCATAGCGTTGTGACACGTCCTTCGGGGTTCAATCCGGTTCGCCGCGTGGCCGATGTCTCCGCTATGAGGCTTTCAATCTTGCTCGCCGGGCTGTTCCTGGCGTGCGCAAATTCATGGCCTCTGCGAGAGGCAGTTCGCCCGGAGCCCAATATTCGGGAGTAAGTCAAGACGTGTTGTTAATGGACGGATTCAAAAACCTGTTAAAGCAAATCGACGGGTTCGAAAAGCAACTTGAAGACTGCGAGAGAAGAAATGGCCTTCGAGATTGATCTCCGAGATCTTCGACGGGTAGTCAATCGACTCCTTGATCATGCGCAGGACAAACTGGGGTCAGACGTTCTTGTAGTGGAGAAAGATTACTACTATCAGATTCCTCTAAAATGGCGCTACGAAATGGGTTCAGCGCCTCGCCAACCCACCATCGGGAGCCTACACGACGACTGGGAGTTCTGTCGGACGCTTGTAGATCCGGAGAAGGAGCCGGTATCGCTTCTGCTCGATGAGCTCGCTCCTCTCCTATCGTATATCGCGTTCGCTGTGCGCGAATGATGAATCTCAGGACTTACGTGGGTTTCGTAGACAGTTGCGAGCTTTGGACCCGGAGGGGCCGGCCGTGTTGATGGCGGTGACGTTCGCACACCTCCCCTCCCCAACAGCACCACGAACTTCGCGCGCACGCGCACACGAAAAAGCGCCGCGCACCACGACCCCCGCAGACCAAGGGGCGGGGACGTGAGCGGGCGACGCTAGGCCGCACCGGGTGGTGAAGCGTTCTCGCGATCTGCCCGGTTTCGGCCTGCGTTTCGCAGCGGGACCATGGAGAGGTGCTGGCGAATGCAACGCTTCCGGTTCTTATCGCCTGGCGTCCTTATTGGAACGTGGTCGTTAGCATCGATCGGAGTCCTGACACTAGTCTGGATGGCGGCTCAGCCGGGCCGGCAATATCACCATATGACCGTCCTTTGGCTCGCGGCGGCCCTAGGAACGGTCTCGTTTGCGCTCTTTCTTCTTTTGATAGGACCCGTCACCCTCTTGCCCGCTTGGAGAGCCTCTACGTCCGGGTTCAAGAAAGTGATGATCACGGTTGCCCTGGTACTCACCGGAACTCTCGGGGTCGTGATCTGGACATACTTCCTCATATTGTTGGCCATTATTTCAGATTGAATCGCAGAGAAAAGGTTCGATGTCGCCGCCATCGGAAGACCGTTAGTGGCACGGCAGCGTAAAGACCCAGCCATCGTCCATCGTCATCGCCCCGCACGACTTCACGGGCACCGGAATCGCCGAGAAGCTCGGGCCGACCTTGCCGTGCGTCGCCCTGAGGGTAGAAGCGCCGCCGATAGCAAGCGCGCAAGCTCCGCACGTGCCGAGCAGCGCGGCCGTCGGGACGAACACGAAGAGGCCAAGCACAAAGCACAAATAGCCGGGCAGGCTGTGCGAGTAGCGGCGGCGTGTACGGGTCGCCGTGATCAGGTCGCGGGCTTGCTCGAATAAGAGCGTCATTTCGGGTTCTCCTCTCGGGCCTCAAGCTACAAGCGGCGCAGAGTGGTCCTGTCGATCGTCTGCTCTGCACATGGCTTCTTGGAGAACAGGGCGGCCAGGGAGCGCACGAAGCGCATAGTGGTCAGGTACTCGCGCTCAAGCGTCAATGCGTCTTGGGCTTCCGCGAGACGTTGGGATGCGGCCCGCACCGCTGCCTCTCTTTCTGAGAGGTGGTGACGACCCGGTGACAAGCAACTTGCTGCGCAACTATCGAGAACTTCTAAAGTCCAGCTTGAAAGTCGCAGGTTCGAATCCTGCCCGGGGCGCCACCGAACGTCGCGGTCTTCTTATTTTTTGGTACCCGCGCCCGTGTCACGCGGCGCTCTCCGAGAGTCAGGGTACGCCTGGGGTGCGGCCAGAGGCTTTCTCGACCCGAGATTTGTCGCACCAAGGGCGTCGGCGAAGCCGCTATACTCGCTGGGCAGGAAGTGACCGTACAGGTCGAGCACGAGCTTGGCGCTCGCCCGGCCGCCTCGACCCTAGATCCACTTGATGGGCGTCCCTCGCGCGAGGTGCAGGCTTGCGAAGGTGCGGCGCAGGCCGTGAGGCGTGAAGCGGCGATGAGGCCTCAAGCGCCTCCCGGACGATTCGGCGGAAGACTCGATCTCGGAAGTTGTTGGAGTGGAGGAGCGTCCCGTCGCAGCTCGGTATAGAAATGATGCAAAAGCTACCTTTCGGCCGCACCGTTGCGGGCGTGACAACGATTGCGGCCATAGGTTTGCTCTTCCCAACTCAGGTCAGAGCGGAAGCTAACTTGAACGCCTGCTTCTTTCCCGGATAGCCTCCCTCAATGGCCTCGATCTCCGCCGTACCCGCCCTCAATTCCGCTTCCGATCTCGCCGCGCGCCCCAGGGACGTCGCATTCGACTACCTCAAGGCTACGGTGGTCCTGATGGTCGTTGCCCATCACAGCTGCCTTGCCTACACCACCTTCGCGCATTTCGACCCCGCACGATATCTCGCCGCCCAGCCGGTTGTCGATCTGGCACGCTGGCGGTTCTTCGACTACGCCGAGAACTTCAATGACGTGTTTTTCATGTCGTTGATGTTCTTCATCTCGGGGTTGTTCGTTTGGCCCTCGCTACGGCGCTCCAGGGCTCTTGTCTTCCTGCGCGGTCGGCTCCTCCGGCTCGGTGCACCGTTCGCGGCCGGCGTTCTTCTGCTCATGCCGCTTGCCTACTACGCCTCCTGGCAGCTCACCGGGCATGATGCAGGGTATCTCGCCTATTGGCGCCAGAACATCACCACCGACGGATGGCCGCCGGGCCCCCTATGGTTCATCTGGCTTTTGTTGTTCTTCGACACTCTGGCGGCTGGCTTCTTCATCGCATGGCCCCGCCGCATCGGTGCCGTGCCACTCATCTGGACCAAGCGCGAGCCGCTGCTCGCCGCCGCGGCGATGTTTGGCCTCTGCGCCACAGTTTACCTACCGGCGCTCAAGGCCTTTGGATTCCATACCTGGGGTGCGTTCCTTATACCACCGCTCTATCTCCAGCTTAGCCGCTTCGGTCTCTACCTGGTCTGGTTCGCTTCCGGCGCCTGGCTCGGACGCGATGATCTCGAGCGCGGGCTTCTAGCTCAGGACTGCAGCCTGGCGCGCCATTGGCGATGGTGGGTCGCGACGTGTTTCGTCGCATACAACGTGCTGGTATTCCTGCCGATGGGACTTGCGGCGGCAGGAGCCCTGACTGCGTTTCAGCGCGGCACGATCGGAGCCGTCCTTTGGGTCGTCAGTTGTGTCGCGAGTTGCTTCGCCTTTCTTGCTCTCTTTCGCGGCGCCGTCCGAACGAGGCGACCTTGGATGGATTCGCTCTCCAGATCGGCCTACATCATCTACCTCGTGCACTACGTATATGTGCTTTGGCTGCAGCGGGCTTTGGTGGGCTCGGAAGTCCACGCCAGTTTGAAATTCCTCGTCGTGTTCACGGGAGCGACTCTATTCAGTTGGCTCACCGCTCAGGGCCTACTGGCAGTCCCCTGGCTTCGAAGGGTGCTTTAGAGGTCAGCCTTGCGTACCAAGCCGGGGATGCAGATTGCCGAAAATGGAAGAGCAGAGAGTGAATCCAGAAAGTTCACCCTCCGAGGGTGCGCGTCTCCCCCGGTGCCGGTCCACCTTCGCACGAGCTTGCCCATCCCCGCAACGGTGCAACGCTCCGCTCGCGGGTCCTTCACTCGCTGACGCGCCACCTGACGAGGCGCTTCGGCGGCGAAACGCCTGCTCGGACGGCGGCCGTGGTACGGTCCGTGAAGTATGAAGCGACTGCTCGTCGGAGCCGCGATCCTCGTCGTCCTCGCGGTGGTCGTCGTGGCCGCGCACATGGCCTTCATCGAGATCGGGCGCGAGGTCGTCACGCTGCGCACGCAGCGTCCTGACGGCAGTTGGCAGGACACGCGGCTTTGGATCGTCGACGACGGCGGCTCGTCGTGGCTCCACAGCGGCGGCAGCGCCTGGTTGAAGCGATTCGAAGGAGATCCCGTCGTCGAGCTCGAGCGCGGCGACCAGAGCCGCCGGTACCGCGCGCACGCGGTTCCAGGCTTCCATCCTCGGATCGACCAGCTTCTTGGCGAGAAATACGGCCTGGCCGACCGCTGGGTTCGGTTCATCAGCCCCGACAACGAACGTACGGTCGTCGTTCGCCTCGACCCGCTCTGACGAAAGAGTCGATCACGCGAGGGAAACGAGATCCTCGTCGTCTTCATTCACGGGCCAGCGGCCTGGGGGAAGCACACGATCGGATTGCTGCTCAGCGCGCCAGGACGGGGTTTCCGCTCTTTGACAATCACCTGGCCGTCGAGCGGCGGCAGGAGGCGCCTTCGGCGCGGAGACCGGAACCACTCCCCCTGTGGACTCCGCTCTCAAGAGCCACACTGCTCTTCAGCTCGAAAGCTCCAACCCACCCACACACGGTTCGCGCGACAGCCCAGCGCGGCGTGATGAGAGCTGCTTCCCGCCGCGCCCCTCAGGATGCGCGACTACAAGGGCCCACGGCGCTCGAGCAGACGCCGCGCCAACCGTGGCGACAGCAGGGCGCCGAGTGTCGATGTCGGAGCTCCGGATTTCGGCTTGAAGTGTCGCTCGCCTGTGGGCAGCATCGGTGGCGGAGCAGTGACCACGAGGCCGAGTACCGCTCTAGACGGGCTCGCTTCTGCCTTCGAACACCACTCGATCCACAGCCTCGCGCGTGCTTGTCACAGTCACCCGACGTCCTGTGGTATAGGCGAAACAGCGCTCGATGAAACCCTGCCCCGTATATCGGACAGCGTCCGGATAGTCTGCGGCCTCCGTGACCTCGATGCGGAATCGCTCCATCGTTCCAGTGAATCGCCACCGCGTGAAGTTGTGCGCAGCAGCGGCCAACGTGTTCAGGAAGGGGCCGAAGCGGTCCCCGAGACGTTGCGCATTCTCGGGTTTGAGTTGGTCGTAGATTCCCAAGGCGATGACCCGGTCCGCACTGAGACGCCCCGCCTCGATCAAATACTCGACGTTGCCATGGCCTTCCTTCGCCATCAGGAGCCGCAGCAGCCGGTCCTCAGTTGCCACCGGGTACCAGCTCCCGGGTCGAACTGGCTCCTCGAGGATCCGTAGGTCCTCCGGGGTGAGCGCAGCCTCGAGGTCGCCTTGCGTGATGCGCCCCCGCTTCATGCGTTCCTGGACCGATGCGACGAGCAGCTGCATGAAGCTGCCCTTGATACTCGGGGTCTTCATCTACACCCCCCTCCGAATTGGTTCGTCATCGGTGGACGAGGAACCGCTTGAGCGGCGCGGCCAGAACCAGGGCCTGCCGGTCGCCTAGAGCGCCGCTGTTCAAGAGAACACTAGATCCGGGACACCGCCACCTGGTGCGAGCTACGGTTGGAGCCGGATAGAGCCGGGAGGCGCCACGGGGGCAGCCTGGGTGCGGCCTTTCCATCCCTCATCAGCGGGTTCATGAGGCCAGTATGAATCGCTATCGAACAGGGCGTGCCTGGGGCGCCATGAAGTGCTCGATCGACTGCGGCCCGAGTGGGCGCTCACGCGCGACCAGGGAATCGTGGAGCCTGCACATCGGCACGCCTCCGCGTAGAGTTCGAAGAATCCTCGCATCTCCAGGAAACCTCGCGGCTCAATCACTCGGCTTCGGGAGCAACCAACGGCGGCTGCTCACCAAGCATGTCGCTGATTAACATGAGCTGGAGCCGAACGCCCGGCCCTCCGGGCGCACGGTCAGCGGCGGCCGCCCGTCGGTCGAACTTTGCGATACGGCGGCCAGCAGCGAATAATCCGTTGGACGGTCAAATGGCACGACCACGCTTGATACAGGCATCTGAATGGGAGTTCAGGAGCCCAGCGCCTTGTGCGTCGGTTACCGGCATGTGGCATCGCTACTCGGTGCGCACGAAGAGGAACAGACGGGCTGGACATCGCTGTGCGTATGCTTTTCACATTCGCAGGTGGCAGCGGTCACTTGGAGCCACTCCTCCCGATCGCCCGCGCCGCCGAGCTTGCGGGCCACACTGTCGCTTTGGCCGGTCGGCCATGGATGATCCCGGAGGTTGAGACCCTTGGGTTCCCCGCTTTTGCCGCAGGGTCGGATGTCGGCCTTACGCCGAAGCGACTTCCGCTGGCTGAGGTCAATCTGGAGCGGGATATTCTGGCCGTCGGTAAGGGCTTCGGGTGTCGCATTGCACGCGAACGGGCGGCGGACATCCTCCCGTTGTGCGCCGCGTGGCGGCCCGACCTCATGGTATCCGAGGAGCTGGACTTCGGGCCCATGGTCGTTGCTGAGCGGCTCGCGCTGCCCAGTGCAACCGTGCTCGTCATCGCAGCGGGCTCCTTCCTCCGATCTGATGTCGTTGCTGAACCGCTGAACGAGGTGCGCGCGGAGCACGGTCTGCCGCCCGACCCCGATCTCGCGATGCCCAACCGCTATCTTGTCCTGTCGCCCTTCCCGCCGAGCTATCGCGATCCCGCCTTCCCGTTGCCAGCCACTGCGCACGCAGTGCGTTTGCTTACGCGCGACGCTGCGCGAAACGATGCCGTACCCCCATGGATCACACGTCTGGACACCGCGCCGACGATCTACTTCACGCTAGGCACCATCTACAACATGGAGTCGGGTGATCTTTTTCATCGCGTGCTTGCGGGACTGCGTGACCTCCGGGTCAACCTCATTGTGACGGTGGGCCGGGACATCGATCCGGAAGAGTTTGGCCCGCAACCCACCCACGTCCACATCGAGCGGTACATCCCCCAAGCCGTGCTCTTGCCCCATTGCGATCTGGTCATCTCGCACGCCGGCTCAGGCAGCGTGATGGGCGCGCTGGCGCATGGCCTGCCGATGGTGCTGATCCCGATGGGCGCCGACCAGCCGATGAACGCGGCCCGCTGCGCGGCGCTCGGTGTCGCGCAGGTGCTCGACGCCGTGGCGGCTACGCCTCAAGCCGTGCGTGAGGCCGTATCGCGTGTGCTGGAAAACCCAGCGTATCGACAGGCTGCCGCACGCATGCGGGACGAGATTGCCGTCCTCCCTCCTCCAGAGCACGCCATCATGTGGCTCGAACGGCTCGCGAAGGAGAAACGACCTCTCTTCTCAGCGTGAATCAAGCGCTGACAACGACCTGCCCTGGGCAAATCTGTTATCGGCATCGATCCCGGTATCCGGTGTCCATCTCCGACGCCGGTTCGAAGCTCTACCCGTGCTTCGCTCTCTTCTTCTGCGCATAGTCGGGGTCGATCAGGCGCTTCGGGTGGAGGCCGTTCACGTATCCCATGAAGCTAGGCTCGGCGATGCTGTAGCCGAGCAGCTCCTGCACGCGGGGGGAAAGGCCGCCCGCCAGGTGAGGCGGCACCGCGAGCGCCATGTTTTCGAGCTGGCGCAGCCACGGCTGGCAGTACTGGGACGTGACGCCGAGACGGGTCGCACCGCCCCAACTCGCGCCGCCGCGGTGCAGGAGGGTGCCGGCAAACACGACGACCGAGCCCGCGGACATGCAGATCGACACGGCCTGGGCACTGTTCGGTGCGGGCGCATCGTCTCCCCAGAGGTGGCTCCGTGGGATCACCTGCGTGGCGCCGGTCTCCGCCGTGAATTCGTCGAGCGCCCAGATCGCGGAGACGCCGTGCATTGGACGTGGGCGCGGCGCGCGGCAACCACCGTCGTCGAAGTGCCAGCCCTGCGGCGTCTCGCCCGGATGAACGTGGATCGCAAGGAACGCCGAGAGCAGGTAGTGCGGTGCGAGGAGCCGGTCCACGATCGCAAGCAGGCGTGGATGCTCGACCAGCAGGGCGAGCGCCGGTTCTTTCGCGAGGAGCGCGTAGACGCGCTCCGTGTGGAAGCCTTCGAAGTCGTTGCGACCCATCAGCTTCCCCTGCAAATAGGGCGCGAGGGCGGAGCGCATCGCGACCACCTCTGCGGGCGAGAGCAGGTCGCGAAGCACCACGAAGCCCTCCCCGCGGATGGTACTCGCGTGCGCGTCGGCCTCGGGATCGGGTGCGAGTTCCCGAGACGGCGCCACAGGCGCATACACGGGATCGAGATCCGGCATGCGCGAACTCTATCTCAGTGGCCATTGCCGGCCAGAAGAAGATTGACGGGAAGGATCGATTCTTGACGAGGGTGCTCATCGCCTCCGAGCATCCGTCTGCGAGGCAACCCAGCGGTCATCATGCGGTCAATTGTTAGGCTGAGATGCGCAACGCGCTTGTACAGCCAAACAGTTGGGGCTCCAGGCGCGTGAAGCGACGGGTAGTCGAGCGGGTTTGGTCTCAGCTTTTGTCGGGCTCGGGAGAGTGCCGCAAGGCGAGGAAAGCGCGGTGGTAAACGCGACAGGCCCGCATCAGCCGCGGCTCGCTCAGGGCGTTGGGTGAGCCCGCGTGGACCATCCAGGGGTGGCAGAGGACGGCGTCGCCAGCTTGCCCGGTCAACTCGACGACCCGGACCGCGATCCCGTCGACGTCTGTGTCCCTACCCATGAAGCGCTCGATCCGATCATCGCGTGAATCACGGGTTAGGTTCCGGAACCACTCGTGGTGGGCATCGAACTGCTGACGGAGAACCTTCTGTTTCTTTGTGGTGAGTCCGTCAACGCTGGAAACGAACCGGGCGATCACTCGATGTGATGCCTTGACGACGAGTGTGCCACCGCCGCGCGGGGCGACGTCGGAGACCAACAGGAACAGGTTCGCGCCCCACACCGCATCGGGCGGGAACCAGTACGGGTAGTCAAGATGCCAGACCCGTGTCGGTACCGTCCAGTCCTTGGTGCTCGGGAACGTGACCAGCGCTTGGCCCCAGTGCTTGGGCGCGGCCCATGCACCCTCTCCGAACACGTCATCGAGTATCCCGCGGACCACAGGGCTGTCCGCGGGGAGTGGATCCGTAGTGCGGATCGCCTTGAGATTCGTCGCCCTTTCGGGGCTCCAAGTGCTCCGGTCATTGGGGTCTGCACCGTTGTGCGCCAGGCGGTGCCAGACGCGGCGCTGCATGGCGTCCACCACATCGGGGGCGAGGGCGCCGGGGATGTGGAGGTAACCGTCCTCGGCGAACCCGCGGCGCTGTTCAGTGGGGAGCACGCCAACAGTTTGCAGCGTGACCAGTTCTGGATCGAGGGAATCCCGCTATGGACTGCCCTCGAGCCGGCTCTCCCCGCGGGATTACCGTAGCGCCCGATAGCGGGAGGGGCTGCCCGCGACCGACCTCTTCTTGGTGACAAGCTGGCGACAAGTTTCGAGGAGCTCCGGCCTTAGGGATTTCGACCACTTGATCTTGTCCCGTCTGGGTTCGAACTCCATTGGGGACGCCAGCTAAGTCCGCTGATGCCTCATTGTCGGTTGTTGAGGCGAGCAACAGATGACGCGGAGCTGCGCACCGGTGACGACTGTTCAGACGGAGTACAGTCGAAGTGCCAAGTCGAGTAGCGGTGGGCTGTCTCCGCGTCCCCTGGAGTAGTGATTCAAGCAGCTGATGTATTCCTGCTTCACAACTTCGAATTGGATGGCCCTGAGGCCAAGCCCCAATAAAACCCAGTTCAGTAAGAGCCTCGCACAGCCCGTTGACCTACACGGACGCGGTGGCTTTCACAGGTGCGTGAGGTGCCGTCTGGGTGGGTTCCGTCGTGGGCGACCGGCTGAGCACGTCAGTACTGAGCGCTTAGCACTGGGTCTGCACCGGTCCGCAGGGAATTTCCGGGAAACGACGGGAAAGAGTGGGAAGATCAGGCTAGGCGCGCGCAGGCGACAACTTTCACGATCAGCGGAGGAGGTATCCTCTTACGGTTGAGCGCGGAGAACGCCCGGCGTGCAGGCGGCTCCGTGGAAGGGCTGCGGTCGGGGTGCCACGACAACGCGCATGAGGGAAACTGCGATGACCAAGCTTTATGTCACCAACATCAACGATCTCCCGAAAGTGGCAGGACGAATCCAACCCAGCGCCCTGATCTCATTGGTGCCGATGGAGGAGCAGCCACGCACGCCTTCCGGGGTCGATCCCGACCGTCACCTCCGCCTCCTGATTCACGATATCACGGAGTCGGATGACGCCGGCATTCTGCCCCAGTCGGAACACATTCAGACGCTGATAGACTTCATCCGCGGCTGGCAGCCGAAGGATGGTCCGCTTCTGCTTCATTGCATCGCGGGTGTGAGCCGTTCGCCAGCCGCAGCGCTGATCACGCTGGTGACTCTGGCACCAGGCCACGAACATGAGGCGGCTCGGGTTCTGCGCTGCGCCGGGCCCCATTTCATGCCGAATCGCCGGATGATTCAGCTGGCGGACGACATCCTTGGAAGCGGTGGCCGTCTGCTCGCGGCCTATGCAGCCATGGGACCGGCGGACCTCACTGGCGAACCTCCCGCCGAGGTCGAGATCCCCCTTCTGGATCCTGCAACGATTTCCCGCTCTCCCTGACGTGGCCATCTCGTGGGAGTAGCGCGCTTCACAAAATCGCGAGCAGCCGAAACGGGTGCACGTGGGAAGGTGAACACGAGGCGCGGCAGAAACGGGGGCAGCCAAGACGGTGTGTCCTGGAATATGAACCACAAAGGCCGCGAGGGCCTCCCTGTGCAGCAAACCACCGGCGGCACTGGCAAGCGCCCTGCTGGGGCCGGGATCGGACAGGGAATGGGCATTGGATCAGTCCGATCACAGCGAAAGTCGCGCATTCGCCAACGCCCTTTGGCTCCCCCGGATCACCAGATGGGCGGGTACGTCTTCTGGGAGGCGACGCGCCGACGCACGGATTAGGCCAAACTCGAGGCGCGGCCGGTCGTCGGTGTCCAGGCTCGCTGCCTGAACCGGCAACCGCCGCCGACTATCAACCGCGGCTGGATTTTCTCGAAGCTCTTCGGGCTCGTTGGTGCTGACGATCGGCAGGAAACGCTGGCGAGGCGCGATACATTCGTTCGGTTATTTTTGGGGCTCCATGTCCGCGCGGCGAAATCCGGCTGCAGGGTTCGACCTTCTTTCGACACCGAAGAACCGGTTCTAGCCGACCTCGTGCCTACGCACGGACCAGACGAAGCCGTCATACCAAAAGTGCATCATGGAGATTACGATGGTCAGCGACGCCCAGTATACGCCCTTGTTGATTGCTGTGCGGTAGCCGATCCCCATCACCGCCACGACCGCGATGAATCCAAGAAGCGCCATCTGCCGGCCGAAGCTGAGCCGAGCGAGGCCGAAAACGCCAACGATGTTCTTCTTCTCGATCCACCACACGATGGCGAAGTACTGGAGAGCATGGAAAAAGTTCGCCACGAAAAAGGCTTGCACCGGAGGCAGCCGGCTCCAAGCCCAGATCGAGGCTACGGCCGTGGAGACGAGCAGGGAGATCTTCTGAGGGGAGACGCGGTAGCCCTGTCTGCTGATCTGCCAGTAGGAGTAGAGATAGAATGCGAGATAGACGAGACCCGCGATGACCACCGTCTCGGTGATCACGGGCTGCGCGTCTCGAATCTTCGTGACGACTCCGCTCAGATCGACGCCAACCAATCTGAATTCGCCCAACGTCGTCAGGTGGGGCATCAAGTTGATTCCGCCCAGCACAGGTCCGATGTAGATAAAATGGTTGAGCCAGAAGTCCAGGGCACGGCCTTGCTCCGGCGAGTTGCCCTGCTTCGAGTCGTAGATCCGGCAGAAACCGAAATTCTGGGCGCTGGTGTGATAGACATCCCAGAAGACGATGAGCACGAAGCCAATCGCGAAGATCCACTGCGAACTCACTAGGCCCGCATACACCAGGAGGGGAACCGCGATGAAGCGCCCGCGGTGCTGCGCGAAGATGGTCGTGTTCAGGTGGCTTCGAAAAACGACGGCGCAAAGGTGCGCATAGGTCCACACGCTCGAGCAGTAGGCAAGCCGGGGATCGATGAAGATGGCCTGCCCGCGCCCCACGGGTCTCGTCACGAGGAAGGCGAGTCCGAGGCCAAGCAGCGGGGCGAAGATGAAGAACACTGCGTCGTAAGCGGGATTGGCGATGAAACCGCTCTTCCATCGCTCGACCACGCTGGCGGCGACGGTCTCTGTCGACCGGAATCCCCGGGCTCCCGCGCTCATTCTAAGAGTGTCTCCAACCGAGACAGGCGTTTGGCTTTTCTAGCACACTCTTGACCCTCGGAGGGGCGAAATCGAGTCCCTCCTCGGTGGCGGGCATATTTCGCGCGGGAACCCTTTCTCGGTCAGCGGAAAGGGACATCGCGCTTGTCTGCTGCGTGACCCCTGTGGGCTGCAAGGCCGCTTCGACCGCAACGCCCTTTTTGCCGCTCGATCGACGGCGTGGAGCGCCGTCGGCCAGGCGCCCGTGGGCGTATGGTTGTCACACGGGCGGGCGGTTAGCCGCCGTCCATTGGGTTCCAGGAAGCGAGGAAAGGTGCTTCGCAGTTCGGTCCTCACGATCCATCTTCTGAGTGTCATTGTGTGGTTCTGTGCTGGGCTTTACGAGCTCTTCGTAACCCACGAACCTGCAATCGAGCCCGCTTGGTTGGGGCTAACTCCGGGTGCTCTGGTTAGGCACGAAGCAAGCGCTCATGGAACTCGTCCTGACGATCATGGCGGTTTTGGCACCGACCTTCCTTCGTCTCGGGAGGCTTGCTTCCTCGCTGCCGGAAGGCACACCAGAACTCCCCGAAGAGGTCCGGGTGCTTCTCCGACGCTCAGAGCCATCCTGACAATGCGCGCGGCCGGTATGGTGGCTCTCGTACTGGCTGTGTTCCGTCATCTGCCTCGATTGTGAACGAGTGCTTACCGAAGCCCTAGGTGCTCTTTTCGCGGCAACCCCGGTGAGAGATCAAAACTCGGACGACTAAGCCCCCTCGATCTTCCCGAATCGGATGGGCAAATGCAGCCTGCCGCTGTATGCGCGCAGTGAAACGCGCTGTCGTGTAAGCTCGTGTTGTTCCTCGAGTTCCCCTTCCGCTTCTACGCGCAGGTTCGAGTCGCTGTCCCGGGGTGCCACAGAACCCTAGCGATGCGCAGCGTGTTTTCTGTCCCGTCTGCATGATGCCGGATGTGCTCTTCGGCTTTGCTTAGCGGACGAGAAACCGCACGGTCTCGAGCGCTCGTCCTTCGGTCGAGAAGCGCCAGCTCGTGGCGCCCACGCCGGGGCGCCCACAGAAGGGGACGAGCCGCTGAGCCGAGCCGCTGACCGTCGAGAAGGAGAGCGCGAGGCCCCTTCCACGGAGCAGTCGATTTTAAAGGGTCCGCGGCACTGCAGGGCCCCATGTGCTCCGCCGGGTCGGTCGTTGCTCTCAACTCCGAGCTCCGGGCGACCCATCCAGGCCGAGGCTTGCGGCAGGCCACTCCAGTCGCGCCATCTGCCCGTCGTGGTCACTCGGCAAGGCGCGCCGCCAGCGAAGCATCCGTGGCCACGGCCGTTGAATTTTATCTCGCACTGTGGTCTCTATCGCCGGGTGCTAAAGCGCGCCGCGATTCTGAGCCTCTTCCCTCCACGCCAAGCTGTGCCACCGAAGCCTCGGGTTCTGGCTCGCGTGAAGACCGATTACGGGGCTCGGGAAGTAATCGCCTATGCAGTTGCGCCGGGCGAGCGCGTCCGCGCGTTCCTCTTGCTGCCAGGCGGCCGCAGGCGGCGCCGTGCGGGGATTCTCGCTTCGCATCAGCACGCCGGAAAATATGAAGTCGGAAAATCAGAGCCGGCGGGCCTCGCGGGCGAGAACATGTACCACTATGGGGTTGAACTTTGCCGACGGGGCTACGTCGTTCTTTGCCCAGATCATCTCGGCTTTGAAGAGCGCTACGCGCGGACGACGCTCACGCGGAGGGATGCAGCCTCCGAGGGCCGCGAGCAGGAATCTCTCCTCTTCGCAGACTGTCTCCTGCACGGCTCGAGCCTGACCGCCAAGTACCTCTTCGACATGCTCCAAGCGTTGGATGTGCTCGGAAGCGACGACCGCGTGGATCCCGGGCGCTTGGGAGTGGTCGGCCATTCGCTCGGCGGCCAAACCGCACTGTGGCACGCTTTCTACGATGAACGGGTGCGGGTAGCCTTCGCATCCTGTGGCTTCAGCACGCTCGCTGCCGTGCAGAAGCGCCGGATCCCTCACAATTTCGCGTCGTACCTTCCCCATCTTCTGGAGGTAGGTGACATCGATGATGTCGTGGCTTCGATTTCGCCCCGTGCATTCGGGATGAGCCATGGTATGAGAGATCCCCTCTTCCCAATGGAGGGGGTTCGTCGTATCCAGTCACGGGCACGAAGAGTCTTCGCCGGCCGCGACTTTCTGAGCATCGTATTTCGCGGATCTCATAGCTTCCCGGATGATGTGAAGCGCCGTGCCTATGCTTTCTTGAATCGACACCTGGGTACATGAGGGCTGCTGGTATTTTCTGCGCGGATCGTAGTGTACGAATCTCCATTGCAGGGCGCCTGCTAGCCTACCAGTGAAATCAACTTCCCAGCCTCGTTCTCGCGGAGCCTCGCTTCGGCTCGGCGCAGTGGATGATCTGCTGCGCACGAACGACCGCGGAGGCGAGCGATTGGAGGGCGCATCCCTCCGCCGGCCCGGGTAGGAAGGACAAGGGGTTCCGCCGGCTCGGCTCGGTGCTTCCGAAGGCTCGTCCTAGCGGGCGGCGATCATGGCGAGCGTTGCTTCAATCTGCGCTCGGGAACGCTCGAGCGTGTCGTGTTGGAACGCGAGGGTGGGCAGATAGCCAAGCGCGGCTGTGTAGTCCGTGGTGGCGCGTTTTCCACACGCCGAACTCATGCACACCGGTCCGGCCTTCCGGCTCGGCCTCGCACAGATGCTCGAAGCGAGGACGTAGCGTGCCGTCCACCCGGGATCGCGGCCCCAATAGGCGCACTGAAAGAGAGGGAAGAGCGGTAGCAGCGCATCATAGTCGTGCTCGGCCGCGAGTAGCACGCCCGGGATGCGCTCGCGCAGGCGCTGTACGAGGGCGCGGACCCCGTCGTAGACGGGGCAATCCGGATCATTGATCCAAACATGGACCGTGTCGAGAAAGACTCCGTCGAAGCCGAAGCCTGCCGCCAGTGCCTCAATTTGCTCGCACAGCGTTTCGCGCCAGCCCGGATGTCCGGGGTTGAGCCATGCCTGCCAGCCCGTATCGTGAGCGCGCGAGTAGTCCCAATCGGGCTGATTCCCATGGAAGCGGTTCCCCGTGGCGCTCTTCATGTAGGTGCCGGGTCGAGGTCTCGAAAGCGGTGAAGCCAGTGATTCACACAATTGCCGCCGAACATCGGCATCACATGCGCTTGGCGTTCGCGTGCGAACTCGCAGAGCTTTGCGAAGCCGCGTTCTCCGCCGAGCCGAGGGTCCGGTCGGTAGTCTCCGTACTGCCAGTAGTAGCGGCCCTCCCAGCCGGGGAGATACGCCAGCACGTGTCGGCCGGGGAGTCGATCCGTCACGAGGTGCAATACGTCTTGCATCGCTGAGTAGTCGAGGAAGACCCGACCCGTCCAGTGCATTCCGTGGAGCGTAAGGACGAGCTTCAGCTCGTGCGCCCAAGCGGGGACGTTGCGACGCGCCGCCCAAGGAACGAGATTGTACGCGTCGCTCGCGAAAGCCTCATGCTGAGCCAGCAAGCTCTCGCGTGCGATGCCTCGCATGAGCACACAAGGAGGCGCTTCGAATTCATGGGAACGGTGCGTGGCCTCCTCCTCGCAGATCACCTCCAGAACACCCTGGCCGGCCCGCTCGCCCCCGCGCTCGACGGCGGCCGCGAAGCGCTTCTCCCGCACCCGCGTGTCTTCAGCCCGAACGCCGAACGTCTCATCCCCCGCCCGCAAACAGATGAGCGGAGCGCCAAGGCGGTTCGGGTACGCGAGGCTCTCCCCCCAAGGCCCGATCGGGCGCACGCCCGACTCGTCGACCCATGCGAGGGGCGCGGGAAGACCGCGCACCAAGAGCTTTGTGCAGCGAATCGCCTCTGGAGCTTTCGCGCGCACGTGAACGCGAATTCGCCCGGACCCTCTGGCCGGACGCGGAGCAAGATCGCCCCGGTCGCGTTTTCGCACCGGCCGGCCCAGTTCAGCCCCGCGCTCCGCACGACGAAGGCCTGACCCTCGAAGCGCGCACTCGTCTGCGCCGGATCGAGACCATAGATGTTTTCAAAAGTCACCACCTGCACGGACAGTGCGATCCCGTATGCATCGAAGACGGGATCCCGCATGTCAAAGCTCGAGAAATGCATGGAATGCAGCCTAGCATGCGACCCGCATACGCCTTTTGATGTGTGGCGGGGCGTGAGGCGCAAGGGCTCCGTCCATGCGAGTCGGAGTCCCCTAAACGGGGACGAGGTTGCCTGGGCCCCTCGGCGCTTCCGCATTGGCAAGGTTTCTTACGGATGACACTTTTCCAACCAAGACGTCGGGTGGAAGAGGGAGCGGGCGGAGGTTTCCTGAGAACGCGGCTTCAGCTCTTCCTCCTAGGGATGGGGGGACTCGGGCGTATCAGGGGCTGGGTCGCCTCCGCGCGGCCGAGGGGGGCTGTGGCCGATTGCATCGCCCGGGAGGATCAGCTGCCCAGCTTTCTCTCCCTTCGGGGCGCGGGCAGCATGGAGGCGCACCTCCGGCTCGTTCCCCGGGTGCCATGCGCGCCCCCGACCAGGACTAGAACAGGTTTCAATTCCGCAGTACGGTCCTCGTCAACGCCCAACCCCTGGCCGTATGGCCTTTCGCGAGGACCCTAAGATGCGCACCCCGCTTTGCGAAAAACTCGGCATCGAGTTCCCGATCTTCGCTTTCACCCACTGCCGTGATGTTGTGGCGGCAGTCAGCAAGGCCGGCGGCTTCGGCGTGCTTGGTGCAGTCGGTTTCAACACCGATCAGCTCGAGATCGAGCTCAAGTGGATCGACGACCACGTGGGCGATAAGCCCTACGGCGTGGACATCGTGATCCCCGGAAAATACGAGGGAAAGGGTGAGTCGCTCGATGCCGCGGGGCTCGAAGCGAAGCTGCGCGAGCTGATCCCGCAGCAGCACCGCGAGTTCGCCAAGCGGCTGCTCGCCGAGCACGGCGTCCCCGAGCTGCCCGCTGGCGAGAAGGCCCGCGAGCTCCTCGGCTGGACGGCGACCACGGCGGGACCGCAGGTTGAAACCATCCTGAAGCACCCGAAGGTGCGGGTCGTAGCCAATGCCCTCGGAACGCCACCGGCGGAGGTGATCCGCGAGATCCAAGAGTCTGGTCGTCTTGTCGGCGCTCTTTGCGGCAGCGTAAAGCACGCACTCGCCCACAAGGCGGCGGGAGTCGACTTCGTGATTGCGCAAGGCACCGAGGGCGGCGGTCACACCGGAGAAATTGGGAGCCTCGTGCTCTGGCCGCAGGTGATCGATGCCGTCGCACCGCTGCCCGTGCTCGCTGCAGGCGGCATCGGGGACGGCCGCCAAATGGCAGCGGCGCTCATGCTGGGAGCACAGGGCGTGTGGACGGGCTCGATCTGGCTCACGGTCGAGGAGGCCGAGGCGCCGCCCGCGCAGAGAGATTCCCTGCTTCGAGCGAGCAGCCAGGACACGGTGCGCTCGCGCTCCTACACCGGCAAGCCCTGCCGTATGCTGCGCAACGACTGGACCGAGGCGTGGGAGAATCCCGAGAACCCGAAGCCGCTCGGGATGCCTCTGCAGTTCATGGTCACTGCGGACGCAGTGGCGCGCACCCACCGCTACGCCCCAAAGGCGCAGTCGGTCGCCTTCAATCCCGTTGGACAGGTCGTAGGTCTCATGAAGGAGGTGAAGTCCTCCCGCGAGCTGATCGTCGAGCTCGTCGAGGGGTACCTCGATGCGGTCGAGCGCTTCCGCCAGGTCCAGCCCGCCGACGCGGAGGCGTGATCCCGGGACGGTCTGGCTGGAAGATCAGAAGCGGAAGTTCCTCAGCTCAAACCTACACGGAATAGTGATCTCAGACCGCAGCCGGGTCCACGCCGCCGAGCGCGAATGTCTCTACGCGCTCTGCAACGCCGCGGACCTCCGAGCGCGGGAGCGCCCGCAGAGTAAAACTCGGATTAAGCTTCGCCTTGACCTCACAGGTCAAAAGCACGTCGACGCGGTGTAGCCGAGTCAGCTCCTGCACGCGTGCAGCGACGTTCACTACGGTCCCCACCACCGTGAACTGCATCAGCTCAGAGCTTCCGACGAGGCCCGCCACTCCGGTGCCGCGATGCAGACCGATCCCGAATGCCAGCGTGGGGAGACCCTCTGCGGCGAGCTCCTGGTTGTACTCGAAGAGCTCGGCCCGCATCGCGAGTGCGGCTCGCACGGCATCGTCAGATTGCCAGGGATTCGATTCGAGCGCCCCGAAAAGCGCGAGGATGCCGTCCCCGATCAGGGTAGAGATGTGACCATGGTGCGCGGTAATGGCCCGCGTCATCCGCTCAAAGTATCCGTTCAAGATTCGCACCAGGGCACCTGCGTCGATGCGTTCGCTCGTCGCCGTGAATCCAATGAGATCGGCGAAGAGGACCGTGACCTCCTTGCGCTCGCCCATGCTGGGGATGCCGCTTGAAGCAATGCGCTCGACGATCGCCTCCGGCGCAAACCGCGTGAAGGCGTGCTGAAGCCGCTCGAGCTCAGCCGATGATGTCTCGAGCCGCTCCAAGGCCCGACCTAGCGTTCGCTGGGTGCGTAGATGGAGCGCACCAAGCACCGCGACACATGCGCCGAGCCCACCCGCAAGCCAACCCACGGCGGTCATACGGCCGGGGCAACGACGCCGAGCCGGCACACTGCGTTGGCCAGCGCCGCGATGCCGAGGACCTCGAGAAACTGGCCGGCGGGCATGCGCTCACGTAGCGTGCGCGCGCGACGCTGGATCTCCGCGGGCCTGTAGCGGATCGTCTCTCGCGCGAACGGAACGATCACCGCGTCCGTTGGATCGAGGGCGGGGGAGCCGAGGTGCGCCAAAATCGTGCCGATTTCGTCGGCGGAGAGCCCGGCCTCAAGCAGGAGGCGTGAGGCTTCCCGCTCCGACAAGGCGCAGCCAAGGCCGCGCGCGATCACCGCAAAGATCAGCGCCTTCGTCCGCTGCCCGAGGACGGGTGAAGCCCACGCCTCGTCCAGCAAGCGACGCAGCGCCCGAGCTGCGGGCAGACCTTCGAGCGCGAGGACGAGGTAGGAATACGGGCCGCTCCGCATCTCCGCAGGGAGGGCTTCGACTTCTCCGCGCACGAACCGGGATCGTAGGATCCGACCGACGACGGGCGCGAGAAAGCGCAAGCTCCAGTGGCTCGACAGCCGCTCGCCGCGCTCGGGGGGAATCGCGGGCAGCGTGTGGATGCGATTGAAATAGACGTGCGCTGCGGCGAGGAACGCGAGCTCTCGGACCGCGGCCTCGGGCCAACCAGCGTCCTGCAATCGGTCTTTGTCACTGCCACACGCGAGGGAGCTGGCACGCGAGATCAGCCGGGCAAAGTCGAGCGCCAACTTTTCGCGCGGCGCAAACTGCGCCTTCAGCAGATCGCCCTCGAGTTGCTGGATCCGGGCCTCCGAAAGGCCCTGAAGACGCATCAGCATGCGCTGGGTCGCGTAACAGAAACGGCACGAGTTGTCCTGGCTCACCACGAGACCCACGATGTCGGCCAAGGCAAAGTTCACGTAGACAAGGCGCACGCGGTAGCTGCTCATCGCCACGAGCGAGTGCACGATCCAAGGAGAGGCGGCGAAGTACGGCACGCCGAACGGCAGTGGCGCGGGCGTTTGAGCCACTTCCGCGCGGCATCTCTTTTCGAGGGAAACGCATTTTGTGAATGCTCGTCGGACGAGGAAGCTCTCGGCGACGCCTTCTTTTGGGAGTCCGTAGACCGCATGATGTGTAAGGGCGGCCAAGGCGAATCAGGGGGCCTACGGGATGTCGAAATGTGCCCGAGATTCTCCGCTATGGACTCGGCCGAGCCTTTGGGAAGAGGCAAGCAGCAGGCGCACCCGCTTTTTGCACGTTGCAGGTTCACCCCCACCCGAGAACCAGGATCTCCCGCGGCGAGGTCGGACGCGCGGGCATACAAACAACGTCTTCGCGCAGCCCGATTCCCACCCGACGGTGGTGCAGGTCCTTCCTTAACTTCCGGCGCTTCCTGGGTTTCTGAGGCTCCCGCTCCTCCCTGCGTTTCCCAGTTTGGATGCAGGAATACACATTGGGGAAACTGTGGCGGCCGCAAGAATCGCGCGCGCCCCGGAATCTTCACCGAAGCCACGCCTCGAAGTGAATTTCTGGCTTGACGGCGCGGACCCATCCCGCGTATTGGAGCCTCATGAACGATGCTGATCTTGCTCGCTCCTTCTTGTCCCGGATGGCGACGCGGGGGATCTCGCGTCGGGCACTGTTACAAGGTGCAGGAGCGCTCTGGCTGGGCCTTACCCTTGGAGGGTACAGCGAAGTGGGGGCGACCTTACGACCGCGTCGCCAGCCTGGGTCGCTTCCATACCCGCATCTACCCGAGGGGACCGACACCCTTCCCGAGATCGAGCATGTCGTCGTGCTCATGATGGAGAACCACTCCTACGACAGCTATTTCGGCGTGCTGGACCGCGGCGACGGGTTTCGCATGCGAGACGGCAGGCCGAGAGCTGCGAACCCTGACGGCAACGGCAACTTGGTGCACGCATTCCATATGCCCAACGCCTGTCAGCTACAGGGGCACCCGGGTCAAGACTGGAATGCCAGCCACCTTTCCTTTGACGAGGGCCGCAATGACGGCTTCGTTCTCGCCAGCGGCCCCGTCGCGATGGGCTACTGGACGGGCGAGGATCTCCCCTTCTACTACGGCCTTGCGCGTACCTTTCCCCTGGCGGACCGATGGTTCAGCTCGACGCTGTGCCAGACCTATCCCAATCGCCGGTTTTTTATGGCGGGTACGGCGGCCGGTATTGTAAGCACGAGCTTTGCCGCGCTGTCCGCTCCGCCGCCGCCCAACGGAAACATCATGGAGCGGCTTGACGCGCATGGGATCTCATGGCGGAATTACTTCTCCGATACCCCCTCTGTCTTCGTTCTTATCGAATACGGTCTCAACCACCCGGAAAACCGCAGCCCCATCGCACAATTCTTCAGCGACGCAGCGGCCGGAACGCTCCCGTTCTTCTCGATCGTCGACCCCAATTTTGGCACGCAATCCGAGGAGGATCCCCAGGATATCCAGCTCGGGGAGGCTTTTGCCGCGAGCGTGATCAACGCCGTGTTGAGCAGCCCCGCATGGCCCCGCACTCTTCTCGTCTGGCTCTACGATGAGCACGGTGGATACTTCGATCACGTGCCCCCGCCTCGCGCGATTAAGCCCGATGACATTCCGCCGGACATCCAAGTTCCCCCCGACTTGCCGGGTGGGTACGATCGGTATGGATTCCGCGTGCCAGCGGTGATCGTCTCGCCGTACGCTCGGCCTGACTATGTTTCGCACGAAGTGCGGGATCACACTGCGATCCTGAAGTTCATCGAGAAAAAATGGAACCTGCCGGCGCTGACGTTCCGCGACGCCAACGCCGATGACCTTTTTGACTGCCTCGACTTCCGCCGGCCGCCCGCCTTCCTTGAACCGCCGACACTGCCGCTTCCGGGGCTCGTGACGAATCCGTCGAATTGCACGCCGGGGAATGCGGGGACGATTCCGCCACCGGGCGCGGTGACGCCAGAGCGCGACGAGGACGTTGACCGTCGCGTCGACGAACCTCGAGAAGACCCTTCGAACCAACCCGACTAAGCCGGGGATCCTTTCTTCGTGGAGGACACGTTCGCGTCCCCACCTGCCGTAGTCGCGGACGCGGATCTTTGGGTTTTGTCCCTTTGCGGAGGGGGCGACAAACCTCCTTCGACACCCGAGGACAGTCTCTTTTTTGTGGGGGGATCGCGAAAAGCCGGCCCCTCAACCCTTCACACGCTGCGCTGAAGGAATAGATATCGTGTGCGCAAGGCGCGGGACCTCGGGTAACCAGGCCGCAGGCTGCTGGTCGAGCAGCGTTTTGGCATCCCAGTAGTCGCGCCAGAGCGTGAGCTTTGCGCCCCGAAACTTGAAAACGGCCGCAACGCGAAGTGTCGCGCGTTCCCCGGTTGCGTGATGCCAGACTTCCGTTCGCTCGACGAGCACGGTGTCACTGTCTTCGACCAACTCGTGAATCTCCGTCGGAAGGCGCTCGAGCCCCGCAAAGCCGAGCTCTAGTTTGGCGCGGATCGCGGCGGGTCCGACGACGGTGGCTTCAGGATACGGCACGTCCTCGTAGATGCAGTCATCGGCGCAAAGCTCCGCTACGGCCCCAAGATCAAGGCGTTCAAGCGACTTGAAAAACTGGCGTAAGAGCTCGGCACGGCGACCCAACGGGTTCCCTCCTTGCATCCGAGTGCAGCAGAAGTCGCAGGGCTTAGTCACCTTGCGAGTCCCGGCCAAGATCTTACACCTCGGCGGGTACTGAAACGCACCGAGCGGGAGCGGCTTCGGGTACCGAGGACTCAGCGCCCGGGGCAGAGCAACGTCTTGACGGCACCTTGCCGAGAGCCCCTCTAGGAAGACGGGCGGCTCGCCAAGACTGCAAAGGGTGCCTCAGCCAAGACGGTTGAGGACCCGTACCCCTTTCGCTGTTTCAAAACGGAGGCGCTATTTCGATGGCGGTGACTCGCTGCCCAAAGGCGTGGCTTCCGGTCGCCGGAGCATGCGGCCAAAGATCTCGTCCGGCGACTCGGCGACGCTCGGTCCAAAGCCCTTCGCTTTCAGGTTCCTCGTGAGCCCCTCGCACACCGATTCCGGGTTCTCGACTCCGCAGCGGCACAGGTGAGCCGCCAGGAGCCGATCGATTACCATCTGCATCTGGCTCACGTTCAGCGTCTTTGAATCGAAGAGCGCTTGCTTCAGCAAAAGGCGCAGCGTCCCACGCGCCTCCATTCGGTCGAGATTCGTCGTTCGTTCGAGCTCCTCGGACACGAAATCAAATACCGCGGAGTCGGCCATCAGGATTGGGCCTCCGCAGTGGGGGAGCGAGTCGCAAGCCATCGCGCGTATGCCTTCGGGGGTAAGAAGGCAAGGAACAGAGCCGCGGCCGAGACCATCCCGCAGAGGGAGAGTGCGACCTCTACCCCGGCGCCCAGGTGCTCTCCGGGTGGCAGTGCGAGGACGGCGACGTAGATTCCTAAGAACCCGAGCGCCCCTGCCGAGAGCGCGATCCCCCAGCACAGGAAACTCGCGCTGACGAGTGCATCGGCAAATCCAAGTGCGACACGCCGACGCGTCACACGCCAATAGCCAAGAGACTCCGCCGCTCCCCAGGCGAGGCAGGCAACCTTGAGCCAGATGTCGAGATGGAGGTGCCAGTGAGACCCGCCCGAGGGAACCACCGCGTAGCCAACGAGGGCGACGGCGAGGCCGGCGGCCATGGCGATCGGGAAGGCACGCGCCCATGGCGCACCGGGCCGGAAGACACGCCAGGTAAAGACGGAAGCGGCAAGGAAGCCGAGCCCCTGAAGGGCGAGGCCGGTCACGAAGAAGAGGTGGGCAAGCGGGGTGCCCGGGACGAGGATTGGCCCCCCCATCAACACGCAAAAGCCAAGGGGGCCAATTCCGAGGAGGCCGAGGGCCGCGGTGAGTTCGGGAAGCTGGCGCGTCTTGTGCCACAAGCCGAGAAGTCGCAGGGACACGAGGAGCCCGACGACGAAGAAGGCCCCGATCCCGCCGATCCCGATCATCGACCCTCCGGTCCCCTACACACTGCGCCCGAGAGGCTGTCTCGGTGAGCCGGCTAGGGCTCTTGAGCCCTGCGGAGCATGGGCTCCGAGCTACCCACCGTCGGCAACCAAGCCCTCAGGATACTGGGGCAGAGAGTCCTCGATGGAGTGCCACGGCACCTTCGAGCTGACCCAAAAATGCGCCAGCGGTCGCCGCTGCGGGTCGGAGTCAAGGGTGCCGAGCCGGATGCGCCGAATTCCGGGCTCCACGTCCCGGCGGCTGTAGATCGGCGAACCACATCGGCGACAGAACGATCGGAACTTACCGGGCGAGGATTCATACTCGGACACAAGCTCGTCACCGGAAGTGAGTTCGAAGTAGATCGTTCGCGCTGGCGCGTTGGCAGCGAATGCGGAGCCCGAGGCACGTTGGCACTGTTTGCAGTGGCAGTAAGCCGCAGGCCCGAGCCTTCCGTTGATGCGGAATCGAACACCACCGCACAGGCACCCGCCCTCGAGCATGGGACCTCCTATCGTTCTCGTGCTGTATTGTGCGTCTCCGTACTGCTGCGGTCTAATGAATCCTGGGTCGAGGCTCTTCGGCTCGCAAGACCCCGTCTCGCCCTTCGAAACAATCGTCCCCGTTGAACTCGACGAACTTTCAGACCGGACGCACGTCGTCGTTGGCAGTGACGGCGATCCGCGTGCCGAGGGCCGCGCCGGGGGCTGGCGAGTCTTCCGGGATCTGCGGGCGAAGCTGTGCGTCTCGCTGAGTTGGCCAGCCGGCGTGGCGGGGCGAGCAATGGCCTTCGCCGTACCCGTGCGCCAGAATCAAGGCGAACCCAACGGAGTTGGGGACGAGGCATGTGCGAACGTGAGCAAGGGTCTGCGGTGTAAAGTTTTTCTCCAGATCCAGTGCGTCCATCGAAAACAGCTAAGGCAGGAGCCCTTGCTCTAACACGCCTTGCGCTTCCCCTCCTACACTTCCTTCTACTTGTCGAAGGAATAGGCCTGGCTGATTTCGGCGAGAGCCTGCCGGACGTGTTCTGCCGCTTTCACGCGATGACCACCAAAGTCGTGGGCGGCCTTCTCAAGGTGATTCAGAGCGTTGTGAAGGGCCTGATCGGCGGCAAGCAACTCCGGATGCCTCTCCGCCGTGTAGGCTCGCGTGGTAAAACCGAGCGCAAATGCGACTCCGACGGCGATCAGCGTGAGAGAAGTCGAACGCTTCATCGGTGACGATCCTCCATGGTCTTTAAATAGGTTTGTGTATAGATCCCACGCGGTGATTGGGGCCTCTTGGAACTTGTGTTTTCTCGCAACCGTAAGGCCCGCAATCGGCGAGAGAGCTCCTTCGAGATTCGATCGCCCGGGTGATGCGTGGAGACTCTCCCCGACCTCGCCAGCTTGGCGCCGCCGTTATCGGCGAAATGGGCGTGAGGCTAAAGGGCAAGCGCCACGACGCCAGGAGGAGCGCGGGGACTGTTTCTGAACTCGAACCCGAGAGCCTGAAATGAGGGGTCGGCACCTCGGAGCAACGCATCTGGGGAGCCGCGAGGTCGCAAGGATCCGATCCGCCGTCGATTAGTGGCGCGTCATCATGCGACTCGTTCTAAAGCGTCGCGGGAGCACTCACCCGGGCAGGCCTCTTTTTGATGGGATTCTTACCGGATGGCTCGCCGACCGGTTGATGAGAGGCAGCAGTTGCGGAATCTCGGGGAACATCGTGGTCGGCGTGGTCGGAGCATTGATCGGAGGCTTCTTGTTTCGCACGTTTGGCCTCTCTCCCGGGGCGGTCTTCTCGGCAGCCTAATCGTCGCGGCAATCGGCGCCGTCGTTCCTGCTCTCTCTCCTGCGTCTCAAAGAGCGGAAGTAGGCCGGATGCCTACGGTCTTCCGGTGGTCCACAAGGGTTTTTGAGTGCCGGAGCGTGCACTGTGCCGGGGCGCCCGCGCGGCTCGCACCGCCGCCTTTGATTGGCTACGCGTAGGGCCCGCCGCAGGCGAAGGGGCCCTGGAGAGTCTTATGCGCGGGAGCCGGGGTGGGGTCTTCCAGAGAGCGCTGCCCGTCCTTTGGCTCGTGGTCGGCTGCGCGGCGGGCAGAACCCCCTCAGCTCACGATCGTCCGCCCTTTCGCTTCCCCGCGGACAGCTTCGCGTTCGCCAACGAAACGATCATGAAATACGAAATCGACCCGGTGACACGTGACGTCTCCTGGCATCCGAAAGAAAAGACCCCGGAGTTCGCCCTGCGATGCGGGGCCATGGCGAGGGCAGCGCGGCAGTTCTACTCCGTCGCCCGATTCGATCCGTCCGTTCCGGTCGCCGACGCGCGGACCTACGAACGCCTGGTCCGTGAAGTCCTCGACACCGATCCGCGCGATCCTCCAAATCAGCACGTGGTGATTCCCGGCTATCGCGACCTGCGGGATCTCAGCGAGGCGCAAGCCTCGCTCGTCAAGGCGATGCTGGCGGGTCCCTGGGAGACCTACCTTCAGCGCGGCAACTGGCGCATGGTTTTCCCATTTCGCCCGGAACAGCAGCAACGGGTCGCACGGCATCTTCTCGATGAACTCGCTCGTGGCTGGCCACCGATCGTCCATGTGCTGCGCTTCCCCGAACGGACCATCAACCATCTCGTACTGGTCTTCGATGCCGAGCAGACTCCCGCCGAGATCCGATTCCGTGTCTACGATCCCAACGACGCAGATCACCCGCTGGAGCTCGTGTTCGATCGCGGCGCGCGGATCTTTTCCTATTCCGCAACTTCATTCTTTCCCGGAGGCCCGGTCAAGGCGTACGAGGTCTACGATGGGTGGCTTTACTAGACGCGGAAAGGCCTGGGCCGCTCTCGCGCTCGTCACGCTCGGAAACGAGGGCTGCGTGACGGGACACCTGTTCGATGCGGCGCTCCGTCGGGAGCAGCCTATTTCCTACCACGAGGCCCTGGTCGACGGAGATCGGCTCACCCTCGGATACACAGCGCTCGTCACCAGCGACTCGGGCAAGGTACTCGCGCGAAAGGAGCGGCGGGTAGCCCTCTCGCTCACCAACTTGCGCCGCCATGACCTCCCGGTGGAGGGTTTTCCCGTCGAGCACCTGGCGGACGATTCGCCCCTTACCGGGCGGAGGCTTGCCCTCGCGACGGAAGACGGAAAGGGCGGGGGCCCTGCTTATCTTGAGATCGAGACAGCGCCGGATGGGCGAGAGACGCGCTTCGTGCTTCATGATTCGGACGCCGGACCCTACGCACCGTTCTATTCCGTTGCACTCACCCGAACCTCAACCGCACCGTGGGTGTACCCCCTCCTACCTCTCGGCGCAGCCGTCGACCTCGCGACGTTCCCGATCCTCTTGGTCTTCTTCCCAGTTGTGCTCCTGATCGGGGACTAGGCGGATACCGGACGCTCCCTTGCATCGCCGCGAGTGCAGCCGCCGGATGGAGCCAGTCGGAGCCGGCGGCAGTGCCCCAATTTGTTCGAACAGGGCGGGTGGGCACGCCACGGGCGCCAGCGTCTCGGCACCGTAAGTGCGGTGGCTCCGGGTCTCCCACGGAGAGGTACTTCGCGCCATACTGAAGGAAGCGAGGGTCCGCTCGAAACCTGGCTTCTGTAGCGGTCGAGAGCACCAGAGAGGGGCGTCCGGCTTCGGGGCGGTTCATGCCTACTCCCAGTCGATACGACGTACTCGCCGCGAGGCTCCACGGCCGGCGAAAGCTGGCAGGGCTCAGTTTTATCGTCTTCATGCTTTTGACCGCGCTGTGCGTCGTCGCCTTCCGGGCAAAACTCTTGCCTCCTATCCGGATTCTGGTTGCCGGTGTGATGCTCCTCTTCTCTGTGTCCGCTTGGTCCGGAGGCGTGTACATTCTCTGTGATTGGTTCGATCCCGAAGAGGGATATCTCCACTCCTCTTTCCCTCCTAAGAAAAATGCCCGAACCAATTCCGTGATGCCCTGGGTATGCGCGATCTTTGTCGACTTCTCGTTTCTGGTCGCCGCCGCCCTCACCCTTTCTGCGCTCCGCCTCGCCTTCTAGTGAGGGGGTGGCTGCGATGGGGCGCACCGCTCGCCATCGCGTCCACCGCGCGCCGAAGAGCCGCTGCTTCGGCCTCATCGCGGCAACCCCTCGGGTTGTGGCTCAGCATGTGCCGCGCTTTCCCGACACAAGGGCGCTTCTCGGGTGCCCGTCCGTGGTAGGATGCCCGCTGCGCCCGGCCCTGGTGCCCCTTCTTAAGTCGCTTGCGGCGGGTACCGCCGCGCGCCGAGGGACGGGCGTGCAGGCACAGCATGGCCGCATCGCACGAAGTCGTTCTCGAGAACGCGAAGCCCGAGCACGCGGCGCTGCTCTCCCATCTCATCGAGCTCTACCTGCACGATTTGAGCGAGATCTTCCCGATCGACGTCGGGCCCGATGGCCGCTTCGGCTACGATCGCCTACCGCTCTACTTTGAAGAACCAGAGCGCCGCTTTCCATTCCTGATCCGTGCGAACGGCGTTCCTGCGGGTTTCGCACTCGTGACACGCGGATCACCCGTGACACCGGATCCCGCCGACCTCGATATCGCGGAGTTCTTCGTGGCGCGTCGCTATCGCCGTTCGAGTGTCGGCCGCGCGGCGGCCTTTCAGCTGTGGGACCGCATGCCCGGCCGCTGGATCGTGCGCGTCTCAGAAGGCAATCGGCGCGGTCTGCCCTTTTGGCGAAAGATCATTTCCGAGTACACAGATGGTGTGTTCTCCATGCGCACGCTGCCGGGTACTCCCCGCCCGTGGTGCGTGCTGACATTTCGCAGCCGGTAAGAAGAGGTCGCGCCGCGTGAGGCCCATCCCCGGGCCCAGTTCTTCGTGCGCGAGGGGTCTGGCTCGCCGAGCGCCAAGCCACCCCACCGACGACCCGGGTGGGCGCATGGCCCTACGAGGCGACGTACGAAGAGGGAGAACCAGCGGAAGGTGGGTGTGCGTCATCGGTCCGAACGTAGCTTGCGGCTCGCTGGTTCGACGGCGCGGGTTTGGGCCGGTGGGCTGTGCGAGCCGAGGGAAGACGACGCAGGGCCTGCCTTCTCGAGCTGCGCCGGGGAGCGCGCCATCACCTCGTGCCGCAGGAGTCCGTAGATCCAGCTGTCGGCGACCCGGCCCTCCTTGACACAATTCTTTCGGAGCCGGCCCTCGAGCGTGAAGCCCGCCTTCTCGAGCACCCGGCGCGAGGGCTCGTTCCACTCCAGCACCGACGCCTGAAGGCGTTCGAAATCGAACTGTGCGAAGGCGTACGCAGTCGCAGCGCACGCGGCCTCTGTCGCGAAGCCACGCCCCCAGTATGCTTCGCTGATCCAGTATCCAAACTCGGCGGTGAGGCGGTTTAGATCCTGCATCCGTTCGAATCCGACGCCGCCTACGGGCTCATCCTGAAAGACGATCGCGAAGCTCTGCGGGGGCCTGCCTTGCTCTTTTACGCGCCGAATCCACGTGACCGCCTCCTTCCGGGTATAAGGATGAGGAAATCGATCCGTGAGGTTCCTCCAGACCGCATGGTTGTTCCCATGTCGCACAAGGGCCGCTTCGTCTCCCCGCCGCCAGACTCGCAGGAGGAGACGCTCGCTTCGAATCTCCATGGGCTAAGTCTAACCGCGTGATGCGGGAGCGACGCAGCCCACCCTCACGCACGCCCCCGGTGCTCCAGCGGCGTACGGAGGCGGGGGCCAAGCTCCCGCGCTCCCGGTGGGGGTCGGCCCCGTGTGGGATTTTTGGCGGCCAGCCGGCCGGACTGCATGTAATCTCGAGTTGACCTGGGAACGCCGGCGCTCAAGCGCAGACGGGGCAAGCGAGGGAGGAAACGTGGCCGCTCGTCTTTTTCTTCTTCTGTGCGCGATCCTGTGGCTGCCGTACGGGCTTTACTGCCTTGTGCAGCCGGAGTCGTTGGCCACCGCCGCGGGCGTCGTTTCTGCTTCGCGCACGGGGACCATTGAGCTGCGCGCCATGTACGGGGGCCTACAAGCGGCCGTCGGAACGCTCTGCCTTCTCGCGGCCTTGCGGCCGGGTCTTGTTCGTCCCGCACTCCTCTGCCTCGCATTTCTATGCTCGGGTCTCGCTTTGGCCCGGTTCTCCGGAGCCGCGCTGGAGCGTGAAGTGTCCTCTTACACCGCACTCGGTCTAGGCTTTGAGACTTTGTCGGCGGGTCTCTCGGTCGGCCTTCTTCTTCGGTGCCGCGCGCAGGCGCCACCGCCAGAGGCGGCCTAGGCCCTCTCCTTCGCGCGCCACTCCTCCTTCACCTTTGCACCCTTCCTCTCGAGGGCGGGCCGCAGGAGTTCCTGCAGCCACGGCATCCACTGGGCGAGCTGAGCGAGGCGTAGTGTCGAAAAGGGGAAGGCACGCTCCCGCTTGCGATCGAGTGCGCAAGCGACAACCGCCTGCGCCACCTCCTCGGCTTTGAGGAAGGGCTGAGAGAACACGATGTCTGGCGTTTCGTCGAGATGGTCCAGCACGAAGCGGGTTGCGATCGGGCCTGGCGAGACGGCGCACACGGAAACGCCACTATTTCGCATCTCTTCGCGGACCGCGAAGCTAAAGCCGCGCAGGCCCCACTTCGATGCGCAGTAGGGGATCTCGCCGGGAAGCGGGAGGTAGCCGGCGATCGAGGCCACGTTCACCACGACGCCCTTCGACATCCGAAGGTGAGGCAAGGCGAAGTGTGTGAGCAGTAAGGGCGCCTTAAGGTTGGTATCGATGACCGAAGCGATGCCAGCAGGGTCGAGCTTCTCGAGCGGGCCGCGCGCGTTTGTGCCGGCGTTATTTACGAGGACGTCGAGATGCCCGAAGGCCGAGATCGTCCCGCTCACAAGTGCCTTGAGATCCGAGACCGAAGAGACGTCGGTGGGAATCGCGAGTCCGCCGAGCTGCGTCGCCAGGGCGGCGAGCTTGTCCGCCGAGCGCGCAGCGAGGACGACCTTCGCACCGCGGGCTGCGAACAGACGGGCCGACGCCTCGCCGACGCCGGACGAAGCTCCCGTAATCAAGACCACCTTGCCATCGAACTCGCCGGCCATTCGGTATCTCCTTTTGGCGCCCCGCGACTACAGGGCACCACCTAACCCCGACGCTCGTCAGCGGGCTGCGCCCAGACCCGTGAGGGTGCGGAACTCCTCTGTGGTGTTGACGTGAGGGAAGGGCTCCTTCGGGACCGCAAGGCCGAGCCGTTCGCAGATCGGCTCCCAGCCGTCTCCCGGATGCCACTCCAAAAGCCGATCGCGGGCGACGCTCCGCCGGACCTCATCGTTGTGACGCAAGTACGCCTGCTTGGCGATCCTCTCATCGCCCCAGCCCTCCGTAAATCGAGTCCTCAGGACACTCTTTGCCATCTCGAGCTGGGCGGAAAAGACCGGATCGGGAGGCGGCTCACGGCGTGAGATCGCGAAGATGGTGCGATCGGCGCTCTTCCACCACTGATCGACCTCCCGCACCGAGAGCAACACCAGCGCCTCTGGATACTCCTCGCTGAGCTCCTTCCAGAATGCGGCAGCGGGCCAGTCCACGGTGGCTCGATAGTGGGCGAGCAGCTCCTCCCACCTTGGGGTCTCCCCAGCCGCTGCGCGCTGCCAGGTCGAGATGTGCTCAGGCTGCTGCAAGACCTCGAGCATGTGGTAGCAGGGCGCGCCGAGCAGACGTTCCAAGGCAAGCTTGAGCGAATGCGTGCCTGTACGACCAAGTCCGGCACCGATCACACGAAGCGACACAGCATTCCTCCCGGTGCCGAGGCGGCGGCGCTCCCGGCGTCGACCGTCCCTAGCGCAACGCCGAGACGGAGCCAAACTCTGTGGCGGAACGCGGCCCGGGGTGCGAGTTTACTCGTCCTCAAAGGGCAAGTGGGGTTTGACTGTCTCGATCGGAGAGAGAGATCCCGAGCGACGAATGGGTCCCAAAGTCTGCCGCAGGAACGCTTGGCGCGAGTCGCGGGATTCCGTGCGCAGGGCTAGCCCAAGGAGCGATGGGATGGGACCGTTCTCTCTCGAAGTGGGCAAAGCGCAGCCGCTTGCCCTTCGATCATCGTTCGCGGATTTCCGAGACCGAATGGCTCCGTACCCGGAGGGAGTCGTGCCGTGAGCACCCCCTCCAGTTCCATCGACCCCCTTCCCCGCATCTCCGCCACGATCATCTGCAAGAATGAGGCGGATCACATCGAGGAGTGCCTGCGCAGCGTCGCCTGGTGCGACGAAGTGATCGTGGTCGATTCCGGCAGCACGGATGGCACCGTGGAAAAAGCCCAGCGGCACGCAGCACGCGTCGTCCATCATCCTTGGGAGGGCTTTGTCGCCCAGAAGAACTTTGCCCTGGATCTCGCCACGGGCGAGTGGATCTTTTGCCTCGATGCCGACGAACGCTGCACTCCCGAGCTGCGCGACGCGATCCGGCGCGAGATCGCACAACCCGGAGACGCCGTGGGTTTCGAGGTGAGGCGCCACACGTTCTACCTCGGCCGCTGGATCAACCACGGGGGCTGGTACCCGGACCGCAAGCTGCGCATCGTTCGCCGGGCTCGCGGGCGCTGGGGAGGGACCGATCCTCATGACCGACTCGGTGCTGACGGGCCGGTACGGCGCATTGAGGCCGATCTGGAGCACTACACGTACCACGACTTTGCAGAGCAGCTCGAGTCCGTTCAGCAATTCTCGGAGGTGGTGTCGACGGAATGGCTGCGCGAAGGCCGGCGCTTCTCACTTGCGATGGCGATCTTCCACCCGCCGGTGAAATTCCTTGAGTGCTGGCTGTGGAAACTCGGACTGCTAGACGGCTGGCCTGGCTTCGTGATCGCCGCGACCTCGGCCTTCTATGTGCTGGCGAAGTATGTAAAGCTCTGGGAGCGCTCTCGAGGCGCAAGCGATCTCCCGCCGTCCTATTAATAAGAGAAGCCGTCGCCCGGGCCTCCTCTCTACCTAAACGCGCGCGGCGGCACTCGACGCCCCAGGGCCACCTCGAATAGTGGAGAAGGGCGCGCATCACTGGTGCGTTCTCGAGCAGCCGTTCCAGCTTCGCGTCAATCGCTTCAGGGGATGCGTCGCCCTGGAGCGTTGCCATAAATCCGCGCATCGTCGCTCGCGGAAAATCCACGATGGGGCTATCAGGGATGACTGCCCGAAGACGACGCTCGTGGAGCGCAACGCGCGCGACGCGATATCCGCCATGCTGAAGCCTGCAAGGGCGATTCGCTCGTCTACATTCGGGAGCGTCCCCAGCCGATCGAATGCGACTCGGAACGGCTCCTCGACCGCTCGTTTGACGCGCTTTGGGTCTCGGTGGACGACGCCGCGGCGGCCCGGGTACTCGGCCGTGAAATAGTTGTAGCCGCGGCGATTCGCAGCCGGGTTACTGCCGAAGAAGACCAATCGCGGCCGAATCTGTGCGAGAATTGTGGGGTAAAGGAGAGCGGAGCGACAGTCGCCGAGAATCGCATGGTCGCATCCTGAGCGGCATACTCTCCGCCTCGCTGCCGCCGCACCGTTCTTCGCCGACGCGCTCACCTTTCGGTCGAGATCCCGAAGGCACGTGTGAGCCCGGGTCAGTCACACAAGTGACACCGAGGCACAACCTTCGATGCTCAGCAGATTTCCGGATCGGGCAGCGTGGGCTCGTCGCTACACCGTTCCCGCGCGAGCGCTCGCCCTGCGAAGACGCCCCCGGCGGCTTGCGCCAAACTGAAATTTTTCCGCTGGCTCGAGCGTTCGCGGTAGCATGGAGTGCCCGCGCTGGCGCGCGGGACTGGAGGAGGGAATCGAAAGATGCGGAAACATGCGCTTTGGTTTGCGGGTGCAGCGCTAACACTGGCGGCACCGGCTCTGGCCGCCGAGACCACGACCTACCAGGTCACGGGTCCCGTGGTCGAAACGACCGCGGACTCGATTACGGTCATGAAGGGCAAAGAGAACTGGCAGATCGCAAAGGATGCGGGAACGAAGATGACCGGCGATCCAAAGAAGGGTGACAAGGTCACGATCCATTACCGCATGATTGCGACCGACATCGAGACCAAGGCGGCGAAAAAGAAATAGTCGTCGTCCGACGCCGCATGGGAGAGGCCCGGGCGCTCGTGCGCCCGCGCCTGCGGTGTGCGTGGTTCTTGCGTCGTCTCGGGGCGCCGACTCTCTGGCTGGGTTGACGCTTTCGGGTGTAGAACTTGTGACAACGCTCGAACAGCACCTCGCTGCCGCGCAGCCGCTGCTCAAGGAGTGGGGGCAGGCCGCTGTCTTCGGCTGCATCTTTGGCGAGGGGATCGGGATTCCTTTGCCGGGGCAGACGCTCCTCGTGGCGGCCGCCCTCCTCGCGGGCCGGGGCGAGCTTGCGCTCGTGCCGCTCCTCGTGATCGCTTTCGTCGCCGCGGCGCTAGGCAACGCGCTCGGCTGGCTGATCGGGCGTGCGGGGGGGCGACCCCTGCTCCAGCGCTTTGCCCGGGGCGAGCGACTCGCGCGTGTGGAGCGTCTGTTCGCGCGCTGGGGTCCCCGCATCGTTGCGTTCGGACGATTTATCGATGGCCTGCGACAGATCAACGGCCTCGCTGCGGGCGCGCTCGGGATGGAACGCGCACCTTTTCTCATCTGGAATGCGATCGGGGCGCTCCTGTGGGTGGGATTCTGGGCCCTCGGAGCCTATGTCTTTGGACGCGATTTCGAAGCCATCGCATCGGCCATGCACCGAACCGGCCCCTTCCTCGTACCGCCCGTCCTTCTGGGAGCTGGGCTGCTCCTGTTCTACCTCTTGCGCGCACCGCGCCACCGACCAAAGGCCTAGAGAGACCTGGCACGAAGGATGGGGTGGCCGCACCCCGGGGAGGGGATAGGGCCTGGCTTCAGGTTTGGGCTTGCGCGCGCGCGAAGCGAAGACCTTGGCGGCACTCACCCTCGTGCGGCGCGGCGCTCTTTTCTCCTGCGGAACCACAGGAGCGCGGGCAGCACAACCACGAGCTCGCCGCCAGCGCCACAGGCCGAGGTCCGTGGCAAAAGCTTCACTTCGCCATTCCCGCACAGCGAATTGGGGATCGGCGTTCCCACTGGGCTGGCGTAGCCCACAAGGGCCGAGACGAACTCTGAGGGAGGGACGACCCCGAGCCGCTGCTGCCACAAGGCCGCAGCCCCTGCAGCAATCGGGGCGGCGAACGACGTGCCGTAGGAACCAAGGATTCCATAGGTGTAGGTTGAAGTTCCATCGGGGGCGCAAAAATCTGGCTTGATTCGCCCATCCGTCGTCGGCCCCTGGCTGGAGTACGGCTCGAGCGGGGGGGTCGCATTCAAGTAGGAAGATTCAGGGATCGCTCCCACCGCGACCGCGCCGTGCGCGTCGGCGGGATCCATCGTGCTCGAAGCAGCAATGGCCTGGTCAAAGGTATTGTCGAAGCTGAAGAGCGTCACGTCGAGCCCATTCGTCGGCCCCGAAACCAAAACCACCTCCACGGTGTAGGGAGCGAGGGAGGAGCTGTAGGTGAAGGAGACGGCTTCCGCTGGGTCCTGTGGACCGTTCTGGGGGTTGGTGCTGGAGGCAGCGATCGCGCCTGTCCCGTCGCGCACATAGAGATCCAGATTCGTGACCGAATTCCCATACTGATTCCAGCTGAGAAACACGGTGATCGTGCCATCGCTGAGTCCCAGGCCGAGCGTGTTCTGGCTAGGTGAGAAATTCAGTCTCCCGTCGTGGTCAGGATCCGACCACACGCCCCGCCAATGGCTCTGCGCGGCGTTGCCCGCTGCAACGCTCCAGAAGACCCCGTCATTGTCGTGCGAGGCATTGATGATGCTATTGATCGGACCCGTGTCGTCGTAATAGCTGGCGAGCACCCAGGCGACCGAATGATTGGCGATGTGAATCCCGTTCTGGCGCAGATACGTCGCCGCATTCTGGAGATCCACTTCGTCGCCGATCTTTAGGCAGTAGAGCTGGACGCCGGGTGCCATGTCCACGAGCTCCTCGGAAACTGCAACACCGTGCTGCGTCGTCGACTCTATGCCCGTTCCCGTAAAGTCTACGCTGATCGTGTTTGCGGGAAGCTCCCCGGCCGCGATGACCGAGGAGAGACCCTGAAATCCGAGATCCACCACCGCGGCCTTGACTCCGCTACCTGTGATCCCGCTCTGGGTCTGGAGGATGGCTGCGCCGGTCAGTGAAACGCTTTCCGACACGATCGACCCGAAGCCCGCAACCCCCGTGGCAATCGACGGCGTGCGAACGACGCGCACCTCGCTTAAGTCTGCCAGTCGCTTTGCGTCCGCGGGGGGCACAAGGACACGGAGGAAGGAGTCGGAGACTGCATCCACATGTCCGCCCAGGGCCTCGATCCGCCGCGCGTCGATTTCGCGCGTCGAAACCCCCACACTGGGCTCGAGGATCACGGGAATGAGCGCACCCTGTGCGGACTCGCGGAGTTGCATTCGGCGAGCGGCGGCGAAGCGCCGCATCCCATCGTCGCCCCCGCGGTCATATTCGTCGAGCAGTTGCAGGAGCATCGGGGCGAGGCGCTCGGAACTCGTCGGGGCCGGCGCCGCCCCCTGTGCGATGCGTGCGGGCAAAACAAGCGTCATCGCCAGCAATCCGATGGCTCGGCTGGCCAGCGCCATGGACCCCCCGCGGCTTCTCTGGTTCTTCTTACATTCCCACGAAAGGCGCTGGTCCACAAGAGCTGAGCGGCTCCTCCGCATCACACACAAACGCCGCAGACTTGCGGCAAAACCAGATCGTGAAGTTCTTCTGGCTTTCATGATCGTGAGGGCCATCACAGGTGTCTAAAGCGTCCCTGCCGATCCAAGAATGGCCAGGGGGGAGGGTAGGGCCATCACCCAATCGAAGGACGTGCTTTTGCTCGGCGCTTCCGCGCCTTCGCTTGAGCTCCTGCGCGAGCGCCTCGTCCGCCTCGGCTATCGCGCGGTGCCTGCGAAGACCCCCGAGCAGGCACATATGTTGCTGCGGATCTCGCGCGGCGCGATCGGCGCGGCAGTGCTCGCGCCCGATCTGCCGGTGGTCGATTTGCGCCGCACGCTGCGTTTCCTGTGCGATGTCGCCGCGGGCGAGCTCTGGTTTCTGGGTGCCGGTCCAAGGCCCGATCGCGCGGACCGTGCACGGCTGCGTTCGGCAGGCGTCACCTTCGCGCTCTTCGAACCGTTGCACCAGCATACGCTCCGCTTCCAGATCAACCGCGCTCTCGCAGGCTCCTCCGTGGTGCGCGGTGAGAGACGGAGTCTGCGAGCGCCCACGAACTGGGAGATTCCGGTCTTCGTGGAGGGCCGCAGCAAGGCAGCCTCGGTCTACACCGTGTCTTCCTCGGGAGCCTTTCTGGGTACACCGGCGCCTTCACCGCGGGGCGCTCGGATCGCGATTGAGCTTCCCGTACCCGGCCTGCGCGGCCGCCTTGCGGCGCGCGTCGTGATGACCAACGTGCCTGGCAACTTGCAACACAAGAACCTGCCCGTCGGAATGGGCGTGCGCTTTGAGAACCCGCCGCTTGACGCCGAGGCGCTGCTTCATGTGTTCGCACAGGAGCGGCTCTCCGAGCTCATGCTCTAAGCCCAACTCTGCCTTCGGCTCTGCGAGAAGTCCCCCTCTCGACCCCGACCCGTGTCAAAATGCACGGACACCTTTTGGGAGGGCCTGTGGCATGACAACCCCGTTTCTCTGTCTCGCGATCGCTTGTCTTCTCCCCTATATCTGGGCACCGTTCCAGATTCCAAGTCGCAGAATGCAGTTCGGCACCGTGGACAACAAGCTTCCCCGGGTTCAGCAGGCGCAGCTCCAAGGTCGCGGCGCTCGCGCGCTCGGCGCGCATCAGAACGCGTTCGAGGCACTCATCACCTTCGCGCCCGCCGTCCTGGTCGCGCACCTCGCCGGTGCTGACGCCGTCTGGTCTGCGCGCCTTGCGGTGCTCTTTCTGATCTGCCGCGTGCTGCACGGGATCTTCTATCTGGCGGACCTTGACCTCGCGCGCAGTGGCATCTTCACCATCGGGTTCGGCTGCGTGATTGGGCTTTTCGTGCTGGCGGGGATGGCTCCTCACTAAGCCTGTGATCGAGGATCTCCGCCCCCCGGGTCTACACGACAGCGCGTAGAGCGCGCGCGACGATCTCGCGCCGCTGCGCTCCGGCAGGCAGGGCTCCGAAGAGGAGCCCTGCCTCTCGTTGAAGCCGGGCCTCGCAGAAGGCGTCGGCCACAAACGACGGCGCGCAGCGCACGAGGAGCGAGCCTTGGAGCGCGAGTGCCATGCGCTCGACGAGGCCTCGAGCGCGGGGCTCGGAAGCGCTGGGGTCGGCGGCCTCGCGCTCGAGGGCGGCCACGTAGGCGTCGAGGATTCGGTTTCCTCCCCGCGCAAGACGCAGTTCGTCGAGGAAGGCCGGAAGACTTGACGGCTCGCGCACCATCGCCCGGAGGACATCGAGGCAGATCACGTTGCCTGAGCCCTCCCAGATCGCATTTACGGGCGCCTCCCGGAAAAGCCGCGGCAGCACGGACTCCTCGACGTACCCGTTCCCACCGAGGCATTCCATGGCTTCGTAGACCATCGCCGGCGCGCGCTTGCAAACCCAATACTTCGCAACGGCGGTCGCAAGGCGCGCGAACGCACGCTCTGGCTCGGCCTCTGGTGCCTCATCAAAGGCCCGAGCGAGCCGCAGCATGAGTGCGGTGGCCGCTTCTGACTCGAGGGTGAGATCGGCCAGAACAGCTTCCATGAGCGGCTGGTCGACGAGGCGCCGCCCGAATGCACTGCGGTGGCGCGCGTGGTGGACGGCCTGGGTGAGGGCTTGGCGCATAAGCCCCGCGCTTCCAGACACACAATCCAAGCGCGTGTGATGGACCATCTCGAGGATCGTGCGTACACCTCGCCCTTCTTCACCCACCATCCGGGCAAGCGTGCCGCGGAACTCGATTTCGCTCGATGCGTTCGAGCGGTTGCCCAGCTTGTCCTTAAGGCGCTGGATCTGGAAGGGATTGCGCGTACCGTCGGGCAGAACGCGAGGCACGAGAAAACACGACAGTCCGCGGTCGGCTTGCGCGAGCGTCAAGAAGGCGTCCGACATGGGCGCGGAGCAGAACCACTTATGTCCGACCAGCGTGTACGCCCCGCCCGGCCCGGCCTCCCCCACCGGATGGGCGCGCGTCGAGTTGGCCCGCACGTCGCTGCCGCCCTGCTTTTCCGTCATGGCCATGCCGACCAGCACCGCGCTCTTCTCGCGCGCCGGCAAAAGACGAGGATCGTAGGCTGTACCGAGCAGGAGAGGTTCCCATTCCTCGGCAACCTCCTTCTGATGTCGGAGCGCGGGAAGGCAGGCGAAGGTCATCGTGATGGGACAACACGAGCCGCTCTCCACCTGCGAGAGGAGCGACAGCATCGCGCTGCGCGCGACGTGCGCTCCCGGCCGCCGCGCGCGCCAGGGAAGATTGTGCACCTGCGCAGCCATCACGAGCCGCAGTATCTCGTGCCACGCCGGATGGAAAGCCACCTCGTCAAGACGGTGACCGAAGCGATCATGACTGCGCAGCTCGGGCGCAAAGCGGTTGGCGTCGCGCGCGAGAGCGAAGACGCGCGCGCTCCCGAGGGTTGCGCCGAAGTCGTGGACGCCGGCGGCGAAGCTGGCTGCGCCCTCGCGGGCGAGTCCCTCGCAGAGCGCAACATCCGCTTCGAGAAGGTTTACACCCTCGAACGGGGGAGGCTGATTGACCACGTCGTGGGTCGCACCGAGACCTTGCAGATCATCCTCGCGGGACATGCTTGCGCCCTCCTATCGCAGCTTGCCGATCACCGTCTCTGCGAAGCGCTCCAGCGCGCGCTCCTTGCTCAGGAGCGGGTTTGGATCACCGCCGTAAAGATACCAGGGCATGCTGATGAGGTCGGTCACCCCCGCCTCTTCGAGTCTTCTGTAGCCGTCGAGGTCGAACACGTCGGTGCAGACCACCTTGATCTCGAACGGCTCCTCCGCGCGGCCGGCTTCGCGCCGCAGGCGCGAGAGCTGCGCAATGAAGTCGCGCAGCTCCGACTCCCGATTCATGACCGAGATCCAGCCGTCTCCGAGCCGCGCCGCGCGACGCAGCGCGGCCTTCGAGAGGCCTCCCACGTAGATCGGGACCGGCTCGCTCGGGGCCGGGCTCATCGCGAGCCGTTCGAAGTCGTAGTGCTCGCCGTGATGCTCGACCATACCGCCCCGCAGGACGGCACGGATCACGGTGATCGCCTCATCGGCGCGCCGGCCGCGCGTCTCGTACTCCGGGCCGCAGAAGCGGAACTCCTCGGGAATCCAGCCGAGCCCGACGCCGAGTGCGACTCGATTGCCCGAAAGGACAGCGGCCGAGCCGACGGTCTTCGCGACAAGCAGCGGGTGGCGGATCGCGAGCTTGAGCACATTGGTGTAGAAGTGCAGGCGGCTTGTCACTGCAGCCATGGCCGGAATTGCGACCCAAGGCTCGATCCACGGTGTGTCCGCGCTCCAGAATCGGCTCCCGTCTTCAGTGTAGGGATAAGGGGCGGACACGCGCTCGGGATAGAACACCGAATCCGGGACGGCGACGGCATCGAACCCGCACCGCTCAGCGGTCACGGCGAGCGGAAGGATCTGCGAAGGCTCGAGCAGGGTGAGTGCTACCGAGAATTTCATGCCGCTCTCCTCACAAGTCGTTAAGCTCTGCCAAACACACGGAGGGCCCCCATGATCCTGGATCGATTCCGGCTCAGCGACAAGGTGGTGATCGTAACCGGTGCCGGCCGCGGGATCGGCCGCGGAATCGCGCTGGGTCTCGCGGAGGCAGGCGCCCATCTCGTGTGCGCGGCGCGCACGGCTGCCACGATCGACGAGGTGGCGCAGGCGATCCGCGGGGCTGGCGGCCGGGCGCTCGCGGTTCCCTGCGACGTCAACGACCACGCCCAGCTTGAAGACGTGGTCTCCAAGACGCTGAAGGAGTTTGGCCGGATCGATGTCGTGGTCAACAACGCCGGCGGCTCGCCGCCGAGCGGCGCGCTCAAGACCAGCGAGAAGGCCTTCGAGCAGGCCTTCCACTTCAACGTCACGACGGCCTTCGCGCTCACGCGCCTCGCTGCGCCGCACATGTTCGAAGGGGGCGGCGGTGCGATCATCAACATCTCCTCCGCGCTCTCTCATCTGGTCGAGAAACCCTTCGTCGCCTACGGCACCGCGAAGGCGGCGCTGAATCACATGACCCGATTGCTGGCCTACGAGTTCGCGCCGCGCATCCGCGTGAACGCGATTGCTGTGGGATCCGTGGAGACCGACGCCCTCGGCCCCTTCCTCAAGGCCCGACCGGACTTGCGGACGAAGATGGAAGAGCTTACGCCGATGAAACGCATCGGCACGCCCGAGGACATCGCCGCGGCCGCGCTCTACCTGGCCTCGCCCGCAGCGGCCTGGGTCACGGGCAAGGTGTTCGAAGTGGACGGCGGCACCTTCACCTCGAACTGGCCGCTCGATCTTTCGGGGATCTAGCGCCTATTCCGTCCAGGCGAAGCGCACGCCCTCGGGCGTGGTCTCCTGCACCAGGGCGCCGAGCGCGAGCACACGATCGATCTCCTCCGTCACCACGGGCAGGGCTCCGCCGGTCGCGAGTGCGACCGCCTGCTTGAGCTCGATCACGGGATTTGTGCCTTGGAAAGGTCGCAGACCTTCCACCACATCGTCGAGGAGCAGCTTCCACAGGAGAGACTGCCGCCTTCGCCGCAGGTACATCTTCTTCTCAAAGCCCTCGAGCTTGTCCTGCGCAAAAAGATAGTCTTGGTATTTCAAATACCGCTCCATCGTCGCGTCGTATTCGTCCGCCACGGCCTGGATGGCCGTCGTGTTCGCGCCTTCGGTGCGGGTCACCACGTGGTTCGCGTCGTACTTCGTCCAGTCGCTGGTCAGGATCTCAAGGCCATACTCGCCCGCCCGGTCGCGTACTTCCGTTCCCGGGAAGGGAGAGAGGATGTGAAACCCGTAGAGTGAGCCGAACTCGGAGTGCAGTTCGTTGGCGAACTCCACAGTCTTTCGCAGCGTCTCTTCGGTCTCGCCGGGCAATCCGATGATGAAGGAGGCGAGTGCGCTGATGCCGACCTGCTGCGTCATGCGCATGGCCTCTTTCACCTTGTGAAGATTCGACTTCTTCTTCACAAGGTCGAGCACCTCCTGATTCCCGCTCTCGACTCCGAAGCAGATCGCTTGACAGCCGGCTTGGGCCATCGTTTCCACGATTTGCGGCGTGATCGTGTCGACGCGCGAAAACGCGTTCCAGCCGATCCCCGTATTTCGACGGATGAGCTCGCCGCACACGGCCATGAAGTGCTTTCGGTAGAGCGTGAACAGATCATCTTCGATCGTGATCTCGGTGAAGCCGAGCCCGGCGAGCTCTTCGATCTCGTCGACGCACAGGCTCGGGTTTCGGTAGCGCACCTTGCGACCGGTCCACTGGGGCGCGGAACAAAAGATGCACTCGTAGGGGCAGCCGCGAGACGTCACCACGCTGGCATGACTGTCAAAGGCGAGATAGCGCGCGAGCGGCACGAGTTCGCGCGCGGGATTCGGGAGGGTGTCGAGGTCATCCTCGAGGGGTCGAGGCGCGGTTCGTACCACGCGCTCGCTGCTGCGGTCGCGGTAGGCGAGACCCCGCACGTCGCGCAGATCCATGCGACCCCGAAGGGCGCGGGCGAGCTCCACCATCGTGTGTTCGCCTTCCCCAATCCCGATGAAGTCGAGGGCGGGCAGGTCGCGAAAAGAACCCTCGATTTCGAACGAGACGTGCGGCCCTCCCATCGCGATCGGCACCTGTTCGTCGCACTTGCGTACGACCTCGGCGATGCCGTTGGCGATGTGGTGATTCAGCGTGACGGAGGTGATGCCCACGAGCTCCGGCCGGAAGCGCGCCATGCGCCGCTCGATCTTGTCCGGGGTGGTCCGTGCGAGCAGGAGATCCAGGATCTCGACCTCGTGCCCCTCCGCGCGCAGGGCGGAGGCGAGGTACGGCAACGTCACGAGCAGGCGCGGGAATTCCTCGAACGGGTAGGACGGATTCACCAGCAAGATGCGCACGGGGCCCTCCGGCCTCAACCCCCATCCGGGGGGCGAGGTGGGCGCATTCTACGCGGCTCTGCTGTGCCGAGTCACCCCGGGCTCCTGCGGGGCTCAAGGCCAATCTGCGGGTCTCCGATCTCTTCTTCGGGAGGTCCAAAGTGGCCGCTACCCGCAGTGTCCTCCTGCTCGATGGAGCAGGCCACCGCCTCGCTGCCGTGGCGGAACGGCTCCCGCTCCTGGGTTTCTCGGCCGTGCGGGCAAAGACCCCCGAGGAGGCGCTGCAGCTCGTCGAAAGCCCGCGCTACGACTTTGGCGCCGCACTCCTTCCTCCCGACCTGCCGGTTGCGAATCTTACGGGGGCCCTTCAAGTCCTCCGAGAGCGCGGCGCACGCCGCCTCATCTGCATCGCGATCGGTTCGAAGCCGGGGCCCGAGGGGCTGGATCGGCTGCGCTCCGCTGGGGTCGAACTCGCGGTGTGGAATCCGATCGACGACGCCACGCTTCGCTTTCAGATGAACCGGGCGCTCTTCGCCTTCCAAGGCGAGTCCCTGCGTCGGGAAGTGCGGGCGCCGACGGACTTGCGCGTGCGTTTCTCCGCAGGGGGGCGCCAGAAGGAAGCGAACCTCTATACGCTGTCCGCGCGCGGCGCCTTTCTCGCGACGCCTCGCCCCTCGCTGCGCGGGGCGAGCGTAGCGGTCGAACTCCCTTTGCCGGCGGAGAATCTCGCGGTAGGGGGGCGAGTTCTCTACACCAACGTCCCTGGAAATCTCCAGCGCGTCACTCTGCCCCTCGGCATGGCCGTTGAGTTTACCGCCCTCACCCAAGAGGCTGAGAGTTCAATTCGCCGCTCTGTCGCGCAGCGAGCCCTCGCGCTCGTGGTCTAAGCCCCGGCGGGCAGCTTTCAGCGCAGCGCGTTTGCTGAATCACAGCCTGACACCCAACTCCGTTCCCCAACTCCTTCCTCGGCCGGGTATTCTCTTCGCGCCGGGGCGGCTCGCTCTCCGCGGTGGAGGTGCGGCTGGCCCTCCCGCCACTTGCGGCGGGGGTCCGCGGCAGCGGCCCAAGAATCGGAGGACGAGCGATATGGCGGCTCGCACCAAGACGACCGCGAAGAAGAAGAGTTCGCGCACGACGAAGGGGAAGGCGGGGGTCTCCCGGCTTGACCGGCTGACCAGGGACCTTCCGCCGACGCTGCGCGAGTTCTCCAAGCAGGTTCAGGGACGGCTCAACCGCCTCGAGAAGGAGATCGATCGGGTGCAAGCCAGCTACCGCAAGCAGATCGCCCACCTGATCCGGGTGGCGAGCCACCGCCTCGGGCAGCTCGAGGCCCAGGGCGAAGGCCAGTGGCGCCGGCTGGCCGAGCCCGCGCGCAAGGAAACTGTGCGGCTCCTCTCGCAGCTCGAGAAGGCGATCAGCCCTCAAACCAAACAGGCGAAGAAAGTCGTCCGGGAGGTGAAGAAGGGCGTTGAGCAAGCAAAGCAGGACGTGAAGCACACGGCCGAGCACCTCAAGCAAAACGTCCAGAAGGCGGCGGCCACGGCGGCGGCCGCCATCCCGCGTCCGTCCTCTGTACCGAGCCCCTCACATCCCTTTCCCCATGGCTCCGACACGGGGGGTGGAGGAGGGGCCTCCTAGCTCGGCTGTCAAATGACCCCACGAGTGAGGCGGAAGGGCCCAGGTCTCCCCGGGTGGGACGCGCGTATGGGCTCCCGCGGCGGCACGTCCGTTGCAGACTGTCTCCATGCGTGTCCATGAGCCGCAGCCATGGGCCGCATGAGGAGGGGTCATGGCGATGCTCGCCGCGGGAAGTTTTGGGGTGGGAGCGCTGGGCGGCGGCGCAGCGCGCTGCGAAGTCGGTGTCGGAGGAAGTAGGCTGCGCGCGCGCGGCCTCGCTGCGCGACTGTATACGCGTGGCGAGATCATCTTCAGTCCCGGTGCCGAACGCCAATCCGTCTATCTGCTCGAGTGCGGGCTCGTGCGCATCTTTCGGCTTTCAGCGTCTGGCGCGGAGACCACCTTCTACTATGTATCGCCGGGCGAGGTGTTCGGTGCGGAGTCGCTCCTGGCGGGCGATAGCGAGGAGAATTTCGCCCAGGCGCTGAGCCCTTCGCGGGCATGGAAGGTCCCGCGCATGGCCTTTGAGGAGGCCCTTGGACGGGACAGCTCCGTGCTGCGTGAGGTGGCTCGCCAGCTCGGCCGCCGGCTCAAGCTCGCGGAGAATCGCCTCGAGGACCGTGTGTTCCGAGACGTCGAGGCGCGGGTGGCCCGGGTTCTCCTGGAACTCGCGGAGCGCTTCGGGTCGAGCGCGGACGCGGGATGGATGCGACTTGACCTACCCGTTACGCAGTCCGACCTCGCGACCCTTGTGGGTACCACGCGTCAATCCGTGAATGCGAGCCTGCGGCGACTTGGGGACGCAGGGCTCCTCGCACGCGAGGGCCGGCGCGTCTTGCGCATTTTGCCAGCGGCGCTGCGGGGCGTTGCCAACGCGACTCTCGGCTAGCGCGAAAGCCTGGACCGCAGCACAAGGCTACGTTCGCAGATCCGGGCTATGGTCGAAGCGCGCCCCAAGATCGAGATCGACGAACTTCGAGCGCCAGGTGAGCCCCTTGCGGCCGCGCTGCTCGCCCGCGCCTTCGAGAGCAATCCGCTTAATCTTGCGGCCATCCAGTCCCCGGACACGGCGCGCCGTCGGCGCTGCAACATGGAGGGAATGCGCTGCCTTTTACCCGTGGCGAGGGTGCACGGCCTCGTGCTCGCTGCCTCTCTCGAAGGCCAGCTCGCGGGCGTGCTTATCGCGGCACTGCCTTTTTCCTATCCTTTCCCGCCCGCACCCTTCTGGGCGCGGATGCGCGCGGTTTTCATCCAGGGGCTCACGGTGGCCCGCCGCTGGCGCGAGACGTTCGAGAGTCTTGACGCGCGCCATCCGACCAGCCCGCATTGGTATCTTGGGACGCTCGGGGTCGAGCCTTCGCTCCAGGGCCGCGGAGTCGGGACAGCCCTCGCGAAGGACTGGCTCGCGCGCGTCGACCCCGATCGGGTTGCGGCCTACCTCGAAACCGACCGTGCGGAGAACCTGCCCTTTTACGCCCGGCTTGGCTTCCGGCCCGTTGCCGCGTTCCAAGTGCTCGGCGTCGAAGTCACCGCCATGGAGCGCGCGCCTCGCGCCGAAGTGAGGTAAAAGATCCCCAATGTTCGGACGCCGTCCCGACGCCACGCTCGTGCGCGATGCCGCTCCGGTGCGTCGCTTTATGCCGTTCATCTCACCCCGTCGCAACGAGTCTCTCGTCTACTTCGCCCAGGAGATCGATGTCGAGCGCGCGCTCTCGTTCGTCGAGGAGAAGAATCGCTCCCGGCCGCCGGACCGCCCGATGACGCTCTTTCACCTCGTGTTGCGCGCCATCGCGCGGCGCCTGGACGAGCGACCCCGCCTGAACCGCTTCACGGCCGGTGGGAAGCTCTGGCAGCGCGACGGCATCTGGCTCACCTTCGCCGCGAAGAAGAGCTTCCATGACGATGCACCCATTGCCACCGTAAAGCGTCGCTTTGACTCCGTGGAAACGCTGGACGAGATGTGTGACCGGCTGCTGGATTCGATTCGCATCTCCCGAGGGGACAAGAAGACCACCGCAGACCACGAGGTCGATCTTCTGTTGCGGCTACCCGCAAGCATTGTGCACCTTGTCATGCGGCTCGTGCGGTTTGCGGACAGTCTTGGCCTCCTGCCCCGCGCGATGATTGACTCGGATCCGATGTTCACCTCCGTGTTTGTGGCGAACCTCGGCTCCGTCGGACTCGAAGCGGCGTACCACCACCTGTGGGATCACGGCACGTGCCCGATCTTCTGCGTCGTGGGCCGCATCCACGAGGGCGACGACGGTCGGCGCAAGATGACACTCAAGTATAGCTTCGACGAGCGCATCGAGGACGGCTTCTACGCCGCAAGATCGCTCGACGGTCTGCGCGAGCTGCTCGAGTGTCCGGAGAAACTCTGACGTGGCTGACGCGGCCCGTGAGGGCAGCCGCCGCAAGAATCCCTACGAAGTGCTCGGAGTCGCGCGAGACGCCGACGAGGACACGATCCGCAAGGCCTATCGCAAGCTCGCGCGCAAGCACCATCCCGACGTCAATCCCGGAGACAAGGCGGCGGAGGAGCGCTTTAAAGCCATCTCGGAGGCCTACGCCATCCTTTCCAACACGGAAAAACGTCGGGCGTACGACGAGTTCGGTGACGTCTCCCTCGAAACCGGCTTCGATGCCGAAGCCGCGAGGCGCGCCCGCGAGGCGTTCGGCCAGCGCTTTGGCGGCGCTGGGTCTGGAGGGGGAGGGGGGTTGGGCGGCGAAGAGTTCGCATTCGGCGACCTAGATGACCTGCTCGGGGATCTCTTCTCGCGCCGTGGCTGGGCTGGCGGAGCGGGCGCGGCCCGCGGTGCTCGTGCGGGGCGCACGGGTCTGCGCGGGCCTGACATGGAGGCTCAGGTCGAGCTCGATCTGCGCGAGGCCGCGCGTGGGGGCGAGCATCGCTTCACGATCACGCGCCCCACAGCGGACGGCGCCGCCCGAACGGAAACGGTGACCGTGCGAATCCCGCCCGGCGTCGCCGACGGCGGGCGCATCCGGATTCCCGGCAAAGGTGGCGAGGGGATCGGCGGCGCTCCCCCCGGCGACCTGCATGCCACGATCCGCATCCGACCCGACCCGGTGTTCCGGCTGGACGGTCGCGATCTGCACGTCGAGTTGCCGATCACTGTGCGCGAGGCCGTGCTCGGGGCGAAGGTCGAGGTTCCGACCCTCGACGGACGGGCCACGCTGCAAGTGCCGCCGGGCACCGACAGCGGGAAGCGGCTCCGCATGCGAGGCAAAGGAATGCCGAACCCCGCGCGTGGAGCGCCGGGAGATCTTTACGTCGTGGTCCAGATCCGCGTGCCGAAGGGCCTCGACGACGACGCCAAGTCGAAGCTCGAAGCGCTCGCCAAGTTCGACCCGCCGGATCCGCGCAAGGGGCTGTTCCGATGAGCTCCGTCAAGGATGTCCTGAGGTTCCTCGGCGTGGATGACCCGGAGCTCTTGCCCGAGCTGCGGCGTGAGGGGCTGTTCGAGGCGGAGGAGCTCTCGCCGGAAGAAGCGGAGGAGCTGCGGATGGCGGCAACGCTGATTCGCGAGCTTGGGGTGAATCCAGCCGGTGTCGACATCATCTTGCACATGCGCAGGCGTCTTCTCTTCCTGGAGGAGCGGATGCGCGAGACGTTGCATCGGCTGCTCGACGACGTCGAGGAGCGGTGAAGAGCCATCGCAAAGTGCTGCGGCTCAACGTCCCGCAGCGGATGGATTTCGTAAACATCACCCGGGAGGTCGAGGCGGCTGTGCGCGAGAGCGGCGTACGGGAAGGACTTTGTCTTGTGAACTCCATGCACATCACCTCGAGTGTCTTCATCAACGACAACGAGGCCGGCCTCCACGAGGATTACCAGCGCTGGCTCGAGAAGCTCGCCCCCTACGACCCGAGTCCCGAAACCTACCACCACAACCGCACCGGCGAAGACAATGGCGATGCCCATCTCAAGCGGGAGGTGATGGGCCGTGAAGTCGTGGTGGCAATCACGGGCGGGAAGCTCGATTTCGGCACCTGGGAGCAGATCTTCTACGGCGAGTTCGACGGCCGCCGCGAGAAGCGGGTGCTGATCAAGATCGTGGGAGAGTAGGTCGGTTCTTTTGCAGCCCTTGGCGGAAGGAGGCGCAGCCGAGTCTTCCGGTACCCGGATCTCCCGCCCCAGCCGCGGCCTCGCAGTTTCGGCCTCGGCGCTTCGTTCACGCGAACGGAGTTGGCGTGACATTCCTGGCCGCCGGTACAGGTTGTATGCGATCTTGTTTGCGCACACGCGCTTCGGCCGGGGGGGACCGCGACGCCCGTGACCACCACGCCGACCCCGCCCCACAACCCGGACTCCCCGCGCAGTCGCCGTCCGCTGCGACCCGACGACGGGCGCCTCGTGCGCGGCCGCAAGGCCAAGAGCCGGATCCGCGAAGCGGCGCTCGCGTTGTTTCGCGAACGGGGCTTTGACGGCGCGACGCTGCGCGCGATCGGTGCCCGGGCCGGCATGGGCGCGAGCTCGATCTACCGCCACGTCGAGTCGAAGGAGGAGCTCCTCATCGAGGAGCTTGCGGCGCGACAGGAAGAGGCGTGGACGAGCTTCCGCAAAAGCGACGACCGCCGCTCCGCGGCGCGCGAACGTCTTGGCCGATTCCTCGAGCTAGAGCACGCGCTCCTCGCGCAGGACGCGGATTTTACGACGATCGCGCTGCGCGCGAGCACGCAACCCGAGGCCCGCGTGGCGAGGAGGGTGCTCGCGCTGCAGGACCGCACGATCGGACTCGTGGCGGAGATTCTCCAGGCTGGCAAGTTGCGCGGAGAGCTTGCGCGCGATCTCGATGTGCTCGCAGCCTCTCGGGTGATTGTCCACGTGACCACGGGCGCACGGATCCCCTGGGCCAACGGGCTCGTTTCCGCCGAAGGCTGCCGCGCGTCGATCGCGGCCGCCCTGGACGTGCTGTTCGGCGGCCTCTGCGCGCGTTGACCGGCTGCGCCGAAAAGCGCGAGAATCGCCCAAGTTCCCCGAGGAGAAAGCACGCATGGCTGCCGCAGACCTTCTGACCCTTCACGCCGCACGACGTCCCGACAAGATCGCGGTCATCGACGATCGCCCCGCCGCCGGCGGGACGCCGGCGAGCTCCGTGGAGCGCAGCTTCGCCGAGCTTGAGCGTGAGGCAAATCAGCTGGCCAATGTCTGGCTCGAGCTCGGCGTTCGCCCGGGGCACAAGGTGGTGTGGTGCGGCCAGAACTCCTTGGCCCTCGTGCGCGCGATCCACGCCGCTCGCAAGGCGGGCGTCATCGCGGTGCCGCTCAACTACCGGCTCACTCCGGAGGAGGCGGCGTACGTTGTCGACAACTGCGATGCGGTTGCCGTCTATACCGACGCCGAATACGCGGAGCTGTTCGAGAAGATCCTGCCCCATGTCCCCAAAGTGCGGCATGTGCTGGTGTTCGGCGGAACGCCGGGAAAGGACCAGCTCGACGCGGACGCCCTCCTCGCGCGAGCGAGCAGCGCGCCCCCGGTGGGCTTGCCGGAGCGCGACGAGGGAGCGACGATGATTTACACCTCCGGCACGACGGGCCATCCCAAAGGAGCGCTCCGACGCGGCGTGGGGAATCCCGAGCAGGTGCGGGCGCTGATGGCGTTCATCGGCTACGTGCCCGAGGATGTCTATCTCACGACGGGTCCGCTCTATCATTCCGGGCCAGGCGGCTTCATGAGCCTTGCTCAAAGCATCGGCAACACCGTCATCGTCCAGCACAAGTTCGACGCCGAAGACTGGCTCCGCCTCGTGGATCGCCACAAGGTCTCAACCACCTTCTCCGCGCCTACGCCGATCCGTCTGGTCTGCAACCTGCCCGCCGAGGTGAAGGCAAAGTACGACCGGACGAGCATGAAGCGGATGATTGCCAACGCGGCCCCCTGGTCGTTTGCCCTGAAAGAGGCCTACCTGCGGGATTTCCCAGAGGACTCCCTGTGGGAGGTCTATGGCTCGACGGAGCTTGGCGTGAACTCGATCCTTGAGCCGAAGGATCAGCGCCACAAGCCGGGCTCGTGCGGCAAGCCCTCGCCCGGCGTCGAGCTCAGGTTGCTCGGCGAAAATGGAGAGGAGATCTCCGAGCCGCATCGGCCGGGTGAACTCTACGTGCGCAGCAAGAGCGTTTTCGCCACCTACTACAAGGCGCAAGAGAAGTATGAGAAGAGCCGACGAGAAGATTTTTTCACGGTCGGTGACATCGCCTACCGTGATGAAGAAGGTTTCTACTTCATTTGCGATCGCAAAAACGACATGATCATCTCGGGCGGCATGAACATCTATCCCGCGGAGATCGAGGCCGCGCTGGAGCGTCATCCCGCCGTGCTCGATGTAGCCGTGTTCGGCATCCCAAGCGAGGAGTGGGGAGAGAGCGTGCACGCCGCGGTTGCGCTGCGGGAGGGCCACACGCTCGTCGAACGCGACCTTATCGCCTTTGCGCGCGAGCATCTCGCCGGTTACAAGCGACCGCGCTCGGTCTCTTTTGTATCCGAGATTCCGCGCACCGGGTCGGGCAAGATCCTAAAGCGTGTGCTGCGGCAGCCCTTCTGGAAGGGACACGGGACGAGCGTTCTGTGAGCGCGGGCGGCAAAGATCCGAGCGAGTTTCGAAACTACGGGGCCAAGGCGCGGGCCAGTGTTGCGGATTTCTATCGAGAGAATCATGCGCGCCAGACATTCGCGTTCGTCCTTGCCAAGAAGGCGGAGTACTTGCCGCTCCGCCGCCGTCGTATGGGAGTGTGGCAGGCGGTCGAGTACCTGGGCCAGCTTGTGGACGACAGTGATCCCGATCTCGAGCTCCCGCAGATCGAGCACGCGCTCCAGACCGCGGAGGCCCTGCGCCACGAGGGTCGGCCGAATTGGATGGTGCTCGCCGGCTTTCTCCACGACCTCGGAAAGGTGCTGTGTCTTTTCGGCGAGCCGCAGTGGGCTGTGGTGGGCGACACGTTCCCGGTGGGTTGCGCGTTTTCCGACAAGATCGTCCATCCCGAGTTCTTCTCCGCCAACCCCGATACGGCAGTGCCCGAGTACTCGTCCCGCACGGGTATCTATCAAGAGGGCTGCGGCCTCGACGCGGTCCATCTCTCGTGGGGGCATGACGAGTATCTCTACCACGTCCTGCGGCCGTATCTCCCAGAGGAGGCGCTCGCAATCGTGCGCTGGCATAGCTTCTATGCCGCACACCGCGAGGGAGAATACGAGTTCTTGATGAATGCCAGCGATCGCCGCCTGCTCGCGGTGGTGCGTGAGTTCAACCCGTACGATCTGTACTCGAAGAGCCCAGAGCGGCCGGATCTTGATCGCCTTCGCCCCTATTATGAAGATCTAGTCGCTTCCTTCCTGCCAGACACACTCCAGTGGTAGAGCTGCCGGTGGCTAGAAGCTCCGCCAGGTGCCGATCGCAACGATGACACAGCCGAGCAAGGTGACGAGAAAGCCGGCGGCGCCCGCGTAACAGAAACCGAGGACAAGGCGCCGATCGGCGTCGGCAATGCTCTTGTTGAGCTGCGTTGGCCGCAGCCACCAGCGCGCGGGGAGCTGGCCCTTGCGCAAAAGGCTGCGCCGCAGCGCGAGGTGGTAGACGATTCCCGTGGGTACGCCGAATGCGAGACCCCCCACCACGAGCCAAAGGCCCGCCATGAAGACCGTCTCCACCGCGACGCCGGCCGTCGCCACCCATCCGGCCATCGCGACGAAAACGCAGAGCACACCCACGATCTCGAGCATGAAGCGCTCCTCACGGCCTTTCCCTCGACGTTTCGGAGGACCGCGAGGGCGACTTTTCCCCGCCCCGCGAGGAGACTCGGCGCTCTGCACACGGCCGCCGCCCCGGCGCTCGGCAACGCGGTCCGCCGCAGGGCCTTTGGGATCGGGTGCTCGGCCGGGTCCCAAGTGGCACAAGGCGGAGACGAGGTCCCGAACGAGGGGCCCAAGCTGGAAGGCCATGATCGAGCGTCCGTTGCGAGTAGAATGGTCGAGTCGATACGAGGAGGCCTTTGATGCGCGCCATCGTCGTGGACCGCTGGACGGAGCCGAAACATCTCACGGTGCGCGAAGCACCCGAACCGAAGCTCTTGGCTGGACACCTCGGCGTCGAAGTGAAGGCCGCGGGCTGCAACTTCTTCGACATCTTGATGGTGCAGGGGCGCTACCAAGTTCGTCCCCCCTTTCCGTTCATCCCGGGAGCCGAGCTTGCCGGCGTGGTGAGAGAGGTCGGTCCCGACGTAGCGGGATTCGCGGTGGGCGATCGCGTGCTCGCGTCCGTCCCGCTCGGGGCCTTCGCGGAACGGGCGGTCGTGGCGGCGAAGGCAGCGTGGAAGATGCCGGCCGGGATGTCGTTCGAGCAGGGAGCTGCGCTCCCCATTGTCTACCCCACATCCTACGCCGCGCTGGTGTTTCGTGCGCACCTTCAACCGGGCGAGAACCTCTTGGTGCACGCCGCTGCAGGAGGGGTCGGCCTCGCCGCGGTACAGATCGGAAAAGCGCTCGGCGCGCGGGTCCTGGGGACAGCAGGCGGCCCCGACAAACTCGAAGTCGCGCGCAAGGCCGGGAGCGACGTCGTGATTGACTATCGCGATCCGAACTGGGTGGATGAAGTCAAGCGCGCGACAGGAGGTCGAGGAGCGGACGTGATCTATGACTCCGTCGGCGGTGAGGTCACGGACCAGTCGCTCAAATGCATTGCGTGGAACGGCCGCCTGCTCGTGATCGGTTTCGCGAGCGGTCCGATTCCTGCGATTAAGGCCAATCGCATTCTGCTCAAGAACATCGCCGTCATAGGGCTCCACTGGGGCGCGTATGCCGTATACGAGCCGGAGCGGATTCCTGAGACCTTCGACGCGCTCTTCCGCCTCTTCTCCCAAGGAAAGATCGAGCCCGTGATCTACGGCAGATACGCGCTCGAGGAGCTCCCCCTCGCCCTCGAGGCGCTTGCCGCGCGCAAGACCCATGGCAAGGTCATCGTGGTGCCGGTGGAGCCGTGATCCGCGGCGCGCTACCCGCCGCGGGGATCTAGCCGCATGATATGGGGGACCGAACGGAAAAAGAGACCAACCACGCGGTCGCTAAAGCCGTACTTTGCGCGAAAAACGTCCTCGATGCGCTGGCGAAGAGGGGCGTCCTCCACTGATATGGCGCGCAGCGGGTACTCTTTCCCCTCGATGCGCAGCACCACATCGGGGTCGCGTGCGATGTTGCTCCACCACCCTGTCGCGCCCGTGCGGATGTAGCCTTTGCCGTCCACCACGGCGAGCCAGATCGTGGTGTCTCTTGGCGTGCCGTCTTCGTTTTTGGTGATCACCTCCACGGTGTCCACTGCGGCGACCGCATTCCAGTCGGGTGAACTCTCTGCTGCGCGGGCGGCACAGAGCGGGACCGCGCCCAGAAAGAGGAGGCTGAAAAGGAAGCTTGAGGCGGAGCGCGTCCTCGAGTTCTGCGAGCGCATGGGAACTTCATTCTAACGCTGCCCACTTGGCGAGCCTTCACAAGTCCGGCGTTTGAGGCCCTGTCTGCGCAAGGGCGGCTCGGCCTTCGTCCGCGCCCCGGGAGCGTTACGAGCGCGACCCGTAACGCTCCCAAAATAGGCACTCTTCCACGGGGCGGCGCGGCGGACGGCCGTATCTGCCGAGCGGCCAGCCGATGGGCAGAAGTGCGCAGCTCGGGCAGCCCTTGGGCAGACCGAGCCAAGCGTCGATTTCCGCGCCGAACGCACGATGCACCGTTGTGAGCGAGGCGCCAAGACCCACGGCGCGACAGGCCAGGAGGACGTTCTGGATCGCGGGGAAGAGCGCCTGCGTCTGGGCTTCGCCGCGTCGAGTCCAGCCCGCCACAAACAGGTGCACGGGTACCTGTGCCAGGTGGTCGGCGAGATGCAGGGCAGCCCGGAGGTTGCGACGCTTCCCTTCTGGAAACGTGGGATCCTTTGCCGCCTCGAGCGCAGGGGCGATGTAGGCATGGAACGCACCCCGGTAGCGCTCCGCCACGAACGCTCGTCCCTCGGGCGTCGTCACCGCAACGAAGATCCAGGGCTGGCGATTTCCGCCGCTCGGCGCGAAGGTGCCCGCCTCGCACACCTTGCGCACGAGTCCGGGCGGAACAGGGTCCGGTCGCAGCCGGCGGATCGCGCGTGCAGTGCGGATTCCTTCGAGCAGCGGAACGTCCTCGCCGATCGCGGCGAGATCGATTTGCAGAGCTGCAGCGTTCATCATGGGGCTCCTACTCGCCTGCGGCGTCGAGGTAACGCTCGATCTTGTCGGCTCGTCGCTCGAAGCGGGCACTGCGCGTCTGGGGATTGTTCTGGTCCGGGCTCGGGAGGCAGGCGGCGAGCTCGGCGGCTTGGTGCCGACTGAGCGCCGAGGTGGGCACGCTCCAATAGTTGCGCGCGGCGGCCTCCACGCCGTAGATGCCCCGTCCGAACTGCGCGACGTTGAGGTAGATCTCGAGAATGCGTGATTTCGAGAGCCGACGCTCCATCGCGAGGGTCAGCACGAGCTCATGCCACTTGCGCAGCGGGCTGCGCGCGGGCCAGAGAAACAGATTTTTCGCCGTCTGTTGGGAGATCGTGCTTCCGCCGAGAGCAATGCGGCCTTGACCGAGATCGTAGTTCACGGCGTCCTGCATGGCCTCGAGATCGACACCGTCGTGTTCGTAGAAGCGGGCGTCCTCGGCGAGGATGACCGCACGCTGGAGGATGCGCGGGATGCGCGTGAGCGGCACCGGCATCCAGCGCAGGGCGGGAAGTTCGCGTTTGCCAGCGCGTGCTTCGTCGACGAGGCTTTCTTCGTAGCTCTGGATGAAGCGGGATTTCGGGATCGGACCGCGGGCGAGTGCGCTCCAGTTGGGCCAGAGCCACGCGAGGTAGAGGGCATCCGCCGCGGCCGCCGCCGCGAGCAGAACAAGCCCCGCTCTCACGACCTTGTTTCGCATACCACCCGAGTCTACGGAACGAGCAAGACCTTTCCCGTGGTGGCGCGGCTCTCGAGCGCCTGGTGGGCGGCGGGTGCTTCGCGGAGCGGAAAGCGCGCGCCGATCCGCACGCGCAGGGCCCCGGACGCGACCGCGTCCAGAACCTCGCCGCCGCGTCGCATGAGCTCCTCACGGTCCCCGGTGTAGTGCGCCAGCGAGGGCCGTGTGACGTAGAGCGAGCCCTGCTCGCTGAGGCGTCGCAGATCGAAGGGGGGCACCGCTCCGCTCGACTGGCCGAACAGCACGAGGAGCCCGCGCGGACGCAGTGAGCGCAGGCTGCCCTCGAAGGTCGACTGCCCCACCGAGTCGTAGACCACATCGACGCCGCGCCCGCTGGTCAGGCGCCGCACCTCGGCTGCGACATCGGCCTCGCGATAACGGATCACGTGATCCGCTCCCGCATCGCGCGCGAGCGCCTCCTTGTCCGCGCCTCCGCAGGTGCCGAGGACGCGCACGCCCGCGCGCTTGAGCATCTGTACGAGCAAGAGCCCGGTTCCGCCGGCAGCGGCGTGTACCAATGCTGTGTCGCCGCGTTGCGTGGTTCGCACGGAGTGTGTGAGGTAGTGCGCGGTCATCCCCTGGAGCATCGCGGCCGCTGCCACCTCGTTGGGGACACCCTGCGGCACGGGTACCAGCCGGTCGGCGGGTGCAACCACGGCCCCCGCATACGATCCAGGGGCGCTCGCCCAGGCGACGCGGTCCCCGCTGCGCAGATCCGCGACGCCTTTGCCCACAGCTTCGACCTCGCCCGCGCCCTCGAGGCCGGCCACGAAGGGCAGAGGACGGGGATAGAGGCCGGTACGAAAGTAGATGTCGATGAAGTTGACTCCGCAGGCGTGCACCCGCACGCGGACCGCGTTCTCGCCCGGAGCTCCCGGATCATAGGGCTCAAAGCGCAGCACCTCGGGTCCGCCGGTCTCGCGCACGAAGATCGCGTGGCTCATGACGCCCTGCGTGCGACGCGGCGCCTGGAAGAGGGCTCACGGGCCCACTCCCCGCGGTGCGCTGTTTCCAGGCACAACCCCTCGGCAAGAGCGGGAGAGGGGTACGGGACCGGGCGGCGCTTCTCGTGTGTGGCCACGGCGGGAAGGCTCACCTATTTCTTTGCGCCCCGCGACCTGTGCGAGCGGCGAGGAACCAAGACCGCTCGCCGGCGCGAAGGGGCTCGCGTCGCTGTGCGCCCAAGTCCCCGGCCAAAGGAGAGGTCACCCCGAGTCGCGCAGAGGGAGTCCGCCCGGAGGAAAATGCCCGGCAATGGGGCCGCGGGTCCGGGTAGAGTTTGGACGTGCCGCTGCGCGACATCGTCGTCGTCGGAGCCTCCCTGGCCGGCCTGCGGGCTGCGGAGACGCTCCGACGAGAAGGTTTCGACGGCCGACTCCTCGTGATCGGCCGCGAGAAGCATCTGCCCTACGATCGCCCGCCGCTCTCAAAGGAGGTCCTGGCTGGGCGCCGGGCCCCGGAGACGATCTCCCTCCGCAAGCCGGGAGCCTGGGAGGAGCTCTCGGTGGACTGGCGCCTTGGGCGCCAAGCGCTCGGACTCGACCTCGACCGTCGCACGGTTCGTCTCGAGGGGGGCGAGGATCTCGTATTCGATGGCCTGGTGATCGCGACCGGCGCGACTCCGCGCACGCTCCCGGGGGCGACCGAGCTCGCCGGCATCCATGTCCTGCGCACTCTGGACGATTGCCTTTCGCTTCGCGCGGAGCTCGAGCGCGGCCCTCGCGTTGCGGTGGTGGGGGCGGGCTTCATCGGGGCGGAGGTCGCGGCGACCTGTCGGGAGCGAGGGCTCGAAGTCACGCTGCTCGAGGCGCTGGCGGCGCCCCTGATTCGCGGAATCGGCCCCGAGCTCGGCGGGCTCGTGGCACAGGTCCACCGGGACCACGGCGTCGACGTGCGCTGCGGCGTCGGAGTCGCGGGCTTTGCGGGGAAAACTCGCGTCGAGGGCGTGCGGCTCACGGACGGTAGCTTCGTCCCTGCGGAGGTTGTCGTAGTGGGCGTCGGTGTGGTGCCGGACACGGGCTGGCTCGAGGGCTCCGGTCTTTCCCTTGCCGACGGCGTCTTGTGTGACGCCACCTGCGCGACGCGCGCAGAAGGCGTCGTTGCGGCAGGCGACGTTGCGCGCTGGGCGCATCCTGGATTTGAGAAGCCGATCCGGCTTGAGCACTGGACGAACGCTGTGGAGCAGGGCGTGGCAGCGGCCGAGCGCCTGCTTACGGGAGCAGAGGCTGCGAAGCCGTTTGCACCCATTCCTTACGTGTGGTCCGATCAATACGACCTGAAGATCCAGATCGCGGGTCTCCCGAGTACGGACTGCTCTTTGCGCATCGTCGACGGGACGCTCGGCGAACGGCGCTTCGTCGCTCTTTTCGAGCGCGAAAGGCAACTCGTCGCGGCTGTTGGATTTGGCCGAGCGCGCCAGCTCATGGCCTATCGCAAGCAGCTGGGCGGCGAAGCCGGGCGGAGGTCCTAGCTCGCTTGCTTCTGCTTGCGCTGCTGCTCCTGCGCGTGCTTCTGGATCTCCGTCATGAGCGCGGTGCCGACCGCGCCTATAAAGGTGGGTCGGTTGCGCGCTGCCCACTCCATGCTGGCCTCGCGGCCCCGGTTTAGGCCTTGGAACCGCGGCATCACGTAGCGCGCGATCAGCTCGTAGCTGCGCTTGGTCTGCGCGAAGTCCGCCCAGTTGTGGACCATTTGCAGGAAACAGCCGTAGCCGCCGGACTGCTTCTCCAGGCGTTCGAGCTGTGCGATCGCGTCGTCCGGGTCGCCGATCACCACGAGGCCCGAGCGGATGAGGGCGTCAATCGCGTTGTCGACTTCGCCCGGCGGGGCGAGCGGCAACGCCGCCACCTCCTGGAAATATCGCAGCCACTTCTCAAGCCCGAACTTCACATTCCCTCGGGCCTTGTCTCGGGTCTCCGCGACATGCATGGGTGCGACGAGTCGCCAGGCGTTGCGGTCGACGGTTTGACCGAACTCGGCGGCGCGCTCCTCGCAAATCTGCCAGTTGCTGGCCAGGGCGTTAAAGCCGCCGGTGGTGGTGGCTCCAATCGAAAGGAGTCCGAGGCCGTGCTTGCCCGCGGCGCGCGCGCCCGAGGGAGAGACCTGGGAGGCGACACAGATCTCAACGTGGGGCTGCGTGTATGGTACGAGCTGGAGTCGCGCCTCGCGTAGCTTGAACCATTCGCACTCGTAGCTCACGGTTTCACCCCGCAGGAGCGGCACCAGAACTCCGATCGCCTCGTCCATCATGTCGCGCTGTTTGAGGGGATCGATTCCCATCATGAAAGCGTCGGAGGGGAGAGCCCCCGGGCCGACGCCAAACATCACGCGGCCCCGCGTTTGGTAATCGAGCTGCATGATGCGGTCCGCAAGCATCAGGGGGTGGTGGTAGGGCAGGGACGAGACGCCGGTGCCGAGGCGGATGTTCTTGGTGCGCTCGGCCGCAGCGGCGATGAAAAGCTCGGGCGAGGCGATGATCTCGAATCCCGCCGAGTGGTGCTCGCCGATCCAAGCCTCGTCATAGCCGAGCTGGTCGAGCCACTCGACGAGTTCAAAGTCGCGCCGCAACGCGGCCGCGGGATTCTCGTTGATCGGATGGAAGGGCGCGAGAAAGATCCCGAAGCGCAGGCGCGTGGGCGGCATCGTGTCTCCATAGGCGAAGGGGCCGGGGCAGGGTAAACGCCGTTTAGCGGTTCGCCAAGGCGACGGTCGAGGCGAAGACGAGCTGTGCGCCGTAGTAGAGCGGGAGCCCCCAGAGCCGATTCCAGGCTCCGGGTGCGATGAAGCGGTCGCGCGCCACGGCCAGGTCGGAGAGCCAGAACATGAGCGCTCCCAGCAGGATGGCACTGCCCCCTGCTTCCGCTGCCGTGCCCGCCGCACAAGCCAGCATGAGAGAGATGGCTGCGACATAGACCCGCACCGGAGTTCGCAGCGCCGCTGGCACGTGCGGCTCGCAGTAGCGCAGGAAGACCAGTCCGGCGGCGAGCGCTGCCACAAGGGCAAGCGCAGCCGGACCCCGTGCGAGGCCGCGCTGCGCGAAGGCAAAGCCGAAGGCCAGGTGCCCGAGCAGGAACGAGAGGAGCCCGGCCAGGAAGGCGGCGCGCATCTGCGGGATGAGGAGCACGTCGCCGAGCCAGCACAGCAAAAGCGCGAAGAGGACGCTGCGGCCATAGCTGGACTCAAGGGCACCCGAAGCGATGCTCGCAGCGACAAATCCGGACGACGCCAGGGGCTTTGCGATCCATACCCCAGTGCGCACCCCGCGAAACTCCGCCACGAGGAGTACGCCGACAGCAATGAGTGTGAGCCCGGTGAAGACCGCCACCTCGCTTGGATGCTAGCCTCCGCCTCCGTGGACGTCCTGCTCCTCGACCTCGACGAGACCCTGTATCCGCCGGAACGCGGCGTCCTGCGCCGCGTGGATGAGCGGATCAACGCATACTTGCGCGAACGCATGGGAATCCCGCGCCACGAGGTGGACGCGGTGCGGCGCGCCTTGCGCCAGGCCCACGGCACGACGCTGCGCGGCCTCGTTCTGCGCCACACCGTGGACCAGGACGACTATCTGCGCTTTGTGCACGACTGCGACCTGTCGGACCTGCTTGCGCCGGACCCGCAATTGCGGGAGCTCTTGGGGCGTCTTCCGCCACGCAAGGTGGTGTTCACGAACGCCCCGCGCGCTCACGCACGGCAGGTGCTCCGCCTGCTCGAAGTCGAGGATACCTTTCAGGACGTCGTGGCGCTGGAAGACCTCGGCTACCTGCCCAAACCCGACCCCGCAGCCTACAGCGAAGTACTCGCGCGGATTGGCGTCCCCGCCAGCGCGTGCTGCCTCGTCGACGACACGCGCGCCAATCTGCTTCCGGCGAGCGCACTCGGCATGCGAACGGTCTGGAAGGCGAGGGAAGCACGGGCCTGCGACAACGTGCACCACGCCATTGCGGAGCTCCAGGAGCTCGAAGCGCTCTGGCGCTAGTTGAGCCGCGGGAGCGGCTCTCAGCGTGTGCGGCCTTCGCCCGAAGCCCGCATCCGAATCAGGCCTTCTTGCACGACGGAGACCACGAGGGTGCCGTCGCGCGTGAACAGTCGTCCCTGCGTGAAGCCGCGCGCCCCCGAAGCCGACGGACTCTCCTGCGCGTAGAGCAGCCATTCGTCCGCTCGGAAGGGCCGGTGGAACCACATGGCGTGATCGAGGCTCGCCATCTGAAAGCGCGGATCGAACCAGGAGATCGCGTGGGGGAGGGTGGCGGTATCGAGAAGGGTCATGTCCGAGGCATAGGCCACGACGCACTGGTGGAGCATGAGATCGTCGGGAAGCTTTCCATCGGCGCGGATCCACACCCTTTGGTGAGGCGGCCGCTTCTCAGGCCGGAAGTACTCCATGGGCTCGACGGGGCGGATCTCGATCGGCCGCGGTCGCTGGAGCCATTTGCGCATCTCCTCAGGCAGGTCCGGGGGGGCTTTCGCAAAGCGCCCCTTGCCCGCAGGCAGCTCCTCGGGGTCGGGCGTCTCCGGCATCGGGATCTGGTGCTCGAGGCCCTGCTCGGGCCGCTGGAACGATGCGGAGAGGTGGAAGATGGCTGCGCCATGCTGAATCGCGACCACACGGCGGGTAGTGAAGCTTTTGCCGTCGCGGATGCGGTCGACCTCGTAGAGGATCGGGATCTTAGGATCTCCGGGGCGCAGGAAGTACGCGTGGAGGGAATGCACGACGCTCTGCTCCACCGTGCGTCCGGCAGCGACCAGCGCCTGGCCAGCGACCTGGCCGCCAAACACGCGCTGCCTGTCCTCCTTCGGGCTGCGCCCGCGAAAGATGTTGACCTCAAGCTCCTCGAGGTCGAGGAGCGAAACCAGCTCGTCGAGTGCCTTCTGCGCCATGGACACCTCGGGTAGCACAGACGGCTGCGCCCTGGTGAAGCGGGAGCTGGAAGGCTAGAGCTATCCGCTCGATGAGGATTGCCACGTGGAACGTGAACTCCGTGCGGGCTCGCGCGGCGAGGCTCTTGGCGTGGCTCGCGCGGAAGCAGCCGGAGCTGCTCTGTCTTCAAGAGCTGAAGGCCGCAAACGACGACTTCCCGAGCGCGGCCGTCGAGGCGCTCGGATACCAGGCGGCTGTGCACGGCCAGCGCACATACAATGGCGTCGCCATCCTCTCTCGTGCGCCGCTGGCAGAGGTCGAGATGGGCTTTCGCGACGGGGACGATGACGCACAGGCCCGCGTGATCAGCGCGCGGGTGGGCGGGATTCGCGTGGTGTGCACCTATTTCCCGAATGGCGGGGAGGTGGGCTCGGAAAAATTCGCGTACAAACTGCGCTGGATGGAGCGCATCTACCGCTACCTCGAACGCACGCTCGAAAAGGGCGAATCGGCGGTCTTGTGCGGCGACTTCAATGTGGCGCCCGAAGATCGCGACGTGGCCCGGCCCGAGGAGTGGAAGGACAGCGTTCTCTGTCATCCCGAGGCGCGCGCAGCGCTCGCGCGCATCGCGGACCTCGGCCTCGTGGACACCTTCCGCAGGCACCACAGCGAGGGCGGCCACTACTCCTGGTGGGACTACCGCATGCTCGGCTTCCCGAAGAACAACGGTCTGCGCATCGACCACATCTTTTCGACCGAGCCGCTGGCAGCGCGCTGCATCGACGCGGAGATCGACCGAAATGAGCGAAAGGGCAAGCAGCCTTCCGACCATGCTCCGGTCCTTGCGACGTTCTCTCAGTGAAGTTTCCAGGCTCTTGCCGCCGCGATGAGCTGCCTCCCGCAACTCGGTTTGACGTGCGAGAATAGCGAGGCAGGTCCGCCAAAGAGGAGTTCCTTGATGCACGATCTTGTGATCCGCGGAGGCATCGTGGTCGACGGTACCGGCGCTCTCGCGCGCGAAGCCGACGTCGCGGTCGACGGAGCCCTCCTCACGGCGATCGGAAAGAACCTTTCGCACGGCCGCCGCGAACTCGACGCCCAGGGTCTGCTCGTGACGCCTGGCTGGGTCGATTTGCATACGCACTACGACGGCCAGGTGACCTGGGACCCCTATCTCACGCCCTCCGGCTGGCACGGCGTGACGACCGTGGTGATGGGCAACTGCGGCGTCGGCTTCGCGCCGGCCAAGCCCGAACGCCATGCATGGCTGATCGGTCTCATGGAAGGCGTCGAAGACATTCCGGGCACCGCTCTCGCCGAGGGGATCCGCTGGGAATGGGAGAGCTTTCCCGAGTACCTGGCTGCGCTTGAGCGCATGCCGCGCGCCTTGGACGTGGCGGCGCAGGTGCCCCACGGCGCCGTCCGCGCCTACGTGATGGGCGAGCGTGGCGCGAAGAACGAGAAGGCGACGCCCAAGGACATCGCAGCCATGGCGGAGATTGTGCGGGAGGCGATCGCCGCAGGGGCCGTCGGCTTTTCGACCTCGCGTACGCTCCTGCATCGCGCCGTCGACGGCGAGCCGGTACCGGGCACCTTTGCCGGAGACGAGGAGGTGCTCGGTATCGGGCGCGTGCTCGGAGAGCTCGGCCAAGGCGTCTTCGAGCTCGCCAGCGATCTCGCGCCCGAGGCTCGCGAGCTTGCCTGGATGCACCGGCTCTCCCGGGAGACGGGCCGCCCCGTCACCTTCGCGTGTCTCCAGAATGATTTTGACCCGGGTCAGTGGCGTCGCCTGCTTGGGGAAGCCTCACGTTCCGCGGCGGAAGGCGGGCGTGTGACGCCCCAGGTCGCTGCGCGACCGACGGGCCTCTTGATGGGTCTCCAGAGCACCGCGCACCCGTTCCTCCTGCATCCCGCCTATCGTGAGGTCGCGCACTTGCCGCTCGCCGAACGTGTCCGTGCGCTGCAGGATCCCGAGCGTCGGCGTCGCCTGGTCCAGGAGCCGGCGCCTCACCCGAACGCGCTGGCGGCCTTCGTGGCCACCGCGTTCCACAGGCTCTTCCCGCTTGGGGACCCGCCGGACTACGAACCGGCACCGGAGAAAAGTGTGGCAGCGATCGCCAAACGCGAGGGACGCGAGCCGCAAGAGGTGGCGCTCGATCTCTTGCTCTCGCGCGAGGGACGCGAGCTCCTTTACTTTCCCCTGCTCAACTACGCCAACGGGGACTTCGAACCGATCCGAGAGATGCTGACGCACCCGACGTCCGTGCTCGGGCTGTCCGACGGCGGCGCCCATTGCGGACTCATCTGTGATGCGAGCATGCCTTCCTTCTTGCTCACCCACTGGGTGCGTGACCGCAGCCGCGGCGCTCGGCTCCCCCTCGAGCAGATGGTGCACGCCCAGACCCAGCGCACGGCGCAGCTGTTCGATTTCCACGACCGCGGCGCACTCCTGCCGGGAATGAAGGCGGACCTGAACGTGATCGACTTGGACGGCCTGCGCATTCACCCGCCGCAGATGGTGTTCGACCTGCCGGCTAGAGGCCGTCGTCTCATCCAGAAGGTGGACGGCTACCGTGCGACGGTCTGCAACGGTGAGCTCACCTTCGAGGATGGGGAGCCGACCGGTGCTCTTCCGGGCAAGCTTGTGCGCGGACCGCAGGCGGCGCCCGCACGCTAAGCGCTCCGCCCGAGCACGACCACCGGGATCGGGCGCTTTGTGTTTTTCTCGTAAGTTGCCCACGCCGGGTTGGCGTTCGTGAGCAGGGGCCATAGACGCGCGCGCTCCGCCGGGCCGGCGAGCCGGGCGCGGACCCGGAAGCTCTCCTTTCCCACCTGCACCTGCGCCTCCGGCGTCTGCTGGAGGTTCCGCCACCAGGCAGGATCCACCTCTTGTCCCCCGTTCGACGCGACAACGACGAAGTCGTCGCCGTCCGCGAGATAGGCGAGAGGGAGGGTGCGACGCAGGCCGCTTGTGCGGCCCAGCGTGGTGAGGAGAAGCATCGGAATGCCCGCGAGCCGGGCACCGAGGCGTCCGCCGCTCCAGCGATACACCGCGCTGTGAATGCGCGTCACGTTCCGCCATTTGGCCATCGCGTGCTTGCTCCCAAGGCGCCGGCCCAGGCGCCAGACCGAGCCTAGCGCGTGCCGGGTCGGCGGGCGGAATGCGGCCTGCACGAGCTCGCAGAAGGCGTCTAGCGCCGGATGTATCCAAACAAGTGTCCGGCCACGTTTCGCAGCTGGATCTCTTCCGAACCCTCGGTGATGCGATAACGCCGGTGGTGCCGGTAGATGTGCTCGAAGGGTTTTGCACGCGTGTAACCAATCCCGCCGTGGACCTGCATCGCTCGGTCGGCAGCGTTGCAGGCCAGCAGATTTGCGCGGTAGTTCGCCATCGAGACGCGATCGGAAACGTGGAGCTGGTCTTGGTGGTCGAGCTGCCAGGCCGTCTTGTAGACGAGATTTCGAACCAGCTCCGCCTCGGTGTGGAGATCGGCCAGCGGAAACTGAATGGCCTGGCGATCCGCGAGCGGTACCCCCCAGGTCTTGCGTTCGCGCGCGTACTTCACGCTCTCATCGATGCAGTACTGGGCGACACCCACCCCGGAGGCGGCCTGGCGGATGCGGTTCTCGTGCACGAAGTGCTGCGCGAGTCGCAGCCCCTCGCCCACCTCGTGCACCACGGCGGACTGCGGTACGCGAACACTTCGTAGGATCACTTCGGCGTGATCGGTAGGCATGTTGAAGGTCCAGTGGTAGTAGGGGATCTCGAGGCCCTTTGCGACCGTCGGCACGAGGAACGCGGTGATCCCCTTGGCGTCCCCGGCCTCGCCCGAGGTGCGCGCAAAGACCAGGTCGTGGGTCGCGTGATTCATTCCGCTGTTGAAGCGCTTCGCGCCATCGATCACCCATTCGTCGCCGGCTCGCACCGCCCGGGTCTCCATCCAGGTGGCGTCGCTTCCGTGATCCGGCTCGGTGAGGCCGAAGGCGACGCGCACCTCTCCGGTGATCATCGGCTCGATGAGGTTCCGCTGCCCCCCTTTTGCGTAGGCGTGGAACATGTGAACGATCGGGAAGTTGCCGACGACAGACGATTCGTTCTGCAGGTCGTTGTGCAGGCCTAACCCCTGGTGGGCGAGATGTTCGCGGATGATGGCCATGCCGAGGTTGTCACCGCCGCTGCCGCCAAGCTCCTTGGGGAGCGACCAGCGCAAGAAGCCCGCGTGATCGGCGCGCCTGCGCATCTCCGCGAGGAGCTCCTCCCACTCCTTGCGCGGCGTTCCGTCCGCATCCCAGTTGGTGCGTGCGTTCTCTCGTCGGTGGTCGAAGTATTGGCGGTTCGCGTTCTCGAGCGGTCGAATTTCCTTCTCAATGAAGGCGTCGAGCGCACTCAGCGTGGCTTGGATGTCCTTCGGGATCGTAAAATCCATGGTTGCCTCCGGGCTTGCGGTCCACGCTACCGCGCCGCCCGGAGCCTGTCGCGCGGTTACTCGTGCAGCCCGCGCAGCCCGCGCCGCAGGCGCACGAGTGCGCGCAAGTGCAGCGCCCGGATCCTCGATTCGCTAAGACCGAGCGTCTTGCCCGCGGCGTCGAGGCTCAGCTCCTCCCAGTAGAGGAGCGACACGACCGTGCGTTCCCGGTCGGGAAGGCGTGCCAGCGCATCGGCTACGGCCTCCTCCGCCCTGCCGCGTCCGAGGAGCTGGAGCGGGTCGGCCACGTGGGCGTAACTCTCGGTATGGGCCGCTTCGTCCCATGGCTCCGCGGAACGGTGCAGCGGCGCTTCGAAGAGGAGCCAGCGAAGTCGCTCGAAGCGTTCGGGCGCAAGCCCAAGGAACTCGGCGACCTCTCCCGGCTCTGCCCGCCGGCCGTTCTGCCTTTCGACGGCGCGCTCAGCGCTTTCGAGGTGTCGTCGCCGCTCGCGGATCGTCCGCGGCACCCAGTCCATCGCGCGCAGCTGGTCGAGCACAGCGCCGCGGATCCGGATCTCCGCATAGGAGGCGAAGCTGCAGCCGAGCTTCGGATCGAAGCGTCGGGCCGCATCGATCAGCCCGAGAACGCCGCCATGCACGAGTTCCTCGCGGTCCAGGTACGGGGGGAGCCGCGAGCCAAGGCGGTGCACGATGCCGCGAACGCGCGGCAGGTGTTCCGCGACAAGAGCCTGCTGGTGCGCCCCGCCGTCACCCTCGCTGCTCGGTTCGGTGGCGTGCGCCTGTGCCTGCCGTTCCATTTTCCCCCCTCCAAGGTGCCGGCAAGGTGCAGGACATTCAGGGGGACTGCCGTGATCCTCGTCACAGTTGCGCACTGCAACGAGGACCTGCATCGAAATGTCAGCGCTCGCTCACGGTCGCGCGCGGCTACTCCGCGCAGTAGCGCAGGAGATCGAGCCGAGGGAGGAAGAGGCGCTGGATGATTTCCGGCCAGGCGTAGTGTTTGGCGGTGTTGCGGCCGGCGCGACGCATCGACTCGGCTTGGGCGGGATGGGCCT
>Ga0116216_10000135_pt1 | contig 66928 bp, 58 predicted proteins | sample Sb_taG_11_FD_89696 | JGI IMG/M metagenome (GOLD analysis project Ga0116216, IMG submission 89696) | Peat soil microbial communities from Weissenstadt, Germany - Sb_50d_3_AS metaG | ecosystem: Environmental > Terrestrial > Soil > Wetlands > Peat | place: Germany: Weissenstadt | collected 2010-09-21 | reverse complement strand
TCAATCGGCATCAGGAACGGCTTATCCAGTTCGCGCGCCGGCTGCGGCACGCTCTTGTCCACCGCCTCCATCAGCGCGTCGATCTGCTTCTCCCACTTCTCTTCTCCATTTAAAGCCCCTAACGCAGATAGACGAATCACCGGCACATCGTCGCCGGGAAACTTGTAGCTCTTCAGCAACTCACGCACTTCCAGTTCCACCAGATCGAGCAGCTCAGGATCATCCACCGCATCACACTTGTTCAGCGCCACAACAATGTAAGGAACGCCCACTTGCCGCGCCAGCAGCACGTGTTCGCGAGTCTGCGGCATCGGACCATCGGTGGCTGCGACCACCAGGATCGCGCCATCCATCTGCGCCGCGCCCGTGATCATGTTCTTGATGTAGTCGGCGTGGCCCGGGCAATCCACGTGCGCGTAGTGCCGGTTCGCCGTCTCATACTCCACGTGCGCCGTCGCGATGGTGATGCCGCGCGCTTTTTCTTCCGGAGCGTTATCAATCGAATCAAAGGAGCGGAAGACAATCTTCGGATTATGCTTCTGCAACACCTTGGTGATCGCCGCCGTCAACGTGGTCTTGCCATGGTCGATGTGACCAATCGTCCCCACATTGCAGTGCGGCTTGTTACGATCAAATTTCTCTTTCGCCATAATCTATCTCCTCGGCTTAATTACGCCGAAAATCATCACCGTCAGCCTCGTAATAGGCGCCGACGAATTGTTGTTTCTCAACCAGGTCGGCGAGAATCCTCCGATCAAACTCCGCGAAGTCTTCCGAAAACCGCTCGCGGAAGATTTCAAACCCGCGATGCCCACTCCAGAAATCTCGAACCCGGTACCGACCTTCGCTAACTGACTCACACTTCAATTCCGTAGCGATGTAACCTTTACCTTGTCCTAAAAACCGCGCCCAAATTCCATCCGGACCAAAGACAATTCCGAATTCGGCTCGTTTACCCTCGCGAACCCAGAACCTGCGGTCGACGACGAACCGCTGCGCCTGCAGTCATTTCGCAGTCCCTTGCACCTTGGCGATGATTTCCTCCGCGACGGACCGCGGAGCCTCCTCATAACGTGCGAAGTGCATCGAGTATTCGGCGCGTCCCTGCGTCGAAGAACGCATATGGGTCGCGTAACCAAACATCTCCGCCAGCGGCACGATCGCCTTGATTACCTGCGAACCGGCGCGGTGCTCCATGCCTTCGATGCGTCCGCGACGCGAACTCAGATCGCCCATGATCACACCGGCGTAATCCTCCGGCGTAACCACTTCAACCTGCATTACCGGCTCCAGCAGAACCGGTGAAGCTTTACGTGCAGCTTCCTTGAAGGCCATCGAGCCAGCAATCTTGAACGCCATTTCGTTCGAATCGACGTCGTGATAGCTGCCGTCGTAAAGAGTAGCCTTTACATCGACCATCGGATAGCCCGCGAGAATTCCACCCTCGAGCGCTTCCTGAATGCCTTGATCAATCGGCTTGATAAATTCTTTGGGCACCGAACCGCCGACGATGTCGTTGACGAATTCGTAGCCCGCGCCCGGCGGTTGGGGATCCAGTTTGATCTTCGCGTGGCCGTACTGGCCGCGGCCGCCGGTCTGTCGAATGTATTTGCCTTCCGCCTCGGAGTGCCTGCGAATGGTCTCGCGATATGCCACCTGCGGCTTGCCGACGTTGGCCTCGACCTTGTACTCGCGCATCATACGGTCGACGATGATTTCCAGGTGCAGCTCGCCCATGCCGCTGATGATGGTCTGTCCGCTGTCGGGATCGGTGTGAACTTTGAAGGTGGGATCTTCCTGGGCGAGGCGGCCAAGCGCCATCCCCATTTTTTCCTGATCCGCTTTCGTCTTGGGTTCGACCGCAACCGAAATCACGGGAACCGCAAAGGTAATCGATTCTAGAGCGATGGGATGCTTCTCGTCGCAAATCGTATCGCCTGTGCTCACGCCCTTGAGGCCGACCGCAGCACAAATATCTCCTGCGAGAATTTCGCTGATCTCCTCCCGCTTGTTGGCGTGCATCTTCAGCAGGCGCCCGATGCGCTCAGTGCGGCGCCGCCCCGTGTTCAGCACAGAATCGCCGGTCTTTAGTTGGCCGGAGTAAACCCGAATAAACGTCAACTGGCCGACAAACGGATCAGCCATAATCTTGAACGCCAGCGCGGAGAACGGCTCCTTGTCATCGGCTTCGCGGAAAATCTTTTCCCCAGTGTCAGGATTCAGACCGTGCGTTTCCGGCACATCGAGCGGCGACGGCAGATAGTCGACGACCGCATCCAGCAGCGGCTGTATGCCCTTGTTTTTGAACGCTGTTCCCACCACCACCGGAAACACCTTCAGCGCAATCGTCGATTTGCGCAGCGACGCCCGCAACTCATCCGCGGTAATTTCTTCGCCTTCCAGAAACTTGTGCAGGATTTCGTCGTCGTTCTCGGCAATGCTTTCGACTAACTGGGCATGGAAGGCTTCGGCTTTTTTCTTCAGCTCGGCGGGAATCTCTTCAGTGACGTATTCAGCTCCCATCGTGTCATCTACCCACACGATCGCCTTCATGTTGATCAGATCGATGACGCCTTTAAATTTATCTTCCTGGCCGATGGGAATTTGAATCGCGACGGGCTTGGCACTGAGGCGTTTACGGATGGTATCGATGGCATGTTCGAAATCCGCGCCCATTTTGTCGATCTTATTAATGAAGCAAATTCTTGGAACGCCGTATTTATCGGCCTGGCGCCAAACTTTCTCTGATTGCGGCTGAACGCCGTGCACGGCATCAAACACCGCAACGGCGCCGTCGAGCACGCGCAGCGACCGCTCCACTTCCGCCGTGAAATCCACGTGGCCGGGTGTATCGATAATGTTAATGCGAATGTCGCGCCAGGTGCAGGTCGTCGCCGCAGACGTAATCGTAATGCCGCGCTCCTGCTCCTGTTCCATCCAGTCCATGGTGGCAGTGCCCTCGTGCACCTCTCCGATGCGGTGCGTCTTTCCCGTATAAAACAGGATGCGCTCCGTCGTAGTGGTCTTGCCGGCATCGATGTGGGCCATGATGCCGATGTTCCTGCAGCGTTCTAATGGGACTGTTCTAGGCACGACAATTAAACTCTTTCTGGGCTCCGAAAAATTGCTTTTGGCTCTTAGCTGTTGGCTTTTGCCTCAACCTCGCTCCGTTCGTTTAAGCCAAGAGCGAAAGGCCAAGAGCGATCTTTTACCACCTGTAATGTGCGAAGGCCTTATTGGCTTCCGCCATGCGATGAACATCTTCCTTCTTTTTGATGGCCGCACCTTTTCCATTGGCGGCGTCCAGCAACTCATTACTCAACTTGTCGACCATCCCTCGCTCGGCCCGGCCCCGCGCATACGTTAGGAGCCAGCGGATCGCGAGCGAAGTGCGCCGGTCGGCATTCACCTCCACTGGCACCTGATAGTTGGCTCCGCCCACGCGGCGGGTTTTCACTTCGAGCAGCGGCTTGGCGTTCTCGACGGCTTTGGTAAACAGTTTCAGCGCTTCATCGCCGCCTTTTTCCTGCACCTTGGTCAAGGCTTCATAAAAAATGCCCTCGGCGGTCGAGCGCTTGCCTTGCCACATCATCGAGTTGATGAACTTCGTCACCAGATCCGAGCCATAGACGGCATCGGCTGGCACGGTCCGTTTTGCTGTATGTCCTTTACGAGGCATAGAACTCCAAGTTTCAAGGTTTCAGAGTTTCAAGGTTTCAAAGTTTGCGTGACCGCGGCCACGTTGAACCCTTGAAACTCTGAAACCTTGAAACCTCTTTTCTTAACCCTTCTTCGCCCGCTTGGCGCCATACTTCGACCGGCCCTGCTGGCGACCGGCCACGCCCACCGCATCCAGGGTTCCGCGAATTACGTGATACCGCACCCCAGGCAGATCCTTGACGCGGCCGCCGCGAATCAGGACGATCGAGTGCTCCTGCAGATTGTGGCCAACTCCTGGGATGTAGGTCGTGACCTCAATCCCATTCGTCAGGCGCACGCGCGCTACTTTCCGCAGCGCCGAGTTGGGCTTCTTCGGCGTCTGCGTATAAACGCGAGTACAGACTCCACGTTTCTGCGGACATCCCTCGAGCGCCGGACTGGCCGTCTTGTACCGCGGCCGCTTCCGCCCCTTCGCCACCAACTGATTAAAAGTAGGCACTTTTGCTGCTCCTTAACCCTCTTGCTGAAAGCTGCGTCCTGGTGAACATCGCAACGCGCGGCAATGTTCCCTATCCGGCAGGCAGCGCACAGCGCCATCAGCTATCCCGGCGCTTACTTGCGCGATCCGGGCTGGCGGGCTCAATCGGCCAGCCATACTTCTCGCCGCACACAAATCGCGGGAGATTCTGGGTTCCCAACCTGATTTATGCTGCCGACGGTGGCACCCGGCCAAAACTCCGGGGGTACTCCGTATCGCCAGCTCTGTCCTGCATATCCTTCCGCAGACTACTGCCGCGCCTCATTTGGCACGCTTCAGAAGCCCTCGTGAAAGGGCAGAAGGCAGCGCAGGAACGTTTCAGCGAGGAAAGTTTCCGGGTCTTGCTTCACTTCGCCATACTTCCCGGAAACGCGTTTCTCAAACTCTACCGCAAGCTCCTCGCAGAACCCTGAGGAACTCACGGCACACAGCAAGCCTGGATTAACTCGCGGAACCTTACAACTATAGCAACTGAATCTAAACGTCGTCAACCATCTTTTAAAGGTGAGTAAAAGTTTAGTCAGAAATTGCGCATGTCCACGCCAGCTATCGTCGGCTCGAACCCTGCTTCTTGAGGCGGCGCGAGGAAATCCGGGACGCAATTGGCCTTTAGCTGGGACTAGTCTCCGCGCTGTTTTCCACTTGGGTTTTTCATCCTTTGTCCAGCGCGGCGTTAATCCGGCCCTGCAATTTGTTGCGGCACAACTGGCAGCAAAATATTTCCTCCTGAGAAACGCAACCCAACGGTTGCATTTTGTCTCGGCGCAAGTTAATATGCAACCTGGAGGTTGCGTAAGATGAACGATAGCATCGAGAAACGTATCGAACTCAAAGCCCCGATTTCCCGGGTCTGGCGCGCGCTGACGGACTACCGGGAGTTTGGCGAGTGGTTTCGCGTGAAACTCGAAGGACCCTTTGTCCCCGGTCAAATCTCGCGCGGTCAGATTACCCATCCTGGCTACGAGCACGTGAAGTGGGACGCCATTGTGCAGAAAATGGAGCCCGAACGTCTCTTTTCCTTCACTTGGCACCCTTATTCGGTCGACCCTAAACAGGATTACTCCAAGGAACCGCCTACGCTTGTAGAATTCCGCCTTGAGAAGATCGCCGGTGGTACGTTACTGCTGCTCACGGAATCGGGCTTCGACAAGATTCCTAGCGGCCGTCGCGCCGAAGCTTTCCGTATGAATGACGGCGGTTGGACACAGCAAATGAGCAACATCGAGACCTATGTCGCACAAAGGCCATAGAAGCAAGGCTGGCAGACGGCGGGCTCATGCGCCTGTTTTTGCCGCACTGGGCGACGAGACCCGCCTGTCCCTGGTCGCGACGCTCTGCCGGGGAAATCCGTACTCGATCTCTCAATTGACTGAAGGTTCGAAGCTGACCCGGCAGGCAATCACTAAGCACCTTCGAGTGTTGGAAGGAGCGGGAATTGTGCGCTGCGTACGTGCGGGTCGTGAGAGCCGGTTCGAATTGGATCCAGCGCCAATAGAAGAAATCAAGGAGCACCTCGCCCTCGTCTCAAGGCAGTGGGATCAAGCGCTCGGCAGACTAAAGTCGTTCGTCGAGAAATGAGTGCCTGCCGACAGATCAGATCCGTGGCGCAAAAAGCCACTGCGCCGCCGAATCATACATCAGTCTCAAGCTCTTCCGCATCCCACTGCAAATGAGGTGAGCAGCGGGATGTTGCAATGTGTGCCTGTCCGCTTGCTGAATCCGCCGCCAACCTCTAAACTACGAGTTTTCCATTCCATTTGAGCGGCGCGCCCATCGGATACAACCGTGAGGCGACGAGAGGGTGCATGGGAAGGTTGCAGTTCGGTCAGTCGGCTTCAATAATCGTCACCATCTTCTTGTCCTTATTCTTGCCGGCGTGCGGTGGGCACAAACCCCCCGGAGCCTCGCCATTTCCGTTGAGAATCACCTTGAATCCGGCGACCAGCTTCTCCATGCAAGTGGGGTCCAGCATACAACTCACAGCAACCGCGGTGAACGCCGGGAACTCCGCCATTACTCCGACTTTCACCTTTACCTCCAGCGATCCCGGCATTGTCGACGTTGCGCCCAACGGCGCAGCCTGCGCCGGTTCCTGGAATGCCCCCCTTTACAGTATCTGCACCCCCGCGCGTACGGGCACGGCTTCGGTGACTGCCTCAGCCCTGGGTGCGACCAGTCCGCCCACTCTGTTTTTCGTCCATCCCCCGATCGATAATATCGTGGTCAGCGTAGTGCCTCCCGTCAATTCTCCGCCCCCCGCCTGCCCCACCCAGCAGGCTCTCCCCATAGCCTGCCACCTCCCCTTTAACAAGAATGCCGCAAATTTCTGCCTCTCGCAAAACCAAGTGCAGACTCTGCAAGCGAGAGCCTACGGCCAGGGTGTCGAGATTACTGGATCGGTTGGCCCATTCACTTGGACCGAAGTCAATTCCGCCGTGACTACCATCACACCCATCTTGACTACTTCCGACAACGTTGCCACCAATCAGGCAACCGCTGTTCCCGGCGTTCCAGGGCAGACGCAAGTGATCGCGACAGCTTCAGGAGTCTCAAGCCAGCCCTACTATTTCGAAACCTGCCCGGTGCAGTGCATCGACCTGGAGGCAGGTGTCAACGGCGCGCAGGGTAGCGGTGCGACGAATTTCGTAGTTGCCAAGGGAACATCAGAAACCATCACCGCAACGGCGGTCGATGTCCAAGGCTGCACTGTGCCCAAGCCGCCGCTTACCTGGGTCTCGTCTTCGCCAGCCGCGCTTGAGGCGGGAGGAACTACCGGATGCGGCCCGGGCACAACCTGCGCCATCACTACCACTCTCGCCGGGGCCGCTGCTATTACGGCATCTTGCTCGCCGCCCACGTGCAATATTGGTTTCCCTTTGAATCCTGCCTCACTTCAGCCGCCGTACATTCCGCAACCGGTTTATCCGGTATCTGCTATTTCCGGCTTGGTGACCCCCGCTGCTTCAACATCCAGCAGCGGCAGCAATGCCACGTCGACTAGCGTGTTGGTCACCAGTCAGGACTGTGTCAGCGACGCACAATGCGAGGTTGGTATTTACAACGTCGCGACCTCCACCAACCTGCCGGGGCGTCCCAGCGGATTACCGACTCCGCCGAATTCTTTGATATTCGATCCGGCGGGAGACCGAGCCTACATGGGCAGCGAATTCGGAGCCGTCGCGATTACTCCCGCGAACATCGGAGGCACCACCAGCCCATTTACCTCTCTTCCAGCACCGAGCACACCTCTAGGCCTGGTCACAGGCAAAGTCATAGCCGTTTCGCAGAATGGCAGCACTGCTATCTTCTCCGATACGGTTTCGACTCCCAATCAGGTCTATGTCGTCAATGTTTCTTCGTCCGCGGCCGCCAGCACCGTCGCTTTGTACATTAATAATGCAACCGCGGCAACATTTTCTCCTGATGGATTAAAGGCATTCATTCTCGGAAATGGCGGAAACTCTTTATATATTTACTCGAGTCTCCAAGCCCTGCAACCGCCCGTTTCTTTGGTGACCCCCGCCACTGCGATTACTTTCAATTCCACGGGATCGTTCGCCTTACTCTCGGGCGGAGGAGCCGTTGGGACTTTTGCGGCTTACAACACGTGCGACAATTCCGCAGTGCCGACCCTGTCAGCCGGGACCGTGCCCGGTCCGCCCATCTTCCTGAAGGTGGTGCCGGCTGGAAATGTCGCCCCGGGTAACACAACGATCTTTGGAAATCCGCCAGTAACTCTCGAACCCACTGGCCTCGACATCTTCTTCGGCGTTGACAACACTGGGATCGACGTCATCGCTACCAGTTCGTCGCAGCCAGTCCCTGGAGGATCGTCCTCTCTTGCTCCGCTGTGTCCACAGGGGGTCACTCTCGCCCAAATACAGACTACTCCGCCGGTCACGCCCCCCACACTCTTTCCGCCGATTCACATACCTATCGGCCAGGGCACCTTTCACCCCATCAATTTCTTTCTCTCGCCCGACACCACGAAGGCCTACATCGTTGCCAGCGATCGCAGCAGTGTTCTGATCTATAACTTCGCCACGAACGCCACTTCGGGCATCGCGCTGGTAAACAACGCAACACCCGTGGCTGCCGACATTACTCCCGACGGCACGCTCATCTACGTCGCCGGCACAGACGGACTGTTGCACCAACTCAATACCACATTGGCCCTCGACCAGAACCAGGTCTCCTTCCAGCCCCTGGCCAACTCCACCAACAGCTTTTGCTTCACCGGAACCAACTGCCAGATGAACATCGTCGCCGTGCGACCGTAGCGGGGGCTTGAGAACTTAATTTCAGATACAGCGTCGGAGGAGGTCTACCAAATTCCAGACGCGGTACGGCGACCTAAGTTAGCCCAGCGCTTCAGCGCTGGATAAGGGAGAAGAAGGAACGAGTCTCGTAGAGCCTGCCCTGAGCTTGCCGAAGGGGACGGCAGAAGTTCTCACGCACGCGCTTCAGCGTCCGAAGAAGCCGGCGCCTACGCCGTCTTTGCCAAATCTTTCGCCACGCTATCCAAGACGCCGTTGACAAACTGCACCGACTCCGGACTGGAGAATTTTCGTGCGATTTCGAGCGCCTCATTAATCACTACCGCGCGCGGCGTCTCCGGGTAGCCTAGAAACTCCGCAACTCCGGCGCGCAGCAGATTGCGATCCACCGCGGCCATGCGTTCCATGCGCCAGTGCTGCGCGTGCCCCTCAATGAGCTTGTCAATCTCTGCGCCGCGATCGGCCGCCACGCGAAACAAGTCCTCCGCGAACCCTCGCACCTCGGCGCTGGTCCCGGCATGTTCCGCCCAGAACGTGCGCTGCACCTGGTCCACTGACTGCTTCCCCATGTCGGCCTGAAACAGCATCTGCAGAACCATTTCGCGAGATTTACGGCGCGTCCCCATAAAAACAGTTGCCAGTTTCCGGTTGCTAGTTGCCAGTCTAACGTAGAGGAAGGATTATTTGCGCCTGCTCCTGGCGCTCGATTTGTCATTCTGACGAGAAGAAGAACTCTTGTCATTCCGACGACTCGCGGAGCGAGAAGGAGGAACCTGCTTTTTGCCGGCGGCTGACGGCCGACGGCGAGGGGATGATTTGCGTCCGCCGGGCGCCGAACGTCGGATGCCGGATGCCAGCGATGCCATCTCCACTGCCGCCAGCGCCGCTTCGAATCCCTTATTCCCCATCTTCAGCCCGGCGCGTTCGATCGCCTGCTCCAACGTTTCGCAAGTCAGAACGCCAAAAGCATGTGGCACGCCAGTTTCCTGCGCCGACTGCCCAATCCCACGCGTCACTTCATTCACGATCACGTCGTAGTGCGCCGTATCGCCGCGCAGTAGGCAGCCGAGGCAGATGATGGCGTCATACTTCTTAGTCTCCGCCAGCTTCCGCGCCGCCAGAGGAATCTCGAACGCCCCCGGCACACGCACGATATTAATACCTTTTTTGTTTGCGCCTGAGCGCAGCAGCCCGTCGACGGCGCTCAGCAACAGCCGCTCAGTGATGAAGGCATTAAATCGCGAAACGACAATAGCAAAACCCCGACCCGAAGCATTCAGAGTGCCTTCAAGAGCGGCGAGATCAGGCTCAGGGAGAGCCTCAACACCAAAATGTTTCTTATCTCTCTTCGCCGTGACTCATTGCCTCCGTGGTGGTCCCGCCCGTATTACCCCGCGTACCTCTGTGATCCCTGTGTTAAAGATTTTGTCTATTTCCCCTTAAACTGTGCCGCCCGCTTCTCCAAAAACGCCGCAGTCCCTTCCTTCTTATCTTCAGTCGCGCAAGCGACAGCGAACAGCAGTGCCTCCACATACAAGCCTTCACTCAAAGTCATCTGCATGCCCTTATTCACGGCCTCCATGGCATACTGAACAGCTAGCGGCGCGTTGGCGATAATCTTTGCCGCAATTGCTTCCGCGCGCGGAATCAACTCCGCCGCCGCCGTGACTTCATTCACCAGTCCGATGCGATGCGCTTCCTGCGCCGTGATCATCTCGCCCGCCAGCACCATCTGCATGGCAATGCCTTTGCCCACCAGCCGCGGCAGCCGCTGCGTCCCGCCATAGCCGGGAATAATTCCAAGCTTCACTTCAGGCTGCCCCAGCTTGGCATTCTCGCTTGCCAACCGCATCGTGCATGCCAACGCCATCTCGCAGCCGCCGCCGAGCGCAAATCCGTTGATACACGCGATCACCGGCTTGCCCAGATTTTCGATGAGATTAAGAACATTCTGTCCGCGATGCGTATACTCCTTGCCGGTCACCGCGTCTTGGTTGGCTAGTTCGCTGATGTCCGCGCCCGCAATAAATGCCTTCTCGCCCGCTCCGGTAAAGATGACGACGCGAATCGCCGCGTCATTCTTGATGTCATGAAACGCCGCCCGCAGCTGTTCCATGGTGGCCATGTTCAAAGCGTTCAAAACCTTCGGCCGGTTTACGGTAACGTAAGCAATCGAGTTTTTCTTGTCCAGAAGAATGTTTTCGAAGTTCATAGAATTTAAGCCGTCATGAGGAGATGAAACTCAGGCAATTCTAGGACTGCTATAAGATCTACAGCAGATCGCGGAATTTACTTGGCTAGTGGTGCTGGTTCTTCGGATCGGTCACCGCAGGGAAATCTATTCCCGTTGAACTTGCCTTCCCCCGCGCCACCGCCGCCACATCGTCCTTGCTCAGGTCGCAACTGATGCAGCGCTGCGTCCATAGCCGGTGTCCAAACACCTTCCCGCACCGCGGACACTTCCACTCTGTAAGCCACCATCCGCCTGCCAGGTACACGCCGATCCAGCCCAACAAAATTGCGAAGTCAGCGGGTTCTCCCAGTTTGAGCTTCCCCACCATGAAGCCCAGAAATATAAAGCTGAGAAAGAGCACCACCACCAGATTTCGCCGCGCCACGTAGCTGTGCCATGCCCGCCGATACGTTGCCACATCGTGCGGGCTGTTCTCATCCGGCATCTGATCGGTTTTTCTGCGCTTTTTCATGGGACTCGATATGGGATCGATTACAGTTTATTCGCCTTCGGAGTATTCGGGTCAGAATAATCGTAGAACCCTTTACCACTCTTGCGACCGTACCACCCCGCCATTACCAGCCGCTTCAGCAGCGGAGGCGATGCAAACCGCCGCTCCTTGAACTCGTCGTACATCACGTGGGTGATGTAGTAAGTCGTGTCGAGTCCAACAAAATCGAGCAGCGTAAACGGCCCCATGGGATAGCCGCAGCCCAATTTCATCGCGTTATCGATGTCTTCAATGGACCCCACGCCTTCTTCATAAGCGCGGATAGCATCGAGCAAATACGGCACCAGCAGCCGGTTGACGATGAATCCCGTCTTGTCCGAAGTCCGCACCGGAACCTTGCCCAGCTTTTTTGCGAACTCGTAAGCTGTTTCGTAAACATCATCGGCAGTGGCAATGGTGCGCACGACTTCCACCAGCTTCATCAACGGCACGGGATTAAAAAAGTGCAGCCCGATAAACTGCTCCGGCCGCTTCACCGCCGTCAAAAGCTCGGTCACCGAAATCGAAGACGTATTCGAAGCGAAGATCGCGTCTTTCTTCACGACGCCGTCGAGCGACGCATACATCTTCTTCTTTTCTTCCACGTTTTCGATGATGGCCTCAATAATAATGTCGCAATCGGCCAGGTCAGACTTGTTCGTCGTCCCCTTGAGCCGCGCCCGGATCGCATCCTTCTGCTGTGCCGTGATTCCGCCCTTCTCGACCGGACGCTCGGCAAACTTCGCCAAAGATTTCTCAATCCCGGCAAAGCCCTTGTCGATAAATTTCTGCTCCACTTCGAGAACAGTCACATCGAATCCGGCTGTAGCGCAAACTTGCGCGATTCCGGAACCCATTAAGCCACAACCGAGAACGCCAACTTTTTTTATCTCCATAATTTTTCCCAAGATTTGCTTTGTCATCCTAAGCGAAGGACCTCTGCATTCTGCCCGCAGCGGCAAATTACATAGGTCCTTCGCGGCAAAAAGCGCCGCTCAGGATGACAATAGTGCTTTGATCTGTAAGAATCCGTGCCCATCCCTGGCTAAGAAGCTTAATTCAAACTCTCCACAATCATCGCAATCCCCTGCCCGCCGCCGATGCAAGCCGTCGCCAGTCCATACTTCTTCTTGCGCCGCCGCAACTCATACAGCAGCGTAATCACCAGCCGCGTTCCAGTCGCCCCCAGCGGATGCCCTAATGCAATCGCCCCGCCATTCACATTCACCTTCTCCCGATCGAGGCCCAACTCTTTTTCGACAGCCAGATACTGCGCCGCGAACGCTTCATTCACCTCAATCAGGTCGATGTAATCCAAAGACAGTCCAGCCTTTTGCAGCGCCAGCTTCGTCGCGGGCACCGGACCGCGCCCCATCACCTTCGGCTCAACTCCGGCGATGCCCCAACTCACAATGCGTCCCAGCGGCTGAATACTTCTCTTGCGGGCCTCTTCCAGCGGCATCAACACAACCGCCGCGCCGCCATCCACAATGCCGCTCGCGTTGCCCGCAGTCACTGTCCCGTTTTTGCCGAACGAAGCCTTAAGTTTGGCCAGTCCTTCCATCGTCGTCTGCGGGCGGCGGTGGTCATCTTCGGTCAGCGATTCTCCCGTAGCCTCGCCCTTCGCATTTCGCAACGGCACCGGAACCAGCTCTTCCTGAATGCGTCCTTCTTTATAGGCCGCATCCGCTTTCTGCTGCGAGCGCAGCGCGAATTCATCCTGCGCCTGCCGCGTAATTCCCTGCTGCTCGCCGTAAAGCTCTGCCGTATTTGCCATGTACAAACCGCAATAGCTGTCGAGCAGCGCCACCATCAGCGAATCTTCCATTTTCCCGCCCGGAGCCAGGGTAAACCCGTCGCGCCCGCGAATTACAAAGGGAGCCTGCGACATCGCCTCCATCCCACCCGCCAGCACAATCTTCGCCTCCTCCAACTGAATCATCTGCGCCGCATTCACAATCGATTGCATCCCGAGCCGCACAGCCGGTTCACCGTCAGCGCCGGAGTTTCAATCGGCAATCCCGCGCGCAAGCCCACGTGCCGCGCCCCATACAGCGCGTCGCCCGAAGTCTGCTGCGCATTGCCGAAGACAGTGTGATCAAATTCCTTGGCATCGATTCCCGCCCGCTCGATCGCGCCCTTGGCGGCAACTGCGCCCAATTCCTGCGCTGTGAAGTCTCTCAACTTGCCGCAATAGCGGCCAAAGGGCGTCCGCGCCCCGCTGACAATGGCAATATCACCCGGCTTTAACATGCTTTTCCTGACAGACTGCGTGCTCAGAACGGATCAAAAGTGATAATCAAACTGGTTAGTGTAGCAGCGCACGAGGAAGTTTTACCACCGGAGGAACCAACTCACCACAGAGACGCTGAGTCACAGAGAAAAACAGACCCCGCTGTAGAAAAATGCGGAAATGCGTGTACTACCTTGGAAGAGCGGCCCAGCGCCGCGTAAAGCCTCCTGAGTCAGACGTAGCGACTCCAACCGCATTCTGCTCGATCGACTCTCGATAAGACTGGGTACTAAGTATTTGGGTACTAACTACGCCACGGCCCCCGCGGCCATCGCCGCCGCCAGTGCCACAACCTTTCCCGGCCCCTGCACCACTGACGTCGCCAGTGCATGTTCGGCGCGATTAATCACTTCCGTCACGATGTCGATCGGGTCGTAGTTCTCGCGCACCACAGCTTCCGCTAGCCCAGCGGAGAACTCCATGGCCAGACCTTTCTGCGATCCATCCTTGCCAAGCAGATGCACTCCCGCGATGATCTTGCGCAGCTTTTCAATCGCCATCATGGCTTCTTTCTCCGCCGTATCTCCCAGAATCAGAGCGATGGTCGTCGTGTCGTAGCGGAACGCCAGATCGTTGGTGCGGATGTTCGCTGCGAACTGCTGCCCAATCTTATCCATCGCGGTCTCTACCGCAGCCTCGCCATATTCCTTCACCAATGCTGCACTTCGCCCGAACTGCAGTAGCAGCACTGAAAGTGGCGCGGCATTTTGAACAGCGCGCTTGCTCTCTGCCAGCAGCAGGTCGAGATACGATCCCCTCTTCAGCAATCCCGACTTCTCCTCCGTCACCGAAAGATTCTTCACCAGACGCCGCAAACCTGCGTTGTTCAGCGCGATCACCATCTGATCCGCTAGCGTCTTAAGCACTACCGCGTCGGTCTGGGGCCAGACGCGCGGCTTGTTGTGCAGTAGCGCCAGCACTCCGACGGAATCCTCGCCATTGCTAAGCGGCAGCGCCAGCACCGCTGCGGCTCCCAGTTCCGCCACTGCCTTGCGTACGCCCTGCAGCTCCGGCGCTGTCTGCGCATCGCTGATGATGACGGGTTCAGCTGCGGCCACCTCCTGCAGCGCGGTCATCACTTCCTTAATCGCGCTGGAATTTCCTTCTTTCACCCCCCTGGCGCAGAACTCCTGCAGCGCCGTCGGCGCCGAACCCGGAGTCCGCATTAAGGCCACACAACGCGAGACGTCCCAGTGCGCTCCAATCTCGTTGACCGCCGTCGTCAGCACTGCCGGAGCGCTCGTCTGGTGGTACAACTTGCGGGTGATTTCGGCTACCCGGGTAACGTTGCGCATCTCCGCCGCCGGATCGGCGACTGGCGCGGCTGCCGGTGACGCAGCCGGAATGGAAGATGGCGCGGGCAGCGGCGTAGACCCGGCATAGCTCGGAGTTACGCCTGCCGCCATGTAGAGACGTTGCAAATCCTCGTTGCGTTCTTCTTCGCGCGGAAAAAGTTCCTGAATCCGCTGCAAGCGCTCCATCGCTTTGTTGCGCATGCCGTACTGCACTAGGATTTCCGCCTGCAGCATCAAGTCCTGCAAAGTGGACGCACCCAGCGTCGCCTCATGCTCGATCGCTTTTTGCGCAGCGGTCGGACTCGTCGATGTAAAGCGCGAAGCAATTTCCTTAAATTTGTTTTCGTCAATCTTGCTCTTCAATATGTCCAAACGCTTGGCGTGGCCGGATTCGTAGGGATCCACCTCTGCCGCCCGGTCCAGACACTCTGCAGCCTTCGCGAAATCTCCCGTGCCGCAATACACATCGAAAAGTTTCAGCAGAGTATGGCAGTAATCGCCCTCGCGGTTCGCCGCGTTGAACAGCTCGCTGAGGAACTCCAGCATTTCAGACGAAGGCCGCTGCGCCGAGGTAAGCTCCTGCATGGTGGCAAGGAACTGCCGCCGTTCGCCACGCTTCGCCTGGACTTGCCCCAGCTTACGCGCTAGCGAGACGGCCGACGCGTCCTGCTCCGTCTCCAGCAGCTTTCCAATCAGCGTCGTCACTTGCAGCATCCGGTTGGGATTCTGTTCGAAGAGTTGCCACACCAGCGGCTCCGCTTCAGCGTAACGGCCGGCGGCCAACAGAGCTTCGGCATAGATATCACGAAGCTCGGCGGAATTCTTCCCCGCATTCACTTGCGATTCAAGAATAAAGATTGCAGCTCCCACCTGGCCCTGCCCCAGCAGGCTCTTGCCGTAAGCCAACGCAATCTCTTCGTCGGAAGAGTCCTCTTGGTAGGCGCGTTCAAACCATTGCGCCGGATCTCCACCGCTCGCCACTGTCAGTTTTGCGATTCGCTTGAAGCCTTCCGCCGCCGCTTTGTTTTCGCCTAGTTCGGAACAGAGTTCCGCCACCCTGAGAAAATTCGCCTGGACCGGCTCCAGTTCCACGATCCGGCCCAGCACCTGCAATGCATCCTTTTTGTTATTGATTTTTGCCAGATCGCTCAAAGCCGATTCGTAGGCGCCGACTGCGAGTTTTTTATTCGATCCTTCCAACAATTGCCCGAAGCGAAATTTCTGCTCCCAGGTCGGGCTGCCGTGCCGCGCCAGCTTCTTGTACGTCAGGCTGGCGCGGGTAGCGTCTCCCGCATCTACTTGCCGTTCAAATAGTTCGCCCAGCAACCGCACGGCATCGCGTCCCCGATTCTGGGATAAACACAGGTCCGCCGAAAGTTGTCGCACCGTATCGTTTTCTGGATCGTCCCGCAAAGCCAGCAGATATTCTTCGAGTGCCTCGGCAGCCTTCCCCTTCTGCAAAAGCTTCTCCGCGCGCTCGATGCGCCGGGCTAACTCGGCTCGCTCGACACGATTTGTGATCTCGGGCATGGGTTGGCTTTAGGTGCGGCTGCTTCGATTCTAGGAGGTGACTTCCGGGGCAGCAATCGGTTCGGGTCTGCAACGGATTACGAAAGTCACCGGCAAAGCGGGCTCCAATTCCCGTGAGCATGTTGAAGTCTCTTTTCGCGCCCCCCGCGCCCGTTCTCTGCGAACTCTGCGTTAAGGCTTTTCAAGTCTTAGCCCTTGGGAGAATCTCTCCCTTTTTGATATCGTGCGGCATGGCTCTCGCCGCTGCCGGGAACGTCGTCGAGGAACAAAATCGAGAACAAGGCCTTCATCATCAGCTCACCGCCGGCCAAATGACGATGGTCGCCGTCGGAGGCTCCATCGGTACGGGGCTTCTGCTCGGCTCAGCCGCCGCCCTCGAAATCGCCGGACCCAGCGTAATCCTCAGCTATATCGTGGCGGCGTTTATTGCGTACACTGTTGCCATGGCGCTGGGAGAGTTGGCCAGCGTACATCCCGCGGCCGGATCATTCGGCGTTTACAGCGAAATTTATCTCACGCCGTATCTCGGATTCCTTTGCCGCGCCGGATACTGGGCGTCGATCGCTTTCTCCATCGGAGCCGAACTGGTCGCATCCGCCACCTACATGACGTATTGGCTTCCTGCAGTGCCCGGTGTGTTCTGGGTTTTCCTTTTTTCTGCGCTACTGCTGCTCGTCAACCTGCGCAGCGTAAATGTGTTCGGACGCTTCGAGTTCTGGTTTGCGATGATCAAGTTCGCGACCATCGTCGCCTTCATCCTGGCCGGCGCCGCATTACTCGTGACCGGCCGCGTAGCCGCGCAATACACCGCACAAGGCGGATTCCTGCCCAAAGGTCCGATTGCGCCTCTGCTCGCGGTCTTCCTCGCCATTTACTCGTTTGGCGGCGTAGAGATGCTCGCCGTCACTACTGGCGAATCGCGCTCTGCGAAGGACATTTCCCGTGCCGCTCGCCTCACCTTCTTTCTGCTCGCCGGTGTTTATCTCGGCGCGATCATAGTTCTTGTCGGCGTGATGCCCTGGAACCACGCGGGCGTCACCGAGAGCCCTTTCGTCAGCGTGCTGCGCACGGCCAAGATTCCTGCGGCAGCGTACTTCATGAATTTCGTTGTCCTCACTGCGGCCCTTTCCGGAGCCAATGCCAAACTCTACGTCGCTTCCCGTCTGCTGTTTTCCATGGGCCGTACTGGATGGGCACCCGCGTCGATGGGCAAATTGAATGCCTCCCGCTCGCCCCGGCTCGCTTTGCTCGTTTCTTCCTATGGAATCGTAACCGCACTCATCATCGAAAACTGGGCGCCGAAGCAAGCCTTCCTCTACATCATGGGCGCCGCATTCTCCGGTCTGTTCCTCTGCTGGGTCATATCGCTCGCGGCACATGTGAGCTTCCGCCGGCGGCTCACTTCGGAGCAGGTCACCGCCCTGCCCATGCGTTCTCCTCTGGGAATGTGGGGATCGATCCTCGGCTTCTTCCTGGCTTCCGCCACCATACTCCACACCCTTCGCTCTTCGCGCATAAACCAACTCGGCGGCCTCGTCTTCTTCGCAGCGCTCAGCATCGCCTACATTCTGCTGAAACGACACCGGCAGGCTTAGCCGCGCAATGCGTTTTCCCTCTGTGTGACCCCGTGTCCTCTGTGGCTAAAACCTGCAAATACTTGGGTCGATCCAATTACCAACGTAAGCCCGCAACGCTGTTTTATGCTGCCAGCCGCTTTCCGCTCCAATAGCCTGAATCCGAGCAAACTTCTCCACGAGCTGGACCTTTGACCTTCTCTACATTCAGTCTCGCGACCTTGCTACTTCGATCGTCAGACAGCCGACCGATCGTCTGGTGCGTCATCGGATTCTTTGTCGGCATTTACCTATTTTTTCAAGGCTTCCGGTTGTTGCAGCGACGGCGGCTTATTCTCGACACGCCGGTTTCCAAGGTTCGCAGCGCCTCCCTCGGAATGGTCGAACTCAGCGGCCTCGCCGTGGGCCCTTACACCATGGTTGCGCCGATCAGCGAGCGGTCCTGCTACTACTACCGCACCATAGCGTGGGAGTGGAAGCGGAGCGGCAAGAACAACCAATGGGTCAAGGTGGCTGCCGAGAGCATGCACGTCCCGTTTTTTCTCGACGACAATACAGGCAAGGTCATGGTGGACCCGCGCGGCGCCGAACTCGATCTGCATCGCGACTTCCAGCAGGAATTCTGCGATTCGTTCTTCACCACGAAGCCGGAAGCGCCTCCCAACGTTTTCGCCTTCCTGGCACGCCACGGCGTGAGCACCACCAACAAGATCAAAGTTGAAGAGTTCTGCATCAAGCCGAAGAACGCCCTGTTTCTGCTGGGGACTCTGGACGAAAATCCAGGTCTGGAGCTTACTCCGCAGCCGATTCAAGATGAGGAGCACAATACGCTCACCTTTGGCGGGTCGCTTGGTGTCTCATTCAACTCAGGCGGGAGTGGATTAGGAAACGCTCTGTCGTTCGCGACTGGGGGCAGCCATTCTGACGACGACACATACGAAACGCGTTCGATAAGCGAGAGCCTGATGGGCGGCGGCCGCACTCTCCAAAAATCGGTTGGCCCCACGAACGTCATTCACCTATCGCCAACACCATCTCCACCCCAAACCGGGGACATGACACAGCAGCAAAAAGTAGCGGCGGCGCTTTTGAAGGCTGGCATCTCAAACCCGGCCGCCTGGGCCGCGGCCGGAGTTACACCGTCCCCGGTCCTCGTTCATAGCGATGCTCATGGTGATGCTCATAGCGACGCTCATGGCGAGGTTCAGACCGAGCCAAACGGCTCTGCTCAAAACACCGCGCCGAACTCCGGTGCTCAAGTCGCGTCGCAACCCGAAGCACAGCCCGACGGCTTCGACCCACATCCGCCGGTCGTCTTAATGAAAGGAAAAAACAACCCAACTTTTCTGATCTCCTGGCGCAGCCAGCGCGACCTCACCAATTCGCTTGGCTGGAAGTGCACGCTCATGATCTGGGGCGGCCCCGCGCTCGTCTTACTCTCTCTCTACGGCCTGCACGCCCTCACACACTGGTTTTAAGAATACACACATCTGCCTAGCGCCAAACCAACGTTGAGACAGTCCCTGCTTCACAGCTCATGTAAGATATCTCCGGCGACTTCCATGGGGACCCGATGGCTGTCAGCAATGCTTCTCGGTTGCTCTGCCCTTGCCTTCGGACAAGTCACTGGACATTTCTACCTGGAGAAATCCAATTTCGCACCCGGCGAGCCAGTCTTTCTCTACTTTGAAGCCACCAACTCCTGGACCAAACCGCAATACGTCGAGCAGGCCGATCCGTACTCGTTTTGTTCCGGCTACCAAATCTATCTTTCCACCGACGCTTCGCCTACTTCGACCTGCGCACGCGGCGTGGGAGGGAGTTGCCTTAGCGGGGTCGGCAGGCTGGGACCCGGCAAGACCCGCACGGAACGAATCCTGCTGAATTTTGAGCGCGACCTTAAGCCAGGAGACTATGACGTCGAAGCTGGGCGGCGCCTTTCGTACGCTGCGACAGACGTGGACTATTACACTGCCCCGAAAGATAGTCTCGAGGAACACAGCCAGCTTCATTTTCAGATCAATGAGAACGCCACTCTGAATCCTGCGGAGTTACAGCATTGGCTAGAACAGCTTCGATCGACCGACCCGGAGAAACGCCGGGAGGCGGCACGCACCCTCGCGGCGTTGGGGCCGAAACCGTTGGAAGAGACGCTGCTCACATTCGCCGACAGCACTGAATTCCGCCAGTTTGCCCCTCTCGCACTCTACCGCCTCAACACGCCACGCAGCATGGCGGCCCTGGCCGATCTGCTCGGCAAAACAGATCGAGGAACCTACGAAAACATCCAGAGCGCGGACTATCTCGCCGAGAGCGGCGATCCGCAATGGTTTCCGCTACTGATCGATTATGCCCGTAGGAATGCCTCCATCTCAAATTACGTATCCGATGCCGCCGAGAGTGGCGGAGATCAGGCAGTTGCGGCCCTATCTGAGTTGACCCGCAGCTCGGACGTCGAGTTTGCTCGTGTCAACGCAGTGAGCGCCCTCGGCGATACAGGATCGCGAAGCGCACTTCCTATTCTTCTCGAGTTCTTGAAGAACCCGGACACCAGAATCGCTGAGCGGGCCCTGTCCGGCTTGCAGCGGCTGACTCATCGAACCGGCGGAGACGGGAGTGGTGTCCCGTATCTGCAGGAACAGTATCGCCGTTGGCTCCAATGGTGGACGCGCGAAGGCCGATCCGCCCCCGTTTACAAAGCGAAGGAATGCGGTGAACTGACGCCCCTGAACTAGGCTGCTCGAATCACCGTGGCGTCACGCCAAGCCGAACCGCCGTCTTCGTGCTGCACCCTCTAGTACAATGACCACGTGATTAATGCCGTTCGCATCGGAATCCTCGGAGACTTCAATCCCGAATTCCGTTCTCACCACGCAATTAATGACGCCCTGCAGCATGCTGCCCGCAAGCTGGATTTTAAAATCGAATCTGAATGGATCCCAACGCCGTCGCTGACATCCGCGGGCGCAGAAAAAGTTCTCGAAAGCTTTGACGGCCTTTGGGCCTCGCCGGGCAGTCCCTACAAAAGCTTCGATGGCATGCTCAAGGGCATCGAGTTCGCCCGTCGCTGCGACTGGCCATTTCTCGGCACCTGCGGAGGCTTTCAGTACGCTCTGATCGAATTTGCCCGAAACGTTCTAGGCATCGCGGACGCTAACAGCGCCGAAAACAACTCCGGATCGAAGAATGTCGTGATCTATCCTGTAGCCTGCGCCGTACCCGGCCGCAAAGGCAGCGCACCAAAGCTATCGGGAATGGTGCCCGAGATCAGGCTGCGCCCCGGCTCTTACCTGCAATCGTTTTACGGCAAGGACAAAGAAATCGTGACCGAAGAATTCTTCTGCAATTTTGAAGTCAATCCGGACTATGAATGGGCCACAATGGAAGCCGGCTTCCCGGTTGTTGCCCGCGGCGAGCAAGGAGAGATCCGCGCTATCGAATCGCCCACTCACCGTTTCTTCATCGCTACTTTGTTTCAGCCGCAATTGTCCTCGACCGAAAAAAAACCGCATCCCTTGGTCCTGGCCTTCGTCCAAGCCGCAGCCGACTGGGGACGAAAAAAGCTTGACGACAGTGTGTTGGAATAGCGCGAACAAGAGTCTCAAGACCTCACCGCCGTGGCACAGACAAAACCCCGAATCGCTCTTGCGTTTCTTTCTTTTCCTCTCTGCGCCTCCCTGATGAAATGCTTTTTCCCAGTTACCAAAGTCGCTGCACCCGCCCGGCTCTTGTCTCCTCACCATGCGCATCTGGAGCCGACACGGCTCTCTGGTTAGACTCGTGCTGACTCAAAAACATGGGCGCGGCAATTAGTTGTGCGCCTATCGGATCACATCGGTTTTTGCACTAGAGTCGCGCCTTGCGCGCAGTGAGGAGCCGAACCACCGTGCCCGTGCAGTGGATCAACTCGTTTCGTATTTCCTTTACCACTCTCGTCAGCTACGTTCCTCTCATCGCAACGGTCTTGACCTGCCTCTTCAGCGTGGTGCTCGCCCGCGCCACGCTGCGTTATGTGGAGGCGACCGACAAGGGGCTGGCCCTGGCGCGCGAAGAGTTCGAGCGTGAATGGACACCAGATCTGCACATAAAACTGGAGCGCGTATCCAGCACCGAAGCCCAGGTTATCGTCACTAACCTGGCCAAGAGTTCCGTTCTCTTGCAACTGTTGCAGTTGCGCAAACTCTCGCATGCCGTTCCCTTCGAGCGCTGCCGCTTGAACGATCCACTGGTCGGCGGTATGACCTGGACTCAGGAAATGGGCAAGCGCATCCTGGCCTGCACTGGAAAGGAATTCGAAGACCCGATCGCGGCTTCGGTGACCTTTTATTGCTCCGGACGAATGTTCCGCACCGATTGGTTTCGCTCGCACATACAAGTGCGCGACGGCCGCATCCACAAGCTCGAACCCAGCACTATGCCCGCCCGCCGCGTGCGAGTGCTTGAGCGCAAGGGCCCAGAACGCAGGCGGGAGTTCGTGCAAGACGTCACGGCCACCAACGATCCAGAGCGAAAACCGGACGAGAACTACTTGGCAACCGGGGCCGGAACCTGATTCTTCCCCCACAAAAATATTCTAGAGTTCTAATCCTCGACCCGCATTTCCAGCTAAAGTAATCCTCGTCCCCGCCGATCACACCTTCATATGGTGAATTCAGTCAGTAGTGCCCAAACCAGCTACGCCAACGAAGCCGTTAAATCCGCCGCTCCCAAAGCTCAGCCACAGCAGGCGCAGCAAAAGTCCGCTTCGCAACCTTCGGACACCGTTTCGCTAAAGAGCACCGGGGATGTGGACCACGACGGCGACAGCAAATAAACACCATCAACCTGAATCCCGTCAAACAGACGAGCCCAAAAACCAAGGAGGGACGGCCACACCGCCGTCCCCCTTTATTTCGCGAAGAGATTTCCCGTTACGCCGTTTTCACAAACCGCAGCGACGCCGAATTCATGCAATAGCGTAGCCCTGTCGGCCGCGGACCGTCGTCAAATACATGCCCCAGATGCGCATCGCATTCTTTGCATGAAACTGCGGTTCGGACCATACCCAACGTGGTGTCACGAATCTCGCGCACATTTTCTGTTGCCAACGGTTCCCAAAAACTTGGCCAGCCTGTTCCCGAATCAAATTTCGTGGAGGAACTGAACAGCGCATTTTCGCAGCAGATGCAGCGATAAATCCCATTGTCATGCAGATTCCAATACTTCCCTGTGTAGGCGATTTCCGTATCAGCGTGCCGCGTGATCTCGAACACTCCTGAGGGAAGCTGCTTCCGCCACTCGTCCTCGCTCTTTACCACTTTCGCAATCTTCACCTTCCCCAGGCGCTGGCCCGAATCCGAGAATTGCACAACCGTCACTTCTCCCGGCTCCGACTTCGCTTCTGCCACAATCACATGAGGCTTGCGCCACGACCACAACATTGCACCTCCCAGCGCCGCACCCGCACCCGCCAGAAACACGCGCCGGCCTACGTTCACTTCCGCTTTGTCATCTATCTCAAACATAATTCCTCCAACTCAATTGTCACGCCGCGCACTTTGCGTCGCACCAAGCGCGAGGCGACCTTCCTTATTTGCTATACAACTCCGGAAACTCTTTCTTCAAATTCGCCACCTTCGGCGCGTCGTTAAACATAATGTAAGGATTGTCCGGATGAATCTTCGCATAATTCTGGTGATATCCCTCCGCCGCATAAAACGCCTGCAGCGGCACCACCTGCGTCACAATCTTGTGCGGATAAACTTTCGCCTGCTCGAGTTGCGCAACGTAAGCGTCGGCAATCCGCTTCTGCTCATCGTTGCTATAGAAAATCACCGACCGGTATTGCGTGCCCTCATCCGGCCCCTGCCGGTTCAACTCCGTCGGATCGTGCGCCACTGAGAAGAACACGCGCAGCAACTCTCCATAAGTCACCTGCGACGGATCGTAAACAATCTGCACTGACTCCGCGTGCCCAGTACTGCCGCTGCTGACCTCCTCATAATCGGGATTCTTCACCGACCCTCCCGAGTACCCCGAGGTCGCGCTGACCACGCCCTTCACATGCTGAAACACCGCCTGGATTCCCCAGAAACATCCCCCCGCCACAACCGCCGTCTCTTTTTTCGGAGCCGGTGCCTTGGCCTCATCCACCGCCGCAGCCGGCACAGCCGCCGCGGCGCCGCCTCCGGGCGCTCCGCTCGCCATTACCTCATTCCGCGCCCGCCATACCATCACCCCAGCCAGCACGGTCAAAATCACCGCCACCATCCGCAACGAGCCTGTCGTCATAAATCCCCTCCCGGCCGCTTATCGCAACCGTCACCCATTAGAGTTACGAGTTTAAAGGAAGTTTCGGATGCATTTCCCCCTATGAGGCGATAGATGCGCGTGTAGCGACGGCCACGGCAGCGGACCGTGTCCGCTCCCCGACGAGCTCAAAGCTAAGAGCTAGCAGCTAAGAGCGGATTCTGCTGGTAATTATCCCTTGACAGTAGGTACGATTTCTGCTACAGTTTTACCTGAGAGTAGGTAAACATCATGGCCCATAACAACCGCAAACCGAAAATGCTCCCGTACGCGCTGAAAGATTTCCAGCGCCAATTCCCGGATGACGCGACCTGCCTTGAATGGCTTCGTAATCGCCTCTACCCAGACGGTATCTATTGCGAAACGTGCGAAGCGGTGACCAAGCACCATCGTGTTGTGAGCCGACCGTCTTACTCGTGCGATCATTGCGGCCATCACGTTCACCCGACTGCCGACACGATCTTTCACAAGTCGCCCACTCCGCTCACGACTTGGTTTTATGCGATCTACCTCATGGCCCAAACCCGATGCGGTATCTCCGCGAAGCAAATTCAGCGGGAGACTGGCGTTACCTACAAGACCGCATGGCGCATGTTCAAGCAGATTCGATCCATGCTGTCGGACGAGAAAACTCCTCCACTTGGTGGACGCGGCAAGCACGTGGAGATGGATGAAACGTACATGGGAGGCAAACGGAAAGGCGGTACGGGCCGACCGATGGCCGGAGATAGAGTTAAAACTGCCGTCGTGGGAATTGTAGAGCGCAAAGGTCGCGTCAAGGCTTTGGTTTCGGACGATGTGAAAGGTTCCACTCTGCTTGGCATGGTTCGGGAATACATTCTTCCGAAGAGCACCGTGTTTACCGATGAACTCAATAGCTACGACGGTATCAAGCACATGCCGAATATGGGATACAACCATAAGCGAATCAACCACACTTCCAAGGTCTACGTGGTTGGCAACATCCATACGAACACCGTGGAAGGCTTCTGGAGCTTGGTCAAGAATGGCGTGCGTGGCGTTTATCATTCGGTTGGCAAAGGCTACTTGCAGTCCTATCTCGATGAGTACAGCTTTCGCTACAATCGGCGCACCGATGAACAACCGATGTTCACCAGTTTCTTGCACCAAATTGAAAAACGAGATACGGTTGTGCGTCATGTCGAAACCATTCCAGAACCATTCTGACTAACCTTCGGGCGCTATGGACGTTCCAGATTCCCTCTCTTGAAGGAGCACAAATTCCATGAGCACTGCCATGCCTTCCTCGCTCGGAGAAGTGCTTTTGCTTGTAAAGAAATGGCTAAGTGAATCTAGCCCTGTCGTCATGCTCCAAACCTTCATGTGTCCTCCAGCAGGAGGCTCGGAATTAATGTCGGGGATATTCTTCCGCTCAACTGGCCGAATTGCACGGATAGAGGAATCTACTGGAACATTTACGTTCTTTTCTTCGCCGAAAGATTTTGTCATGGTTTCACCTACTGGATGCATCTATGGATACGATGCCAATTACCCACTGCCGCCAAACCTTGCGAAATTGATTCCGCCATTGTGGGACTCGCTAGTGTTGATACGATTCCCCAACGATGCCGTGTTGATTATTTTTGCTTTGTGACCTTGCGGCTCGCCTTCTTTAGCGCGGCTTCAAAATCATCTTTCGTAAAAACCGTCTCTGGATTCTGTTGATTAGTCCCTTTCGCGGAATCCATTCCAGGGACGCCGCGCCGCTTGAGCTTCTCGTCATTCTTCATTCTGCTTTCCTTAAGGTCAGGGCGATCCAAGGTTTCTATCAATTTTACAGCCGGGACCACGATCGCGATGCCGTAATTTACTCCGCGTTTTCTGTCATGGGTTACTGAGTACAAATTGATGTCAACCTCTTTCACATCCCAGTGGCCGTGAATGATTCCGAGCAACTTGGTTCTGTCTCGAAGACCGATCACGGATTCAAATTGACCATCCGGCAGCATTTCGGTAGTAGCAATATGCGCTGTGGGCCTGACGAAAACAGGCGATCCGCTCATTCCGCCAATAGATCGGGCTTCGATTAAATAAACATCAGCAAATCCTAACTCAGTCTGGATTTGCTCTGTTGGCATCATCGCGATATTTCCGTGTCGCAAAATCGGAATGTTTTTCGACGTATTCTCCACTTCCGTGAACAGGCCTACCGAGTACACCTCATCTCCGATCCCTATTTCCAATGCCTCTATAGCTGTGGCCGTAAGCATGTGCTCGATGGGAACGCTGGTAAAGTGAGCTTCAAAATTGGGCACTACGGGGACAATCGCGACATCGCAGGTTTTGTCGGTCGGATGGGTATACCAAGTTGGCGGATCAGCAGCGACCACTTCAGTTTTCCCGCCACCTTTTTTGTTTACGAGAATATGAACATCTGAATCTCGCAAATCCTCAGCGACATGCTTAGCAGTAGCAAAGTACAAGTAGCGACCGCGAACTTTGGATGGGACACTGACAAAAAATCCTGTAGCGTGAGCATCGCCCTTCGGCCCAGATTCATCTCTAATTGCAGTCTTATAGATGAAGCCGATGTTGCTTAGAACATTGTCTGTTACGCGCACGGGCCGATAGTAGTCCTTCCAAGACGGAATGCGGGCACGAAACGACGTTTGCTCCGCTGGGAAAGTATCGGCGGGATGTCTACCTACTGTCAAGGGATAATTACCATTCTGCTTGACATTCGCTTTATATTCGCCAACAATGTGCGCATGGCGATCACACGCAGGCAGCGCGAAGTCTATGACTTCATCTCCCGCTTCGTGGCGGAGCATCAATATTCTCCGTCGTTTGAAGAGATCGGCAACGGCTTGAAGCTCAACTCGCTGGCCACGGTGCACAAGCACATCACGAATCTCGAGAAAAAGGGACTGCTCACGCGAGACTACAACCGCAGCCGATCCATCGACCTGCTGCCGCCCAAGGGCCGGCTCAAGCAATCGATGAGCGTAAACACGGGCGTAATCTTGCCGCTGCTGGGGCGAATCGCCGCCGGCCAGCCGATCGAAGCGATTGAGACTCCGGAGACGATTTCGCTCGCCGACTTCGTGCGCTCGAAGGAAGTATTCGTCCTCGAAGTGCGCGGCAATTCGATGCAGGATGAAGCCATTCTCGACGGCGACTACGTTTTGGTTGAGAAGTTGAAGACAGCCCACAATGGCGACATCGTTGTCGCGCTGGTCGATTCGAACGACGCCACGCTCAAGCGCTTTTACCGCGAAGGCGACAACATCCGCCTGCAGCCGTCGAACGTGAATATGAAACCGATCATCGTTCCAGCGGCGTCAGTGGAAGTGCAGGGCAGAGTGATTGGCGTGCTGCGGAAATATTAAGGGCGCCGGCTACGAACTCGATATTGCCGAGTGTGGGCTTGCGAGCCCTCAGCGGCTAAAGCCGCGATTCATATGGAGTCGGTGGCGGCGCGGCTGAAGCCGCGCCCTTTCAAAGCACGCGCGCAGATCAGCCAACTATGAACCTTGCTCGCCCGCTGCGAACGCAGATGATTGCTCCCGTATGCCTGTGCCTTGGTCTCACCGCCCTGGCTTACGCACAGAACCCGCCATCTGGGCACACCCCGCCCGCTAAGGAGAAAGCTGTGACGAGTCATGCAATTGGAACTTTTGAAGTAAAGGGGACGCCGCAGGCAGGCGAAGACGGTGCCGATGGAAGCATCGCAAGAGTGTTGCTCGATAAGCAAATCCACGGCGATCTGGACGGAACCAGCAAGGGACAGATGCTCTCAGCCGTGGGCAGCGTGAAAGGGTCGGCCGGCTACGTGGCGATGGAGCGAGTCACGGGGACGCTGAAGGGGCGCAGTGGCAGCTTCGTCCTGCAGCACAGCGGCACCATGAGACGCGGCGAACCGCAACTCAGCGTCACCGTTGTCCCGGACACGGGAACCGGGGAACTGGCTGGTCTTGCGGGAACTTTTACCATCACGATCGACGCCGGAAAGCATTCTTATGACTTCGAATACAGCTTACCGGCGAGACCGTGAAGGACTGGTTTCAGACACGAAAGCCCGGGACAAGTCCCGGGCTTTCATTATTTTCTGAAGAATATGTCGCGTATCAGTCTAGCTGGGCGAGATTACGCGACGCTATCTTTCGCGACGTGCTTATCGATAGCCTGCGCGATGGCGTCCTTGGGACGATAGCCGACCAGTTGTTCCACCACTTGCCCGCCCTTGAAAACCAGCAAAGTCGGAATGCCGGTAACCTTATAGCGCATCGGTGTGGAGCTGTTGGCATCGACATCCATCTTGCCAACTTTGAGTTTGCCTTGGTAGTCCTTGGCCAGCTCGTCAACGATGGGAGCGAGAGCGCGGCAGGGGCCGCACCACGTCGCCCAGAAGTCCACCAGCACGGGCTTGTCTGATTTCAAAACATCGGCGTCGAAGTTTGCATCGGTTACTTCGACGATTCCATTACCTGCCATTGTAGTTTCTCCTCGTTGTAACGTCGCTCTGTCGGCGGACGCTTCGTGTTTCGGAAACAACGAGCAGTCGTTGCCGGTCCCGGCGATCTATGATTGCTTCCGCAAAATTGGTACGACCACTATCGTATCACCTGTGTTGGATGCGCGGATGATGCGGAGGTCGCAAAAACGAACGCGTTCCTTGGGGAGAGCTTCACCAGGTAAGGTTGGATTTACCGCTGGGGCTGATGGATTGGCGGACGGCCTTTAGAGTCCGCAGTTGGGCGCGTGGCCAGGTCAATAAAAAAGCGCCCTGAACTTTCCAGTCCAAGACGCCTCGGCAGCCCTCCCCCAGAACTGCCAAACCACAAACAGATGGTAATGAACTACTCATTCACGGTAAACGTCACTTTGGTAATGGAAATTGTTAGGGTTTCGCCAGAGCCAGGGATGCGAAAAGAAAATGCGCTCGAAGCAACGGCCGACCTGCGGGAACTAGGGTTGCAGACTCCACGTTTGGCCGTTGTCGGCGGTGATCCAGACCTCGCCGTAGGAAGTTGCGATCCTGCCGTGTTGAGGGTCAGAGAATTCGATGACCGTTATGTCTCCAGTGAGCACTGTGGACGCTAAGGAGGGGAGGACACGCACCCAGTGGGCTCCGGAGTCGGTCGAATGGTAGAGAACCGCCCCGGAGCCACCGGCCCAAACTTCGGAGTCCAATGCCGTCACCGCGCGGAAGACCATGCTCGGTTGTGCTATCTCTTTCCGAACCTTCTTCTCATTGACCTTAGCCTTCTCATCAGCGCCAGCGAGATTCCCTTTCGAGGCACTGGCCTCCGCGACGCTGTTCACATTGACATCCTCCCAGGTATTGCCTGCGTCGAAGGACCGCCGCAAGACGCCGGATGAACTGATGGTCCAGCTCGGAGACGCGGACACCACTGCAGAGGAAGTCTCTAGAGAAGAAATAATAGAAGGCTCAAGCGTGTGCGCGGAAGCACCGCCGGGCGTGGCTTCTAGCGACGTCGGAGCCTTGGCCTTTACTACGTCTGATTTTGCGGCAGGCCTGTTTTGCGATCGCAGCTCCTTCTGATTTTGAATGAGCTGGTCCGAAATCCGGCTCTGTGCGGTCGCAACGGTTGCAGCATCTGCGTTTTGATCGTCGACCACTTGTGAAGAGGGCGGGACCGCGAACTGCGGACCAGTGCGCGGCGGCGAAGTCCGGGCCGCGGACGCCGCCGTCACTCCTTTTGCGGGCGCAAAGCCAGACCCTGCAACGCCTCCAATTGGGCCTCCCACAGCTCGACCTGGCAAAGCTCCACCAGGCATGGGATACGATTTGGGAACTGCACTCACCGATCCAACGGACTCGCCATCTGACAACTTGTTCTGAGGGTTCGGCGACGCCTTCTTTCGAACCTGCACTTGTCTTCCCGTTATTTGCGGAAGGATAGTTTGATGTTCGAACGACCCTGGGGAGGGCTGAAAACGTTGCGCTGTCGTAACCGTTTCGTTCCGCGCGGTAAGAGTGGGGGCCAGCGTCTCACTCTTCAAGGTGCGCTGCCGGTACTGCACCATTCCGATCGACGCGACAGCAATAATTCCCGCCGCCACGACTCCCCATCGAAGAGCGGGCCAGTTGAACCAGCGGTTGCGAACGGGGGCGCTTGATGTGGTGATGGCAACAGCGTCAGTGGCGGGGAGGGCCAACGTTACAATTTCGCGGCAGTCAGTGCAGCGGGCAAGATGCTCAAGCACCCGGGCGCGCTCCGCATCCGCCAGCGAATGCTCGACAAAAGCTGTGAGCAGGTCGGCCTCGGGATGCGCTTCCGCAACTCCATCCAGCCGCAAGCGATCTTCCCGCAAGCGATCCAGCACGATTTTTGGCAGCTCCTGCATTTGTGACTTCTGGTTCAGTTTCTAATTTCCGGTTTTTAGTTTTTCGCTTTTAGGCGCCACTCGCTGCTCGAAATGTATTCCGCCCCGCTCTCCTGAGAACGGTGCTGCCTGGTTTTCTTGCGCCAGACTGGCACGAATATCTATCCGCAGATCCCGCACATCCACCTCCAAAGCCTCTTCGGCCTGACGGCGAGCCATGCCCTGCTGCATCATGCCTGCCACGACTTTCTTACGCAGCAACTTGGCCAGCTTATCCACCTTGCGGCTGATGGTGGATTCGTGCACTCCCAACATGCGGGCGACCTCAGCCAAGGTGCGCCCGTCGAGATAATACGCGGCCAGCACCAGGCGGTCTTCGCTAGCTAGCGCAGCCAATGCGGCGTCGGTCGCGGATTCCAGGCGTGAATCTGCGGGAGGAACCGGCTCCGGCTCAGGAGCGGCGAACTGTATACCTTCTTCGTTTTCTTCGTCGAGGCTTACCAGGCGCCTGGTGCGACGGTAGCGATTCACGAACTCCTGCGCCAGCACCGTGCGCAGCCAGCCCTCGAGCGATCCCCGGCCGGTGAAAGAGGCGAGTTTCGAAACCCGCTCGTCCCTGCGCGTAGTGGTGCCGTAGAGCTCGGCATAGAGGCTGTCGGCGAGGTCGCGGGCGGCTGAATCCTCCCGCGCGATTCGCAATGCGGACTGATAAAGTTTCTCGCGATAGCGGGTTAGGAACAGTTCCCACGCCGGGTCGCTACCTGCTGCGCAAGCGCGGGCGAGCGCGAGCTCTTCGACGCGCAGGGTTAAAAGAAAGGTGCGAGCCTCGGTTTGATTCGCGCTGCCGGGAAGATATTTTGCCGCTACCTCACAGAGGATCGCAGAGAAATTCTCGCGCGTGAGGCCGAATTTTTCGCAGCCACTTCTCCCATGCAGCTCGGCGAGTAGCTCGCTGACTGCCGATTGCACCGCAGCGGAGATTGGCTTCGCAGAGCTCATCCGGGAGAACAAACATTACAGCCACTACATGATGCTATCAATTCATTAGACGCTCGTAACGTTAATTTCGGGTCCCTCCTAAACATTAATTTCGTCCGCAAGACCAGCCTTTCTTTTCGTTCTTCCGCCGAGTTGAGATGAGCGGCGCGGAGGATTCGCAGCAGCCGGGAGGCTCGCACTAAACCCGCTGTAGCCGAAGCTTTCAAGCCGCCATGAAGGAGGAAAGTTATGCGTCCGAGAGTGCTTGTAACAGTGATCGCGATGTGGGGCGTGGCTGGCATTGTCGGTCTGGGCCTGCGGCCGCTACATGCCGGGGAGCAGCCTTCCGCCTCCGGTTATAAGGTGCTGGATCCGATCCGGCACGGAGGTCTCACAGTATTTCCCGTAGTCGCTCCCAGGTCTTACCCTACCGGCGAATTTCTCACGTTGGATGAAGGTTTGCGCTCAGGAGAGGTTGTGGTCACCGAATATGGAAACGTTCGCGGACTATTGCGGCGACACAATACCCCGGCGCTGCAGCACGATACCGCGGAGGTGAACCGACTGGTGCTGATCAACAATTCGAAGCGTCCGCTATTACTCTTGGCGGGCGAGATTGTTGCCGGAGGCAAGCAGGACCGCGTGATCGGCAAAGATCGCATCGTGCCGGCGGAGAGTGATCCAGTCGATCTGAGCGTGTTCTGTGTCGAGCCCGGGCGGTGGGTCGCGTCCAGCGAGCACTTCGGAGCGTCAGGAACAACGTACGCGTCGGGAAGTACGGGCGGTGCCGGCGGCGCTGTTGGCGGCACGCTCATGGCCCAGCCCTCGGTGCGAGCCAAAGCGATGGCTGACAAAGATCAGAACCAGGTTTGGGCAGAGGTCAGAAAGCAACAGCAATCGATCAGCGAAGAGGTAGCAGTATCTGCGCCGAGCGCAGCGGGCGCGCTGACATCAACCACTTCGTATGCACGCGTGATGGAGAACAAAGATGTGAAAGAGAAGGTGGACGAGGTCGCCAAGCCGATCGAACAGAACTATCAGAGCTTGATTCAGCAACTGCGTGATCGCAAGGCAGTCGGAGTGGTGGTTGCGGTGAACGGCCGCATCATCTGGTCCGATATTTTCGCCAGCACAGAGTTGCTGGAAAAATACTGGCCAAAGCTGGTGCGCTCATATGCCTCGGAAGCGGTGGTGATGCGCGCAAAAGGCGGCGAGGCAACCCTGGAACAGGCTCAGGAGTTTCTGGCGAACAAGGACGGCCGCAAGGAGACAATTGAAAGTGAGCCAGGCATCTACCGCCACAGCGAGGTCGACGGAGATGGATTCAAGGCGTTCGCGCTGACTTCGCTGCTTCCGAAGACGGGATTCGAAGTTCATGTGGCGAAGATGGCGGAATGAAAATACAGTGGTCAGTGGTCAGTGCCAAGTGGCCAGTAAACAACCTGCGCGTTGTGGCTGCTTTCCGTGACCACTGAGGTTTGGTGTCTAGGGTTCGATTTCACTGGCCACTGATCACTGATCACTGGCCACTGACGACTGCCGTCCGGTACCACTCTCTCCATGCGCCAGTGTCGTTCGGCAGACGCTGTCCAGTGATGTCGGTGAGTGCCTGAAACGCCCACGCGTGGGTTTGAGCGTCGAGCGCGGGATCGTCAGAATAGATGATCAGTTGCGGCACGGCAGTGAGTCGCCGCTCGTGAGTCAACATGCCGGATTGGGCAAGACTGCAGGCAGCGCTTTCGCGCACCAGCGGAGACGGATCATTGTGCATGGCTTCAAGCAGCGGTGCTATGGTTGAAGTCGTCCCCACCAGCGCGAGGCCTTCGACGGCCCAGTGGCGAACGTCTTCATCATCATTATCCAGTTCTCGATCCGTTGCCGAGCCCCTGCCTGAGCCTTGCAAGTGCGCGGTCAATACCTGAACCACACGATCGGTCTCGACTCCTCGGTTCCCCAGCAGGCCAAGAGTCCACATCGCCCAAATTCTTTCTTTGTGATCGGAGGCGTCGGCCTGCCGCACCAAGGCATCGACGGTCGAATCATTCTTCTTCAAACCGTAGGCTGCGAGCTGCACCTCAATGGCGGAAGTCCGCACATTCTCATCGTCGGAATTGAGCGCGGCCGTGGTGAGTTGGCTCAACTGCGGATTCCACTCGAGCTTGCCGCGCCAGCCTTCAATGCGGGCTTGAATCTGCGCTTCGATCTGTGCTTCGGTCTGGGCCCTGCTCCGCCCCTCACTTTGATTTGGGGCTCCGTCTGCGCGGCTTACCGCACGGGTGAGCAGAATCTCCGCTTGTTGCTGCGGCTTCTGACGATCGAGTTCGCGCTCCGAAAACGCTGTGGAGGAGACCATGGAACTTCTTTGCCTCGCTGAGACTGCTGCTATCTTCTTCCAAGCAAAGAGTGAACCTGTGTTAGCAGAAGCTACCAGCGCAGCTACCACTCCGCCCATCATGGCTATTAAGGGAAGCAAGAGCGAGCGTCCGGTTGCTCGTCGCGAAGGATTGGAAGCATCGCCGACTGAAGGCGTTGGCAAAGACTTGACTTCGGAGGGCTCAAAATCAGTGTTAGGACCGAGCGTACCGTAGTCCGGCGTGGGTTGCAGGCGCGCGTCGTGAATCTGCAAAATCCCGTCCTGCGCTTGCTGGGACGCATCTTGCGGGAAAACGTTCAGCCCCGTCGGCCTCCGGCGAAATACATTCACAGCTAAAAGTCTAGGAGCCACGCAGAATGGGGTAAAGTTACTTCTGGGGCCTGCCCCCAGGTTAAGTTCATTGCGACGGCCACCTGCGGAGCGAAATTGGCGTCCGAGTAGACGCTGCGGCAGCCGGAGAGATACGGAGGAAGAATGTCCAAAGAAAAAACCACGCGTGGATGGTTGTATTCGATCATGATGCTCGCCGTAGTTGGGGCTCTAGCGGCGGCCGCTCCTGGCTACAAGTTAGTGAACACTTATAAGGTAGGTGGGGACGGCGGTTGGGACTATTTGACTGCAGACGCGGCCGCGCGTCGTCTTTATATTTCCCGGGCGACTCACGTCCTGGTCCTCGATCTGGATTCCGGCAAGACGGTTGGAGACATTGCGGATACGCCCGGCGTCCATGGCATCGCGCTCGCGCCGGAGCTCGGGCGCGGATTCACTAGCAACGGTCGCGAAGGTACGGTCAGCATTTTTGATCTCAAGACGCTAGCGACCAGTAGCAAAGTGAAGGTGGGAGACAATCCGGATGCGATTCTTTATGATCCCGCAACCAAGCGCGTTTTCACCTTCAACGGCAAGAGCCAGGATTCAACTGCTATCGACGCCACTAATGGCACCGTACTGGGCACGATCAAATTGGATGGTAAGCCCGAGTTTGCCGCCAGCGACGGTAAGGGCGAGATTTTCGTGAACATCGAAGACAAGAGCGAGTTGACCGCGATCAACGCCAGCAAACTTGAGGTCATGACAAAGTGGGCGCTCGCGCCTTGCCAGGAGCCGAGCGGGCTCTCCATGGACAAGAAGAACCGGCGGTTGTTTGTCGGCTGCGATAACAAGATGCTGGCCGTGGTGAATGCAGACACTGGCAAGGTGCTGGCGACGCCGGCGATTGGCGAAGGCGTGGACGCGACAGCCTTCGACGACGGAACCGGCCTGGCATTCGCTTCATGCGGCGAAGGCGTGCTGACTGTGGTTCGGGAAGACTCGGCGGACCAATTCAGCGTGGCGGAAAGTGTTCCGACGCAGCAGGGGGCGCGTACCATGGCGCTGGATTCTAAAACGCACAACGTTTACGTAGTGACAGCGAAATTCGGTCCGCCTGCAGCCGCGACCACAGAGAATCCGCATCCTCGCCGCAGCATTCTGCCTGATAGTTTCGTGGTTCTCGTCCTCGGCAAATGACGCGGCCTTTGGGATACTGGCGCGCTATTCTTTGGTCCGGGCTGGCGGTTGCATGGCTCTTGAGTTGCACAGTGGAGACGTGTGCGGCTTACTCCGTACTGACCCACGAAGAGATCGTGGATCTGGTATGGAAGGACAACTTAATTCCCCTCCTGAAGAAACGCTTCCTAGCCGCCACCGACGATGATTTGAAGAAAGCCCATGCGTTCGCCTACGGAGGCTCCCTCATACAGGACATGGGCTACTATCCTTTTGGCAACAAGTATTTCAGCGACCTGACACACTACGTGCGCAGTGGCGACTTCGTGGTGAGCCTGATCGCGGAATCGTCAGACGTTGACGAGTACGCTTTCGCCCTTGGCGCTCTGGCTCATTATTCCGCTGACAATTGCGGACATCCCACTATCAACCAGGCGGTCGCCATCGAATTTCCCAAGCTCAGGAAGAAGTATGGCGACGTGGTGACCTACGAGGAAGACCCGAAAGCCCACATCCGCACGGAATTCGGCTTCGACGTAACCCAGGTTGCGAAAAATCGCTATACCTCCGACCGCTACCATGACTTCATCGGCTTCGAGATTGCAAAGCCAGTGCTGGAGCGGGCGTTTCAGGATACCTACGGCATTCCGTTAAACGAGGTCCTGACCAAAGAGGATCTGGCCTTCGGAACTTTCCGGCGCGCCATCAGTCAGGTAGTCCCGGAAATGACTCGCGTGGCTCTGGTCGCGCGCCGCCAGGAGATCGTCAAGGAGACACCGAATTTTCGTGCTCGCGAGTTCCGCTATTATCTCTCGCGTACGAGCTATCAAAAGGAATGGGGCAAAGGCTACCGGCGTCCCGGCTTTGGAACGCGCGTGCTAGCGTTTTTCCTTCGGTTCGCGCCAAAAATAGGTCCCTTCAAGGCGCTCGCCTTCAAAATTCCGAATCAGCAAACAGAGGACCGCTATATTAAGAGTGTCGATCTGACGGTGGAGGACTATAAGAAACTTCTTCACGAAACAGAGGATGGCACTCCGCACCTGACGAATACCGATTTCGACACTGGGCACGACACGCGTGCCGGCGAGTATGCAATGACCGACAAGGCCTACGCCCATCTGCTGGATCAGTTGGCGCAACGCAACTTCGACCAAATTTCTCCCGATCTACGCAGCAATATACTTGCGTTCTATGCCGACCCCAATGCTCCACTTGCGACCAAGAAGAATCCGAAAGAATGGCAGAAAACCCAGGACGAACTGGAAAAACTTCGCGCCCTGCCGGACTCTTCACCGGCGGCAAACAAAACGACTTCGCGGATGATTCGGGAAGATGCCGAGGCCCCTGGATACTTGGAGTCGAATTCCGCGAACACTGCCGTTAAACCCTGAGCGTCTATTCCAGAAAAGCCATGCTCGAACGACCGTTCGGTTGTCAAATTGTTTCTTCACATTTATGATCTCAACACTTTAATGCTGCCCACTCGCCAGTTTCAGGGAGCGTTCTGATTGTTGTCAGGGGCTGTGAGGATCTGAAAATGACGGTAGTGGACGACAAGTTTTTCCATGTGCGGGTCAACCAGCGCGTCGACTTCGCGCCTGATCTCTGGATGTTCCGCATCCAGGCGGGAGGGCAGTTCACGTTCGTTCCGGGACAGTACGCGACGCTGGGCGTGGAACATGACGGCAAGCGGACGGAGCGTCCCTACTCGATTGCCTCTGCGCCTTTTGAAAATGAGATCGAGTTTTTCTTCGAACTCGTGCCCGAAGGAGCGCTCACCCCTCGCCTCTACAAGCTGCAGCCCGGCGACGGATTGCTAATGCGCAAAATTCCGAAGGGCAAATTCACGTTGGATACGGAAAGCGGCCGGAAGCATCACCTGCTGGTTTCGACCGTCACCGGAGTAGCTCCATTCGTCAGCTTCGTGCGCACACTCTCCAGAGACTGGAAGGAAGGCCGCTTCGATGGTAGCCACCAGTTGTATCTCCTCAACGGCGCCAGCCGCCCGTGGGAGTTCGGCTACAAAGAAGAGTTGAACCGCTTCGATGCCGAGTTGCCCTGGTTCAAGTATGTGCCCACGGTGAGCCGTCCGTGGGATCACGCCGACTGGCCGGGCGAAATCGGCCGGGCCGACGATATCCTGCGCAAATATGCCGATCACTGGGAACTCGACGCCACCAACACGACTGCGTATTTGTGCGGCCATCCCGACATGATTGCAAACAGCAAGGCGATCCTGAAGCGCCGCGGCTTCGTCGACCGCACAGCGATCAAGGAAGAAATTTACTGGATTCCGCCGAAGTAGTGTCTAGTGCCGGGCAAACCTCGCAAATTAGGTCTCCGCAGGCGCGAAGATTACCAGCACCGCCAGTTCTTCTGAGATGTCGTAGAAGCGATGTCCGACTTCCGCCGCGACGAAAATCACACTGCCGCCGGAAACTTCCCGGTCTTCCGATCCGGCCTTGAACCGTGCGCTCCCGCGGAGAACATAGTAAATCTCATCTTCACGATGTGGTTTCTGGCGGTCAGTTGCTCCGGCGGGCAGGACGTAGAGCCCGGCGCTCATCGCCGGCACGCGCAGGAACTCGCGGTAAGACTTGCCGCTCTGGGCGCGCTGCTCCTCGATCTCCGCGAGGCGAGCGAGTAATGCTTTCACGCCAGGATTCCTCCGAAAATGAGGTCGGTAAACTGTGGAATCAGATCGGGCGCTTGCAAGTTGCCCTCCGGTTTGTACCACTGATAAATCCAGTTGATCATGCCCAGCAGGGCGAAGGCCGCGGCGCGCGGGCTGACTTTCGCTTTCGCGGGATGAGGCTTGTTGTGATTTCCCTGAGCTTTCTCTTGGACTTCCTTCATCAGATTTTCCAGGAAGTGGACATAATCTTTTTTGCGCGAGTTGATGCGCTTGCGCAGCGCCGGCGGCAGTGGATGGTTTTCGTGCAGCATCACCGTAATCTCGCGATCGCGCGGGCTGAGCACGACTTCGATGTGCAAGCGAATCAGCGCTCGCAGCCGATCGCCTGGATCGGCGATGCCACGCACCGGCTTGAGCACGCGCTCCTCGGTGATTTCCATGGCGTGGTTCATGATCTCGTACAGGATTTCGTCTTTGCTCTGGAAGTGGTGGTAGAGGCCTCCCTTGCTCAGCTTGAGTGCGGCGGCCACATCGTTCATCGACGTCGCGTCGTATCCGCGCTGCTGAAAAAGGCGGGCAGCGGTGCGCAGAATTTCCTGCCGGGAGTCGACCACGGTTTCGCGGGCCATCGGCTGACATGGTAAAGCGTTGCGGGCCGGATTGCCAATTGCCCGGCGCATCCCACACTATGTCCCATTCACACCTGTCATCCGGATAAGCCCTGTCATCGCGATGAGGTTTGTCATCCCGGAACGGGATGCTTCGGTCGGGATGACAAGTTTTTTGAGTAGCTACCAACGAAACTTCCCGCTTGACACGTGAATGCCCCTCCGGTAGCATACCTAGACCGACCGACCGGTCGGTTTTTTAGTAATTAGTGGGTAATCGCAGTGAGTAATCACGAGAGGAGTTTCCCCGGTGGCTACCATCTTTTATGAGCACGACGCGAATCCTAATGCCCTGAAGGGCAAAACCATCGCCATCCTGGGCTACGGCAGCCAGGGACATGCGCAGGCGCAGAATTTGCGCGACAGCGGGTGCAAGGTGATTGTGGGACTGGAGGCGAACCGTCCGAGCGCGCAGCAGGCGCGAGCCGATGGCATGGTTGTGGTGGCGCCGGATGAAGCGGCCAAGCGCGCCGACTGGATCCACGTGCTCACGCCCGATGAGACGCAGGCGGCGGTGTATGCGCAGTACATCCAGCCGTATCTCCATCCGGGAAAAATTTTGGGCTTCTCGCATGGCTTTAGCATTCATTTCAAAACCATTGTTCCGCCTACGGATGTGGACGTGGTGATGATCGCGCCGAAGTCGCCGGGACACCTGCTTCGGCGGGTTTATGCCGAAGGGCGCGGCGTTCCGTCGCTGATTGCCGTAAGTCAGGACGCGAGCAAGCGGGCGCACGAATATGCGCTGGCCTACGCGCATGGGATTGGGTCGACGCGCGCTGGCGTGCTGCAAACCACATTTAAAGAAGAGACAGAGAGCGATCTGTTTGGCGAGCAGGCGGTGCTGTGCGGAGGCTTGACGTCACTGATCAAGAAGGGATTCGAGACGCTGGTGGAGGCTGGGTACGCGCCAGAGATCGCTTATTTCGAGTGTTTGCACGAGATGAAGCTGATTGTTGACCTGATCTACGAGGGCGGTCTCGGACGGATGCGGTACTCAATTTCGAATACGGCCGAGTATGGCGATCTGACGCGCGGCGAAAAAGTTGTAGGCGATGCGACGCGGGCGGCGATGAAGAAGACCCTGGCCGACATTCAGGATGGGACGTTTGCGAGGGAGTGGATCAAAGAGAACAAAGACGGCGGATATCACTTTACTGAGTTGAGGCATCAGGAGCAGCAGCATCCGATTGAGATTGTTGGAGCACAGTTGCGCGGGATGATGAGCTGGCTCCCGGGCAAGGATGGGAAGAAGCCGGCTGAGGCTCCGAAAACGGCCGAAGGCACGAAACCCGAGATTAAACAGGCGGTGAATGCCTAAGCAGAGATAGAGATCCTTCGACTGCGGTTGTTCTTTGCGCTGAGCGCAAAGAACAATCCTCGCTCAGGATGACAGGTATTTTGGAACGTACAAGGGTCAAAACGTGAATGCTTAAGGGAGCCGACATCGTTTTGCAGTGCATGCGAGCCGAAGGGGTGGACCTGGTGTTCGGGTATCCCGGCGGCGCGATCATGCCGTTGTATGACGCTTTGGAGGGAAGCGGAGTGCGGCATGTGCTCACGCGGCACGAGCAGGGCGCGGCGTTTGCGGCGTCGGGTTACGCGCGGGTCACCGGAAAGGTGGGCGTGGCCATGGCGACGAGTGGGCCGGGCGCGACCAACTTGGTGACCGGCATCGCGGACGCGAAGATGGATTCGGTGCCGCTGGTCTGCATCACAGGGCAAGTGCGGACGGCGATGATCGGGACCGATGCGTTTCAAGAGACGGATGTTTTCGGCGTGACGCTTTCGCTCACTAAGTGGAGCCGGCTGGTGCGGACGATTGACGAAATCCCGGAGGCGATTGCCGAGGGATTTCACTGGGCGCGCAGCGGAAGGCCGGGGCCGGTGGTAATCGACATCCCGACGGACATTCTGAAAGCCAAGAAGGAATTTTCCGGGCCGTCGAAGTTCACTCCGCACGCGCGACCGGCAGAAGCGAATGCCGAGGGCGCTTTCAGTGACACAATTGTGGCTTTGCTGCAACGTGCAACGAGGCCGGTGGCGCTGGTGGGTGCGGGAGCCAAGCTTTCGGGAGCCATTCCGGAGCTGCGTAGGCTGCTCGATGACTTGAATATTCCCGCATTTGCAACCGTTCATGGGCTGGGCGCTGTACCGCCGCAATCACCGTATTACCTTGGCATGGTGGGAATGCACGGGACTCGAGCAGCCAATACTGCTCTGCACGAGACGGATTTGTTACTGGTTTTCGGAGCGCGGCTTGATGATCGCGTGACCGGCGATCCGACGCGCTTTGCGCCGAATGCCAAGATCGTGCACTTTGAAATCGATCCGGCGCAACTGGATCGCGTGCGGGCTTGCGAGTTGCCCGTGATCGGCAATTTGGCCGATACGATCCCGGCGTTTCAAGCGGAGTTACGCCACGCTTCCCTGCCTGATTGGAGCGGTTGGCGCGCGGTTGCTTGCGGGCCCGAGCGTGCAGAAGCCGATCCGCGGGGACTGGCGCAACCGACGATGCGTTTTCTTGACGAGCTTTTCAGCCGTCTGCCGCAGGATAACGTGATCATTGCCGACGTAGGCCAGCATCAGATGTGGGCGGCGCAACGGTATCGATCTTCCTCGCCGAGAGGATTCATCACATCAGGCGGACTGGGAGCGATGGGTTTCGCTCTGCCGGCCGCGGTCGGCGTGCAACTGGCCAAGCCAGAGACTTGCGTGCTGTGCGTTTCGGGCGATGGCGGATTTCAAATGAACATTCAGGAACTGGCTACGGTTCACCGCCTCGGCTTGCCCATAAAAATGGTGATTGTCGACAACAAGTATCTGGGCATGGTGCGGCAGTGGCAGCAGCTTTTTTATGAGCGCAATTATGCCGAAACGGATTTGAGCGACAATCCGGATTTTGTCGAGATTGCGAAGGCGTACAAGATTCACGCGTGGCGGCTGAAGGAGGCTGCCATGGCAGAGTTTCCGGTGTCGGCCGAGACGGGAGATCTCATCGAGAATTTTCTGCGTTCGCCGGACCCGGAGTTGCTGGTATTTGATTGCCATCCCGAGGCAAATGTTTACCCGATGGTTCCAGCTGGAGCGGCCCTTTCGGAGATGGTGTACGGGGACGAGTAAGAAATCGGACACGAGGGAACGACCATGCAAGTCTTTCACATTCGCTATCGCAACGCGCAAGGCGCGCTGATGCGCATCCTCAACGCGGTGTCGCGTCGGGGACTCGACCTTACTTCGGTGCACGCGGAGTACGATGGGCAGGATTACGCGGTCACGCTGCTGCTGGAGGTCTCGCAAAAGCAGATCGGCCAACTGTCTCGCGAGTGGTGTGCGATTGTGGATGTGATCGAGGTACGTTCCAGCGCGGTCCTACGCGGGCACGAGGAACCTGTGTGGGCGCCGCATCCGCCAGCATCGGAGACCGTCGCGCAGCAATCGGCGCGCGCAGCCTTGGCTTAGGTTTGTCAGCAAGTGTCAGCAGCATGCCGCCTCCTGGGAAGCGTCATGCGATTGGAAACCTGCAGTGTGGAGTGCGAACTCCTGGCATCTCCCCGGTCTGCGGGTTTCCGTTTTTGAATTCTTTTTTGTCCGACATCCAAACATTCATTTATCTTCCCGTAGCCGCGAGGGATATTGGTTCTTGCCTGCGACGACGACACAGATGATGCGAGAAAGGAACCAAGATCCCTCGCGTCGCTGCGGATGACAGGCCTTCGAGCGATAAAAAAACTCTTACTTCTTGTTGTAATCTTTCCATCATGGATCCTAAGCATCGCAGTCGCGGCATCACCGACGGGCGCGACCGGGCCCCGGCGCGCTCTATGTTCAAAGCCATTGGTTTCACCGACGACGACCTCCGCAAGCCGTTGATCGGCGTGGCCAACACCTGGATCGAAACCATGCCGTGCAACTTTCACCTGCGGCGGCTTTCGGCCAAAGTGAAGGAGGGCATTCGCGCCGCCGGTGGCACTCCCATGGAGTTCAATACCATCGCGATTTCTGACGGCGAAACGATGGGGACCGAAGGCATGCGCGCTTCGCTCGTGAGTCGCGAACTGATTGCCGATTCGATTGAACTGGTCTGCCGCGGGCAATTATTCGACGCGGTGGTGTGCGTGGTGGGCTGTGACAAAACGATCCCGGCTGCAGCTATGGCTCTTGCGCGAATGGATCTGCCCGGGCTAGTTCTCTATGGCGGGACCATCGCGGCGGGGGTTTATCGAGGCAGGGATGTAACGATTCAGGATGTGTTTGAAGCCGTCGGGGCCAATGCTGCGGGAAAAATCACCGATCAGGAATTGCACGATCTCGAAAACGTCGCTTGTCCGGGCGCTGGCGCCTGTGGCGGCCAGTACACGGCCAACACGATGTCGACCGTGATGGAAATGATTGGGCTTTCTCCGATGGGTTTTAACGGCGTGCCCGCGATGGACGGGAAAAAGGATAAGGTCGCTTTCGATTGCGGCAAGGTAGTGCTGAATCTGCTGCAGCAAGGGATCCGTCCGCGCGAGATTTTAACTCGAGACGCGTTTGAGAATGCAATCGCATCTGTAGCCGCGACGGGTGGATCGACCAATGCGGTTCTACATTTGCTGGCTATCGCGCGCGAAGCCCGAATCGATTTGCAGATCGACGATTTCCAGACGGTGAGCGAGCGCACTCCGTTGCTTGCGGATCTGAAACCTTCCGGACGTTTTGTCGCCGCGGATATGCATCGCGCCGGCGGCGTGCCATTATTGGCCCGGCGCTTGTTGCACGGAAAACATCTTCACCCCGAGGCGAAAACCGTTACCGGCCTCTCGCTTAAAGAAGAGAGCGAGAAAGCGTTTGAAACTCCGGGCCAGGAAGTGATCGCACCGCTCGACAAGCCGTTAAAGAGGACAGGAGGGCTGGTTATCCTGAAAGGAAATCTTGCGCCAGAGGGTTGCGTGGCCAAGATCAGCGGTCATGAGCGGCTGGAGCATCGCGGTCCGGCGCGCGTGTTCGAATCGGAAGAAGATGCCATGGCCGCTGTGACCGGTAAGAAAATTCATTCCGGCGATGTCGTCGTGATTCGCTATGAAGGTCCAAAGGGCGGGCCGGGCATGAGGGAAATGTTGAGCGTAACCGGCGCCATTGTTGGCGAGGGATTAGGGTCGTCAGTTGCGCTTTTGACCGATGGGCGCTTCAGCGGCGCTACCCACGGATTAATGGCCGGTCACGTTTCTCCGGAAGCCGCACTGGGCGGTCCGATCGCCGCTGTTCGCGATGGTGACACGATTCGCTTTGACGTGAATCAGCGAGTGTCGGAAATAGAAATCAGCGACGAAGTTCTGCGACAGCGCATGAAAGACTGGAAGCCGCCGCAGCCGCGTTACCCTACCGGAGTGTTTGCCAAGTATGCGGCTTTGGTGTCGTCGGCATCGCAGGGAGCAATTACGCAACCGCCGAAGTGAACTCCTCCCCCAGGACTAAAGTCGGATATCAGGTTAATCAGGCATCGTTCACCTCAACTCCAACTCCGCGCAACTCCAACTCCGCGCGAGCCGCGATGCAGGGCGCGCGGAACCACCTAGTTCGCGCCGGGACACTCGGAAGGCGGAGCGTAGGAGAAATTCTCGACGTTGAAATCGAAAAACTGCGCGCCGCTGAACAGTTGAACAACACAAGGAGTGGTGGAGGGACGCGGAACATTGGGATCAGCCGTTACCGTATTGCCCGAACCAATCACATAGGGGCCGGAAGCTAAGGCAAATGGACTTAAGAGCGTAACAAGGACTACTATCGGAAAGAGATTCCGCGGGAGACTAAGAGTTCGGGGCATTGCAATCCTCCTGGAAGTCTGCGGTAAGCCGCGTCAGGGTTGACATTACGGGAGCATCAGCAATCGGAAGTTTCGCTGGCGCGAAGTATGCCGCGTTCTACCGGACCCTGTCAACGAAGAAGAAAGTCTCTCCAGACAAACTATTCGGCCCCCAGCTCTTCGGCGCTGTTGACGGCACCAGTCGCATAAGGTGTTTTCAACACAACCTCGATCCGTGGATCGGCCTCAAAACTCTATGACTCCCTCGACTGCGGCGCAGCCCGTCAACTTCGAGATGCGAAAGCAGGGAGCGCCTTATCTTTCTTCCAAACTCATCCTGATTACGTTTCTAACGATCGCAGTGCTCTGCGTACTCGCCTTCCTACTGCACCGGTACTGGCCGTTCGGCGAAGTTACGGTAGTGCAGAATCTGCGTGAGGCGAGCAACAGTGAAGTAAAGTTTCGCGCTTTTCACGAAACCTACTTCCCTTCCCCCGGTGCCATTCTTGAAGGCGTAGTTTTCAATCACGGCCCAAACCAAGCCCAACCGCTCATCACCATTGAGAAGCTGACGATTCAGGGCAGCTACCTTGGCTTGCTTGCAAATCATGTAACCCGGATTACCGCAGATGGTCTGCGCGTCTTGATTCCGCCTTTTGGCACCGGGACAGCTTTTCACACAACGCAATCAAAAATTACGATTGGCGAGATCGTGGCCAACGGCGCGGCTATCGAGTTTTTATCCAGCAATCCCGATAAGCAGTCCCTGCGCTTCGATATTCATGAAGCGTCCCTGCAAAATGTAGGATGGAGCGGGCCGCTTACTTATAACGTGAAGATCCACAATCCAGAGCCGCCCGGAGAAGTCACAGCCACGGGAAAGTTTGGAGTGTGGAACAGGAGCGATCCGGGGGAGACGCCGATTTCTGGCGAATATAAGTTTGAACAGGCTGACTTGAGCGTGTACGAAGGCATTGCGGGCACGCTCTTTTCGACGGGAAAATTTGGAGGCAAGCTCAGTCACATCGACATTTCAGGCACGACCGACACTCCGGATTTTGTGGTGAAGTCGGGTGGGCATCCGATGCGGCTCACAACGGAATTCAGTGCCTACGTCGATGCCACACACGGCGACACATTCCTGAAGCGTGTCACCGGCGATTTCTGGAAAACCCACATTGTGGCGGAAGGTAGTGTTGCCAAGTCCCCAGACGGGAAAGGTAAAACCGCGCTGATCGATGTGGCGGCCAATGACGCGCGTATCGAGGACCTTCTGCGACTGTTTGTCAAGAAGAATAGTCCGCCCATGTCGGGCAGTGTCACCTTCCGGGCGCGGGCCGAGATTCCACCGGGTCCACAAGAGTTCCTGAAAAAGGTGAAGTTGCGGGGAAACTTCGGAATCGCGGCTGGGAGTTTTTCGGATTCTTCCACGCAGGAAGGTGTGAACAAACTAAGCGCCGGTGCACGGGGACAAAAAGAGTCTCCAGATCCCGAGACTGTTCTGACCGACTTGTCCGGAAGCGAGGATCTCATCGGTGGCGTAGTTAGATTCTCCGATCTCTCTTTCGGAGTCCCCGGTGCAGCCGCCCGCCTGCATGGAACGTGCAATCTGACCAATTCCAAGATTGACCTGCGCGGCCAGCTGAAATTGGATTCCAAAATCTCCAACACTCAAAGCGGAGCCAAGGCTCTCTTGCTGAAGGCGATCCAGCCATTTTTCAAGAAGAGGAAGACAAAGGAAATTGTCCCGGTGCGCATATCCGGAACCTATCAGCATCCAACTTTTGGACTTGATCTGAGGGATAAGAATGCGCAAAACGTGTCGGTGCCCCGGCACTCGTCGGCCCGGAGCGTGCCAAACACAGCTACCGCGGACAATCCGTAAAGCAGGCGGGCCATGCTTCGGATCTGCCGGATTTCTAAATGGTGGTGATGGCGGCAGCAAGGGCAGTTGTCGCACCATTTGCCGACCGTTTTGATTTTGAGCCAAGAATCCTGTCCGATAATGGACACTGCATTCCGCAGCCGGACAGGATTGCCTTCCGAAGAGTTCCCCTTAAGATATGCATCCCTCAATGTTTCAATGGTATGCTGTCGCCCGCTCTTCGGCCTGCGGGGTGCATAATCTTTGGCGATGGACATCGCTCGGCCAGAATTCAAAAAGATAAAGCGACGCCGACAGATTATCGGTTTGGCCATTGGCATTGTCTCCCTGGGCGCGGTAACCGTTGCTGTTTCGCGGCTTAAACCAGCAGCTCCAGAAGTTGAGCGCAGCACGGTGTGGACCGATACGGTGAAGCGCGGCGCAATGCTGCGGCAGGTCCGAGGCCTCGGCACTCTGATTCCAAGCCAGGAATTTATCCGTCAGATACCGGCAGAGACTGAAGCCACAGTCGTGCGTATTCGCATGCTGCCCGGTTCGCAGGTGAAAGCCGACACCATTCTGCTGGAGATGAGCGATCCCCAAGTCGAGCAGGCCGCGGTGGATACCAAACTTCAATTGAAGGCAGCGGAGGCTGAATACCAGAGCCTGCGCGTAACCCTGCAAAGCAATCTCATGAATCAGAAGGCTGGCGCGGCCACGGTAAACGCCGACTACAGCCAAGCCAAACTTCAAGCCGATACCGACAAAGCACTTTACGATCTTGGGGTCATTTCAGGTCTTGCGTACAAAAACTCCAAAAGCAGATCTGATGAGCTGACGACCAGGAACAACATCGAAGGCGAGCGACTGGATATCAACCAGAAGGCGATCGAGTCGCAAATGGCAGAGCAGCAAGCCAAGGTGGATCAGATCCGCGCTCTCGCTGAACTCAAGCAGAAGCAATTGGACGCGTTGAAGGTACGCGCGGGAATCGAAGGAGTTCTCGTCGATCTGCCGCTGCAGGTCGGGCAGCATGTGCTTCCAGGCACGATGTTGGCCAAGGTCGTCCAGCCGAATCACCTGATTGCCGCGTTGAAAGTGGCCGAGACACAGGCGCGCGATGTGCAGATCGGCCAGCCTGCGATGGTCGATACGCACAACGGAACTATTTCCGGCACAGTGATGCGCGTCGATCCCGCGGTGCAGAACGGCACGGTAACCGTCGATGTGAAGCTCACCGGCGATTTACCGAAAGGTGCGCGGCCTGATCTGAGCGTGGATGGCACCGTTGATCTGGAACAGTTAAGCGACGTTCTTTACGTTGGCCGCCCAGCATTCGGCCAAGAGAGCAGCATCATCAGCTTGTTCAAACTTGACGCCGACGGAAAAGGCGCGGTGCGCGTTCCCGTGAAAGTTGGGCGGGCTTCTGTGAATTCGATCCAGGTGCTTGAGGGTTTGCACGAAGGCGACACAGTGATCCTTTCCGACATGTCGCGCAACGACAACACCGATCGCATCCGGCTTGACTGATCTCATCCGAGATAGCTCGCAATCGAGGAAGAAGCTTATGACCGAAGCAGGACAATCGCTCATCCAGATTGAAGACCTGACAAAGGTCTTCTACACCGACGAAGTCGAAACCCACGCGCTCTCCGGAGTTCACCTTGCCATTCGCAAAGGGGAGTACGTGGCCATGTCCGGGCCTTCCGGATGCGGCAAATCCACGCTGCTTTCAATTATCGGTTTACTCGATACGCCGACCGGCGGGAAATATCACCTGAACGGCCAGCCCGTCGAGAACCTCGATTTCGCCGCGCGCTCCCGCATTCGCAATCAGGAAATCGGCTTCATCTTTCAGAGTTTCAATCTGATCGGCGATCTCACAGTCTATGAGAATGTCGAACTGCCTTTGACCTACAGGCAAAAGATGCCTTCCGCCGACCGTAAGCAGCGCGTTATGGAGTCGCTCGAGCGGGTGGGCATGGCGCATCGCGTTCGCCATTATCCCTCGCAGCTTTCCGGAGGTCAGCAGCAGCGCGTGGCAGTTGCCCGTGCGCTCGCCGGACATCCCTCCATCCTTCTCGCAGACGAGCCCACAGGAAATCTGGATTCTCGCAATGGCGAAGCGGTGATGGAACTACTGCAAAACCTGCACCATGATGGCGCGACCATCTGCATGGTCACGCACGACCCACGCTTCGCCAAGCATGCGCAGCGCGAAGTGCATCTGTTCGATGGCAAAGTCGTAGCCGAGGAGGAACTCCAGAAGCTGATGCAGGATGCGAGCGCATGAATGTGGCGTTGCGCTACGAGTGAGGAGTCAAACTATGACTGGACCACTCCAGAATCTCCGCTACGGGTTGCGCGTTCTACGCAAGAACGCGGGGTTTACCGCAGTCGCCGTAATGACCCTCGCCCTCGGCATCGGCGCCACAACCGCCATTTACAGTGTGCTCTACGCCACTTTTTTGGCGCCTATGCCGTACCCGAATGCTGAGCAACTCGTTATCGTGTGGTCAAAGATAAACGGGGAACGTAACGTAGTTTCAGCTGGCGACTTTCTCGATTGGAAGAGGCAGACCACAGCTTTTCAGGACTTGAATGCGTGGAACGACGGCACTTTCAACTTGGCCGGTGCAGAGCGTCCCGAGCACGTCCCGGGTCAGATGACAACTCCTGGGTGGTACAGAATGCAAGGGATCCGTTTCTTCCTGGGGCGCGACTTCGTGCCGGAAGAGGGAGAAACCGGAAAAGATCGCGTAGTGATTTTGACGCACCACTTGTGGGAAAAGCTGGGTTCTAATCAAAACATCATCGGCCAGCAGATTCGAATCAATAGCGAACCTTACACCGTCGTGGGAGTCTTAGCGTCCGGCCTGGCGGACCGGCTTCCCGTCGACGTCTCTGTTCCCTTAGCCTTTCAACCCGAGCAAATTAACCACAACTTTCATTGGTTGTTGGTGATGGGCCGGTTGAAGCCGGGAGTGTCGTTGACACAGGCGCAGGCCGACATGGATGTGGTGGCGCGCCGCATCGGGCAAGACTATCCAGACACGAACAAGAGTTGGGGAGCAAGCGTCGAGGCACTGCGCAACGACTTCATACCGCGCGACACGCTACTAACCTTACGCTTGCTGATGGGCGCAGTCGGTTTCGTGTTGTTGATTGCTTGTGCCAACGTCGCCAATCTGCTGCTGGCCAAGGGCACAACGCGGCAGAGAGAAGCTGCCTTGCGAGCTGCCCTGGGGGCAAGCCGCTGGGATCTTTTCCTCCAGTTCTTAACCGAGAGTTCGGCGTTGGCCATCGTGGGAGCCGCGGTCGGAGTCGCCATCGCAGAGGTGATCGTGAAAGCGGTTGTCGCGATCATGCCACCTTCGACATTGGCTTCGGAAGCGGATATCCAAATAAGCCTGCCAGTCCTTGTATTCACCTTGATCACAACCGTGCTGGCAGCCGTCGTGTTCGGCTGCGCTCCCGCTTGGCAGGCGTCCGGCGTAGATCCGAACAGCGCCTTGAAAGAAGGATCACGTTCGGGGACAAGTGCCGGGCGGCATCGGCTGCGACGAACGCTGGTAGTGATGGAGTTCGCCCTCGCGCTGACATTACTGGCGGGAGCAGGACTGGCGATCCACAGCTTTTGGAATCTTGCCCAGGTGGATCTGGGGGTTCGCCGCGATCACATTCTGACGTTCCGTGTTCCGGTACCGGAGGGACGGCTCACGCAACCCGAGCGGATGATCAGTTTTTATCGTGAGCTTATCGAGAAGTTGGAGGCTCTTCCCGGTGTGTCTCGGGCCGAGGCGGCGACTGGCGTGCCGCTGGAACGCGTCGGGTTCGGCAAGGCATTCAGCGTCGTGGGCAAACCTGTTGCAGAAATATCGTTGCGCCCTGACGCCGGATTTCAGATGGTCACGCCGGGATACTTCGACACATTCGGGATTCGTGTGGTCCAGGGGCGGAGATTTACCGAACAGGATAAAGCCGGCAGCGTCGCCGTAGCGATGGTGAATGAGAACTTCGCGAGGCGTTATTTGTCGGGCGTTGACCCACTCACGCAGCACATCGCAGTGGACCAGCCGATTCCAGGTGTCGCCAGAAATGGTCCACCGATCGAGCTTCAAATCGTGGGCGTCTTCCACAATGTCCGCACTGGCGGCCTGCGCAACGAAGATTTTCCTGAAATCGATGTGCCTTTCTGGCAAATCCCATGGCCGAGTGCGGGAATGGCGGTTCGCACGAGCGCCGATCCAGCGGCAATGACCAGCAGTATTGCGGCTGTAGTCAGCTCGATGGATCCTGACCTGCCTTTGGCCAGCGTTCGAACCATGAATCAGATCGTCAGCGAAACTCGCTCGTCCGATCGCTTCACCACATCGCTGTATATGACATTCGCAGGATTTGCCCTGGTGCTTGCGGCCATCGGAATTTACGGTGTAATGGCTTTCGCCGTGGCGCAACGGACTCATGAGTTAGGGTTGCGCGTCGCTTTGGGTGCGGACAAAGGCCAGGTGATGAGCCTGATTTTGAGAGAAGGAATGATGTTGGCGCTGGCGGGACTAGCTTTCGGATTGGTAGGCGCCCTTCTGGTCGGCCGCACGATGAAGAGCATGCTGTACGGCGTCGGCACAATCGATCTGGGCGCATTTGGGGCGGTGGCAATGGTGTTATTGGGCGCCGCGTTGCTGGCATGTCTTGTTCCCGCCAGGCGTGCGGCAAAGGTCGATCCCATGGTGGCGCTGCGCTACGAGTGAGGAATGAAATATGACTGGACTACTCCAGGATATCCGCTACGCGCTGCGGCAATTGCGCAAGAGCCCAGGATTCACCGCGGTTGCCGTTCTTACTCTGGCGCTCGGTATTGGCGCAAACACCAGCATTTTTACGGTTGTGAATGGGCTTCTGCTGAAGATGCTGCCAGTGAAGGAACCGCAGCGGCTTGCCGTAGTGGGCGATCCTACACGCGTCGGCGGACGCTCCAACGGGACGCCGCGCGCGGATATCTTCTCTTATCCTTTATATAAAGAGCTTCGCGACCAGAACTCTGTCTTCGACGGCGTGTGTGCGGCGGCGACAGATCATCACATTGAAGTCGATTTCGGCCAAGGTCAACTTCCTGACGAAAAAATTACAGGACGCATGGTGAGCGGAAACTATTTCTCCGTGCTCGGCCTCCAACCCGCCGCTGGACGTTTGATCTCCCACACCGACGACACCGCCGAAGAAGCCAATCCTGTATTGGTCCTTGGATACGAATACTGGCTACGCAAATTCTCTCTTTCTCCATCGATCATCGGAAAAGATATCCGGTTGAATGGGTTCCCCTTCACCGTGATCGGCGTGGCTCCCGCTGGATTCGACGGCGATGTCGTGGGCGAACGGACGGCTCTTTTTGTTCCTCTGAGCATGCAGCCGGAGATCGTTCGCGGGCGCCACTGGCGCAACGCGGTAAATACATCATGGCTGTCACTGATCGGGCGCCTGAAGCCCAGCGCGACTCCCGGTCAAGCGGAAGCGAACTTGAACGTCGTGTTTCAGCAAGCTGTGCGAGGAAGCTATGGAGCGGCTCTTTCGTCCGACGACCGGAAGGCGATTCAAGATATCCACATAAACGTGTCACCGGGAGGAAGTGGCCTTTCCGAGCTACGCAGCGACTACCGGATTCCGCTGCTTTTGCTGATGGGAATTGTCGGTCTGGTGTTGTTGATTGCGTGCGTCAACGTTGCAAACTTGTTGCTGGCTCGGGCCCGGGTACGCAACAAAGAGATCGCCATTCGCCTGGCCATTGGAGCGAATCGCAACCGCGTGTTGCAACAGCTCCTCACGGAAAGCGCTCTGCTCGGCCTTCTCGGGGGGATGGCCGGTTCGGTGCTTGCGATTTGGGGCGTGAGACTTCTGGTCGGAATTTTGGGATCCGACACAATTCTTCCGCTCTCCCCCGACTGGCGAGTGCTCGCATTCACGGTCACAGTATCCCTGCTTACCGGGATCGCGTTTGGCTTGGTTCCTGCCTTGCAAACGATGAAGGTACGAGTATCGCCGGCGCTGAAAGATGCGAACCGGGCGACGCGTGAAGCCGGCTCCAAGTTCGCTTGGGGGAAGAGTTTGATCGCAGGACAGGTAGCGCTCTCGCTGCTTGTGCTCTTTGCGGCGGGCCTGCTGGTGCGGAGCCTGCAAAAGTTGATTACGCAGGATTTCGGCTACACCCGCGATCACCTGATCATCGCGAGGCTTGACCCTACCGCAGCCGGTTACAGTCGCGAGGGGATGAAGTTGCTCGCCCAGCAACTCATCAATCGTCTCGTGGGCACTCCCGGCGTGCGAACTGTGGCCTACTCAGCTAACGGATTATTTGCCGGCACTGAATCCGGCGAAGCGATTATTGTCCCCGGATTCACCGGCACCCCGCAGGATCGCGCCGCGATGGAAGACTACGTTGGTCCGGATTACTTCGAGGTGGTAGGCATTCCCATTCTCGCGGGGCGCGGAATCGAAGCCCAGGATGCGGGGACATCGGCGCGCGTTGCCGTTGTGAACGAAGCCATGGTCAAGTACTTCTTCGCTGGACAAGACCCCGTAGGACACCAATTTCGAATTGACGATCAGGATTGGCTCGACAAGCCAATCACGATTGTCGGTGTTTCTCGCGATGCGAAAGTTTATGAAGGTAGCATCCGCGAGGCGGTCAAGCCGCGTTATTATCTCGCTTTTCAGCAAGTGCCCGAGCCTTTTCAAATCGTGATCGAGGCGCAGACCAGCGGCGAACCATCTGGGGCCGTTGCAAGCGTTCTAAGTCAGATCAGAGCCACCGATCCTCATCTGCCAATCCCATTTGTGAAAACGCTCGACAGCTTGGTCTTCGAGAGAGCCGGGGATCAGATCGCTCTGGCCAAGCTTTCGTCATTCTTCGGCGGATTAGCATTGTTGCTTACTTGTATCGGACTCTACGGAGTGATGTCATACACAGTCGCTGGGCGCACACGCGAAGTTGGTGTGCGCATGGCGCTGGGGGCGCGGCGTAGTGATGTGATGGAACTGGTGCTTCGCGAGGCCATGCTGCTGGTAGCAATCGGTCTTGTGATTGGAATTCCTCTGGCGCTGGCTAGCACCCGCCTGTTGCACAGCTTTCTGTTTGGATTGAAGAGCTCAGATCCACTTTCTTTGATCGCGGTTATTTTGCTGCTGGGGTTAGTGGCAGCGATCGCAGGATTCATTCCGGCGCGGCGCGCGGCCAGGATCGATCCCATGGTGGCGCTGCGGTATGAATAGAACTTTGTAATAGAAGTGACGAAGCTATGATTCAACTTAAAAATCTGGAACGCAGTTACAAGAGTCCTGCCGGGCAGTTCTGGGTGCTTCGGCGCGTCAACCTGGAGATTCGCGAAGGTGAGTTCATCACCATCATGGGGCCGTCGGGTGCCGGCAAGTCTTCCCTGCTGAATGTGCTGGCTCTGCTCGACGACGGATGGCAGGGCGAGTTCTGGTTTCGCGAACAGGCTGTTCACGAGATGAAGCGCAAGCAGCGCGGTGAACTCGCCAAGAAAAATATCGGAATGGTATTTCAGAGCTATCATCTGCTCGACGACCTTACGGTGCGGGAGAACATCGATCTTCCGCTTTCTTATAAAGACATTCCTCACAGCCAGCGGCAGGGCATGGTAGCGGACACGCTTGATCGCTTTCAGATGGTAGCCAAGAAAGATTTATTTCCCAGCCAGCTTTCTGGTGGACAACAACAGCTGGTGGGAATTGCGCGAGCCGTGATTCACAAACCAGCGCTGTTACTCGCCGATGAACCTACCGGAAATCTACACTCCTCGCATGCCAAAGAAATCATGGAACTTTTTCGCGGACTCAATCAGCAAGGGACAACAATCGTCCAAGTCACGCATTCCGACGCGAATGCTGCATACGGTTCGCGAACCATTCAACTTCGCGATGGCTGGGTGGTGAGCGACACTGCGAATCCCGAATTACAGCCGCAAGAGGCGGTAAAGCAATGAGGAGTTCGCCCTGGGATTTGATCAAGCGGCTTCTGGCGTGGTTCCTGATTGGCTTTACTGCCATCGCCGGAGCCCAGACCAACGATGCCGTCGTCTCCGACATGGCCAAGTCGCACAATCCTTTTAGCGCGTATTCACCGAGCGATGTGCCTGAACCGCAGCTGGCCAATTCTCCGTTGCTCACTCAGCTCATCCGTGACGGAAAGTTGTATTTGTCGCTCAAAGATGCGATCCGGCTGGCGATTGAGAACAATCTTGACCTGGCCATCGCCCGCTACAATCTGCCGATCGCGAACATGGACATTCTGCGCACGCAAGCGGGCGGAGTTTTTCGGGGCGTGAACGCCGGAGTTGTGCAAGGTACTCCTGGTGGCGGGGTGGGCGGATTTGGTACCGGAGCGCCCGGCGCGGGTGCGGGCGGCACCACTGCCGGCGCAGGCGGCGCAGGAGCTGGCGCTTCCGGCCTGGTGCAATCGACGTTAGGCACAGGCGCCCCGGTCGCGTCCTACGATCCGGCAATCATCGCGTCCGTAGGTGCCGAACACCAAACTACTCCTCTAGCCAATCTGCAGATCTATGGAGTGCCGCTATTGCAACTCAATACCGGACAGGCCAACGTTGGCTACTCGCAAGCCTTCCCGACCGGGACCAGCATTTCTTTCCAGTTCAACAATAATCGCCAGACCACGAATAGCCCTTTCTTCAACCTGTCTCCGGCTCTGGGTGCGATGTACCGCTTTTCATTTCAACAGGAATTGCTCTCCGGATTCGGCTTTGGCCCGAATCTTCGTTATCTCCACATCGCAAACAATAACAAGAGAATTTCCGATATCGCCTTCAAAGACCAGGTTATCGCCACGGTCACGCAGATCGAAAATATCTATTGGGACCTGGTGAATGCGTACGAGCAGGCACAGGTCAACGAGCAATCGCTGGCCTTCGCGCAACAGTCGCTCGACAATGCAAAGAAGCAGCTTCAGTTGGAGAGCATTCCTGCTATGGATGTCATGCGCTCCGAAGCCGAGGTTTCAAGACGCGATCAAGACTTGACTGTGGCGAAAACAAGCTTGCAATTACAAGAGTTGCTGACCAAGAACGCGCTGACCAAAAGTCTTGATGATCCAATGCTTGAAGCTGTAACGGTCGTACCTACGGATCGTCTGCAATCCGTCCAAACGCCTCCTGTGCAGCCCGTTCAAGATCTAATCGCGCAAGCGCTTCACGATCGCCCTGAACTTAACGAGTCCGATATCGACCTGGTCAACCGCCAAATCAGCCGCCAGGCTGCCAAAAACGCATTACTGCCGTCGCTATCGTTGGTGGGTTTCTATGGCGGGTCGGGATTGTCTGGCCTTCTGAATCCGGTCTTCAACATTCCTGGAACGCCGAACAGTTCCAGCGTTCCCTCCGACTATACGGGCGCATTACAAAATGCGTTCAACAACACCGCGCCCGATTATTACATCGGGTTCAACGTAAACATTCCGATCCGAAATCGCGTCGCAAAAGCCGACCAGTACCGTTCCGAGCTTGAATACCGCCAGGCCCAACTGCGGCGCGAAGAGCTGCGAAAGCAAATCAGGATCGAAGTGCGCAATGCCGAGTATGCACTCCAACAAACGGGCGCCCGCGTGGATGCGGCTCGCAAAGCGCGTGACCTCGCGCAGCGTACGTTTGAAATCACACAGAAAGAACAAACACTCGGCGCGGGCTCGACCTTTCAGACCATGACGGCGCAGCGCGACCTCGCCCTCTCTGAACTCGACCTGGTCACGGCGATGACGGTTTACGAAAAAGCTAAAGTTGAACTGGAACGTGCAACCGCAAGCACTTTGGAACATAATGGAATCGAAATTCAGGACGCGATCAGAGGCGAAGCGAGCAACGGCACAATCGCCAATCCCGCCCCATAAATGATGCCAACCTCCTCCAAACCGCGAGACGTCAGTATTCCGGTGCTCACCAAAAGCACTACGAATGCTCCGCGGATTCTGGCAGCGGACGACCAGCAGGACATCCTTGAAGCCATCGAACTGCTGCTAAAGCCGCAAGGCTACAAGGTGGATGTAGTGCGCTCTCCGGTGTTGGCTCGCGAGGCGCTGGCAAACGATTCCTACGACGCCGTATTGATCGACCTCAACTATACGCGCGACACAACCTCGGGCCAGGAAGGGCTCGATCTACTCTCGGAGATTGTTGGAATCGATAGCACGCTACCGGTCATTGTTATGACAGCATGGGGCAACGTCGAATTGGCAGTGGAAGCGATGCGCCGGGGCGCCCGCGATTTTATTCAAAAACCATGGGAAAATGAGCGCCTTCTTTCCATTCTGCGCACGCAGGTCGAGTTGCATCGGGCGCTGCAGGAGTCGGCACGGCTGGCTGCGGAGAACCGCTTGCTCAGCGCGCAGGGGCGGCCTGAGTTTATCGCGACCTCGCCCGCAATGGCATCGGTGCTCGAGGCGATGGTCCGTATAGCGCCATCGGAGGCAAATGTCTTAGTCACTGGCGAGCATGGCACCGGAAAAGAGGTTGTTGCCCGAACCGTTCATGCGCTGTCGCTGCGAGCCACGCGTACCTTTGTTGCTGTCAATACGGGCGGGTTGGCCGAAGGCCTGTTCGAGAGCGAATTGTTTGGCCATGTAAAGGGCGCGTTCACCGACGCTCGTAACGACCGCATCGGCCGATTCGAATTGGCGAATGGCGGAACTATTTTCCTCGACGAAATTGGAAACGTGCCTCTGCGACAACAGTCCAAATTGCTGCGCGTGATCGAATCGGGAGAATTAGAGCGTGTGGGATCCTCGCGCAGCATGCGGGTTGATGTCCGCATCATCTCAGCCACAAACGCGGACCTTCAAGCTGCCAGCCATGCCGGACAATTTCGCGAAGACCTTCTGTTCCGCCTCAATACGGTCGAACTCCACCTGCCGGCATTGCGGGAGCGCAGGGAGGACATCCCGGTGCTCGCCATGCACTTTCTTTCGCAGTATGCCTCGCGTTATCGCCGGCAGATTCATGGCTTTGACGCCTCCGCACTCCAAGCGCTTATCCACTATGCGTGGCCGGGCAACGTTCGGGAGTTGGAGCATACCGTCGAGCGAGCCGTGCTGATGTGCCGCACCGAGCAGATTCAGCCTGCCGACCTTGGATTGCAACGCCCGTCCTCACAGAACCTTGAAGAGTTGAGTCTCGAGGCGGTTGAAAGTATTCTGATTCGCAAAGCGCTACAGCGCTTTCAGGGTAACGTCAGTCAGGCGGCAGAAGCACTAGGCCTGAGTCGCGGCGCCCTCTACCGGCGGATGGAAAAGTATGGGCTCTAGCCCGGGCGCGGGTGATTCATCCAAACGAAATCTGCGAAAACCAGCGCGAGCACCTTTTGAACACAGGATCATTCGTTTCTCCGCCTTGCTAATCGTGCCTGGCTTGCTGGTCAGCGGCATTCTTGTCTGGGTCCAGCCCTGGACATTCGAATCGAAGGCATTGCTGCTCGGCGGAGAAATGTTAGTTTGCTTGCTGATTGGCGCTGCACTGCATGAACACATCGTTCGCCCGCTGCAAACCCTCACCAACGTTGTCGGGGCTCTGCGGGAAGAAGATTACTCCTTTCGCGCGCGGCTCGCCGTTCCTGAAGATGCTCTTGGCGAGCTCTCACTCGAAGTAAATGCGCTCGCCGATCTGCTCGCTCAACACCGGACTGGAGCGATCGAGGCGACCGCGTTACTGCAACGCGTGGTAGAAGAGGTGGACATTCCAATTTTCGCCTTTGATCCCGCGGATAAGCTGCGTCTTGTGAGCTCGGCTGGGGAGAAGCTTCTCCAGAACTCCTCTTTGCAATTACTCGGCAAGACTGCCTCGGAGCTTGGCTTGCAGAGCGCTTTGTCTTGTGAAAACGAAACGCTTGTGCAACTGCATTTCGGCAGCGATGCCCGCTGGTTTGTGCGCCGCAGTCCGTTCCGACAACAGGGAATCCCGCACACGCTCGTCGTGCTTTCGGACGTAAGCCGTGCGTTGCGCGAAGAGGAGCGTGGAGCCTGGCAACGACTGATACGGGTGATCGGTCATGAGTTGAATAACTCACTTGCTCCCATTAAATCGATTGCCGGCAGCCTGGGGACGCGGCTGTCGCAAATGAATGTTGAGCCCGAGCAACGCCAGGATTTTGAACGCGGCCTGAGTATTATCGAGGCACGCGCGGCTTCTTTGAATCGCTTTCTGCAAGCCTATCGTCAGTTAGCGCAAATGCCTTCGCCGGTTTTGCGGGAGTGTTCGATCTCCGATCTGGTGAAACGCGTCGCCGCTCTCGAAGCTAGGGTTGCCCTCACGGTGATTCCGGGTCCCGACGTTGCATTGATGGCAGATTCCGACCTGCTCGAACAGATGCTGATTAATTTGTTGCGCAACGCCGCCGAAGCTCTGCTGGAACCGACCACATCCGAGCGGAATGGCAACAAGTCCACGAACTCTCCCGAGAATTCCGGAGCGCAAATTACTTTGACATGGAAGCTGGCCGAAAAAGATGCAGTTCTTACTATCGAAGACAACGGGCCTGGACTGATGAACCCCGGCAACGTCTTCGTTCCTTTCTACACCACGAAACCACAAGGCAGCGGTATTGGGCTTGTGCTTTCGCGCCAGATTTGCGAGGCGCATGGCGGCCGCCTCGAGTTATCCAATCGTTTGCCGGGGCCGGGTTGTACTGTGAAAGTCTTTCTGCCGATGAGAGCTTCGCTCAAGACTGACGAATAGCCGTAAGCCCGAGAGACGACCCTCGGTCAGGAACGGAATTTCGACGACCGAATCTGAAGAAATATTAACCTCATCTTCATCAACCCGTAATAAGCCCCGCCTACCATTCTCGGTCATCCTGTAAAAGAGGATTTTGCTTTTCGTGGAGCCGACCGCTATGGCTCTTCTGCCCTGAGTCCACGGCAGTCGTAGCAGGTTCCACGTGGCCGTCCGGAGGAGCGTCACCATGAAAATCCTGAATTCATACTGCATCCCTTCTGTTATCTCGAAATCTGGTGGCTCAAAAATGGCGGTTGCACTGCTTTTCTCTCTGTTCCTCGTTCTAGGGACACCTGCGTTCGCCCAAATCGATCGCGCAGTGCTTGAGGGCACAGTGAGTGATCAGAGCGGAGCCACCATAAGTGGGGCGAAGGTTAAGATCGTCGCCGTAGACACGGGGATTACGCAGGAGCAGACTACGAATTCGAAAGGCTACTACCGCTTTCCCGGCCTCGCCGTTGGCGGCTACTCAGTCACGCTGACACATACGGGATTCAAGACCAAAATCATTGGCGACGTGATTCTCCAAGTTGGTCAAACGAGAACTCTGGACACTACGCTGGAAGTTGGCGCGATCGCAGAAAAAGTAGAGGTACATGCGTCCGCTGCGCCCGAGAACCGCACCACCGCCGAAGCATCCACGGTCATCACCACTGAACAGATCGCGGATCTTCCCAGCAACGGGCGCGACTGGTCCAGCCTCAGTCTGCTTGCTCCTTTCGCGCAAGATGACGGCGGAGGCGACCAGCGTACCATCCGCTTTGCCGGACGCGCGCGCGACGACAACAACTTTCAAATCGACGGCGTCGACGCCGGCGGTATTCAGGAGCAAGCGCAAAAATCGCAAACGCGTTTGCAGATTTCCCAGGACGCGATTGAGGAATACCGCGTAAATAGCGCCTTGTACGATGCGGAGTACGGCACGCAAGCGGGCGGCCAGATCGATGTGGAAACCAAGCACGGCACCAACGACTGGCATGGAGGTGTCTTCGGCTACTTAAGAAATTCGGCTTTTGATGCCCGGAATTTCAACGACTTCAACGTTCTAGGCCTCCCCGCCATTCCGCCGTTTCGATACGGGCAATACGGGATGTCGGTGGGCGGTCCGGTTAAGAAGGACAAGCTGTTCTTCTTCTTAAACTACGAGGGTCTTCGGCAATACGGCGCGACGACGAATCAGGTCCTTGTACCTAACCCGATCACGGCGCGAGCTACTCTTGCCAAGTCGCCGCAGATGTGTTCTATCCTTCAGGCCTACGCTTGGCGTGCGTCGACTGGCGCCATCGGAAACTGCAGCCCATTACATATCTATCCTGACACAGCCTTCGCGGATCAAACCAACGCTGTCAACCCCCTCCCAGATTCCGACCTGCTTACTGCCCCGGCGCCCACCACAGTCCACGAAGATACGTGGCTTGTCCGGATGGACTACAAGATCAATGACAAGACGATGCTATACGGCAGCGCGCATCGGGATATTAGTCTGGTGAGCGGCACGAATGGCAGCGGCTCTCTTCCCTATGACCTCCTTGAGACGATCAATCATCCTGCAGGCTACTATATTGCCCTCCAGAACACTCTTTCCCCCCGGCTGGTAAACGAAGCCAAGATCTATATCAATCGCGCGCCTTTTATCAATCCGCAGGTCCCACCTTTGCCTTATCAGGTCACTACGAATAATTGGGTCACGATCAACAATAATCAGGCGGATCACGAAATCGGCACCACTTATGGCATCGTCGACAACTTAACTTTCGTACACGGTCGAAACACATTCAAAACGGGCATGGAGATTCGCCGGGTTCGGCTCAATCAGGGTCTGACCGCCGGCAACACTCTTTCCTTTGCGGACAACAGCAGCACTGCGGACACAGGGTTTATAAATGCGGACCTTTACGGAATCTCGTATACCGATACCTGGTGTTGCCATAAGCTCCGCCGCACGTTCTACATGCCCTATTTCCAGGATGAGTGGAAGGTCACTCCCACTCTGACTCTGAACCTGGGCGTTCGCTGGGAGTACTACGGCGTGGCACACGAGGCCGACAACCGCACTACGGTCTTCGATGTCAGCGAATTTCATGGAGTCTGCTTCGGCTCAGCCTCCACTTGGCGATTTGCCCTCCCCACTCAGATTCCAACCCCCATCAATACTCCGCCGTGCCCCAAGAATCCTGCTCTTTACAACGCTGACTACAGGAACTTCGATCCTCGCCTCAGTTTTGCTTGGGCGCCGAGCATGTTTCACGGAAAAACGGTAATTCGATCGGGCTTCGGGATCTACCATGGTGCGGCGCAGAACGACGATCTGAACGCTGGGCTGGAGAGCGACCGGTATACAGCGTTCGCCAATTTCGATCCAAACGGCCCCGGCACGCCGCTAGTGCCAGGCTTTCAGCAAGTGAATCCCGACCTCAGCAGCCTGCCCATCACACCGCAGCAGCAACCTCGCGACTTGCAGCGACACGGGCGCCGAGATCTTTATGTCGAGACTTGGGGGCTGACTGTCGATCGCGAACTGCCGTCTAACTTCCTGGCATCGGCCCAGTACCTGGGATCGCGGGGAGTGCGTCTGTTTTCGCGGGGTGGGGTAAATTTCTGCAGCACACCGCCGCAGGGGACGGACTTGGCCGGCAACCCCAATTGCACTCGGCCGCTCGACCAATACTATCCCGGAGGCGACCCCTACGGTTCCGTTGACTACAAATCCGACATTGGATCCAGTACTTACAACGCACTTTTGCTGAGCCTTGAGCGGCGCTTTTCGAACGGTCTATCCTTCCAGGGCCGTTATACTTGGTCCCATTCCATCAACGACGGATCGGTCGGCGGCGGGGAATCGAACGGTCCAGAGAATGTGAATTGCCTGCCCTGCGACAAGGGCCCGAGCGTTTTCGATGTTCGCAACAACGTAACGCTCAATGCTGTTTACGAGCTGCCTTTTGGGCCCGGAAAACATTTCATGAATAGCTCGGGCGTGTTAGGCAAGATTGTCGGAGGATGGGAAATGAGCAGCATCGGCATCTGGCACACTGGTCATCCCCTCACGATCACAATGATAAATTTCTCGGCAGACCAGTTGCCTGACGGAAACGATCAAACCACTCAAAGACCCGACCTGGTTCCCGGGGTCCCGATACTCTTGCCGGGAGGCGTGCACGATCACACCCTTCCCATCAATCCCGCGGCTTTCGCTCCACCTCCGCTGGCTCCTGGCGGTGTCGCCGATGCTAGCGGGAATTGTGTTGATACCTGCGGCCTCATAGGCCGATTTGGCGATGCGCCGAACGGGCTGATCCGGGCATTGAACACCTGGCAGATCGACTTGGCGCTAACCAAGGAGACCAAGCTGACCGAGCGCGTGTCGATGGAGTTTGGGGCGCAGGTATTCAACATCCTCAATCATACACAATACGGCGATCCGAATCCCAACAATCTGAGTTTCGACTACACTCAGCCGACGGACAGTCTGGGTAATCCGATACCCAATAAGTGGATACTTCAACCGACCGCCAGCCTTGGCCTGATTGATACCACCGTGAATTTCAACAATAACAATGACAACGCCGCGTCTCCCAATACCGGCACCGGCTTGCCACGACAAATTCAGCTCATGCTGCGCTTCAAGTTCTGAGAGAGAGAAAGCTCATTGCAACTTCAGGTTCCTTTCAGGTTGAAGGGTTAGTGTTTCTTCGCGGAGAATTCGAGGACAATCATGAGAAGCGGCGTTGTCAAATTATTGCAAGTGTCGCCAATCTTTGCGGTCGTAGCCATTTTGGGCTCGGTTGCTTCAATAGCAGTCGCTGCCGACGGGTACATCATCACCAGGAAAATTCCGATTCCCGGTCAGGGTAGTTGGGACTATCTCACCGTGGATGAAACCGCGCGGCATTTGTATGTGTCCCACGGAACGCAAGTGGAAGTGCTGGACGTAGATTCCGAATCCATCGTTGGAAATATTCCGAAGACGCCCGGTGTCCACGGCATCGCGCTCGCGCCGGAGCTTGGCCGCGGATTCGTGAGCAACGGGCAAGCCTCGAACGTTACGATTTTCGATCTCAAGACGCTGAAGCCCATCGCCGACGTTCCAACCGGCCAGAAGCCGGACGCTATCATTTACGATCCAGCTTCGTCGCGAGTCTTCGCCTTCAACGGCGGCAGCAATAGCGTAACCGCCATTGATGCCGCCTCTGGAAAAGTCGCGGGCACGATCGATCTCGGCGGCGGTCCCGAATTCGCTGCCGCCGATGGCAACGGTTTCGTTTACAACAATCTGGAAGATGAGAGTTTGGTGTTGAAGATCGACTCGCGGAACCTCACCGTAGAACAGCGCTGGCCCACTGGGCCGTGCGCTTCCCCCAGTAGCATGGCGATGGACCGCGCCAACCGCCGCTTGTTCATTGGTTGCCGCAGCAAAGTGATGGCCGTGATGAATGCGGACTCTGGCAAAGTGATCACAACGCTGCCCATCGGCGATCATGTAGATGCTACGGCTTTTGATCCGGAAACGAAGCTAGTCTTCAACTCCAACGGCGAAGGTACGATCACGGTGATTCGGCAAGAGAGTCCCGACAAGTACTCAGTGGTCGAGACTGTGAAGACTTTGCCGCGCGCGAAAACCATGGCGCTGGACCCGAAGACGCATCGGCTTTTCCTCTCCACTGCCGAGGCAGGGCAGTTCGAAGTGTTGGTGGTGGGGAAGTAGCGAATAGATCAGTCAATGGCGTAACCTTTTCACTATGCATTTACTAGAAAGATTTTTTTCGCGCAAACTTCCGCTCCTATGCGTGACGGTGATCCTGCTTGCGTTCACTGCATGCACAAAGAGATCTGCCGCGCAGACATCGGTTGATTTGCAACTCAACGTGAACGCTTCACTCCGGTTCGTGGCGTACGGTGACACTCGCTTTCACGATCCCAAAGATACGGAAGCCGCGAATCCTGCCGTGCGCGTGGCGCTGGTGCAGGCCATCGCCGAGGTCAATCCTGCATTTATTTGTTTTACCGGAGACATCGTCTACAACGGATATGATGGGAACGATTGGAAGGTTTGGGATAGCGAAACCGCGATCTGGCGCGAGAAGAAGATTCCGGTCTATCCTGCGCTTGGCAACCACGACCTGCACGGAGACGAGAAGATTGCGCTGGGCAACTATTTCCAGCGCTTTCCTGAGCTGAAGAACAGCCGCTATTACTCGGTGAGAGCCGCTAATACGCTAATACTTGTGCTCGACAGCTCGCTCGACGAAATCTCGGGACCGCAAGGCCAATGGCTGGCCTCTAAACTGGATAACATTCCATCCGATGTGGATTTCGTCTTCCTGATGTTTCACCATCCGCCGTACACCAGCTCCTCGGACGCAAAAATGTTTGGTGGAGGACACTCTGCGCGGTCCACGGAACAGCATCTCGCTAAGATGCTCGAGGAGCGCCAGGCGCACGTCCGCGTTCACTTCGTAGTCTTTTCTGGACACGTACACAACTATGAGCGCCATCAGTACGGCGGCGTCACGTACTTTGTTTCCGGTGGCGGAGCGGCTCATGCTTACCCGATCGAGCGTGCCCGCGACGATCCGTTTCAGAGCAAGGAGATCAACTATCACTATCTCCTCGTCGAAGTTGACCATCAGCAATTGAAGATTACGATGAATCGACTGCAGCTGGACAACGGCAAAGAGGCGTGGACGCAGCCGGATTCCGTGACCATTGCGGCGATAGACCCAAGCCCCAGGGTTTCTAAGTAATGGCGGAAGCGAGTGGGGGTCGAACCTTTCAACATATTGAAAACACGTAAGTTGTTGAATAATCAACGGCTCCATTCTGATAAACCTTAACTTCCGCAACCGCCAACACAGGAATTAGCACAGCAGCGAGGCATTCAGGCAAACGCAAACGAAGACGGGTGGGTTTCCGCCCGCTTTCGATTCGGATTAGTACAGCACCAAACACGGTGGCAAACGGAAAAGGAAAAGTGGGCGCGTTTGCGGTTCTCCTAATCGTCATCGACCAGTGGCACGGATCGCACGAACTACGAACCTGAAAATAAACATGATCACCTCGGACAATTGTTGCGCAATGCGAAGTTGCGTGATGCAAGCGGCGGCCAAGTTCAGCTTCTGAGTTCAGCCCAAGCGGGTTCCACTGCACGCTCGTACTCGGCTTCACCATTCGAACTCCCGTTGGCGCATGGTCGGCAAACCGAAAGCCACGAGGCGACTAGGAGATTGTATATATGTGGCATCTGAAATCGTCACCAAATAAAACTCAGTGGCTGACCGATATCAGCCGAGACATCGCACATTCTGTTTAGGACGCGTTAGCAGATGTCTGGCACCGATGGCACACAAGGCCCACTCAAGGTCGTCTGTGGTGCTATGACGGGTAGCTGTGAATGTCTCAAGAGTGTTTCGTGACCCCACCCCATGTTTCATCACCGATACGGTAGGTGGTCCGGATTCATCTCAATCAACCCGTCGGACTATTTACAACAGCTGAAAGCAGCACCAACTCATTTTGCTCGTCGCCTCTGCGGGAACAAAGCCCTGGTATTCGTGCCTTAAAGCCTCCATGGGCTCTACAGCAGCCGCGCGGCGGCGGGCAGGAACCCAGGTCGCTGCCAATCCGATCAATGCGAGCAGCGAGGCGGCTGCAGCTAGTTCACCCTGAAGGATCTGTGCGTTGCCGTCAATCGATGCATTTATCCTCCCCGCGTCCTTGAACGCGAAAAGGTCCTCCAGCACGCGGTTGTCGCGGCGCAATTGCTCGAACGCGGGATAGGAGAACGATGGAACGCTCATTCCTTCTGGCGAGGCATCGGAAATGCCCCACATGTTGTGAACGGCACAGTGCTTGTCTCCACTTCAAACTCGCGTCCGCAAAAGGAGCGGGCGTCTTGAAGCGCCTGCTTCTGGATCGATTGGAGGGTGCCTCGTGCTGAGCAACTTCGATTGCTCCACTGGCAAGCAATGAGAAGGAAGATAAGGATAGCTACGCCGGGAGGTGCCATCAGTTGCTCGTCACGCGGGACCTTTTTGCGGGTTCGTTTCGGCCAGCATTTTTGAATTCTTCTGTACCGAGAAATTGGAGAAGGTCGCGCACCAATTCTTTTCGCTTTTCGTTTGGCATTCCGTTCGGGAGCGTATCGGCGAGCGAAACTGCAAGATGAATGTGCATCATGAGGTACAGGGCGTCATCCGTTAAGTCATCGCCGAATGTTTTAAGGAGGTGATACATATGACTGAAGTATTCGGTGCGGATCTTCTCTTGGGTAACTGCGATTTCGGACTTTTTAATTATCCTTGTTTGATAGAGTGTGCGGACGAATCTGTTTAATTCTCTGGTTAGGGCCGGGAATTCATGCTTTGTGAGCTTTGCGAGGTCGTCTGCCATATCAGTTCCAGTCGCCGCCCCCGTCCTGATAACCCGGTAGGACCAGCGTAGCGACGGGCATCTCGAACCGATAGTCGGATACGATTTTCTGAGGACGAATGAGGAATGACGAAGAGTGAGAGATGCCCGTCGGTAGATGCGGGCGGGGCGGCATACCAGTTACATAATTATTCATATACGTTTCGCGCCATTCGGCGCGTTGTTTTTGGTAGCGGTATCGAACATATGGCGATACCAGAAAAGGCGACGGTATAATACCACAGCTTCCGCCCGAAAGGGCGGGATAACCTGGTGCATTCGGGCTGTGCCATGAATGCACGAGGCCATCTTTGATTCATGAGTAGGGTGTGAAGTGCCCCCATTTGCTGCACCAATCGCAATGTAAGTTCTGGGTTGATGTTCAGCGGGGATGAGGTCTGGAGCAGGGGACGGCGTCTGAGTCCCTTGCTCCAGCAGCTCTGTACTAGCT
>Ga0116216_10000134_pt1 | contig 67010 bp, 51 predicted proteins | sample Sb_taG_11_FD_89696 | JGI IMG/M metagenome (GOLD analysis project Ga0116216, IMG submission 89696) | Peat soil microbial communities from Weissenstadt, Germany - Sb_50d_3_AS metaG | ecosystem: Environmental > Terrestrial > Soil > Wetlands > Peat | place: Germany: Weissenstadt | collected 2010-09-21 | reverse complement strand
GTTGCGCGCGAGCGCGGCGACGTGCCCGTCGGTGCGGTGCTCGTCATGGATGGGGAGGTCGCGGCTGTCGGTTTCAACCAGAAGGAGACCAATCACGATCCGACCGCTCATGCGGAGATCGTGGCCTTGCGCCAGGCAGCGGCGCGGCGAGGAGGGTGGCGTTTGAGCGGCGCGACACTCTATGTCACAAAGGAGCCGTGCCTCATGTGCGCGGCGGCCTGCGTGGCGGCGCGGATCGAGAGAATCGTGTATGCATGCGCCGATCCTAAAGGCGGAGGCGCAGGTTCGGTCTATAACCTGGTGGATGATGCGCGGCTCAACCACCGCGTCGAGGTCGTACAGGGAGTGCGAGAAGAAGAAGCGGCAGAGTTGCTCCGCACGTTCTTCCGCGACAAACGCAAGACGACGGAGCTTTGAAGCAACGGACCTTTGGGTCCGTTCACGAGACACGGAGAGGTGGCAGAGTTGGTTGATCGCGCTCGCCTCGAAAGCGAGTAACGGCTTAAACCCGTTCGTGGGTTCGAATCCCACCCTCTCCGAAGGCCTTTTCCCGAACTCTCAGGTCACCGCCCTCACAGGTTGATCCGCGCTGACGTAGCTTCGCTATGGAGAGCGCGCGGGGCGAAGGGGCGCGGCCGTCAATCGAGAACGGCTGGCAACAAATGGCAGTCGATGCTCCGTGCACTGTCCATTTATGCTTGCCGTTTGGCAGGGCAGCGAGAGCTTTCATCCGGCGGGGGATCCCGGTCGTGCTGCTGCTGGTGGTTGTTCCAGAAGCTGCCCGCGCCCTGAGCGGCACCCTCTCGGTAGCCAACGCGACGCCGACTATAGGGTCGAGCGTCGTCTTCAATGTCAACGTGGTCGGCAGCGCAGTTGCTCCCGCGCCGCGCAGCACGCTCAGCTTCGGCGACGGTACCGCTCCCCTCACCTTTACGCCGCCTTATCCGGTGTCGGCTGCACACGTCTACTCGGCCCCCGGGCGCTACGTCGCGACGCTTTCCAGCGGCGTGACCGTGCTTTCTACGCTTGTGATCACCGTGGTGACAGCGACTGCACGAGTGCCGTACGGGACAATCTTCTCGACCGTCCCAGTAGCCGCATCGGTGCTCGCAGGCGACGATACGAACATCATCGTTACCTACCGAGTCGTCACTCCACCGTTGGGCTCATTCGCCTCCAATGCTCCGTCGCTGCAGGCCGTCGTCGATCTGCTCGATCAGGATGACCACTTGATCTCCCGCGGCGACCCGGTTCTCATCCCATACGCTTATTTCGCGGGCGGCGGGGTAGAGACGGCCGAAATCCCTTATACAGTCCCGAGCGATGCTCGCGGGAAATATCACGTGCGCGTGTATCTGCGCACCGGTGAGATCGGCGGCACTGTCGCGATCGGACAGCCGGTAGCCCTTGCGGTCACCGGTGGGCCGGATCCGACGCCCGTGATCACAACCGCCGTGCACGCGAGCGGCGCGATCGAGGTGGGTCCTCGCATCAGCCTAGGTGGCACGAGCGGCACGATCCCCGCGAGCGCGGGCTCGGGGGACATCAATGCCAACTTCAGAGTGGGCTATACGGAGCCGACGTTCACTTTGACTGCGGCGAGCGTCCTCAACGCCACGTCTCGCGCGCTGGATCCGCTGCTCACGCTTGTGCCCGGCGCCGGCGACCTTGATTCTCCGAACTCACAGCAACCGGTTCCCACAAGCTCATCCACGCCCCAACCGCTGCACTATCAGCACACGCTCGGCCCCGTCACTGCGGCCCTCCCGAGCTTGCTGTTCGCGGGTGGTGAGTCGCTGCGCGGGCTCGATTCGTTGATCAACCAGTCAGGTTGGTCCTATCAAGCCTCTTTAGGATATCCGCAGTTAGCGTCGTCCACGAGCGGCGGCCAGACGGGCTATCTCTTCGACGTTGGACGAGCGTTTTCGGCGACGCAAGACCTTCACGCGACGTTCTTGCAGAACATCGACGATCCGTATACCTTCGTGCCGACAGGGGGGAGCGCGCCCCTCATCACGCTTGCCGGAGGCTTGGAATTCGATCAGGCGATCGGTTCGCACCTCAATTTCAAGCTCGGGGATGCAGCCTCGGGCGCGAAGCCGGAGCTCGGTAGCGGCGCGCCGGCCGATGATGGAGCTGATAAAGCCGAACTGGACTACGGCATCGGGTCAACAGCCGTCAGAGCAGAATATCACAACTTCGGCGCCGACTTCGCGACGGGAAATGGGCTTGGCGCCACGTCGGACAGCGCCGGCGGCAGCGTCACGGCAAATCTGAATGTCTCGCGAGCTGCCTCCTTATTGCTCGGCTACATCCACGACTACAAACACTCGGCTGCCGACAGCAGCGACCAGGAGAACCTTAACCTCACATTGTCGCCTGCCGGACAGTGGCAAGTGGGGGTAGGTGCATCGCACGTGCACAGCTTGGCGAGCGGCATCGACACGAGCAACGACAACTACAACTTTAACATCACAAAATCGCTGGGTACCTCGTCGTACGGTCTCAACGGCAGCCTGGCCACCGTGTCGGACGCGACAATGCCCGCCTCGGCCGGCGTCACGAGGACTGGTGCTGCGCAGTACACGCTGAGCCGCGGGCCAGCCAATCTGAGCGTATCGATCGATGCGACCGAGAGTCAGGTGACGTCGCCGACCTCGACGTTTGCGGAATCGTTCGTCCTATCGTTTCCGCTCGGGTCGGCAAGCACAAGCCCACCGAGCCCGGGTACCAGCCAGGCCACGCGAGGTTTTTCCACGTCTCGCGGGTTCGAGGTGCAGCTCACAGCGGATAACGCCAACTCCAAAGGTGCGGCTGGATCTGGGAACAGCTCCACCCGCGACCTCAATCTCGGCGCAGTGCTCTCCTACCATCTTGGGCCGCACATCAGCCTCGGGTTGCACGCGTTGACCGGCCATCACACGGACCTGACCGTTCCCGCGAACAGTCAGACGAGCGACGCCTTGCGTCTGCGTGCGGACATGCAGCTATGACTAGCTCGGCGATCGTCCGCCACGTCTGCACAACGATGGTGTGCCTCGTGCTGATGGTGGTCGCAGCCTCCGCAGCGTCCAGCATCGGACTCTCGGTGTTCCCCAACCCGGCGTTGGTCGGTCAAGGCGTGTCCTTCACCGCGACCGTGCCGCCGGGGACACCCATACCCCGTGGCCAGCTGCTGGTCGACTTCGGTGATGGGAGCGCCCGCGCGGTGGTGCAGCCGAACAGCCCGGTGACGCATCTCTATAATCAGAGCGGAAGCTTTGCGGCGCAGTTGATCCTCGTTTCACCGCTCATCCCTGCAGGGACGACCCTCGCGCGGGCCACCGTGTCGATCAACGCGCGCGGCGGCGGCGCCGCAATGCAGATCGTCGGTATGACTTTGAGCTGGCCCAACGGCGCATCATCGCTGTCGCTCTCGGGGTCTTCAGGCCCGCCCCAACCAGTCGCGCTCGTGCGGGTCAGCGGACCTGGTACGCTTGTCGTGCAATGGCGCTTGGACGGCAATCCCTACTCGACTGCGACGCAGACGGTTTCATCCGCCGGCAACCAGCGGTTCGTGCTTTCCCAACCGTTGCCTAATTCGGGGTCGCACTCGCTCTCGCTGGTCGTGATCGAGCCATCCATGAATGCCCCCGGGCAGCCGACGCCTGCGCCGCCGCTGACGTACGCGTATGCCGGAACGCCGATCGTGGCCCAAAGCACTCAAGGATTTTATAACGGTCCGACACCGGTTGTGAAATTCCCATCGCTCTCGTTCGTATTCGTCGAGGGCAAGATCGATCTGCAGACGCCGCAGTATGGCATCCAAGGCTGTCCGGAGACGTGCACGAACGTCGGCATCCCGATGCTCGACGACTCGGTTTTCTTCTCCTGGAAAGAAGAGAACCCGGGATTGGCCGACTACTTCGAGTTACACGTGCTCAACGCAGCAGGTGCGGTCATCGCGACCGAGCACCTCGCAGACGCCACGACGTACTACACGCCCGATGCTGAATTTCTAGAAAATGTGCTGAAGTCGCTGTATGCGCAGCGTCGGCTCGCCCAACCGCGCGTGCTCGCGGAGGCGGCTCAACGTCGAGCGACCGACGTCGGCTTGGTGGTGATGAAGGCCAAGCTCAGCGGGCTGACCGGCCTGCAGTGGGAGGTTCGCGGCTACAAGCAATTCTCGCAGCATGGTTCGCCGTCCAAAACCGTCGAGGTTGAGAAATCGGCGCAGTGGCCGTTGGGCGAGCCTAACAACGCCGGCGGGCTCAACAACTGCCCGACCAGTTCGGGAGGTATCCAAGACGAGAACCTCGCCCTGCAGACGTCGAGCACGAACAGATCAAACCAGTTCTGGCTGAGCTTTGACACGCCAGCGGCTTCACCGGGCACCACGAACATCACGAACTATATCGGCGATCCGGTCGTCGTCTACGGCAATGTCGATCTCTCCGGCTCGCCCTACCTGTCGAAGCCGACGCTCGTCGCCGAGCCGAACACGCCGCCCAACACGCTTGTGGCGACGACGCAACAGGTGGCTTTCGATAATCTCTTCGTCGACTGGGGAGACGGCACGGTCGAACCACTCCGAACCGTCCCGGCGCAGAACAACACCGTGCAGTCCTATATCCAGCGCAAGCCGAATCCCATGTTGCTCTCCCTGCCGGTCGCGGCGGACGCTGCAGCAAACATCAACGCAGGCCAGTTCCATGACAGCGACGGCGTCAACGTGAACATGCATCGCTATGCATCCACCGGCACGTTCACGATCAGGATATTCCAGCTGTCGGAGTCGGACGTGCAACACATGACGCCCTCCGAGATCGGCGCCTACGTGGATGCAAGCGCGATCGCGCAGAGCAGCGGTCCGTACGGGCATATCGTTCCCATGCCGCTCGCGAAGAAGAACCAGCCGACCGTCCGAGGCAATCGCTTCATCGGCATGTTCAACGGGAACACCCCAACCCCGGCGGACGCGACCGGGCGCGCCTATCTGCTGTTCTGCAACAGCATCACGATCGATGAGGGCGTCGACCCCTATGCGGAGGGGCCGCTCTACCTGCAAAACGTCGAGATCACCGACTTCCCCAACCACCGTATTCCCGCGCCGAATGCGGCGATGGCAGCGGGATCGGTCTACGGCGCGTGCAGCACATGCGATGATGACGTCACCGCCACTGCGACGCTCAAGTTTTATGGACGAGGCGATGCGGTCGCGACCTGGTCGCTCGACGGACTGACGCTTGAGACGCAACAGATTCAGGGGTTGAGTTCGCCGCCCAGGCATGGTCTGGGCCGAAATCCCACCGGGGGCACTCCGCTCTCCGGCTACGACTCTGTGTCGCCATCGCAGACGTTGAGCACCAAAGCGGGCCACCACGTGGTGCGGGTCCAAGTGGATGTCGCTCCGCCGGCGCCGAGCTCGCCGAATCTCGACTTGCTGGTCGCATCGGGCAGGATAAAAACCAGCGCGCTGGGCGGCCTCAAAGTCGGTTTCCTCTCGCCCTTCAGGCAGAGCTCGAAGGCTTTGCCCACAGTCGCGTACGTCGGACCGGCGGGGACGCACGCGGTCAGTATGCAGTCGGGCTCGGTGCACACGGTCGTGGCACCTCTGCACATCGTCGCAGTCGTCACCGCGGCTCCCGGCAAGTCCGTCGCGTCAGCGCCCGCGTTCTACGACGCGCAGCCCGCCAATCCGAAGCTGCCGTGCAAGTTCGAGTTCGCCACCAAGCAGGGGACGTTTGAGATATCCGGACTGCAGCATAACATCAGCAAAGCCGGAGCCGGGGCCTGGAGCGGCCATGGCTCCATCTTGCTGCGCTTCCAGACGGGCGGCAACTCCGCGGAGGAACATCCGGTCAGGGTGGACTTCCATAACTGGAGCGTGCCCGATGGCCTGGATGTGACGTCGGGCCAGATCAATGTCGTCTCGCCGCCCGATGCGCAGAACCTCCATCTCACCGGAGTGACCGCGGGTGTCGCGACCCTGCAGGGCCGCACCGACGGCAAGCCTGACTACGATATGGACATGGGGTTGAACATCGCACTTTCGGATCAGGACCTGCGCGTCATCGCGTCGCCACCGCATCCGCCTACCTGGAGCAATCTCATCGCCACGGTTGACCCCGCCGGTGATTGGGTCTACAAGAATGCCGCGCTTCCCCAGATGGAGATCGGCCACAGCCAATTCTTCCTCACCTCGAACAACGTGACGTTTGACTTCAGCAAAGGCGTCGATCTCGGGCATGCCAGCCTGGTCTTGTACACCCTCGGCTTTGCGGGCACGAATGGCGCAGTGGCTGTTAACGGGTGGGCGATCGATGGTGAGGGCCTCGAAGGTCACCTCGACCAAGACGTTAACTATAAAGCGACGTTTCAAAACGGGTATGTGAGCATTCCACATGCGACAGTCGACGTGGATAAATCGCAACTCAGCGCCACGTACCCGAACATGACGGCGCACGTGCCGTTCATCAACGCTGATCTCAAAGGCACGGCGACGCTTGTGAGCAGCGGCAACGCATCGTTCCCGTTGACGTCGAATCCAATCACGCAGCAATTCGGTCAAGTCACGGTCAAGGTCGATCAGCTCGAGTTCGAGGCGCAGCAGGGACTTGGTTGGGTGGTCGGTTGTGATGGGCATTTCGACTTCGCCAACGGCAACAACCATTTCGCCCATGTCGACGTGCCCAATATGTTCTTCACCTTCGCAGGGCGCGCGGCGTTCGCGGGCGGCACGACCTCGACCGACGTGTCACAAGGCTACGCCTCGGTGTTCGGCAACACGCCGTTGCAGGTCCAATCCGCGCACCTCATCGCACCGACGAGCGGTGCCGACGAGCTCGACGTCTCGTTTTCCGTCACCGTGCATCTCTCGTCGAGCCAGTACATGCCCGCCGCCAAGACCCAGGTCAACTATCGGTTCTACCAACAAGGGTCGCAGTATCTCGTTGCGCCGCCGACCATGGATCCGTTTGATGAGGAGGTAGCCTTCCCCGCGGGGCAACCGGCGAGCGACTCGCATGTCAAGCCCGTCTTGCAACAAACAAGCACGGGGACGCAATATGTCGGAGACGTGGACCTCGGCATGGTGGGTGGTCCACCGATCCATGCGCAGTTCTTGCTCGGCTATCAAGGTGGCTCGGACTATTGGCTGTTCCGAGCCGACGTCGGCTTTCCGCCCCCCGGTATCGCGCTCGTACCGGGCATCATGAGCCTGTATCAGATCGGTGGCGGTGCCGGCTATCACATCCACATGCAAAACCCTGAAGACGTGAAAACCGCGACCTTCGATCCGAACGCCGACCTGACGCTCATCGCTGGATTGCAGCTCGGTTCTGTGGATGACGGATTCACCTATTATCTCAACGGCAATTTCACGATCACGGTGGGCAACAACCCGACAGTCAGGATGGACTATTCGGCCTGGTTCGCGACGGGCGACCACAGCGGCTCGCCCACGATCGACGGCTATTTCCAATGGGCTGGCGGCAATTTCGACGGCGGTCTCGAAGGTAAATTCTCTGCGCCAAACCCGCTGAACAATCTCGTCTATTTCGAAATCCCGGGGCCGAAGTATGGGAGCAGCCAGTACGCCGCGAGCTTGCATTTCGGCAGCGGGGATTGGCATATCTATGTGGGACAGAAGAGCGGACCCCGCGTGCAGGCATATATGCTGATCGCGCAAGCCGATTCGTTCTTGATGCTCTCAAACCACGGCGTGGATGTGGGGGGCGGAGAGCACATGCATCTGGGAGTCGGGGATTCAAGCGTCGTCTCCGCATACATCGATTTCGACGGCGACATCGAACTCGCGATCACCCCGCAGCCGCATATCGCCGGTGACTTCAACGAAAGCGCCGATTGCGGGGCGTGCATCTCGGGTGGGTGCTTCGACGTCTCGGAGAGCGTCGATGTGCACGCGGAGGCGATGCCGCTTGACGTCGATGCTTCGGCGACGATCGGGACCCCGTGGCCCCTGCCAAACATCACTATTCATGTGCACTTATAGGATGCGGCCGGTGCAGCTGACGCGAGCTCTTCTGGTCGTTGTGGCAGGGATGCTATCGTGCGTCGCGCTCGCGCATCCGGCAGCGGCGGCGAGCGATGCGTCCGGCGGCATGCTGGCGGCGTCCGACGGACACGGCGACGTGCGTCTCATCTGGTTCCCACCCATCGGACGCATGCCCGCGGGCGGATGGCAGCTGGCCGAAGTCCAAGGCGGCCATGCCCGCGTCTTGGTGGCGCGCATCGAGATGGGGAGCGCCAAGGCGCTGGCAAAGCTCTCGGCACAAGATGCAGCCAGCATCCGCGATTTCTCCTCGAGTGCCGCCCGCGCAAGCAAGCCCAACGACCTTAACGACGTCTATGGGGTGCTCGGGCTCAAGGCGTTCACGGATCAGTCCTACGCGTTTGCGGCCGGCCTCGCGTGGACGGTCACGGGCGCAAGCGGGGGACCGCGCCGCTATCAGGTGAGCGGCCTGAGTCAAGGCGGTGCTGTGATCGGACCTACGTTGGAAAGTACATCGGTGGACCCATCGATCGCAACGCCGTTGCCGCCAGCGCCTGCCGGTCTGCGCGGCGAGTCGACCACATCCGGCGTTGCGCTGTTCTGGAATCCGGCCCCCGCGAGTCGCGAAGTTCCGGTGATGGCCTACACCATCGAGCGCGATGGCGGCGGCGCGCGCAACGTCATCGTCACGGCCAAACCGCTCGTGCTCGCTGTGACCTGGAGTTCCCGTCACCCACAGTACCTCGATCAAAGCGCACCTGGCGACACCCAACTGACCTACCGCGTCGCGTCCATCGATCCATTCGGTCGACGCAGCATCACAGCAAGCGCAAGCTTTTTCGCACTCGACGTGAAAGCGATCGCGCCCGTGTTCGTCGCGGCGACGGTGGGCCAGAACGAAACGACGTTGCACTGGCAACCCCGCGAGAACCTTCACACCGCAGGCTACGTGGTCGAACGGTCGAACCTGTTTCGTGGACCGTACGTGCCGCTCACGTACAAACCGCTATCCCCGACCACCGGCACGTTCGTCGACCATTCGCTGCGCGGCGGAACGCTCTACTATTACCGCGTGCTGGCGGTAAGCCCGCAAGGGGATCTCGGACCGCCTTCGATGCCGGTGGCGGCCCAGCCGCGCAACGATGCGCCGCCATCGCAAGTCGGTGGCCTGCATGCCGATGTCGGGAGATCGCGCGTGCACTTGACCTGGCGCCCATCGAACGCACCGATTGCTGGGTATTTCGTCGAGCGCCGAACGGGGAATGAGGCCCGTTTTGAAACGCTGAACGCCAAGGTGACGCCCGCGCCATTGTACGACGACTATTTTGGACTGGGAACGGTGGGCACGCTAACCTATCGCGTGATCTCCGTAGGTTTTGACAACAAGGAAGGAAACCCAAGCGATCAGGTCGTCGTCACCCTTGCCGACACGACACCTCCGGCGGCACCGCACGTGCGTGGCACGAGCGGTGGCAACGGCGTGGTAACGATCCAACTCGCAGCCGCCGCGCCGGCCGGCAAGACGGCGCAGATCCTCGTGCTGCGATCCAGCGCGAGATATCGCATTGGACTCATCATCGGCGATCCGCTCGCGGGCGACGCCCACACCTTCGTCGATCGAAATGTCGAAGCTGGTCAGGACTATTGGTATCGGTTCGTCGCCGTCGATCGCAACGGCGACCGCAGCGAGCCGACGGATGGGGTCGTCGTGCATGTGGGTAGTCCGCCCGTACCGACGGCCTCTACGCCGGTGGCGAAGTTTTCGGCCAAGCCCTTCGCACACGTGGAAATCTCCTTCGCCGCCCCCGGTCATGGTCTGGCAGTCGTCGTTGAGCGCCAAGCAAACGCGAAAGGGTCGTGGTTGCTCATCGCCGGTCCGATGCCTTCGGGTGGCAAGGCGATCGATGCCAATCCACCGCAGCACGCTCGTCTAGCGTATCGCACTCGCTACGTCGCGCACAACGGCGCTCGTGGTGCTCCGTCGACGCCCGTCGACGTGACGAGCCCGTAGCTACCTAGGACGCACTCATACTCAATCGATGTCGAAGGTGTGAATGACGAAGACGTCTGTATTCGTGCATCGACGCGTGAGAGATTAGGGGAGGAAGCCCTTCGCAGAGAGGAACATGTAGCACCGACCTTGAGGTCCGATCGCGTGGAGAGGTGCTGGAGCGGTCGAACAGGCACGCCTGGAAAGCGTGTAGGCGCTTAAACCGCCTCGAGGGTTCGAATCCCTCCCTCTCCGCCACAAATCGCATTCCGTGGGATCACAACTGGAGGGCGAACGCATGTCCGCACCGCAAGAGCGTTCTGCGGTCGGATCGCTCGATCGCTGTGGGAGGCGTTGACGGCCAGGGTTCGCGCGACGAAAGTCCGCTAACCCCGTCAGGACCGGAAGGTAGCAGCGGCATGTGGAACCTTTCGAGTGCCGCGAAGCGCTCTGGCCTGAGCCTCCCTTTCAATTTGTCGGGACATCTTCGTGTGTCATGTGACGGCCATCGGGGAGGAGTGAGCAGGTGCGATTCGAATTTGCGGGCCTAGCGCCATGAACGACGCTCTCTCGTCATTCTTGGTTGGGCTCGGCAACGCGCTGGCATCCCCGATTTTCGCGATGTCGTTCGTGGCCGCGATCCTCATCGTGTTCGTCTATCATATGGTCGTCGCACGCCGAGCCTTCGCGCCGGCAGGCTCCGGTTCTCTGAGAAGGTCAGCGGCGACCAACCCGGCGGATATCGCAGCCGTGCGCGCCCGCGTCGATGCTCTCGAAGCCAACGCAACGCGCTCCTTGCAACGAGTCGGGTTTGTGCGCTTCAACGCCTTTCCCGATGTGGGATCAGAGCTCTCGTACGCTCTCGCCGTCGTCGACGGACAGGGCAACGGCTTCCTCGTTTCGAGCATCTATTCGCGCGAGGAAGTGAGGAGCTACGCCAAAGCGATCCGTAGCTTCGCTGCTGACAAGGAACTGAGTGAAGAAGAACGTCGAGCAATCGAACTTGCCAGAGCGGGCCAGCGCTCCTAGCGGCGATGTCTCGCCGCAGCCAAGCCGCCTGAGCAAGTTCGCGACCTGGTTATTCTGCCCGTACCGTCGCGTGCTCATAAAAATCGTGCCGCACCACGCGGAATCGATCTACAAGGTCGAGCTCTCGCACCGCCACCTCGCGTTCGCCGGCATCAGCGCTGTGGCGCTCTGCGTCGCCTTGCTCGTCGCGCACGTCACTGACGTGCATGCTGCTGAGGCGCGCGTGCGCGCCCTGCAAGCGGTCGAGACGCGCCAACGTCAAGAGCTGTCGACGTTCTCGAGGCAGACGCACATGCTCTGGCAACGCGTCGGCAAGCTCCAGCGCGACGACGACGAGATCCACCGGCTGACGCGCGTCATCGTTCCTAAAGTGAAGTCTCCCTCGACCAGCCAGCATAAGACCGCCGGCGGGTCCGCGAAGCTCTACGGCGCGCTTACCCCAGCCGCTCCAGCGCAGCCTCAGGTGAAGAGCGGCTCGTCTGGTGCTGCCCTATCGCCATGGCGCAAGGTCTCGCTGTGGCTGCACTCTATGGTGGGAGTGGACAGCTTGGGATTCGCAGCAGAAGCCGCGCAGCTATCTTCACTCACCACCGCCGTCGAGGAGACCGGCCGTCAGACGACGGCGCTCGAGTCACGCATCCGCGCTGTCGCGGAAGCGAAGATCGCGGCTGAGCTGGCGCAGGAGCGCTATCTCGCAGCCATCCCCTCGATCTGGCCGACATTAGGCTACGTCTCGTCCGGCTTTGGATACAGGTCATATCCCGATTATGGCTTCCATGCTGGCCTGGACATCGTCAATGACTATGGCGCGCCGATCTATGCCACAGCTGCCGGGGTCGTGGTGGAGGCGGGCTGGTACTACGGGTACGGGTATCGCGTGATCATCGACCATGGCAACGGTCTTCGCTCGATGTACGCGCACTGCTCGCGGCTGCTGGTCGACGTCGGCCAAATGGTGAAGAAGGGCCAGCAGATCGCGGACGTGGGCGCGACAGGCTTTGCCACCGGGCCGCACGTCCACTACCAGCTCGAGCTGTGGGGCAAGCCAATCGACCCCACGCCGTATCTCACCGGCTCCGTCAAAGAACTCGCGCTCTCGCACTAGTCGTCCTGTGCGGGGCTTTGGAAACGGACCTTTCTCCACGCGCGACCTTTGAAGCAACGGACCTTTAGGTCCGTTTCGCATCTCCCAGGTCGCCTCGCGAAGTTCCCCGTACAGTAGGAGCATGTCCCATCGTGCGCCTTCCGAGCGCGTTAACAGTCACGTGCGCAACTTCTGCATCATCGCCCACATCGATCACGGCAAGACGACGTTGTCCGACCGTTTGCTCGAGCTGACGGGTACGCTGGCTCGGCGCGACATGCAAGAGCAGGTTCTGGATTCGATGGACCTCGAGCGCGAACGCGGCATCACCATCAAGGCGCATCCTGTCACCCTCGCGTACAAGGCGCGCAACGGCGAGACGTACGAGCTGAATCTCATCGATACGCCGGGGCACGTCGACTTCTCGTATGAGGTCTCTCGCTCGTTGTCAGCGTGCGAAGGCGCGCTGCTCGTCATCGACGCGTCGCAAGGCATCGAGGCCCAGACGCTGGCGAATTTCTACCTGGCGCATGAGGCCAAGCTTGAGATCATCCCGGTCATCAACAAGATCGACCTGCCGTCGGCGGATCCTGACGCAGTGGCGCGCGATATCGAGGAATCGCTGACCATCGAAAAAGAGCGTGCGATCAAGGCGTCGGCCAAGGAAGGCATCGGCATCGAGGAGATCCTGGAGGCGATTGTCACGCGTGTCCCTCCGCCCAAGGGCAGCGAGGAACGCTTGCGCGCCCTCGTCTTCGATTCGCACTACGACGCCTATCGAGGCGTCATCGCCTACGTCCGTGTCTTTGACGGCACGTTGCGGTCGGGGACGCGCATCCGCTCGATGGCGAGCGACATCGTTTTCGAGGTTCTCGAAGTAGGGACGTTCCGGCCGGACATGCGGCCGGCCGAGCGCCTTGATATCGGCGATGTCGGCTACGTGATCGCCAATATCAAATCGCTCTCGGAGATCGCTGTCGGCGATACACTGACGGATGCCGACCACCCGGCGCACGTCCCGTTGCCCGGTTACCGCAAGGTCACCCCGATGGTCTACTGCGGTTTGTATGCCAACGAGGGATCGGAGTACGGCGACCTCCGCGATGCACTCGAGAAGCTCAAACTGAACGACGCCTCGTTGTCATACGAGCCGGAGTCGTCGATCGCGCTCGGCTTCGGCTTTCGTTGTGGATTTTTGGGCTTGCTGCACATGGAGATCGTGCAGGAGCGGTTGGAGCGCGAGTACGGCGTTGGGCTCATCGCGACGTCGCCCTCAGTCGTCTATCACGTCAACACGACGGCTGGCGAATCGCTCATCATCGACAACCCTGCGAAGTTGCCGCCGCCGCAGACCGTCGCGAGCATCGAGGAGCCGTACGTACGGTGTTCGATCATCTCGCCGGCGGAGTACATCGGCACGATCATGGACCTGTGCCAGACCCACCGTGGCACCATGATATCGATGGACTATATCTCGCCGCTGCGCGTGCTCTTCAGTTATGAGATACCGTTGGCTGAAGTGATCATCGACTTCTTCGATCAGCTCAAGTCGCGCACCAAGGGATACGCGAGTATGGACTACGAGCTCATCGGGTTTCGTCCGGGCGACCTACAGAAGCTCGAGATATTGCTCAACGGTGAGGCGGTCGATGCGCTATCGTTCATCATCCATCGCGACAAGGCGGCTCATTGGGGGCGGATGCTGGCGGAACGGCTGCGAGAGGTCATCCCGCGTCAGATGTTCGACGTGCCGATCCAGGCGGCGATCGGGGGCAAGATCGTGGCGCGCGAGACGGTGAAGGCGATGCGTAAGAACGTGCTGGCTAAATGCTATGGCGGTGACATCACCCGCAAACGAAAGCTGCTCGAGAAACAGAAAGAGGGCAAGAAGCGGATGAAGCAAGTGGGCAATGTCGAGCTGCCGCAGGAGGCGTTCATGGCCGTTCTGCGCCTGCGCCACGACTGACGTCAGACTTGGACGACGGGTTGCGCGACTGGCATCTGATCCGGCTTGACCCGGCTCGGCCTATCGTCGTGGCTACCAAGAACCTTGATAAGTTCCGCGAGATCGAAACCTTGTGGGGAGCCTTTGCGCCGCCGGTGATGATCGCTGGAGACGCGTACCCCGACGTGGACGAGCATGGGGACACGTACGAAGAGAACGCGGTCACGAAAGCCTCTGCTTTGGCTGAGATCATCGGGGGCCCGGCGCTTGCCGACGATTCCGGCATCGAGGTGGAGGCGATGGGTTGGGCACCGGGAGTGCGCTCTGCGCGGACGCCGCGAGTGGGCGCGCTGTCTCCCGAGCGTAACGAGAACGTCTTACGGCTAGTCGAAGGAAAAACCCGTGCCGCGCGATTCGTGTCGGTGTGCGTGCTGGTCGTGCCCGGCTTTACGCCGGTCATCGCCCGCGGTGAGGTCGAAGGCGTCATCGCCGAACGTTCGTTTGGGACGCATGGTTTTGGATACGATCCGATTTTTTGGTATCCGCCGTATGGCGCGACATTCGGCCAGGTCGAGGCAGCACGCAAGCATGCGGTATCGCACCGAGGCCGGGCAGTTCGTGCTCTGCAAGAGAAGGTACGACAGCTCGTTTCCTAGCGCTCAAAATAATCATTTCACACCCCGACGATACCTAGACAATCGAATGCATGTGCGTGATTAACGAGCGTGCGAAATCAACCATCGGTCAAGCAGGTCGACCTTATCCCAAATGGTGTGCAGAAGAGAGCGGGAAAGCGCTGCCCAAGATGCGGCGAGACAAAATCTGTTTGAGAATTCTCAAGTCGAAGCATCACGCGCACGCAGCCTTGCTCATACTGTCGCCCATGTCAGCGGGCCTACTGTCGTCAGCACTACCGCGCTTTGCACAAGATCCACAATAGCCGGCGTTATAAGCGACATGCCAAGGAACGTGCGTTGATAGCTCAACGTATTCGTGAATACAAGCGGGGAAGAGTGTGCGTGGATTGCGGAGAGTCGGACCCGGTCGTGCTCGATTTCGATCATGTCAGGGGACACAAGACCGCCAATGTCGCTAGCATGATTCGCGATTCCACCTGGAAGCGCATCGCAGAGGAGATCGCGAAATGCGACCTCCGTTGCGCCAACTGTCATCGGCGAAAGACTGCGCAGCAGTTTGGATGGAAGATTCGAGGCCCGGCTGCCGAAATATAGATATGGTGACGGGCGGTAGCTCAGCCAGGTAGAGCGCTGCGTTTGGGACGCAGAGGGCGCAGGTTCGATCCCTGTCCGCCCGATGTCGCCACAGATTACGGAAGTGATGCGTGCGCCCGTAGCTCAGTTGGATAGAGCACCCGCCTTCTAAGCGGGTTGTCGCGAGTTCGACTCTCGCCGGGCGCGAACTTTTTGCAGGTCGCACGTGTTCGACTAAGACACCAGATCACCAAGGTCGGCGAAATTCTGCTGCAGAACTGTCGGACCTCGGCACTATGGTGGATGTAGCTCAGCTGGTTAGAGCGCCGGTCTGTGGCACCGGAGGCCGCGGGTTCAAATCCCGTCATTCACCCCAGTTACCCTAATGTGCGCCTATAGCTCAATTGGATAGAGCATCGGACTTCGAATCCGAATGTTGGGGGTTCAAGTCCCTCTAGGCGCGATCGGGCCCCGTTAGCTCAACGGTAGAGCATCCGGCTTTTAACCGGGTGGTTCCGAGTTCGAGTCTCGGGCGGGGCACGTCATCTTTCGTAGAGGAGCGGCGTTGAGAGGTCAGTCAGATCGGTAAGCATCGCCCAGCCCTGTGGTGGGCACTGACGATTATTGTCGCCCTCGTATTCATGGTTCTGGCCTCAAGCGACTCCGTCTATAACCTCACATCGCCTCCCGGGCCGCTGCAGCTCCTCCTGCGCAAGTCGTACAGCATCGGCGCCTTCGCCATCGTCGGCTTCCTCCTCGCGCGCGCCATCAGCGCCTCACAGCGCACCACGTCGATCTTTGTCATCGCGCTAGCAGTCGGCGCGTACAGCCTTGTCATCGAGGTGATCCAGGCGATCGTTGGTTCCCACGAGGGCCTTGTCTCAAACACCATAGACGTCGCGTTCGGCTTCATTGGCGGCTATCTTGGCGCGCTCATCCGGGAGCGTCTCGCCTAAGCGTCGGCAAGCGCACTAAACGAATCGCGTTCGCGCAGAGGCGAACCGTGGGGCTGCGGTCGACCCCTTGAGCTACTCCGCCGCCACGGCTTGCGTCCCCGTTGGCTTCACTTTGGGCAGGAACCACACAAAGGGAACCGAGGCGAAGAAGATGATCGCCGAGAGCCTGAACAGGAAATTGAACGAAATCAGATTGACGTCTTGCGCCAACATGCCGGCCAGCTGTCGCACGGCATCCATCTGCGTCGCCGATTGTGCGATAAGTGCGTGCACGGCGTAGTGCGACTGCGTGACGCTCGCGGTCAGGTCGGCGAACACGTGCTTCTGTTTCCAGACGAGCAGCGTGGTGAGGATCGCGATGCCGAAGCTGCCGCCAAGCTGCCGGACGAGTGTTGAAATGCCGGTCGCATTGGCGAGATCGCGCTTGGGGATATCCGCCAGCATCACAGTCGAGAGCGGCACGAAGATGAAGCCAAGCGCCAAACCAGAGAGTGCGCGAGGCCAGAAGATATCCCAGTAACCAGCCTGCTGGCTGAACGAGCCCATCCACCACGCCGCTATCCCCGATGCTATCAACCCGAAGGCGATCGACAATCGGGCATCGATCCGATTCACGAGATTGCCCGCGATCGGCATGCCGACTGCGGTCGCGAGCGCCCCAGGCAAGAGCACGAGCCCTGTCTGCCAGGCGTCGAACCCTAAGACGATCTGCACGAAGAGCGGCAGCACCAGATTGAGGCCGAAGAGCCCGAAGCCCGTCACAAGTCCCACGACATTGCCGACCGAGAAGGCCTCTGACCTGAAGACGCGCAGGTCGACAAACGGGTGTGCGTCCCTGATCTCGCGATATATGAAGAAGGCAAGCCCCAGCACCGATGTGAGCGTGAGAGTGATGATCAAAGACGAGTTATACCAATCGTCGTGCTCGCCGCGCTCCAGGACGTACTGCACCGATGCGATGCCGACCACCATCGCGGTGAGCGCGAACCAGTCCGCGCCACGCTCAGGTTTTCGGATGTACTCAGGATCCCTGATGAACGCCAGCGTCATGAAAAATCCAAGGATGCCGAGCGGGATGTTGATGTAGAAGATGAGCGGCCAGGTGTAGTTCTGGACGATATAGCCGCCAAGCGTCGGACCGAGGGCCGGGCCGACCATCGCAGCCAAGCCGAACATCGCCATCGACTGTCCGCGGCGCTCTGGTGGAAACGATTCGAAGAGGATCGCCTGGGCGGTCGGCATGAGCGCCCCACCACCGATGCCTTGCACGATCCGGTAGAAGACGAGCAGCCAGACGTTGGTCGCCGTGCCACACAGCAGCGAGGCGAGCGTGAAGATCGCGATGCTGGCGGCGTAGAAGTTCCGCCGCCCGAGAACCGCGGTCAGCCAACCATTAAGAGGCATGACCACGACGCTAGAGAGGATGTATCCGGTCGCCACCCAGCCGATCTCATCGATCGACGCGCCGAGGTTCCCAGCCATTTTGTCCAAGGCGACGTTGACGATGGAGGCGTCGATGATAGCCATGATCATGCCGATCATGACCGTCGCCGTGACCAGGAACAGCCCGACATCCGCGCTTCGCGGCCGTGCGGCCCTGCCCGTCGGGGGAGCTGGTATGGACTCGGTCCTTGTCGCCATGGATGCTACTTATATTCCTACTCTAGGCATCGGCTGCCTAGGTGTCCGGCAAGAACGGTCGCGACCAAGCTCGAATCGATAGCCGCGGCCTCGCGTCGTTAGCTCAATGGTAGAGCAGCGGACTCTTAATCCGTTGGTTGTGGGTTCAAGTCCCTCACGACGCATATCGCAAACTCTTGTAGAACGGCGGGCGCTCGCCATGACAGCACGTCACACCTGGGGTCTCATCGCCGCGGCCGCGCTCGGCCTCGTATCCGGCTATTACCTGGCACCCAAGCCCGCTCGCCGGGAGCTCAACCGCAGGGCAGTCAGAAACTTCTCGACGCTTCAGGGCATCGCGCTGCGCGAAGGCGGCAAGGCGGCACGTAAGGTCACCCACGTGGCCGGCGCCGCGAGCCGCGTCGCAGGCAATGTGGTTCGGCAGATAACCGGCCCGCTCTCCGTGAGCCTCGACCCGACCCAAAAACTCAAGGACGCCATCAACGCGGATCCAATCCTCGCGCAACGGCCGATCTGGGTCGACGCCCTCGGCGACACGATGCTGCTCCATGGCGTCGTCGAGAGCGACGAGGAATGGCACTCGGCGGACCTCCTGGCGCGTCTTGCCTCGCCCGATGGTTCCGTGCGCAACCTCCTGCAAGTCCGCAGTCTGCCTCCGGCCTGAGGCCGTTTCCTTGAAGATGCAGCTGCTCATCGTGGCTGCGACGAGACGCATGGGAATTCGAGCCTGTTTTCAGTGCGCTGCACCGTTGCGACTAACTCCTGAAGGAGAACTCCATGGAGCGTAACCGCGAACCACGTCAGGCCACACTCAACGTATTTGGCTTTGCATTAGGCTGCGCGGTAGCCGGATTCGTCGTCCGGTTACTCCTTATACCTACAGATCTGGGAGGCAGGTCGAATACCCTCATGATATCGGAAGGCGACGTTGGATCATATGTCATTAGGGCGCTTCTGTTCGCATTTTTTGCAGGCATCGCGGGCGCCGTTATCGCGTTCATCCATAATGAATTCGCTAAGCGGAGTTGACCGCGGCGCACAGAGCCATTCCTCGTGACCTCGAGACTGCCGAAGTGCTTGCCAGAGTCGCCATGAGCGGCATCGACTAATAGCGAAACCTTAAACACCGTAGGGGCATGTGGCGGAATTGGCAGACGCGCCGGACTTAGAATCCGGTGACCGTGAGGTCGTGGAGGTTCGAGTCCTCTCTTGCCCAGATTTCTTGGCTTCGCTCGTCTCTAGCGGGGAAACGCGTAGACCATCGAGCTCGGCGCCGCGCACGCGTACAGCACGCGAGTTTGGGTGACCGATATTCCGGCGAAGGCTGAGCATGGCACGTGCGCGTTGATCACTGGCTGTCCGCCATCGACTTGGAACGCGAAGATGTGCCCGTCGGTCAAGGCCGCGTAGCCAACGCCACCGGTAAAGGCGATATCGGCGAGCACGGTCGGCAACCGGTAAGGTACCACGAGCAACTGATACGTGTAGCGCCCGTTGAAGCTGACGGACCACACCCCGTCCGGACGTCCGACGTAGATACGCTTTCCATATGGGCCGGCCACGAACAGCCCCGCATCGCTCATAAGAATCGGCCTCTGCCCGTCGGGGGGCGCTAGATCGTAGCGGTAGACGTGTTCGAAGACAGAGCCATAGAGGTAGTCGCCTTCAATCCCAATCCATTTGGACACCCCGCAACAATGGGTGCCATATGGCAACTTGCTGTTCTCATCATAATCCGGTTGGTAATGCCAATCGATGTCGGGAATACCCGGTCGCACGTCCCCGACAGAAACGTCGAAGGTCAGTCCGTAATCTTGCACTACCTGAGAGCGCTGATTGAGCAGCGAATAGATCTTCGGTGGTCTCATCGCAATCGGGTCTGAACCACCGACGAGCATCCCGACCTCGCCTCCACCCGAACCCAGCTTGACGATCACGGGGTGTGACTCTGTGATCGCGCCGCTCGTCACGCGATTGAAGACCGCGTACGGCGATGCTATCAGAGGCTGGCCGAACTCTCCGCCGTCGATCGACCAGGTCCACAGCGGATCACCCTTCGGGTTAAGCTCTTCGACCGTGGTTCCAGATCCCGTGGAAACCTCCGCAAGAAATGCGGTTCCTGTTGTCCATAGGTTTTGGTTGGGCATTCCGGCGCTCGGGGACGGCTGCGCGACACCTGTCGATGGACCGATCGTGCGCTGCCAGCGCACGCCGCCGGTCTTCGTGTCCCTGCCTCGGACGATCCCATCGCTCTCGGCCGTAGCCAGCGCTCCGCCCGCCAGCGCGACCGATGACGCTGTCGATCCCGTGCACCATCGCGTACTTCCGTTAGCCAACGCCACAGCGCAGACGTGACCGCCGGACGAGAAGTACGCGGTATTAGCGTCACTCGCGATGAGGGAGCCATGCTCTGAGCCGATCGCTAGCGCTCGCTGCCAGACGGGCTTTGAGACAATGTGCGGCGCTGGCGACGCCGCAACCCCGATCATGACCGACGGTTGCACCGACACTTCCCCGGGTGCGTTCGGCACGCTCACGCCGAGCAACGCTACGCTAAGGCAGCTGATCCCCGCGATGAGGGTTCGGTGAAAAAACGCCGTTGACGTGGTACGGCTCAGTGCGAAAGGCCAGGCGGCGGCTCGTTGGCGTCAGATGCGCGGACGCTTGTGACGGTGATCCACAAGAAAATTGCGAGGAATGCGGCGCCGCCGACGAAGAGGACTGCGAACACCAATCCACTATCGCTCATGCAGCGATTTTCGGCTTGCGCGGGCGCATTCCCCCGCAAGGATAATGGGGCCTCGCGCATAAGAATCGGCACTCACACGCACGCGGAAGTAGCTCAGCGGTAGAGCATCGCCTTGCCAAGGCGAGGGTCGCGAGTTCGAATCTCGTCTTCCGCTCCACTCAACACATCACAGGGCAGGACCGCCCTCTATTTCCACCGCCAAAGGATAGACAAAAAATCCGCACGAAGGCCGAGGGCCCGATGCATATCTCGTATCGTCTCTCACGGTGACCGCATCCGTCCGCAAGCTCGCCCCGACCGAGGTCGAGCTCGATATCGAAGTTTCACCCGCCGACTTCGCCGAAGCCCAGGAGCGCGCATACCGCAAGCTCGTGACCCGGTACAAACTTCCCGGGTTTCGCGCCGGCAAAGTGCCGCGCAAGATATTCGAGCAACACGTCGGCAAGGACAGCATCGACAGCCAGGCGCTTGAAGATCTCGTCCCGGAGGTCTACGCCAAGGCCCTCAAAGAGCACCAGCTCGAGCCTGTCGATCGGCCGCACATCGACCTCGATCGCTCAGACGAACAGCTTGGGTTGCGCATCAAAGCAAAGGTGGCGGTCCGGCCGGAGATCGCGCTCGCGGACTATCGCAGCATCCCGGTCAGCCGCACGGTCGTGGCAGTGACTGAAGAAGAGGTCGATCACAGCATCGACGCGCTGCGCAAACGTGCCGCTTTGCTCGAACCCGTCGAGGATCGCGGTGTCATCGATGGCGATACCGTCACGATGGACTACATAGGGCGCATCAGCGGAGAGCCCTTCGAAGGTGGCAGCGCCGAGAACCACACGACAGAAGTGAGCGCCGATCGCTTCGTCCCCGGTTTCGCCGATCAGCTTCACGGCGCCAAGCCCGGCGAGCATCGTGAAGTGAAGGTCTCGTTCCCCGCCGATTACCGCGCCCAGGAGCTCGCCGGGAAAGAAGCGGTCTTCGACGTGACGATCCATGAAGTCAAGCGCACGGTGCTCCCCGATCTGGATGACGAGTTCGTGAAGCAGGTCTCCGATCATCAAACGGTCGACGCGCTGCGCGAGGACGTTCGGCGTCGTCTGGAAGCTGTCGCCCGCGCACGCAGCAACGAGGAATTGCAGCGCCAGGTCCTCGACGCGATTCTCATACAGAACGACGTGCCGCTGCCCGACGTCCTCGTCGAGCGTGAGATCGACAACCTCGTGTCGGATGCGAAATCCTACATGCAGCGAATTGGACGGTCCTGGGAGGAATACCTGACCGCGAAAAACGTGGATGAGGCGGGGTTGCGCTTGGAATACCGCACCGAAGCCGAGCGCAGGGTCAAGACATCATTGCTGCTTGAAGAGATCGCCAAACGAGAGAAGATCGAGGCCACGACCAGCGACGTCGAGCGAGAACTCGACGCGATGGCGCAGGCATATGGTCAACCGAGAGAGACAGTCATGGAATTTCTGCGCAAGACCAGCGGGTTTGGGCCGATAATCGATACAGTGGGAAGACGCAAGACGCTCGACTTGCTCGTCGAGCAGGCCAACGTCACAGACGTCGCCACAGTAACGCAAGGCGCCTGACGGCGACCCTTTCTCGCATTCGCACGCTTACGTCGTAGGGGATCACTATGGGACATTTGGTACCAATGGTCGTCGAGCAAACCGCTCGTGGAGAGCGGGCCTTCGACATCTTTTCACGCCTCCTGAAGGAGCGGATCGTGTTCGTCGGCGGGCCGATTGACGACAATCTGGCCAATCTGGTCATCGCGCAGCTTCTGTTCCTCGAAAAAGAAGATGCCGATAAGGATATAGAGATGTACATCAATAGTCCCGGCGGCAGCGTGACGGCGGGCCTAGCTATATACGATACCATGCAGCTCGTGAAGCCTGATGTCGCCACATTTTGTGCGGGACTGGCTGCGAGTGCCGCGTCGATCTTGCTGACCGGCGGCGCCAAGGGAAAGCGTTTTGCCCTCCCGTACTCGAAGATACTCATCCACCAGCCCTGGGTGAGCCAAGTCGGCGGCCAGGCCACAGACTTGGAGATCTACGCCCGCGATCTCATCAACACGCGCAAGCTGCTTGCCAACATCTACGTACAGACCACCGGCCAGCCGATCGAGCGTGTAGATCGCGACATGGACAGAGATTATCATCTGACCGCGCCGGAAGCCGTCGAGTATGGGATTGTCGATCAGGTCATCAACCGCCAGTCACGTGAGGCGCAGCCACCGAAGCCGGCGAGCAGCTAGAACGGAAGCTGCGGGGAGCACGAGGCCATAGTGTTTAGGTTCGGCGACGAGAAGGGTCAGCTCAAATGCAGCTTCTGCGGCAAATCGCAGGAGCAGGTGCGTAAGCTCATCGCCGGGCCGGGCGTCTACATCTGCGACGAATGCATCGAGCTCTGCAATGAGATCATCGAGGAAGAGCTCTACAAGAACGTCGATGAGAACCTGCGGCTGCGCAACATCCCGAAGCCCAAAGAGATCAACCACATCCTCAATCAGTACGTCATCGGGCAGGATCGCGCGAAGAAAAGCCTCGCGGTCGCCGTCTACAACCACTACAAGCGCATCAATTCGAACCAGGCCTCGACCGGCAACGACGAGGTCGAGCTGCATAAGAGCAACATCCTGCTCGTCGGCCCGACAGGTTCAGGCAAGACCTACCTCGCGCAGACGCTCGCAAAGATCCTCGACGTACCGCTCGCCATGGCGGACGCGACCTCGCTCACCGAGGCCGGCTACGTCGGCGAAGACGTCGAGAACATCTTGCTCAAGCTCATCCAAGCCGCTGACTACGACGTCAAGCGAGCCGAGAAGGGCATCGTCTACATCGACGAGATCGACAAGATCGCGCGCAAGAGCGAAAACCCTTCGATCACGCGCGACGTCTCCGGCGAAGGCGTGCAGCAGGCCCTGCTCAAGATCCTGGAGGGCACCACCGCCAACGTACCGCCGCAGGGCGGGCGCAAGCACCCGCATCAGGAATTCATCCAGATCGACACCACCAACGTGCTCTTCATCTGTGGTGGCGCCTTCGATGGCCTCGAAAAGATCATCGAAGGCCGAGTCGCAAATCAAAGCCTGGGCTTTCGTGCGGTGCCTGAGACCAAGAGCGAGAAGAAGACGAGCCGCTTGCTGCAGGCGCTGCTACCAGAAGACCTGCTGCGCTTCGGGCTCATCCCCGAGTTCATCGGCCGCCTGCCGATCATGGTCACCCTCGATCCGCTGGACGAGCTCGCACTGCGGCGCATCCTCACCGAGCCGCGCAACGCGCTCGTCCGTCAGTATCAGAAGATATTCGCGATGGATGGCATCGAGCTCAGCTTCACCAAAGAAGCGCTCGTCGCCATCGCGCACCGCGCCCAGTCACGCAAGACCGGCGCCCGCGGCCTTCGCTCGATCTTGGAAGAGGTCATGTTGGACGTCATGTACGACTTGCCGTCCTTGACCAACGTCAAGAAGTGCATCATCAATAAGGAAGTCATCGACGCAGGACAGCAGCCGGTGCTCATCCCGACCGGCCAGAGCAAGGACGTCCCCGCTTAATCCCGCGGATTGAACGGACCTGAGGTCCGTTGCTTCAATGGCCGCCCGTCGAACGGCCGCAAAGGTCCTTTGCTTCAAGCCAGGTTACGCGGCTGCGCGTAGCCCGAGCGGGATCTCAAACCAGAACGAGCCGCCCTTAGCCATCGCGATGCGCAGCCGAGTCCCGCGGCTCTCAACGATCTCGAGCACGCCGCCGTCCTGCGGTACGGTGCAATGCTTGCCGCTCACCCGATGGGAATCTGTCGGCAGCGTGCGCAGCACGAGGACGCCTTTCGCCGGATTGTGGCGCAGGCTGCCCGCATAGACCGTGACGTGGCGGCCCTCGACGATTCCGCTCCATTTGTTGGTCAGTCTGTAGAACTCGATTGGGAGCTCCGTCGGGTGACATCTCTCGATGCCGTGCATTGGGACCGACTTCTTGAACGCTATCATGACTGCTTGTGATCTCCTTGCGGTCCCCGTGCTGCGTCGAAGCGCAGCTCTGTGCCTATTAAACGAGATCACGGTGCTGCGGGTGTTGGAAAACCGTGAAGGTGTGGTGAGAAGCGCGTGAATGCTACGAAGGGCGTGACCCCACTCACCCGAACTACTCAATCCATCATATGACGCAACCGCTCTCAGAGAAATACGATCCGAAGGCGATCGAGGCCCAGTGGTACGCCCGCTGGGAATCCGAGGGCGCCTTCCATGCAGAGCCCGACCCGTCCAGGCAGCCCTTCGTCATCGCTATGCCGCCCCCAAACATCACCGGCCGCGCGCACATGGGACACGGCTCGACCTATGCCCCGATGGACATCCTCACCCGCATGCACCGCATGCGCGGAGAGAACGCGGTCTGGCTTCCTGGTCAGGATCACGCGGCGATCGCCACGCAGAACGTCATCGAAAAAGAGCTCGCCCGCGAGGGGCTGACACGTCACGATCTTGGCCCGGAGAAGTTCCGCGAGCGCGCCGCAGCCTGGCGGGAGAAATACGGCCATATCATCTACGAGCAGTTCCGCGCTCTTGGGTTTGGGCCGGACTGGCAGCGGGATCGTTACACGATGGACGCCGGACTCAGCCGCGCCGTGGTGAAGGTCTTCATCGACCTGTACCGGGAGGGCCTCATCTACCGTGGATTACGGCTGGTCAACTGGTGCCCGCATTGCCAGTCGACCCTATCCGATAGCGAGGTGGAGCGCGAAGAGGCCGACGCCACCTTGTACTTCGTCCGCTATCGCGATGAACAGGGCGGCCCAGGCATCGTCGTGGCGACCACTCGGCCGGAGACGATTTTCGCCGATGAGGCTGTTGCCGTCAACCCAGACGACGCGCGCTATGCGAAGCTCATCGGCACCAACGTCGTGCGGCCCCTCTCGCCCGTGGCCATTGCCGTCATCGCCGACGCTGCTGTGGAGAGCGACTTCGGGACCGGCGCGCTCAAGATCACGCCGGGGCACGATCAGACAGACGCGGAGATCGGCGAGCGCCATGGTCTTGCCGCCACATCTGTCATCGGCTTTGACGCGACCATGACCGACGCCGTGGAACCGCAATTCCGTGGTCTCGATCGCTTCAAGGCACGCGAGCTCGCCGTGAGCACGTTGCGCGAACGGGGAGCGCTTGAAAAAGAAGAGCCGCATACGCTCGCCCAAGGCACCTGCTACCGCTGCGACACGATCGTGGAGCCTCTGCTCTCGTTGCAATGGTTCGTGAAGATGAAGACGCTGGCAGCACCGGCGCTTGAGGCATCACGCTCTGGCCGGCTGCGTTTCACTCCCGAGCGCTACCAACGCACCTACGATGACTGGCTCGAGCGCATCCGCGACTGGTGCATCTCGCGGCAGATATGGCTTGGTCACCGTCTGCCCGTCTATTCCTGCGCCAACGATCACGTTAATGTCGCGGAGACCGCGCCGCTTGCGTGCGAGACCTGCGGCAACACGACGCTGACTCAAGCTCCCGACACGCTCGACACCTGGTTCTCAAGCGCGCTCTGGCCGTTCTCCATACTCGGCTGGCCGGAACGGACGCCTGAGCTTGCCGCGTGGTATCCAACCCAGCTCATGATCACCGCGCGGGAGATCATCTTCTTGTGGGTGGCGCGCATGGTCATGATGGGGCTTCATTTCCTCGGCGAGGAGCCGTTCGGCGAAGTGCTCATCACCCCGCTCATCATGGACGAACAGGGTCGCAAGATGAGCAAGTCGCTCGGCAACGCGCTCGATCCCATGGAGCTCGTGGCTGAATACGGCGCCGATGCGACCCGTTATGGCATAGTCAGCCAGATGCATGCGGGCCAAGACGTGCGCTTTTCGATCACGCGCTGCGATGACGCTCGAAAGTTCGGCAACAAGATCTGGCAAGCCGTGCGTTTCGCGCTCGAGAAGTTCCCAGAGCTCGAGAGTACCGGGGCAGATCAGACGCTGCCATTGCCACCCGTCGAAGAGTGGACGCTGTCCGATCGCTGGATCATGGATGCGCTCGCCCGCACGATCCAACGTGTCGACGCCGCCGCAGCCGCCTACGATTTCTCGGACTGGTCTCAGACGCTCTACAGCTTCATCTGGAACCAGGTATGTGACGTCTATATCGAGGTCGCCAAGGACAAAGCTCCCACTCGGGCGCCAATCCTCGCGCGCGTGCTCTCATCGGCGCTCGCCCTGCTCCATCCGATCATGCCGTTCGTCACCGAAGAGCTCTGGCAGCACCTCCCCCATGCCGGCACGCGCATCGGAGCGGGACCCTGGCCGCGTAGCGGCGCGGGCCGCCTGGATTCGCAGGCGAACGCAGAGATGGCGACCCTCCTCGAGTTCTCGAAGATCGTGCGTGATCTGCGCGCCATTCCTCAGATGAAGTATCGGGATCTAAGCGAGATACATCTCGCGGGGGCAGACGGGGAGCTCTTGGACCTCTTGCGACGCGAGGGGGGTATCATCCGCACGATGGGCCGGGCGTCGGCCGTCATCCCGGTCGCGCTCGACAACGGTCGACCACGACACGCCTTGTCGCGCCGGATGGGCCCGGTGGAGGTGCTGCTGCCTGTCGATGCCGCCTTCATCGAAAAGGAACGTGCCGCGTTGCGCAAAGAGATCGAGAAGTTGCGCGCCGACATCGACGCTCTTGAGCGCAAACTCGCTGCCCCCGGCTTCCGCGAGAAGGCGCCTCCCGACGTCGTACAGAAGGAACAAGCCCGGCTCCTCGAGCTGCGCGATCATCTGCGCAAATCTTCCGAACGCCTCGACTCATTGTAGGATAGAGCGGGAAAGGGCTGGACCCAACCTTGGCATCAACGCACGCGACGACCCTGAAAGAGAAGAGGGTCGTGCTTTCGTCTGCCGAGCTGCAGCGCACGATCGAGCGACTCGCCCAGCAGATCATCGAGCCCAATGGCGCGAGCGAGGATCTCGTCCTCGTCGGGATCCGCAAGGGCGGTGAGAATTTCGCCCGTCGCATCCACGCCCAGATCAAAGCGCGCACGGGCATCGCCGTGCCGCTGGGTTTCCTCAATGTGACGATCTACCGCGACGACGACGCAGCCCGGGACATGCCCGACAGCCAGATCTCGGTGGACGTCTCGGGCAAAGAAGTCGTGATCGTCGACGACGTGCTCTACACCGGCCGCACGATCCGTTCCGCGCTCGACGCCATCACCGACCTCGGCCGCCCACGCGCCGCGCGCTTGTGCGTGCTGGTCGATCGCGGCCTGCGCGAGCTTCCGATTCAACCCGACTACGTCGGCCGTTTTGTGCCCACCTCGCGCGCGGAGCATGTCGAAGTGCATCTCGGCCGCGAGCAGGCCGACAGCGACCGCGTCACCATATACGAGCGAACGTGACGAAGACGAAACACCTCCTCGACCTCGATGACGCAGATCGGCCGTTCATCGAGGCGTTGATCGCGCGCGCTCGGCAGTTCAAGGCCGGCGTGCCAAACGAGAACATACGGCTTCGCGGGAAGATCGTGCTCGGTATGTTCTTCGAGGCAAGCACCCGTACCACGACCTCGTTCGCCGTCGCCGCGACGCGTCTGGGCGCCGCCTGGATCGATTTCCGGGTGAGCGATTCGTCGCTAGCCAAAGGCGAGTCGCTAGAAGATACGATGCGCACGATACGCGCCATCGGCGCCGACGCCATCGTCGTCCGTCACGCCGAATCTGGTTTTCCCCACGCCTTGGCACGCTATTTCGAGGGTGCGATCCTCAACGCTGGCGACGGAGCGCACGCGCATCCCACGCAGGGCCTGCTCGACGCGATGACGCTGGTCGAAGAATTCGGCGACCTCAAAGGCCGTAAGCTTGTCATCTGCGGCGACATCAGCCACAGCCGCGTGGCGCGCTCGAGTGCGAAAGCCGCCTGGTTGCTCGGCGCCTCCGTGACGTTGTGCGGCCCGCCGTCGCTCTTGCCGCCGAGCGTGCCGGGATGGGGATTCGCCCACATAAGCGCAGACATGGACGCGGTGCTGCCCAGCGCTGATGCCGTCATGCTGCTGCGCATCCAAAAGGAACGAGCTCGCGGCGACGACATGCCGCCATACGCCGACCTCGCGCGGTCCTATGGGTTGACCGTAGCGCGCGCAAGCCTGCTGAAGCCGCACTGCATCATCATGCATCCCGGCCCCGTGAATCGAGACGTCGAGTTGGAGGCCTCCCTCGTACGTTCCAGCGCAAGCCGTATCGAGCGCCAGGTCGAGAACGGCACCTACCTGCGCATGGCGGTGCTGGAGCGCAGCCTGGGATCGTCCACACGGGAGCACGTCGCATGAGCGGCTCGAACCACGATCCGCGCGGTAACCGCGACTTCGTCGGCGCGCGTGTGATCGACCCCAAACTTGGTCTCGATGCGATCCGTACGATCGTCGTGCGCCGCGGCGTCGTCGCCGCTCTGCTGGAGGGGGCACCCGCCGCCACCGATTCGGACAGCGAACGCATCGACTGCGCGGGCATGGTGCTGTGTCCGGGATTCATCGACCCACACGTCCATCTGCGCGATCCCGGCGATCCACAGAAGGAGACGCTTGCAACGGGGCTCGCCGCGGCCGCGGCGGGCGGCTTCACCGCAGTGGCTGCTATGCCGAACACCCGACCGGCGCTCGACACGCCCGAGCGCATCGCGCGCTTACGCGCAGGCGCGGCTGCCATGCACGGCACTCGTTGCTATGCGATCGGCGCCATCACGGTCGATCGCGCTGGCGACACGATCGCGCCCTTGCGCGCCATGGCTGCCGCCGGTGCCGTTGCCTTCTCCGACGACGGTAGCGCAACCAAATCGCTCAAAGCGCTGTACAACGCCGCTCGATATACCCTCGACCTGCCCCAACCGTTTTGCTCGCACTGCGACGACCCGAGCTTCGCCGACGGCCTCATGCACGAAGGCGACACGAGCAACCGGCTGGGCGTGACCGGCAGTCCGAGCGTCTCCGAAGCGGCCATCGCCGCACGTGACCTCATGGTGGCCCAAGCGACCGGCAAGTCGTGGCACCTCTGCCACGTCAGCGCGGCGCAAACCGTCGAGCTGTTGGCCTTCGCGCGCTCGGCAGGCATACGCGTCTCCGCCGAAGTCACGCCTCACCACCTGCAATGCACCGATGAAATGCTCGCCGGGTTCGACGCCCGCTATCGGGTGAATCCTCCCCTGCGCACCGCCGCCGATACTGCTGCCCTGCGTGACGCAGTCGCGAGCGGGCTCATCACGATCTTCGCAAGCGATCACGCCCCGCATACCGAGCCGGAGAAGGAGCCACCGCTCTCCCATGCTTGCGTGGGCTTCACCGGCCTCGAGGTCGCGGTCGCGGCGACCTTTCACGCTCTGCCCAATGTCGAACTCGCCACGCTCGTGAAGAACTACTCGTCAAATCCCGCCGAGCTGCTGGGTGTCGCGGGTGGCACGCTCGAGCCTGGTTCGCCGGCCGACATCACCGGACTGTATCTCGGACGGCCTTGGACTGTCGACCCTCACCTTTTCTACTCCAAAGGACGCGTCACGCCGTTCGCGGGCATAACCTTCCAGGTCAAGCCTGCCCTGACCGTCGTCGCAGGCTCGGTGATCATGCGCGACGGCGAAATCAGAGCAGAACGAACGGCCGCAACGCCTGTCGAGCAAAGGTCATCGCCGTGAACGAACGCCGCGCGATGCTGCTGCTGGCCGACGGCTCATCCTATACCGGGACCGGTATCGGCCCCGAGGGCATCTCCCGCGGCGAGGCGGTGTTCAACACCTCGATGACGGGGTATGAAGAGGCGCTCACCGACCCGTCGTATGCAGGGCAGTTACTTGTGTTCTGCTACCCGCTCATCGGCAACTATGGCGTCGATCCGGCAGTGCGCCAGCACAAGACCATCTGTGCGGCGGGCGCGGCATTCCGGCGCGTCACCCGCCACCCGAGCCACCACCGCAGCGGCGGTGACGTCCCCGCCTGGCTCGAGCACAGCGGCGTCCGCGCGATCGAGGGCATCGACACTCGCGCGCTCGTCACGCGGCTGCGCGAGGCGGGCACGATGCGCGCCGTCCTCGCCGTGGGCGACAAGGCCATCGCGGGCGCTCAAGCCTCGCTCGCTGACTACCTCCGTCAGCCACTCGGCACCGCAGATCTTGTGGCGTCGGTCTCCGTCGGTGAGGAGACAGACCGCGGTGACGGCCCCGTGCGCGTCGCTCTTCTTGATTGCGGCACGAAGGAGCATATCGCGCAGAGCCTGGTCGAGGCCGGCGCGCAGGTGCTCGATATCCCGTTCACCACCACATTCGAGCAGTTGCTTCGGCTGCGGCCGGATGGCCTTGTGATCAGCAATGGCCCCGGTGATCCTGCCGAGCTCGAGCGGGTCGTCGACACCCTGCGCCAGGCGGTCGAGTACGGCAAGCTTCCTATGTTCGGCATCTGCCTCGGTCACCAGCTGCTCGCGCAAGCCCTGGGCGCGAAGACGTTCAAGCTCAAGTACGGGCATCGCGGCGGCAATCAGCCGGTGCAAGACTGCCGCTCGGGCAAAGTCCTGATCACGGCGCAGAACCACGGCTATGCCGTGGACACAGACTCGCTGCCCCCGGACGTCGAGCAGACGCTCGTCAATCTTAACGATGGGACGAATGAGGGACTGCGCCATACGAGGCTGCCGATCTCCTCCGTGCAGTTCCATCCCGAAGCATCGCCGGGACCTGCAGACGCAACTCATCTCTTCGCCGACTTTGTCGGCTCGCTGCGCCGCACGGAGCCCACGTGAGCGAGATACGTTCCGTCCTCGTCGCCGGGTCCGGGCCCATCATCATCGGGCAAGCGGCGGAGTTCGACTACGCGGGCGTCCAGGCGTGCCGCGCATTGCGCGAAGAGAACATCCGCGTGGTTCTCGTCAACTCCAACCCGGCCACCATCATGACCGATCCCGAGATGGCAGACGCGGTGTATCTCGAGCCTTTGACCCCTGCGTACGTCGAGGCGATCATCGAGAAAGAGCGCCCCGATGCCATGCTCGCGACGTTGGGGGGTCAGACCGGTCTGAACTTGGCGGTCGCGCTCGCCGAACGCGGCACGCTCGATCGCTTTTCGGTCCGGTTGCTGGGAACGCCACTGCGGACGATACAGCTCGCCGAAGACCGCAAACTGTTCAAAGAAGCCATGCGCCAGATCGGTGAACCCGTGCCGCCGTCGGCCATCGTGACCGATATCGAGGAGGCGAAGGCGTTCGCGCGCCAAGCGGGCTATCCGCTCATCGTCAGACCCGCCTATACCCTCGGCGGCACAGGCGGCGGCGCGGTGCACGACGAGCGCGAGCTTGTGTACACGGTCAAGACCGGTTTGGCCGCGAGCATCATCCACCAAGTGCTGCTCGAATCGTCACTGCTGGGATGGAAAGAGATCGAATACGAAGTCCTGCGCGACGCGGACGACAATTGCATCACCATCTGCAACATGGAGAACATCGACGCGGTGGGGGTGCACACGGGGGACTCGATCGTCGTCGCGCCCTCGCAGACGCTCTCCGACCGCGACTACCAGCGCCTGCGCAGTGCAGCCATCAACATCATCCGTTTCTTGAAGATCGAGGGTGGCTGCAACATCCAGTTCGCGCTCGATCCGCATAGCGATGCCTATCAGATCATCGAGGTGAACCCGCGCGTCTCGCGTTCCTCAGCGCTCGCCAGTAAGGCGACGGGATACCCCATCGCCAAGATCGCCACCAAGATCGCTCTGGGCCGCCGGCTTCCCGATCTGCCCAACCCGGTCACCGGCGTCACGCGGGCGGCCTTCGAACCGACGCTCGACTACTGCGTGGTGAAAATACCGCGCTGGCCTTTCGACAAGTTCCCCTTCGCGGATTCGCGCCTCGGCACCCAGATGAAATCCACCGGAGAGGTGATGGCGATCGGCCGCTCGTTCGGCGACGCGCTGCTCAAGTGCGTCCGCGGCCTCGACATCGGGCGAGACAGCCTGTCGGGTGGCGCGTACGAACAATGGAGCGATGATGAGCTTGACGACGTCTTGCGCGTTCCAACCCACGAGCGGCTCTTCGTCGTCGCCGAATGCCTGCGGCGCGGCCGTACGCCTGAGACGCTGGCCGCGTTGACCGCCATCGATCCGTTCTGGTTATGGGAGATCCGCGAACTTGTGGAGATGGAGACGCGGTTGCGCAGCGCGGGCAAGGCAGTTAGCAAACAAAACGAATCTAAAGATCCGCTGCTTCAGGCTTCGATGCTCGACGAGGCAAAACGGCTTGGATACGCGGACTCCACCATCGCGCGTCTCACCGGCCGCTCGCTTGCGATGGTACGCGAACAGCTCGGACCCGAGCTGCGCACCGTCTACAAGATGGTGGATACGGCAGCCGCTGAGTTCCCAGCGCAATCACCCTATTATTATGCCGTCGTGGGAGAAGAAGATGAGCTTCGCCGGCCGGCAGGCCGCTCGGTCGTGGTCGTAGGGAGCGGACCGATCCGCATCGGTCAGGGCATCGAATTCGATTACTCCTGCGTCCATGCGGCGTGGGCGCTCCACGATGCCGGTGTCGCGGCGGTCATGGTCAACAACAATCCGGAGACGGTCAGCACGGACTTCGACGTCTCCGACGTGCTCATCTTCGAACCGCCCTGCGCCGACGAAGTCGAGAACGCCGTCCGGGCCACGCGGGCCGACGGCACGCTTCTCATCTTCGGCGGCCAGACCCCGATCAATCTGGCGCGCGAGCTCGAGGCGCGCGGCGTGCCTGTCTTGGGGACTAGCCGGGCCGCCCTCGATCTCGCTGAGGACCGCAAGAAATTCGACGCAGTCTTGGGGCGCCTCGGCGTCGCGCGCCCTCAGGGTAAGACCGCGCTCTCGTTTCGCAAGGCGCGTGAGATCGCGCGCTCGATCGGATTTCCGGTGCTCGTCCGGCCATCGTACGTGCTCGGCGGCCGCGGCATGGAGATCGTCTACAATGAGGCTCAGCTCGCCGCCTACGCCGAGAGCGCACCGCCCATCCAACCCGGCGCACCGCTGCTCGTCGACAGGTACGTCTCTGGAACCGAGGTCGAAGTCGATGCGGTCTTCGACGGCCAGGACATCTGCATCCCGGGGATATTCGAACACGTCGAGCGTGCCGGCATCCACTCCGGCGACTCCATGGCCGTCTACCCGCCCCAGAGCATCTCGACGTCCATGCAAGAGCGCATCGCCGACGTGACGCGACGGCTCGCCGCTGAACTTCGCATTCGCGGTCTCATCAACGTCCAGTACATCGTCAAAGGCGACGAGCTGTTCGTGATCGAGGCAAATCCGCGCGCCAGTCGCACCGTGCCGATCATCGCCAAGCTCACCGGTGTTCCACTCGTCGCAGCCGCGACGGCTGTGGCGCTGGGCAAGACGTTAAAAGACATCGGCATCGAGACCGGGCTCTTGCCCCCACCCGACTTCGTCGCGGTCAAGGCGCCGGTGTTCTCGTTCTCCAAGCTACGGCGCATCGAGACGCTGTTGGGGCCCGAGATGAAATCGACCGGCGAAGTGCTGGGCATCGACATGACATACGCCGGTGCGCTGCTGCGCGCGCTCGTAGCCTCAGGCCTGGCCCTGCCTCCGCCCGCCGGTCGCATCCTGCTCTCCATCGCCGACGAGGAGAAAGAAGCGGGGTTGCCCATCGCGCGGGCGCTTGCCGACATGGATTTCGCGCTGTACGCGACACCTGGAACCTGGCAGCATCTGCGCGACCACGGCATCACGAGCAGCCGCGTCAACAAGATCGCTGAAGGCACGCCCCACGTCCTCGACCTTATCGCCGACGGCGGGGTCGATTTCGTGGTCAACAACGTCGCGGCGAATTCCACCGCCCAGACGGACGGTTTCCGCATCCGTCACGCAGCGCTCGAGTCCGGCGTGGCCTGCCTCACGTCGCTCGACACGACGCGCGCCCTGCTCCTCGCACTTGAGGCTCGGGTGGACACGCCGATCGAGGTGCGCTCCTTGCAGGAGTACGTGCGCCCCCGGCTCGCGGTCCGATGACGACCGGCCGATGAAGAGCCGCATCCGCACCATCGCTTACGCCTTCGTCCTCGTCTTCATCGTCCTCGCGGCACAGGAAGCTCGGGTGCAGCTCGTGCAGCGCAGCGACATCCTCGAGCGTCCCGGCGACCCGCGCCGCGCGCAAAGCCTGCGCCTGCGCGGCGAGCTGCTCGACGCCGCCGGCAGGCCGCTGGCGCAGAGCGTCGGTGCGCGAAGGGTCTACGATGCCGGTGCGGCGCTCGCGCAAATCGTCGGCTACTCATCACCCATCTATGGCGAGTCGGGTCTCGAAGCCGCGCTCGATCCAATCCTCGCACCGCGCGCGGGCGAGGAGGATAGCGCGACGAGCCTGGCCTCGCTCATCGGACGCACCCAGGCCTTGCCGCATGCCAAGGGCGGGCAGGTCGTGCTGACGTTGCGCCGCGACGTCGCGATGATCGTCGACCAAGCCTTGCCGCAGAGCATCCGCGGCGCAGCCATCGTCATGGATCCGCGCACGGGCGCGGTGCTTGCCTTGGTGAACCGGCCGACCTTCGATCCCAACACGCTCACCGCGGATTGGAATCAGCTCCACGCGCGCAGTGACGCGCCCTTCTTGGATCGCTCGCTTGATGGCCTGTATCCTCCGGGTTCGACCTTCAAGATGGTCACGGCGAGCGCAGCGCTTGACAGCGGCACGTTCACGCTCGACGACCGCTTTGACGACCCGGGTCATTTCGACATCGGCGGTTTCTCGCTCCACAACGCCGAGCACGAGGTGACTGGAAACCAGTCGTTCATGGGCGCGTTCGCACTTTCGAGCAACGTCGACTTCGCCCAGATCGGCGTCAAGATGGGGCTCGACACCTTCTACGAATATCTGCACCGCTACCGTATCGGTGAGGACGTCGCTCTCGCCGTTCCGGTGTCGAGGGACGAGGTGCCCCCCCAGGCGACCGTCTCGGATTCCGAGCTCGCGCAGATGGCGTTCGGTCAGGGCAGTCTCGCCGTCACCCCGTTGCGCATGGCGCTCGTTGGCGCCGCCATCGCCAATGGCGGCGTGCTCATGCATCCGACGCTGGTCAAAGAGATCCGCGCTGCAGGCGTCGCACCCATCCGCATCATGCCCGTCGAGTGGGCGCGCCCGATATCCGCCGAAAGCGCGGACGCAATGCGCGACCTGATGATCGCGGTTGTAAAGTACGGAACCGGCACCGCGGCGAAGCTGCCGGACGTGACCGTCGCCGGGAAGACCGGCACGGCGACGCATCCGAACGGGTTGCCGGATGCCTGGTTCGTCTGCTTCGCGCCCGCCCAGGCGCCGCGCCTCGTCGTCGCGGTGGTCGTCGAGGACGCGGGATACGGAGGAGTTGTGGCGGCGCCGATCGCGCGTACCATCCTCGCAAACGTGCTGCCGCTGTATCGATGATCGACAAGATCCTCAACAACCGCTACCGGTTGGACGCCGCCATCGGCGAAGGCGGCATGGCCGTGGTCTACCGTGGCTACGACCTGTTGCTGCGCCGTCAGGTCGCGGTCAAAGTGCTGCGCCCGCAACACGCCGCCGACCAGTCTTTCGTGCAGCGGTTCTACGAAGAGGCTCGCGCGGCCGCCAAGCTGTCACACCCGAACATCGTCAACACGTACGACGTCGGCGAGGTCGATGGTTCGCATTACATCGTGGAGGAGTTCGTCGCCGGCGAGACCCTCGCCACCATCATCGCACGCGAACACAAGCTTCCAGAAGCGGTCGCCGTCCGTTACGCTCGGCAGATCTGTTTGGGCTTGAGCGCGTCTCATCGCGCCGATCTATTGCACCGTGACATCAAGCCGTCCAACGTTCTCATCACCGCCGACGACGTGGTACGGGTGACGGACTTCGGCATCGCCCGCGCCGCCAACGCGGCGACGCTATCCGGCGTGGAAGCGATCATGGGGTCCATCCCATATTGCTCACCCGAACAGCTCTCTGGCGGCGCGCTCTCGCCGGCGAGCGATCTGTACAGCTTGGGCGTCGTCCTCTTCGAGATGGTGACCGGCCGGCAGCCGTACCTCGCCGAGACCGCCCTTGGCGTCGCCATGGCCCATGTCAACTCGCCGATCCCCGATCCGGCTTCCTGCGGTGCCGATATCAGCCCGCAGCTGCGCGACGTGATCGTCAAGCTCTTGGCCAAGAACCCCGTCGACCGCTATCAGACCGCCGGAGAGACGCTTGCCGCACTGCGCCGCTGCGGCCGGCGCGAGGGCGAGGAGCTTGATGAAGCTGCGGGCTCGGATTCTTCGACGGCCGTGCTGCGCCGCCGATCGCTCGGAGTCCACGAGGACGCTACGCTGGACCTGCCGGAAGCTCCAGTCTCCTGGGATATGCGCAAGATCGCGACCATCGGCGGTGTAGGCGTGGCGGCGATCGTCGTCATCGCGCTGATCTTTGCGGCACGCGGTGCATCGTCACACGGGCTCACCGTGCCGGATCTGACCGGCAAGTCCCAAGTCGAAGCCGTCGGCGCACTGCATAGCGCCGGCATTGACGCCGTCACGTTCAAACAGCGCGAGGACGCAAGCGTCGCGGCAGGACTCGTCGACGGGTCGGATCCCGCACCCAACGCCAGGGTGAAGCCGCAAGACACGATCACGATCTACCTCAGCGCCGGTGCAGGCCGCATGGCCGTGCCTGACGTGATCGGAAAAGACGTCAAGGCGGCGAGCGCGGCGCTCCAGGCGGCCGGTCTCACCGTCCACATCGGCACGACCATGCACTCGAGCTTGGTGAAGCAAGGCCTCGTGGCGCAGACGAATCCGGCTCCTCACGGCCTGATCGACAAGGGCGGGACCGTGGCGCTCAATGTGAGCGCGGGTCCGCAGACAGTCAAGTTGCCCAACGTGGTTTCCCTCTTCGTGGACGACGCACAGGCGCAGCTGCGTGCGCTCGGGCTCAAGCTCCAGTCGAACATCGTGCCAAGCGTGGACATCCCAGCGCGGACGGTGATCGATCAGGACCCGGCCGGCGGCTCCGATGTGCCGCCAGGCTCGACCGTGACGGTGGACATCAGCGCAGGTCCGAACGCCGTCACCGTTCCCAATGTGGTTGGAACAAGCGTCGACGATGCAAGCGCGAAGCTCGAACAAGCGGGTCTCGCCCTTGGCGCGGTCGCACACGCTGCTGTCTCCGATACGAGCCCTGGCACCGTGGTCGGGCAGCATCCCGAAGCCAACTCCCAAGCCCCACAGGGCACTGCCGTCGACATCGTCGTGGCCGCGGCTCCCGCATCACCGCAGCCCGGCGCGAGTCCCTCCGGACAAACGCCGCCGGCGCTCGGCCCTGTCCCAAACGTGATCGGCCTGAGCCTCGAAGACGCCCGAGCGGCTCTGGACAAGGCCGGATATAGCGTCAACCGGGTGATCGTGCTACCGGGCAGTCCGCCGGGCGCGAAGGTCGTGAAGACTGACCCAGCACCCGGAGCGACGGCGTCGCCCGGATCGTCGTCCGTCGACCTCACGTTGGGCGGTCGCTGACGTGCGCATCCTCGGCTTGGATCCGAGCCTAAACACGACGGGATACGGCGTCGTCGAGTGCGACCGCGCTACGATGCGGCTTGTCGAAGGCGGCGTCATCGTTCCGGCCCGCGTGCGCGATCTGTCTCGCCGTCTGGTGGAGCTGCAGCGTGGGCTTGCGGATGTGATCGAATCGTTGCATCCGGACGTGATGGTGGTAGAAGAAGTGTTCTCGCGGACGGCGTATCCGCGTACGGCGATTATGATGGCCCATGCGCGTGGAGCGCTCGTCTGTGCGGCGGCATTGCAGGACATGCCCGTCTACAACTACTCGGCGACCGCGGTCAAACGTGCGCTCGTCGGCAACGGTCTCGCCAGCAAAGAGCAGGTCGCTGCCATGGTGGTGCAGGCGCTGCGCCTGCGGAAGCGGCCGTCACCGGCCGACGTGACCGATGCGCTGGCGCTCGCCATCGCCCACGCCCGACGCCTCAACGGCGTTGCGAGACTTCATGCGGGCGTGCTGCGCCCCAGGACACAGCACACGTCTCGCCGCACGGGTCGGCGCTGATGTTCTCCCGCATCGAAGGCATCCTGCGCGAAAAGACTCCAGACACGGCGCTCGTCGAGGCGGGCGGCCTGTGCTACGATGTCCTGCTGCCGCGCTGTGTCGCCGAGAAGCTCTCGGCCGTGAAACCGGGCGATCCGATTCGCCTTGAGATATTCTCGTATCTGCAGATCGACGGCAACCGCGGGCAAGCGATGTATGTCGGCTTCACCAACGCGATCGAGCGCGAATTCTTCGAAGCGCTGCTGACCGTGGCTAGTGTCGGACCAAAGACGGCCGTCCGTGCTTTCTCGCTGCCGATGGCGCAGATCGCTCGATACATCGACGACGGTGACCAGACGAGCCTGCGCCGGCTGCCGGGTATCGGCAATCAAAAAGCCAAAGACATCATCGCCAAGCTGCAGGGCAAGGTTGCACGCTTCGGCCTCATCCAGGGAGAGGGCGAGCACGCGAAGCGGGAGGTCACGCCGGACTTCGTGGCTGAGGCGATCGACGTGCTGCTGCAACTGCAGTACCGGCGCCCCGAGGCCGATCGGATGGCGCGCGAGGCGCTCGCCAACAACGGGGCGATCGCGAGCGCCGAAGATCTTTTGACCGAGATATATCGGCGCCAACAACCGGCCGCCGTGCGCACGGCGCCGAGCGCTGAGAGCGAGGACTAGGCAGTGCCAAGGAAACCCACCGTGCGCGGAGAGGGAGATGTGCCCGAGGTCGACGCTGCCGCTGAAGGAGGCGAGCCGGGCGACGCCCGCCGGCCGATCGTCGACGCCAGCGAGAGCATCGAAGACCAGATCATCACGGTCACCCTGCGGCCCACGCGCTTCGACCGCTACGTCGGTCAGCACGATGTCGTGGAGAACCTCAAGATCTCGATCGAGGCGGCCAAGCGCCGCGGCGAGCCGCTCGATCACATCCTGCTCCACGGGCCGCCCGGCTTGGGCAAGACCACCCTTGCCAACATCATCTCACGAGAGATGGAAGCGACGTTCCGCCAGGCGTCAGGTCCGACGCTCGACCGTCCGGGAGATCTCGTCGGTATCCTCACCAACCTCGAGCGCGGCGACGTGCTGTTCATCGACGAAGTCCATCGACTGAGTCGCGTCGTCGAGGAGTTCCTCTATCCAGCCATGGAGGACTACGCGATCGATTTCATGGTCGACAAGGGCGCGTACGCGAAGACCATCAAGATCAATCTCAAGCATTTCACCCTTATCGGCGCGACGACGCGACCGGGGATGCTGACCGCACCGCTGCGCGAGCGCTTCGGCATCGTCCACCGCCTCGACTATTATAGCGCCGAGGATCTGCGCACCATCGTCACGCATTCCGCGTCGGTGCTCGGCGTGCATATCGATCCCGGTGGCGCGAAAGAGATCGCGGCCCGCGCGCGCGGCACACCGCGCATCGCCAATCGACTCTTACGCCGCGTGCGCGATTTCGCCGAAGTGCGCTCGGGCGGGAAGATCGACCTCGAGGTGGCCCGCGCCGCACTCGAGCTCGAACGCATCGACCTGCTCGGACTTGATCCGCTCGACCGCGCATTCCTGCGCGTTCTCATCGAACAGTATGGCGGCGGTCCCGTCGGAATCGCAGCGCTTGCCGCCAGTCTCAACGAGGATGAGGGTACGCTCGTCGACGTCGTCGAGCCGTTCTTGATCCAGATCGGATTCTTGCAACGCACGGCAGCCGGCCGCCGCGCGACGAGCAAGGCGAAGCAGTATCTCGGCGCTCCCGGCGAAACGGAGCACCCCCGGCTACTGTGAGACGGTGGACAGGTGGGGCCTGCAGTCGACCGCGGGCTGATGCGTGGCTCTGGCTCGCGCTTGTGGCCTGCATGTTCGCCTGCGCGTCCGTCGCACGGGCCGATACGACCATGCGCATCTTGTTGCTCAAACATCAACTCCAGGCTGTCGTCGCCTCTACCGGCGGCCTCACCGTTCGCCCGTACCAGGTCGGATCAGAACCGCTGCTCACTCCCGACATCACGACGGTCATCGATGTGCGCCCGCAGGCGGGCGGCCTCGTGCTCGCCGGGACTATCCAGACGCAGGACAAGCTGCTCATCACCCCGCTCACCGATCTGTCGCTGACGGTCGACGGCCAGTCGTACCGAGGCGCCATCCTCATCGAACGCGATGAGGACGGGGCGCTCGACGTCGTCAACGTGGTGGACCTCGAGCAGTATCTCTACAGCGTGGTCGGAAGCGAGGTGTCAGCCAGCACGCCGGCGAGCGCGTTGCAGGCGCAGGCGGTGGTGGCTCGTACCTACGCCGTCGCGCATCTCGGCGCGCACGAGGATCTCGGTTTTGACCTGCGCGCCGGCGACCAAGACCAGGCCTACAACGGCGTCGACGCCGAGTCCGAACCTGTGGTCAACGCCGTCGACGCGACGCGCGGCGTGGTCATGCTCTATCATGACCATCTCGCACAAGCCTATTACTCGGCGTGCGATGGCGGGTACACATCCGACGGTCACGGCCTGAACGATCCCCAGCCCTATCTGCAGGCTGTACGCGATCCATATTGTCCGATGTCCCCCTACATGCAGTGGACTGCCGCGGTACCGGTCAGCGCATTCGTCGTGGGCTTGGACGAGCGAGGCATCCTGAGCCAGTCGCTCGCGGCAAGCGATCTCAAAGACGTGCGGCCCGGCTCGGTCGACTCGTCTGGCAGGCTTACGACTGTCGTGCTGGTCACCTCCCACGGTAGCGTGACCATCGCGGGCACGTCGTTCCGTGTCGTTGCGGGCAACCGCCTCGTCAAGAGCACGCGCATCAGCTCCCTGTCCCTTCAAGCTGGGGTGATAAGGGCCAGCGGCTCTGGTTTTGGGCATGGTGGGTATGTGTCAGCTGGGCGCTCGCGGAATGGCAGAATCCGGTCTGGGCGTGTACGCGATCCTCGATTTCTATTACCCGGGCGCCATTTTGACCCAGCTCGCATCATACGAGCGTTACCGCCTCGCACGGGCAGGGGCGCTGCGGCTCGCCGCCAGACGCTAGCCATGGGTGAACTCGACCCGTTCGCGACCGAGACGTACGCGTACGACCTCGCGCCTGAGCTCATCGCCCAGACGCCCGCGATCACACGAGACGCATCACGTCTGCTCGCGTTGCTTCCTGGCGGCAGGCTTCGGCATCTGTTCTTTTCAGATCTCGGTCAGCTGTTGCGGCCAGGCGACCTGCTCGTCGCCAACGACACCCGAGTGCTCCAAGCCCGGTTTTTTCCGAAACGACGTGGGGGCGGCGCAGCGCAGGTGCTCTTGCTGCATCCGGCGCCGCAGGCAGAGACCTGGGTTGCGATGGCACGCCCGGGCAAGCGGGTGCGCCCAGGCGATCGTTTGTCGCTCGGGCCGGACGCTGCAATCGAGATTCTCGACTGGGCACCGGGCGGCAATCGTGTCGTGCGCTTTTGCGGTCTTGATGCACACACCGCCATGGAGCGTTATGGCGTGCTTCCACTGCCGCCGTATATCAAGAAACCCCCAACTGACGCGGCCGATCGCTATCAGACTGTCTATGCGACGCGCGAGGGATCCGTCGCCGCGCCCACCGCAGGGCTTCACTTCACTCGTGACCTGCTCGAGCACCTAGCTGCGTCTGGTGTGGGCTGGACCACCATCACCCTTGACGTCGGTGCCGGCACATTTCGCCCGGTCAGCGAGCCCGACGTGCGCCAGCACCTCATGCACGAGGAACGCTATGAGATCCCTCAGGCCACGGCCGAGACGATAGCGCATACACGGGAACACGGTGGCCGCATCGTCGCGGTGGGCACGACGACCCTACGTGCACTTGAGGACGCTGCCCGCGTATCGCCCGACGGCTCCATCCGGGCCGGCGCTCGCTGGACCTCGCTGTTCATCCATCCCCCGGACCACTGCACGACCGCCGATGTGCTGATCACGAACTTCCACCTGCCACGGTCCACGCTGCTCATGCTCGTCTGCGCGTTTGCCGGGACCAAGGCCGTGCTGTCCGCATATGAGGAGGCGGCGCGGTTGGGATATCGTTTCTACTCGTTCGGTGACTCGATGTACCTCGAGCGAGCGGGCTAAAAGAAAGGCCTGCGCGTTCACCCCTGCTTCGGGCGCACGCGTACGCTCGCGAAGTCCGTATACCAGACAAGCCCCGGCCGTCCGCTGGAATGACGCCGTACATGCTTACGTTGCGTGTAGTCGACCTCGACGTGGCCCTCGCCCGACGCGCGGCTGTTGCCCGCAGCCAGCGCGGCGGCTTCATGGATCTGCTCTTGCGTGATCTCGCTACCGCCTGTCTTGACGATGACGTGCGCTCCTGGGATCCCGCGGGCGTGGAACCAGAAATCGCCGGGCGTGGCGACGGAAAAGGTGAGATGCTCGTTCTCTTTGGGTGAGCGGCCGACCAAAGCTATGGCGCCGCCGCTCAACGTCAGCCTGCGTTCCTGGATTGCGGCTCGCCGCTTGCGCGCACGCTGCTGCTTGATCCCCACAGCGTCTGCGATCTCCCCCAGCAGAGAAGCTTGTTCCGCCGGCGGCAGTCCATCCGCACGGGCTAGCTCCCACAGGAGCTGCTCCCAATACTCGCGGTTCGCGCGCAACTCGCGCAGCCTCGTCGCGATGCGCGGCAGGCCGCTTCGGGATTTCTTGTAGGCGCGGAAATAATCGGCTGCATTCTCCTTCGCGGTCAACATCGGGTCAAGCGTCACCTCGCGACCGTGCGGCGTCAGAAAGCTCGCCGAGCCGGGTGCGATCTCGGTCAGCTGCGCGTAGATGGCGTCGCCGGCGTCGCGTAGCGCATCGGCCTGCGCGGCTCGCAGCTGCGCGGCCTCGAGCGATGCGACCTCTTGCTCGCAGCGATTCAGCATCGTCGTGAGCTTCTTGTGCAGCGTCTTCGGCGACGGGCCGCCGTGCCCGCGCGGGCGATCGAGCAATGCTTCGACGCACAGCTCGTTGACCGATCGCACCCAGGAGAGTTCTGCGGGGGGCGATCCGTCCGAGGCTTGCACAGCCCAACCCAGCGACACGAGGTGACACGCGACGAGCGCTCCATGTTTGCGAACGACGAAGACGTCACCACAGGCCTCGAGTGCATCTTCGACCTCGCGCCGCAACGAGGCCCAAGCGTCGAGCAGCGAGCGCACACTTGCGCCTGCGCCGTTCCCGACGCGGAAGAGCACCTCGCGCGCCAGAAGCGGCGTGCACTCGGGATCGACATCGCCGAGCAACCGCGCCAGACGACCGGCATCTGCGCCGTCCATATCTCTCGCCGCAACGATGAACTGCGCTCGATCCAGGCGAGCGTGGCGTTGCGGCGGGGGCACGTAGGGCGCTCCGATCTTCACGCTGCGCGCTTCGTCTGCGCCTGCGAATTGCTTGGCCGCTGCGACGATGAGCCATTCGCCGTCTTTCGGACGGAGCACGAGCGCGTTGGCTTTGCGCGGCTGCAGTTCGATGACGATGCGACTGCTGGAAGGCACGCCGAACGGCGAACGGGAACCGGCATCGATATACAGCACCCGGTCGTTCGGCACAGCATGGACGGCGTCGATGGTCGCGCCGCGCAACAGCGCGGCGACTCCGCGCATCCAGCCCTCGGTGCCGTTTTCTTTTGCGCCGTCGGCGAGCGCGTATGCCGCAGCCAACGGCACGCTCGAATCGACGCTGATGTGCAGTGCGAGGTGCGTTCCGCGCCGATAACAATGGAAGATGACACCGCTGTCCGTCGCCGTCAGGCTTTGGATCCGGGACCCGGCCACGAGGGCGTGGACGTCCTTGGCGAGTCGAGCCACCAGCCAGAAATCAAGGGTCATGGGAAAGCATTCGACAGGATATCGTGAAAAGCGCGGCCATAATGCGACGTAGCGTCCTCATGATCGTCTCGGGCCCCTCCGGGGCCGGCAAAGACACGGTCATCGAGCGTCTGCGCCAGGCAGAGCCCGATCTCGCCTATTGCGTGACGTACACCACGAGACCCCCGCGCTCTTACGAGATCGACGGGGTGCACTATCGTTTTGCGAATCGGGACGAATTCAAGAAGATGCAGGCGGCTGGCGAGTTCTTGGAGACCCGCGAATACGCCGACAATCTCTATGGCACGCCGCGGCGTTTCGTCGAAGACGGACTCGCACAGGGTCGCGACCTCATCCTCAAGCCTGAGGTCAACGGAGCGCTGGCCATCAAAGCGATCTACCCCGAGGCGATCCTCGTGTTCCTGACGGCGCCATCGACGGAAGAACTCGTTCGCCGGCTTGAGCAACGGCGAGCCGACGACCCCAAAGGAATAGGGCAGCGATTGGAGATCGCTAAGCTCGAGCAACATGCACGGGCGCAGTTCGAGTACGAGGTCATCAACGACGACGTCGAACGGGCCGTCTCCGAATTGCGGGCCATTCTTGCAGCCGAACGTCTCAAGGTCGCCCGTGGCGTCGGTCGAAGCGGGACCTAGCGGCGACGGACGTATGAAGCAACCCACCTTTAGGTCCGTTAACGCAGCCAAGAGCAGGAGTACAGCTGTAGAATGTGCGGGATAGTCGGATACGTCGGGCCTCGTGACGTGGTGAGCGTGCTGCTCGACGGCCTGCGCCGGCTCGAATACCGGGGTTACGACTCAGCCGGAGTGGCGGTGGTCAACGGAGGCCGCGTGCTCGGTTCGAAGCGCGTCGGTAAATTGGCCAATCTCGAGGAAGTCCTCATCACGAACCCCTTGCAGGGCTCCGCCGGCATCGGGCATACGCGTTGGGCAACGCACGGGCGCCCGTCGGATTCGAACGCTCACCCCCACCTCGACTGCAAAGGCCGCATCGCCGTCATCCACAACGGCATCATCGAAAACCACGCAGCGCTGCGCGCGGGTCTCATCAAGAAAGGGCATACGTTCGCCAGCGAGACGGACACCGAAGTCGTCGCCCATCTCCTCGAGGAATACTATACAGGTGATCTGGTCGAGGCAGTGCGAGCGACGCTCAAGGCCGTCTCAGGTGCGTACGCGCTCGGCGTGCTCTGCGCCGACGCACCCGATCAGCTGGTCTTCGCGCGCAACGGTGCGTCGCCGCTCATCGTGGGCCTAGGCGAGGGGGAGACCTTCGTCGCTTCCGATATCCCCGCCATCCTCAACTACACCCGGCGCGAACTGATCGTGCAGGAAGGCGAAGTCGTCGTCGTCACCCGCGAGGGCGCCAAGATCTCCACCTTCAGCGGCCAAGCGATCGAGCGCGAGGTCACCAACATCAACTGGGATGTGCGCTCCGCCGAAAAGAGCGGCTTCAAGCATTTCATGCTCAAAGAGATATACGAGCAGCCCAAGGTGGTCAAAGATACCCTGGTCGGCCGCCTGGGCGAGGACGGCCGCGTCGATCTCAAAGAGCTCGGCCTGTCCGACGAGCGCTTGCGCGAGGTGCAGAAGATATCCATGTTCGCCTGCGGCTCGGCGTTTTACGCAGCCGCGTATGGCATGTACCTCATCCGACAGCTGGCGAAACTGCCGGTGGAACTCGAGCTGGCCTCAGAGTTCCGGTACTCGGATCCGGTGCTCGACAAGAACACGCTCACGGTCGCCGTCTCGCAGAGCGGCGAGACCGCAGACACGCTTGAAGCGGTGCGCATCGCCAAGGCGGGAGGCGCGACGCTGCTCGCGGTGACCAACGTGGTCGGTTCGGCGCTTGCCCGGAACGCGGATGCAACGCTCTTCATGCAGGCTGGCCCAGAGATAGGAGTCGCCGCGACCAAGACATTCACCGCGCAATGCGTCGACATGGCGCTGCTCGCCATGCATTTGGCGCGCGTGCGCGGCACGATCGACGCGGGCATGCTCGACGGCTTGGGCAAGGCGTTGCGCGAGCTGCCGTCGCTCGTCGACCAAGCGCTCAACGTCAACGATGAGGTCATTCCGGTCGCGCGGCGCGTCTCCGGCGCCCAGACCATGCTCTATCTCGGCCGCCATGTCAACTTCCCCATCGCGCTCGAGGGAGCGCTCAAGCTCAAGGAGATCTCGTACATCCATGCCGAGGGCTATGCAGCCGGCGAGATGAAGCACGGGCCGATCGCCCTGCTGGATGCGAGTGTGCCCGTGGTCGTGCTCGCCACGCGCGGCCCGGTGCAGGAGAAGATCCTTTCGAACATGGCGGAGGCCAAAGCGCGCGACAGCCGCATCATCGCGGTCGCCAACCCGCATGACGACGCCGCCATTGAGAATGCGGACGTGGTCTTCATCGTGCCGGAGACGCACCACCTCATCCAGCCGATCGTCAACGTCGTGCCGCTCTACCTGCTAGCCTACCATATCGCCGATCATAAGGGCTGCGACGTCGACCAGCCACGCAACCTCGCCAAGACCGTCACGGTGGAGTGAGCGTGGCACCTCCCGCACGGGCTGACGGACGCGCCAACGATGAGCTACGCCCGCTGCTCTTGCAGACGCAGTACTTGCGCTTCGCGGAGGGCTCGGTGCTTATCGAGGCCGGCCACACCAAAGTCATCTGCGCTGCCACTGTCGAGGCTCGGGTTCCGCCGTTCCTTAAGGGGCGAGGCAGCGGTTGGGTGACGGCTGAATATTCGCTCTTGCCTCGCTCGACGGCGGAACGAACGCCGCGCGAGGCAGCCGCGGGGCGCGTCGGCGGCCGCACGCACGAGATCCAACGCCTCATCGGGAGAAGCCTGCGCTCGGTGGTCGACCTGAACGCGCTGGGCGAGCGGACCGTCACCCTTGATTGCGACGTCATCCAGGCTGATGGTGGTACCCGGACGACCGCGCTGAGCGGCGCCTTTGTGGCGATGTGCATCGCGCTTGCCCAGGCGCGGGAGAAGAGCGGGCTGCGCGGCTGGCCTGTCGTCGATTGGCTGGGAGCGACCTCTGTCGGCATCATCGGCGGCCAGCCCATGCTCGACCTCACCTATGAGGAGGATTCCAGGGCTGACGTTGACATGAACGTCGTCATGACGGGTGGCGTGCGTTTCGTCGAGATTCAGGGCACGGCCGAGCAGACGCCGTTCTCACGAGCCGAGCTCGATCAGCTGCTCACGCTCGCCCGCTCAGGCATCGACGCCATGACCGTCCGGCAGCGTGAGGCGCTCGAGCCCTTCGCGTTGCCGCCGTTCGGCGCAAAGCCCCTCCCCTCGAAGGCGGGCACTCAGGCTTAGATGAACCTTAAAGACCTGCTCGCGCTTGTCGACGGATTTCACATCACCGACAGAGGGTTATTGCGTGCTCGGGCTGCGCTCGAGCGCAAGCGCGACGAAGCGACGGAACGAGGGTTCCGGGCGCAGGCGCAACGGTACTTCGAATCGCTCGCGCGGGAGGCGGAAGCACACGTGGCCGATGTGGACCGGAGGCTTGACGACTCCTACCAGCGTCAGTTCAACCTGAACGCCGAACGTGCAGTGGCCCTGCGCCGGCTCGACGGTGCACGCGACGTCTTGCGTGCGCTCGACGACACCTAGGCGCCATGTTCCGAGCCTCGACCTACCTCCGGGATCTGCCCCAGCCTCTGCCGATGGCGCGCCGCTTTTTCGAATACGCGGGCGGCACGACGCTGATGTTCTTCGATGCTGTTCGCTACATCGTGACGCTGCGCTTTCGCCCGAGCGAAGCGATGCGCCAGACCGCGTTTCTCATCGTCGAATCCCTGCCCATCGTCTTGCTCACCTCGGGGTTCACCGGGCTTGTCATCTCGCTTGAGACGGCGGTCTCCGCCGTCCAGAACGGCTTCTCGTTCGTCATCGGCGGTAGCGTGGCATACGGCACCGTGCGTGAGCTCGGGCCGCTGTTGACGGGCATCGTCTTTGCTGGCCGGGCTGGCGCTGCCATCACTGCGCAGCTCGGCTCGATGGTCGTGACCGAGCAGATCGAGGCGCTGCAATCGTTCGGCGCCAGCCCCACGAAAGTGCTCGTCGTGCCGCGACTGCTCGCCTGCCTCATCGGCATGCCCATGTTGACGACGTTCGCCGACATCATCGCGGTCTACGGCGGCTACTACATGGCCCTGCTCCATGCGCACATCTCGGCGAACACCTACTGGAGCTCGGTCAATCGGTTCATCGATTTCACCGACTTTGAGAAGGGGCTGCTCAAAGCCGCGGTGTTCGGGATCATCGTGGCCATCGTCGCCTGTTACGAAGGATTCCGCACGCAGGGCGGCGCGGATGGGGTCGGCCGAGCCACGACCCACGCCGTCGTGACCGCCATCATCTTGGTCTTTGCGTTCAACTTCGCGTTATCGTTCGTGCTGTTCCGATGAAGACCTCACCTACCGCCGGAGCTGGCTCCGCGGATGCCGCGACGGCGGACGTGGCGGTGAGTTTGCAGCACGTCAATCTCTCCTATGGGCCGAAAATCGTGCTCTCGGACTGCTCGCTCGACTTCGCGCGCGGAAAGGTGACGACGGTCATCGGCCTGTCCGGTGCAGGCAAGTCCACGATCCTGCGACTGGTCAACGGTCTGCGCCAGCCAACCCATGGCCGCGTCGTGGTCAACGGCGTCGACATCGTCGGCATGAACGAGCGGCCGCTCAACGAGATCCGCAAGAAGATGGGATTCGCGTTTCAGGCTTCCGCGCTCTTCGACTCGCTTAGCGTCTTCGACAACGTCAGTTTCCCGCTCTACGAGCACACCAAATTCTCTCGCGAGGAGATCCGTAAGCGCGTCGATGAGGCGCTCCACTCGATCGGCCTGAGCGATGTCGCCGACCGCATGCCGGCGGAGCTGTCCGGCGGTATGCAAAAGCGGGTGGGATTCGCCCGAGCAATCGTGAATGAGCCGGAAATCATCCTCTTCGACGAGCCGACCACGGGGTTGGATCCGATCATGACCAACGTGATCACCGATACCATCAAGGGGATCCAGACACGTCTGCGCCCGACGAGCATCGTCGTCATGCACGACATGCCATCGGTCTACGCCATATCCGACAACATCGCCATGCTGTTCGAGGGGACGATCATCGAAGCCGCCCCGGCGACGGAGTTCCGCCGCTCGAAGAACCCGATCGTGCAGCAGTTCTTGGAGGGAAGCGAAGTTGGTCCGATCCCGCTCTAACGCATCGCACCTGGTGAGGCGAGCCTAGATGTCGACCGCGGTTAGGGTCGGTGTCTTCTCCGTGTTCACCGTGCTCGGGATCTTCGTGATCTGGTACATCCTGGGCAATGTGTCGTTGCGGAGGAACTCCTATCAGATCGGCATTCATTTCAGCAACGTCGTCGGTCTGCAACCAGGCAGCGACGTGCAGCTGGCGGGCGTCGATATCGGCATCGTCGACGACATCCATCTGCTGCCCGACCAGACCGCGACCGTGATCTGCTCGATCCACTCCGAGAACACGCTCTATCGTGGTTCGATCTTCACCGTCACGCAGACGCTTACCGGATCGCAATCGACCTTGGCCATCATCCCCCCACGGGATCTGGCGAGCGCCGTCCCTCTACCAAAACGCGTCTTGCCGGAGGCCGAGCAGCCCGAAGGCACGGTGCCCCCGACCATCGCGGACCTCGTCAATGAGGGCCAGCAGCGGATGCTCGAGCTCGACAAGACCTTAGCGCTCGTCAACGCCGAGCTGCCCGGCATCGTGCGCAACTTCAACGGCGTCGCCGTGCACACCGACTCGCTCATCGTGCACGCCGACAAGAACTTCAACCAGCTCGGCGCGCAGCTCAACATGACGGTGGCGAGCGTCAACACCATCGTCTCGCAGCTCAACGGGCTGCTCGCGGTCAACGGCCGCAACATCACCGATATGACGACGGGGATGCGACAGCTCCTCACCACGAGCGGTCCGAAGGTCGCCAGTCTCATCGACAATCTGTCCGCCACCTCTGCCAACCTCAATAAGACCATGGCGTCGGTGCAGTCGCTCGCCGCCGATCCGAACCTCAAGGCGAACCTCATCGCTACGACCGCGAATCTCAAAGACTCGAGTGAGAAGCTTAAGGAGATCGCGACCAACATCCAAGACGTCACGGGCGATCCCAAGATCCAGGCCGAGCTCAAGAGCACGGTCGAAAATCTGAACGAGACGATCGCTAAGGCGAACGATATCTTGGGCAACTTCTCGACCGCGCAAGGACCAGGACCCAACCCGTCCGGCCCTGCTGGTACCGGGGCATCGCCGCTTCCCTACGTGACGCCGCTACCCGGGTCGCATCAGCCAGCACCACAGGCGGCGGGATTCCACATGGGCAGCAAGGGGGGCTTAAGCCAATTCGACCTGGTCAGTGGCCAGGTCAGGCTGTATTGGAACTACAAGCCGCAGGGCGCGCTCTCGGACGTGAACTTCACGCTATTGCCCCGCTTCCCGACACACCTCACGTTCGGCGTCGAGGGTCTCGGGTCGACGACGACCTACGATTTTCTCGTGGGCAGACGCGCCTCGCCGAGCCTTGATCTTGGGTTTGGCGTCTTGCATTCGCAGCTGGGCCTTCGCACGAGCTGGCAGGGGCTTGGGCCCTTCGGGGCGCGCGCCGATCTGTACAACTCCAAACAGCCGCAGCTCGACCTCTACGGAGATTTGCGTCTGGCGCAACGCCTGCAGTTCTACTACGGCGAGCAAGCGCTGATGGGCCCGGCGGTCAACCGGACTCCGCAACTCGGCATCCAATTGGGTTATTGACACTACTCTCTCAGGAGGCCGACTAAAGCGCTGAGCTGCGACGCGGTGACGAGACCATGAGCGGGTTTCCTAAGACGCCACGCACGACGATTCGCCGCATTCCGCACAACGGCGTCTACGACCGGGCGGCCATCGATGCCATCCTCGATGAAGGGCTTGTCTGCCACGTCGGCTTCGTTGTGGATGGCGCCCCGTACGTCATCCCCACAAGTTACGCGCGGGCCGGCGATACGCTGTACATCCATGGTTCAGCTGCCAGCCGTATGGCTGAAGCTCTAGCAAGCGGCGTGGACGTCTGCGTCACCGTCACGCTGCTCGACGGACTCGTGCTGGCGCGGTCGGCCTTCAACCATTCGATGAACTACCGGTCGGTTGTCATTTTCGGGAAAGCGATAGCGCTTTCGGAGCCCGCCGAGAAGCTCGAGGCCTTGCGCCTGTTCAGCGAGCACATCATGCCCGGGCGCTGGCGCGAGCTGCGCGATCCCAAGGCCATCGAGCTTCAAGCCACCCTCGTGCTCGCGTTGCCCATCGCCGAAGCCTCTGCGAAGGTTCGTTCTGGGCCGCCCGAGGACGACGCTGACGACCTGAGCGCTCCCGTTTGGGCAGGTGTCCTTCCCTTGGCCCTGCGCAAGGGAGCACTGGAAGCAGACGGTGTGGGCATCGAGCCTCCCGACTACCTCGCCCGTGACCCGCGCTGGTAGAAGGGGATGACACGGTCATCTGCTCCCTCACCCGCGGGCATCTCCGTCGCCGATACGGCGAAATGGGTCGCGATGTATCGCGCCATGGAATCGGAGCGGCCGGACGCTATATTCCACGATCCATTTGCGCGACGGCTTGCCGGAGCGCGGGGCGCTGACATCCTCGAACGCATGCCGCGCGGCCGCACGTTCGCTTGGCCGATGATCGTGCGCACCGCGCTGATCGACGAACTCGTCACCCAGGCCGTCGGGCGCGACGGGGTCGACTTCGTCGTTAATCTAGCGGCCGGTCTAGATGCGCGACCATATCGCATGGAGTTGCCTCCCGACCTGCACTGGGTCGAAGTCGATTACCCGGCGACCATCGAGGAGAAGGCCGCGGCGCTGGCGGGCGAGACCCCGCACTGCAGGCTTGAGCGCATCGGCACGGATCTCGCCGACACCGACGCCCGCCGCTCGCTTTTCGAGCGCCTGGGCGCCATGGGCACGCGGGGCCTCGTCATCACAGAAGGCCTCATGGTCTATCTGACGAGCGAGCAGGCGGGTGAGCTTGCGCGCGATTTGGCGGCAGCGGCGAATTTCCGGTTCTGGGTGACCGACATCGCCGCGCCCTGGGTTCTCAAGCTCATGAAGCGCACCTGGTCGCGAGGGTTCGCCGATGCGTCTGTGTTCCGCTTCGCGCCGGAAGAAGGGGCGGAGTTCTATGCGCGCTTCGGCTGGAGGCTCGCGCAATACCGATCGACATTTCTCGAGTCGCGGCGCCTCAAGCGCGAGTCTCCCATGGCGTGGATCTGGCGGGTGTTTTATCCGCGAGTCATCAGGCAAGAAGCAACGCGCCGATCGGGGCCTATGACCGGCACTATTCTCCTGACGCGCGAGCGGTAGCGCGGTGAACGAGCGCTCGGTTGCGGGAAAGCGCGCGCTCGTCACCGGCGCATCCAGCGGGTTGGGGGCGGATTTTGCGCGCGAGCTCGGGCGCCGCGGTGCTCATCTCATCGTCGTCGCGAGACGGACGGATCAGCTCGAGGCTCTGGCGGCCGAAGTGCGCGCAAGCGCCCGCGTCGAGGTGGATGTCATCAGCGCGGACCTGAGCGCGCCGACCGCCGCGCAGAGCCTCTTCGATCAGATCTCACGCATAGGCAAGGGCGTCGACGTGTTGATCAATAACGCGGGGCTGGGTCTCTACGGCCGATCGATCGAAATACCGTGGCGGAAGGAACAGGCCATGCTGCAGATCGATATCGTCACGCTCGCAGGGCTCACCAAACTATTCTTGCCGCAGATGCTGGAGCGCCGCTTTGGGTTCATCCTCAATATCTCGTCCATCGCCGCGTATCAACCGACGCCGTTGTATGCCAGCTACTCAGCTGCCAAGACATTCGTGCTCTACTATTCCGAGGCGCTGAGTCACGAGCTGCGTGGCAGCGGTGTTTCCGTCACCGTTCTCTCGCCGGGCGTGACCGCGACCGAGTTTCTGCACGTCGCTGGGCAGACGGCCACCGCCTATCAGCGCTTCGTCATGATGCGCAGTCCCGATGTCGCGCGCATCGGGATACATGCGCTTTTGACCGGCCGACGCCACGTTGTGCCCGGCTTTCTCAATGCGGCGCTCGCGTGGGGTGCGGGCTTGTCGCCACACGTCCTGTCGATGCGTCTGGCAGAGAGGCTCATGAGGTCGAACCGACCCCAGCATTGACGCGTTGGAGCCCCTAGGGTTCTTAGAAGTTCGGCTGCGCCCAGATGCGCTGCGAGAGATACGACTGCACCTTGGCCACGTATGTGTCGGCGGGTGCCGTGTGCCAGCGGCCCGCGTACCAGCGACCGACGCAGCCCCATTGATCGCCGGCGACATATGTCTGCCCGCGCGGCACGGTGTTCAGCCACAGCTCGTAGCCTTCAAAGCATGCGCGCCAGATCGCGTAGGCCGTGTCCGCATTGAAGGCCGTCGACTGCGCTATTCCGGGCCAGGAAGCTTGTTCGTAGGGCCAGCGGTTCTGCAAGATGCCCCAGCTTTGCGGGCACTGGCCTGCGGTGCCGTCGACGCCCAAGCCGTGGCCGGGCGGGCACTGGGTCGGATCGGTGCCCCAGTCTCCGAGCGTCGTCTGGCGCCACCAAGACTCGACCGCCGCCTGCGCACGAACGACATCCTCATCGATACCCCACTTGCAGGCCGTCCACTGCAGTATCTCGTCCGTCGTGCCCGTATAGTCCCCGTCCACCCGCGGCGCGATCATCGTGCCCGCCCGCGGATCATCCGAGGTCGGGAAGAAACTCGCGGGTATCCCTTGCCCCCCAAGCGTCGCATTGTAGGCCACATTCATGCCTTTGTTCTCAGGCTCTGGGCGGACTTCGGCAGCGCAGGTCGCATCACTGGGCAAGACCGAGCCCGGTGGCAATGTACCGAAGTACGCGACAGCAGAAGGAGAAGAAGGCGCGCTCGGCTGCACCGCAGACGGGCTACCCGTTCCACCAGCGCCACATGCGCCGAGACAGGTGTAGGCCACGACCGCACTTATCCAGAGAAGCGCCTTTCGCAGATCCGAAGAGCTCACATATGTTTCATTCCCGCATCTGGCCCGTTCCCACGCCTCGACACTTGCTCTGTGACGATCCTCACCGACAACGTCCTGAAATGCTTCTTCCAAAGTTACAAGAGGGCCGTGCACCTGTACATTTCCAGGTCGCCCGGCCGCCCCGCTTTACCACCCCGATTGGCCCGTTCATAGGTCGCGGTGCGGAAGAAGGGCGCATTTCCATTGCCGTCGTCTTGACTCAAGCCGCGTAAGGTGGGATAAGGAATTGTTCTTCTTCTTATAGCCCAAACAGTTATTTGGTCCAGGTAGTTGATGAGAAGAGCGCGAAGAGCCACATCATGGCAAAACGCCGCACGGGCAGGCTCGGAAAGGCGAAAAGGCTTCCGCTTGACCCTTCCATTGCGGACTTCTTCGGAGCTTTGGTCGGAGAACTGAATCGGTCCGTTCGCACCGCGGAGGAATACGCTAGGGACATTGAACTGTTCGGCGCTTATTTAGAGGGTCGGATGGATGCGGACCCGGCCTACCGCGGACCGTTTGCCAAACTGGCAAGTGCCAGCGTTGACGACGTTCGTGCTTTCGTTCGGGAGTTGATGGGCGCACGAGGCTATGTGGTCGCGGCGGTCCGTCGCAAGCTGTCAGCTCTTTCAACATACTACGAGTATGAGCGAAGCAAACGCAGAAGAGCGGATAGTCCGCTCGAGCGGTTCCGCATGCCTAAGCCAGATGAACGCCTTCCTAAGGTGCTGAGTCAGGATGAGGTAACAAGACTTCTACGCCATAAGATCGGTCAAGAGAGCGACTTCGTTCTCCTTCGAAACCGGGCGATTTTGGAACTACTGTATGCAAGTGGAATACGCCGCGACGAGCTGATCGGTCTTAATCTCAATTCCATTGACTTTCCTAAACGCCGGATGCGCGTGATCGGAAAAGGGAACAAAGAGCGTATCGTCTTTTTTAATGAGGCGGCGAGTGATGCGCTTCAGCGCTACCTGGCAGTCAGGCCGCGTACCGACGACCCCGCCTTGTTCGTCTCTAAGCGAAGGACGCGCATCAGTCGCGCCCAGATTGGACTCTTGTTTCGCGAGCTCACCGCTAAGGCGAAGATATATGTTAGTCCGCACATGCTGCGACATTCTTTTGCAACTCATTTGCTGGAGAACGGCGTGGACACCATGGTGATCAAGGAGCTTCTTGGGCACAAAAACCTCGCGACCACACAAATCTATACGCACGTTTCTATGGAACATATGAGACAGAGCTACAACGAAGGCCACCCGCGCGATCGGCGGCGCGATCGTTAGTGAGCGCCCACACCTCGAAGGCGCGTTCGTGCCCAGACTGTCGACGACACCGCGTTCGGCTAGGGTCGCCGACTGATCGAAGGTTCTACGCCACAAGCTACGGGATACATCAACTCGAGGACAAACCCGCTTCCGCCGCGCTTGTCATCGCAGAGAAGTTCCCTCAGGGAGATGTGCGCCTATTGAGGCGCTGGGGTTCACTGTGCTGGACTTGCCGTGAGCGATTCGAGCTGGAGCACAGCGCCGACCTTGTCAGCTGCCTCGCCCAGCTTGCCGGAAACATCCTGAATAAAGCCGAGGCCGCGGAGAAGGCCGCTGTAGAGCTCCGGTATTTCGTCGGTGCCGCTGCCGGTGTGCTGGACTACGCCCGCGGCGTCCGCAGGGAAGCGCAGGAACGCCTAGGTAGGGATGCAACAGCACCAGGGCATGTGTACGCGAATCGAAGCGGACGCCATCTCAAGATAGGCTTTGCACAGGATGTCCAAGAGCGCATGACCGCTCTTCAGGTGTTATCGCCGCGGAAGGTCGAGCTCGTAGGTTCGGTGACGGGATATCGCGAGCATGAACGGAAAATCCAGCGGCGATTTGCCGAATATCATGTTCGAGGTGAATGGTTTAGGGACTGCGACCCGATCCGACGCTTCTTCTCGTCCTCCTATTGCCTTCTATCACAAGCCCCTTCCAAGGCTCGATCAAAATAAAAGGCGCACCCAACATGCAACAGCCTGGTCGTGCCGAAATCCGCCAAGTCCTACTCGCCGCGTTGCAGCGCGGCACATCCGTCGTGCTTGCAACGGTATCTGATGACGACGTCCCTTCGACTGCCTTTTGCAGCTGGGTCGTTGCGGCTAACCCCGACACCATAGCGCTTGCGCTGGATTCGCGCAGCACTGCCCATCGGAACATCACGGGCGGCAATCGCCTGGTCGCGCTTGAAGTCCTTGCCGACGACCTCATCCTCTCGGTCCGCGGTGAGGCGAATATCGTCAAAGAGCAGCTCGAGAGCGTGCCATTTCCCTGTTCCCTCGTCACCGTCTCTATCGCCGACGTTCGCGATCACGGCGTCAGCGGCGTCATCTTTCAGGCGCCACGGTATAACTTCGCCGACGACAAGGAGCACCGCGGCGATGTCGAACGCGCCATCTTTGAGGAACTAGCGCGCGCGGCGCTTTGAGGTTATGACCCCGGAGTCCATCCCCGCCGCCGACAGGCCGCCCGAGAAGCGCGCATGCTCGGCCTTGATGCAGCGGTCGACGACGACTGCCAACCCGGCCTCATCGGCTCGCTTGATCGCTGCCTCGTTGACTACGCCGTACTGCAGCCACAGCGCCTTGGCTCCGCTCGCTACCACTTCTTCTACCAGTTCGGGCAACGCTTCGGGACGCCGGAACACGTCCACGATGTCTGGAACGCCGTGCTCCTTCACGAGTGCAGCCAGAGTAGGATAGCACCTCACGCCGTCCACCGAGTCGTAACCCGGGTTGACCGGCCACACCTCGAAGCCGTGCGTGCGTAGATATCGCAAGACGAAATAGCTGGCACGCGCTGGATTATCGCTGGCGCCGACGATGGCGATGCTCCGGGCCCGGTCCAACAGCTCCCGCCGCTTGGACGCCGTGTCGAGGATCATGTCGCCCTCGCCGAGGCTGCCAGCCCCTGCTCGAGGTCCCAGATGAGGTCCTCAACATCCTCAAGCCCGACGGACAGACGCACCATGTCGGGCGTGATGCCCGCAGCCGCAAGCTCGCTATCGCTAAGCTGCGAGTGCGTCGTCGATGCGGGATGGATCACAAGGCTCTTCACGTCGCCGACGTTGGCCAGATGGCTCCACAGCTCGAGCGCCTCGATGAACCGCTCGCCCGCCGCACGCCCGCCGCGCACGGCGAAGGTGACTATCCCTCCGGCGCCAAGCGGCAGATAGCGCTGGGCCAGGTCATAATATGGGCTCTCCGGCAGCCCGGGATATTGAACCCACGCAACGGCGTCATACGTCGACAAAAACTGTGCGATGCGCGTTGCGTTGCGCACGTGCGCTTCCATGCGCACGGCTAACGTCTCCAGCCCCTGGATGAGCAGCCACGCGTTCATCGGTGATAGACACGCGCCGACGTCGCGCATGACCTCGGACCGCGCTCGGGTGAGAAAGGCGTACTCTCCGAACGTATCGGCAAAGCGCACTCCGTGATAGCTCGGGCTCGGCTCGCTCAAGAGCGGATGCCTGCCGGCCGCCCATGGAAACTTTCCGCTCTCGACCAGCACTCCGGCGATCACCGTGCCGTGGCCGCAGATATACTTGGTCGCTGAATGCACCACGATATCCGCCCCGTGTTCGAAGGGGCGGCATAAGAACGGCGTCGCGAAGGTGTTGTCGACGATGAGCGGCAGACCCGCGGCATGCGCCAGGCGGGCCAGCGCCTCGATGTCAGCGATGTTTCCTGACGGGTTCCCGATCGTCTCCACAAAGAACGCTTTCGTGCTCGGGCGGATGGCCGCGCGCATCGCTTCCAGGCCGGCTTCCGGCACGAATGTCGTGTCGATGCCTAAGCGCTTAAGCGTCACCGCGAATTGGGTCACCGTGCCACCGTAGATATTCGACGACGCGACGAGATGGTCGCCCGCTTGTGCCAGCGACAGGATCCCGACGAGCTGCGCCGCTTGCCCCGACGCGGTCGCGACCGCCCCAAGCCCGCCCTCCAGGCTCGCCATCTTCTCCTCGAACGCGGCCACCGTGGGGTTTGAGATGCGGCTATAGATGTTGCCGTACGTGCGCAGTGAGAAGAGCTCTTTAGCGTGCTCGATCGAGTCGAAGACGAAACCCGTCGAGAAATCGATCGGCACAGAGGTGGCACCCGTCGCCGGATCCGGCGGGGTGCCTGCATGCAGTGCCCGCGTGCGAAACCCAAAGCGGCGATCTTGGCTCATGTGCCTTACATACGCGAAACGGACCTAAAGGTCCGTTGCTGCATAACCTGTGCGGAACGGACCCGAAGGTCCGTTACTGCGGAACGATGCTAGATCGTGACGCGGACGACTTCCTTGAGCGTCGTCTCACCCGCCGTCAGCCGGCGCAGAGCATCGTCGCGCAGATCGTTGAAGCCCTTCGCCGAGATGTAGTCCAGCAGTTGGTTGGAGTCGGCGCCGCGCGCGATAAGTCGGCGTAGTCCGTCATCCACCGCGACCACCTCGTGCACGCCAAGCCGGCCCGCATACCCCGTATCGTGGCAATTGCGGCAACCCTTGCCGCGGTGCAAGGACGTCGGTGCGACGAGCGGCAGCATCTCCTGGAGCAGCAGCGACTCGTCTTCGCCAACTTCATACTCTTCTTTGCAGCGCGGACATACCTGGCGCACCAGACGCTGCCCCACGACGCCGATGAGCGACGAGCCTATGAGCGCCGGGTCGACACCGATATCGACCAGGCGTGTGATGGCCTGCACGGCGCTATTGGTGTGCAGGGTGGAAAGCAGCAAGTGCCCGGTCAGGGCCGCGCGCACGGCCAGGTCGGCCGTCTCGCGGTCGCGGATCTCGCCGACGTAGATGATGTCCGGGTCCTGGCGCAAGAGCGAGCGCAGCACTGACGCGAACGTCAGGCCGCGTTTGACGTTGATCTCGACCTGGTTGACGCCCCCCACCCGATACTCGACGGGATCTTCGATCGTCGTGATGTTGCTGAGCCCGTCGTTGATCTCTTGGAGGCAGGCGAACAGTGTCGTCGACTTGCCGCTGCCGGTCGGGCCGCAGCACAGGATCATGCCATACGGTCGCTTGATGAGCGGCGCGAAGACCCCGTAGTTGTGATCGCTGAAGCCGATGGCTTTGAGATCCTTGAAGGCCGGGTTCTTCTCCAGCAGCCGGATGACGATCTTCTCGCCGTTGACCGTGGGCAACGACGCGATGCGCAGGTCGGTCTCTCGCTTCAGATAGCGCATCGAGGCACGCCCGTCTTGCGGGATGTGCCGAATGGTGATGTCCATGCGCGCCATGATCTTGATGCGGGAGACGACCGCGGGGTAGATAGGCCGCGGCAGCTTACGGATCTCCTGCAGCACGCCATCAAGCCGGAAGCGCACGCGTACGGTGTCGTGATATGGCTCGAGGTGGATGTCGCTCGCCTTGTATTCGGTCGCCGTGCGCAGAATCGACTCGACCAACGAGACGATCGGCGTGGCGTCCGACATCTTGCGCAACGCCTCGAGGTCTTCGACCTCGGTGCCTTCCTGCGCCAGCCCATCCGCCGACACTGTCGGCAACCCTTGCAGCAACCGGTCAACCGAGTACAGCGTCGTGCCGTGATAGATCTCATCGATCGCTTTTTCGACGTCTTCGATGAGGGCGAAGCGGATCTCGACTTGATGCTTGGCGCGCAGCAGGATGAGGTCAAGGGTGGGCAGATCCAGCGGGTCTGCCATGGCGACCGTGAGCTTGTCGCCCTCCAACTGCACCGGGACGATGTAGCCTGTGGTCGCCACACTGACCGGGATGGTCTCAGACGCATTCGGATCCGGGCGATTGCGCGCTAGATCGATGAACGGAACGCCGAAAATAGCGCTCAAGTAGTCGTCGAGTTTTTCGTACGACGAGAGACCGAATTCCACGATGGCCTCGCGCAGTGGGCGGCCCTCGTGCAAGCGGGCGTAGAGCAATCTGTCGGTGTCGAGTGGGGAGAGCTTGTGCGTCTGCTCGATGCGCCGCACGACACGCATATAGTACGTGTGGTGTGCAGGGGTGAGTGGTTCACCGCCGCCTGGACGCGGTTCGCCCTCGATCGGCTTGGCGAAGACCTGCTCGCCATTGGAGGGCGAATAGATCGCCTCAAAGAGCGAGAAGCGCTCGCTCGATCCTAGGTTTTGGAAATGGACGCCGTAGATGGTCGCGCCCTCAGGACCAGGCTCGCGCCACACCACTTCGACTGGTGCGCGCACTTGCTCGCCACTCGGAACGGCGATCTGCGCGACACCGTGCGTGCCGATGGCAAAATCCGCGTTGGTCGATAGCCGCATCCCGCCCGCGCTGATGTCGGACGCCGAGCCATCGGCCAACACGCCATCGTCGGTGCGTATGCTCACCGGAAGCTTGATCCGCCGCCGCTGATAGCGGCGCCGGGCGCGCTCTTGTTCTCTTGACGCGCGTTTCAAAAGGTCCTCGCCTCCGGGCGGAGCCCGGAACTCACATCCATACGATTGCCGATGGCGCCTAGGCTTGCACGCTCGCTCGAGCAGCTATAAGACAGCATCGGTAACAAACCTGTGACAGGCGCACCAGGCGCGACCGGTGCCGACCATGTCCCGCACAACGAACCTATGCTAGAGCTCCGACCAGCTCCCGGACCGCCTCGGCGCTTTTGGCGAGCGCGGCCTGCTCCTCGGGCCTCAGCTTGACCTCGATTATGCTTTCCAGGCCCCTGGAGCCCAGTTTGCATGGCACCCCGACAAAAAGGTCGCGGATGCCGAATTCGCCCTGCAGATAGGCCGCGCACGGCAGTATCTTGTGCTTGTCTTTGAGGATAGCGTCCACCATCTCCGCGATCGAGCGCGACGGCGCATAGAACGCACTCCCCGTCTTCAGCAAGGAGACGATCTCCCCGCCACCGCCCGCCGTTCTCTTGACCAAACGGTCTATCGATGCCGCGTCCATAAGCTCGGTGATCGGGATGCCCGCCACGGTCGAAAAACGAGGCAGCGGCACCATCTGGTCGCCATGACCACCCAAAACGAAGGCATTCACGTTGTCCACGCTCACGTCGAGCTCGTCCGCGATGAAGGTTGAGAAACGGGCGGAGTCAAGCACCCCGGCCATGCCGAGCACCCGCTCCCGCGGAAAGCCGCTCTTACGGCGGGCCACTTCACACATCGCATCGAGCGGATTCGTAACCACGATCAGTATGCAGTTCGGGGACATCTTCACGGCTTGTTCGGTGGCAGCCCCCACGATCTCGGCGTTCGCACGGAGCAAATCGTCTCTGCTCATGCCTGGCTTGCGAGGGAAGCCCGCCGTGATGACCACGATATCGGAATTGGCTGTCTGCGAATAGTCGTTCGAACCGGTGATCTGAACGTCGCAGCGCTCCACCGGCATGGACTCGAGCAGATCGAGCGCCTTGCCTTGGGGCACACCCTCGACAACGTCCACGAGGACGATGTCCGCGAGCTCCTTTGCCGCCAACCAGTGGGCGGCCGTCGCACCGACGTTGCCGGCGCCGACGATGGTCACTTTCTTCCGCATGAAATGCTCCCCGGAGGCCGAGAATATAAGACTTTTCGCGCAGGGTTTCGGTGCATCTCCTGGAGTGGACCTCTGGCCCGTGCGCGAATGGTCGTAGAGCCAAGAGAGGGCCCACGAACAGATGACCACGACTGCGACCGGCACCCCGGTTGAGCCTCAAGCCCAAGCGGGCCTACGCGGTGTCGTCGTCGGCGACACGAAGATCTCGTACGTCGACGGCGAGCGGGGCGAGCTCATCTATTGCGGTATCGATATCCACGAGCTCGCACACCATTCGACGTTCGAGGAAGTCGCCTACCTGCTCTGGTTCCACGCGCTCCCTTCACGCGCCAATCTCGATGCCTTTCGGGCGGACCTCGCCAAGCGCCGCGTGTTGCCCGAACCCCTCATCAAGATCTTGCGGGAGATCCCCGATAAAGCGACTCCCATGGACGTGCTGCGCACGACAGTCTCGGCGATGGCGCTCTTCGACCCCAACGCCAAAGACGTTTCGGCCGAGAGCAATCTCGAAAAGGCCAAGCGTCTCACAGCCGTGTTCCCAACCATCCTGGCGGCCTTCTACCGCTTGAGCGAGGGCGACGAGCCGCTCGCGCCGCGCTCGGACCTCTCCACGGCTGCGAACTTCCTCTATATGTTCACCGGCAAGGAGCCCGATCCCCAAGCGGCGCGTCTGCTTGACGGCGCGCTCGTGCTGCACGCCGACCATGGCATGAACGCGTCGACGTTCGCTGCCATTGTCACCGCGGCGACCCTCGCCGACATGTACAGTGCGGTGACGTCCGCGGTCGCGACGCTCAAGGGCCCGCTTCATGGCGGTGCTAACGAAGGCGTCATCGGCAACCTCATCGAGATCGGCTCGATGGACAACATCGAAAGCTGGGTCGCGGCCAAGCTCGCGAAACACGAAAAGATCATGGGCTTCGGCCACGCCGTCTACAAGACGAACGACCCGCGCGCCATCGATCTCAAGCAGATCGCCAAGCAAGCCGGCGAACGCGCCGGGTCCACCAAATGGGTCGACATGACCGAGCGCATGGAGAAGGCGGTTTGGGACCAGCGCAAGCTCTACGCGAACGTCGACCTGTACAGCGCATCCGTGTACTACACGCTCGGCATTCCGCCAACGTATTTCACGCCGGTCTTCGCGATGAGCCGTATCTCTGGCTGGTGCGCTCACTTGCTCGAGCAATACGCCAACAACAAGCTCATCCGCCCAGGCGAGCATTACGTCGGGCCGAGAGGCGTGAAGTACGTACCTCTTGAGGCCCGCACTGCCGACGTTCCCGTCGTCTAACGATCGCCCGTAAGGCCGGACATCTCGTCGCCGAGCCGTCTTAGAGCGTCTGCTCCATAACGAAGGGCCCACTGGGCACGGCGCTGCCTCCGGGCGGCTCCATCGAAAATGCGATGACGTCGCCGCTTTGCACCTTCATCGGGATGATGGTCTGCATCATCCTGCCCGGCATGACGACCCCGCCTTTGTGCACTTTGCCCTTGCGCACGAGCCAGACCTGATACACCATGCCGGGTTTGCTCGGCATCGGCATATCGGTGACGACCATAGCGTGCGACACATCGGGCGGCTGGATCACCTTGGCAGGTATCCGTTCTCCCGTCCGGCTGACGCTGAGATCCCAGACCTGTGAATGACCGATGAACGCGACTCGAGGATCGATCTGGTTCGCGCTGACGGAGATGTAGGCGGCTTCGTCTGCTGCTTTCGCAGTCATTACATGATGCTCGACATAGACCGGTGCCGCCGGAACCGGGGCCTCTAGCGCCGCCATCATCCGATGGTGTTCGTCGGCGATGCCGATGAAGATGCCAGCGACGACGCATGCGGCCGCTACGCCCAACCAGCCGGCGACGCCAGCCCACGAGGGCAACGAGCGGTGCCACACATCTTGCCTTCCCTCGCCGATACGCGCGGAGACCGCTGCACGGCGAAGGATTGCGCCGGCCTGGTCTTCTCCCTGGCTCGCGGCGAGAATGCGTGCCTTCAGATCTGGCGAGGGCTCCACGCTCGAGCAGGCGAGCGGTAGGACGGACACGACACGTTTGAGATCCGCGATCTCCTCGTGGCACTGCGGGCACGCAGCCGCGTGAGTCTCAACGTCGCGCGCCTCATCCGGGCTCAGCGCGCCCAGTACGTAGGCTCCTGCGCTCTCGCTGACGTGCATTCCGTCACTCATGTGCTTGAAGCTCCGATCTCCAGCCCGTCCAGTAGCGCGCGCAGCTTTTGCAGTCCGATGCGCATGCGGCCCTTGACCGTGCCGAGCGGCACGCCCATCAGCTCGGCGATCTCCGATTGCGTGTAGCCCGAGAAGTACGCGAGTTCGATACTCTTCTTCTGCTCTGCCGGCAGGCGATCGAGCGCGCGCCGGACCATATCGCCACGTACGTTGTTCCATGCCTGCTGCCATATGCTAGGCTTGTCCGCGTCTTCACCGCTCTCGGGCAGCTCTTCATACGGGATCGTCGTGGACGACGAAGCACCGCTGCGCAGCCGGTCGATCGAACGATGGTGCACGATGGAGAGCAGCCAGGTGCGGGCCTTGCCGCGATCGCTTTTGTACGTGGCCGCCTGTCGCCAGACGGAGAGAAATGCGTCTTGCACCACATCTTCAGCCGTTCCGCGGTCGCCGACGATGCGGTAGGCGAGGGAATAGGCGATCTTGGCATAGCGGTCGTACAGCTCTTCGAGCGCGCTGAGCTCACGCTGCGCGAGCGCGGCGAGGATCTGTTCGTCAGTACGGCCGCTCGACGTCACAAATCGACCTCTTCCACCTTGAGTGGTACGGGTCAGGGGCTTCCCCGGATCACAGAGGCCGTTGCACAACGGCCCTGCGGACCTGTTTCGAACACGCTGGGGCGGTAGGATTCGAACCTACGAATGCCAGATCCAAAGTCTGGTGCCTTACCAGCTTGGCGACGCCCCACCAGTTGCGTAAACCCTTGTTCTGCCTGCCTTGCCGATATTCCCAGCGTGCGTTACCGGCGGCTGTGACTGCTTTCCGCCGACCGATTGCCGACATTTTCTCAGCGCCACGCGATCTACCAAGAACAGATCATGGGCGGCATTACCCCGATAGGCAGAACAATGGAGCTTTGAGCTTTATGCTCAGCCTCAGCCGCCATTGGAATTCAGCGGTATTGAAGCGTCAGCTTTGCTGCCTCATAATGTGTCAAGCATTCTGTATTGCTGTGCTCCTTAGGCGCTGGATCGTGTGCGATGAGAACGAACCCGTCATTGGGTCGACCGCCGGAGAGCCACGCCCTCACCATGGCGGAGACATCCGCTGACAATGTGCCTGTCGATGCATCAACTTTGACCGCAGGATCGAAGCCAATCAGCGAGGTTTTGCTGACTGACGTCATCCAGTTCTTATTGATAGCATAGCCGATCGAGCGGATGCAACTATCATTGTTCTTCTGCTCGGTCCTATTGTAAATTTGGACTGAACCGGGTTGGTGCACGTACCAACTAAGGCTTGCTTCATTGCCCTTGTATGAATCGGTCCAAGCTTGCGCGACGCGCATCGAAAACACCGCGTGCAAGAGGCTTGTAGCAGATACGCTCGTTAGATCAAACCATAGGGCTGACCGGTACTGGACATTGCTGACGTTGGTTCCGCAGCCGCCTGAATTGTTTGAGTGTGAATAGCCTACCAGGATTTCTCCGCGACTGACGATCGGATCGCCAGTATACATATCGGTGTTGCCCTGGTTGTCATTGAAAGAGTACCATCCGTGAGGCTGACGCGGTGCCCCGGGGCCGCTCGAATGAGGGAATGTCGGATTGCAATGCCGTGAACCTTTAGCATTCAGTACATAGCTGGCGTTGACGTGAGAGGGAGAGAGTACGGTGGGCGCGACTACGCAGTAAGCTTTGCTAGGCTGACTGGTAGCGGCTGGTTTTGTTGTGTAGGCTTGGATCGCATAGCAATTGCCGGCGGCTATATCGAGCGTCTCCTGCATGATGTAGCCTGTTTGCTTCGGATCGATGTCCGTCACAGCGAGATGTCCATTCCGTAAGATGTTGAAGCCAGCCGGCTTCGGCCCTCCGTTGGCCGAGAATGACCAAATGAGCACGAGCCTGTTTGAGGTAATCGCCTTATCGCAGCTAGTGACTTGAGTCTTTACGTTCAAATGCTTCGAGCACTGCGCACCGGTGGTCGCATCGGCGACGCCTTTGGGTTGCGCCAGCGGAGTCGGAGTGTGGGTTATAAGGTTGCTAGGCGTTAGTGTTGTGTCGGCTCGCAGCTGGCCAGGCATAGATAGCACTGCAGACCAGAAAACGAGCCCTATAAGAAAGGCGTGTGATCCGCGCATATGCCTTACCCCTATCCTATGTCTGCTAGCGGTCAACGCAAACAAGACGGTGGCCTTCCCGTAGACCGCATACCACCGTATCTGTGGCTAGAGGAATGGCTACTTGACGGCGATCGTGGCCATCATGCCCTTGTCCTCGTGATCGAGCAGATGGCAGTGATACACGAAGGTGCCTTTGATGACCGGGTCTCTGAAGTCCAAGAGCAGCTTGAGCGATCCCGGTGTCGTCGTGCCATCCGCGTTTTTGGTCTGATAGGGAATGATGAAGCTATCGTACCAGAAGTAGGGCGGGGGCAGGGGCAAGCCGTTGATCGCCTCGACGATGAAGTGCACCTGGTGGATGTGGAAATCGTGGATCTCGTTGGTCTCGTTGAGGACGGTCCACTCCTCGACAGTACCGCTCTTGATGATGAAGCGCGGCGGCTCGCCGGGCGTGAACTGCTTGCCGTCGATGAAGAACTGCGTACCGGCGGCATTTTCCGAGAAGACGGTCGTCCGCTCTTGCGCGGGCGGCGGAAGCGCCGTCGACAGCCAGTTGCGCGGCAACGGGTTGACGCGTAACGGCGAGAGCGCCACCGGACGCGCTTCGCGCTGTAGCCCGCCGGGCGGCCGCAGCCATGCCAAAATCGCTGCTGGATCCGGGTCCCCGACTGGCCCCGTGTAATAGCACGAGGTCATGAGTGGCGTTTCCTGTGGTGGGCCATAGACGACGAACTCGAC
>Ga0116216_10000131_pt1 | contig 68727 bp, 62 predicted proteins | sample Sb_taG_11_FD_89696 | JGI IMG/M metagenome (GOLD analysis project Ga0116216, IMG submission 89696) | Peat soil microbial communities from Weissenstadt, Germany - Sb_50d_3_AS metaG | ecosystem: Environmental > Terrestrial > Soil > Wetlands > Peat | place: Germany: Weissenstadt | collected 2010-09-21 | reverse complement strand
GCGTTGGCGACTTGTGTATGCAGGCTGGATGTTTGGTTCTTCTAGCCAAGTTTGTTCAACGTGGGGCTTGGAGAACGTATTTTTGAGAGTTGGCCCGCCAGGGTCAATGAGTGAAATCGCGATATTTCAACAGTGATCTCTCAAAGCCGCAAATAACGACTGTGTGTGGGCGCTGCCGACTTTGGCAGCTTATTGAATTGAACTGGCCACATTCGAAAATACGTTGTTCGCGTTGCTTCCCACCAAGCGGATCGTACCAACTACAAGTACCAGAATGACCGCCAGCATCACTGCGTACTCGGCTATGTCTTGGCCCTCATCGCGCCGCCACAGCTTGCGAAGAAAATGACTCATGGTCGCACCTCTGTCTCACTGCCATTCTACGCCCATTCCCGCAAATCGAAGTTTCCGCTGCGTCCGCGATTCGCTGTCAGGAGGAGTGACGCAATCAGGCGATAGGCTTACAACCCCTCAATGAGCGCAATCGGGATTTTTCACCAACTGACTTCCAAACCCGTCATGCAAGGCCTTTCGCTCAAATGACTTGGCCTGTCTTCCGGCAGAGAAAAGTACGGATAATGTGTAAATAGCTTGAACTCGACCTTACGGGCAGCGTTAGCAAGGCTCCATTTGTCGGACACAGAGTGGAATCCGATTGGGGATTTCGAGCAGAATCGGGATTCTTCGCCTGCAATTGCCCAACTACGGTCCGCAGGCGAGCATCGAAATTTCGAGCAGGGTCAAGGTGCGGCGGCGAGTTGATCTGCGGGTACGTTAGCGGGGTGCGGGCGCCCGGCCTTATGGTTGGCAATGGCGCAGACAGTTCGAGCAGCATCGGCGGGTGACGCCTCGAAGGTGGAGTCATCGACGGACCACCTCCATCCGTCAAGCAACACCATGCCAGCGATGTAGGTTGCACCATCGGGTGGCTCGGAGCCGCGGGACAATGTGGGGCCCCGGCATTCGGCCGCGGTGACGAAGGTCCGGTCGAAGTCCAACTGATCGAATGCGGCACCGATTATGTTAAGTACTACGAGATGCGATCTAGGCGCGAAAACGCTTTTCAGTGTGTCAAGCGCTTGATTCTCGCGGAATACAACACCGCCGATCATGAAACCGAATAGGGCAGCAATTGCAATGGTGAAGCGCGCTACTGCTCTTGAACTCTTCTGAGACATGGACTTTGGTATCGATTCCGTCATCCTAGAGTCTGGCATTCACCGAACCCCCATTTTTGCAGCTCATAGAGGCAAGCGAACCAACACCGTTCCGGGAATCACCTACATGCTTGCAGGTGCTACTCAGCGCAGCGATTCCGATCCATACGACAAAACCAGTCCCCAATCACCGTTGATGAATCACAGCCGGAACATTCGGCGAAGCTCATAAACCTGTCCAGACTCATCGGACGGGATGCGCGCTGCTCTCTCCTCGTATGCGCTGTACGCGAACGCTTCCGTCTGGTCCCCTACCGCTCCTTCGACGTTGATTGCTTCATCGGGATTCATGGCATCCTCCTACCACCTCTGGACAAAGCAATCCGCACACCAAATCCGGAACGCGCTTCAGATTGTGGCCAGATGACGAGAACTGCCTGAAGCACAGGCAGATAGCTATCTCTTGCAATTTTCTCATTTGTGCTTTTGGGGAAAGCGAAGGATTCCCGGCCTGTATCTGAAGAGTTCGGCGTGTGTCCAATAGGATAGACTATGGCAATTCCTCCCAGATAGCGCCAACAGCCGCGCCGACCTTCACCGGTGTTTTTCCAAACCGGCGCAGGCAATTTGCGGAGGGATGCTAGTGTTGATGAAAACAGGGTCGAAAATCGCGCTGCTCATACCGGATCCGCTTGAAGTTCGACTCGGTAGCCGAGCTTGCGAAGTGTCCGGATCATTCGGGAAGTGCGGACTCGCTTGGACTGTTCGCAGACCGCCAGGCCCCGTTCCTCATAGCGAACGCCTTTATTCAGGATCATCCAGATCAGCTGACATATGCGATACGCAATTGCCCCGATGGTTTTGTTGTGGCCGAGACGCGGAACGAGACGACGGTAGACGACCTCGAAGATGCTTCCTTTACGTTTGACGGCAGCATTGGCAGCCTGATTGAGAAGGCGACGCATGTGCCGGTTCCCCTTCGGTGAGCGCGAGCTGTGATTTACTTCCGCGCTCTCTTCCTCTCCCGGGCATGCCCCCACCCACGAGGAGAGATTCTTGGCGGAAGCGAAGGTCGCTGCCTTGGCACCCACTTCGGCGATGATATGTTGCGCCGAATCCACCCCGAGACCGGGGACTTCGGCGACCCGCTGGACTGCATCCTGATGCTGCCGGAGCAGACTTGCCATCTCCTGGTCCAGTTGGCCGATCTGCTGCTCGATCCGTTGCAACTCCTCGAGCGCCATCTTCACCAGCCGGCGGTAGACCGGATTGAGCTCCGTGCACGCACCCAAGGCATCGCGCAGCTGCGTCGACGTGGCGCGCAGGCGTTGGTCGGCCAAGGCAGCCAACGCCGCGGGATCAGTTTCTCCCTCCGCCAAGGCCTGCAGCATCCGCCGTGCACTGGCGCCCAGTAGATCCGAAACCAAACTAGATAACTTGATATGGGCTTCTTCCAGCAGTGCCTCTAGTTGATTGTGCAGCCGTACTTTGTTGCGCGTTAGCTGGTACTTTGTACGGGTCACAGTCCGGGATTTTTGATCCAGTCTGAGAGTGAGTTTCCGGCAAAATCTAAGGACCAGGAAGGGAGATTTGCCGTGAGACGAAAGCGATTTTCGGTGGAACAGATCGTAGCGATCCTGAAGCAGGCCGAGGTCGGGGTTCCGGTAGCGGACTTGATCCGCCAAGCGGGAATCTCGGAGCAGACGTTCTATCGCTGGAAGAAGCAGTACGTTGGGCTGGAGGTAGACCAGGTCCGTCAGCTGCGGCAAGTCCAAGAAGAAAACGTGCGTTTGAAGCGGCTGGTGGCCGAGCTGATCCTGGACAAAACGATGCTGCAGGATGTGCTGGCAAAAAAATTGTAAAGCCCTCGCGGCGGCGCCCCAGCGTGACTTACCTGCGTGAGCATTATCGGGTGAGCGAGCGGCGGGCGTGCTGGGTATGCCGGCTCGATCGAGGGACCTGCCGGTATCGGAACTGCTTGAATCCGAGGACGGAATTGCGGTTGCGGATGCGGGAGATTGCCAAGGTACGGGTTCGTTACGGGTATCGCAAGATCCGGGTGTTGCTGAACCGCGAGGGCTGGAACGTCAGTCGCTACTTGGCATATCGACTCTATTGTGAAGAGGGCTTAGCGCTGCGGCCACGCCGCAGTCATCGACGCCGAGCGGCGGCACAACGCCGAGAACCCTTTCGTTCCACGGCTCCAAATCAGGTCTGGAGCCTCGATTTCGTGGCTGATCAGTTAGCGGATGGACGGCGCTTTCGGGCTTTGACGGTGGTGGACATTTATACGCGAGAAAGCCTGGCGATTGAGGCGGGGCAGAGCTTGAAGGGAGAGGACGTAGCGATGGTGTTGAATCGGATCACATTGCAGCGAGGCTCACCCAAGGTGCTGTTCTGTGACAACGGTTCGGAATTTACCAGTCAGGCGATGGATCTGTGGGCTTATCGAAACGGAGTGCGCATCGACTTCTCGCGGCCGGGTAAACCAACGGACAATGCCTTTGTCGAATCATTCAACGGAACCTTCAGAGCAGAGTGCCTCGATGTTCACTGGTTCGCGAGCATCGGAGAAGCCAGACGACTCATCGAGGGATGGCGACGGGAATACAATGAGACTCGTCCTCACAGGGCTCTGGGAGAGCAAACGCCGAGCGAGTTTGCCAGTCAGTTCGCTGCTCAGCGCGTACTGACCGGCTTGCAGGAGACCGAAAACTCACTTTAGCGATGGCACAGAAAAACCGAGCCACTCAGTCCGCCTCGGCAAGCTCAGGGCAGGTTCTCCGGGATTCATTCCTTTTTTCCACCTCAACCAGCGCTGAAGCGCTCGGCTAATTTCGATCGCCGCTCCGCGGCTGGAATCTGGTAAGCCTCCGCCGAGTCATGCGCGTCGTCCCTCGACTGTACACGAAACGGAATGCAGACCCGCGTCAGCGTCCCGCCGCCCTCCGGTGCGGTGAGCAGTTCCACGCTCTGATGCTGGCCGTAGAGCGACTGTAGCCGATCGCGAGTGATTCTCAAACCCAGACCGCTTGAAGGAGTGACACCGTGCTTTGAAGGTCCGGGTCCGTTGTCTCTTACTTCGAGTTGGAGTTCGCCATTTCGGGCAGTTACCGTGATTCGGATCTCGCCTCCGGCCGGCCGTTTTGAAATCCCGTGTTTAACTGCGTTATCCACGAGGGGTTGCAAGAGTAGGTGAGGTACCGACGCGTCGAGCATCTCAGGGGCGATTTCCAGAGTTATGCTTAATCGATCGGCGAATCTAATCTTCTCGATTTCCAGATAGCAATTTACGAATTCGAGTTCGCGGCTGAGGGTTGTGATTTGGGTCCCGGCAGACTCCAGGCTCATCCTCAACAGATCCCCCAGCCGCGTCATCATGTGATCGGCCGCCTGGACATCGGTGAGCATGAGCGAGGAAATGGAGTGCAAAGTATTAAAGAGAAAGTGCGGCTGAAGCTGGCTTTTCAGCGTTTGTAAACGTGCTTTTGCAAGTTGTCCCTCCAGTTGAGCGGCGCGCAGCTCCCGCTCCCGCAACCTTCGGTAATACGAAACGGCGTGCGCGACCAGCACAATCGGAGCGAAAGTGCCGGTGATATCGTCCACGACGGCGGACAGGAATTCTTTTCGCAGAGCCGACCATTGGACCTTGAACGCGTGGACGTGGGAATTCCAGATGGCTGAGCTCCATTCGTGAGATTTCGGATCCCAATAGCCGTAGGGAGTGGCAGCTCGCAGCGCCAGGTGCGCCGCCGAAAAAACAAGTCCGGCGGCCAAATATTGCAGAGAACGGATCATCCAGTTTTCTCGGCGAATGGGGTGGCGAATCGCGAACCAGAAAGCAAGTGGAGTGAGCGGAGCGTAGCTGAGTAACTGGCAAAACTCCGATCCCAAAGTACTCATGAATGACATGGGAGTGTTGGTCGCCCGGTAAAACTGATAAATCGTGAACGTCGCAGCTAGGGCGACGAAAGACCAAACACCAAAGCTAATCACCCAAATCAGCCAGGGACGACTGCTTGGGACGTTAGCTTGCGGCTCAATCAAGCGGCCCAGTACGATGCGACGCGGCCGGAGCACGAGCTCGCCTCCGCAATCCGGACAAATACGCTGCGTGCTTCGAGCGCACTCAGGACAGAAAGTGCATTCGAACGAGCAGATGTAGGCTTCTCCATCCGCCGGCAATGCCCGTTCGCACGTTCCGCAACTGGATTTCATGATGAAGGTCTTGATGATATCTCTTCCCGGAATCGTAGCGTCAGAGTCGATAGGCTTCTCCCACTAGCAGGCGGACGCCTGCGAGGGCGGCGGCGCAGGAGTCGTGACGGGATAACAGGTTATTGAAACATGCCGCCGTCAGTGACGCGAAAAATTACGGCCCTGATAAACTTTTGTTGGTCCCCGAAAAACATCTATTCATCCCACATCCGGACTGCGAGCCTGTCTTCGCTGCGGGCTACGAGGCTTTCTTCCCAAGCGCTCGAAACTGCCTTTCGAAACGCGTCAAGATTAGCGGTAAACCAATGTGAGCCGAGCGCGTCTACCATCTTGTGAGGGAAAACAGCGACTCAGTAACAATGGATTCCGAACTCGCCCCAGGCGCAGTGCACGATCAACCAGTTGACTCCCTTGTGCGCGCCGTAATCGCGGATGATGAGCCGCTTGCCCGGACGAAGCTGCGTCTCCTGCTGGATTCAGAGGCGCAGATCAAAGTAGTTGCCGAATGCCACAACGGCGCGCAGACTCTGGCCGCGATCCGCACTTGCCGGCCGGACCTGTTGTTGCTCGATATTCAAATGCCTGACCTGGATGGGTTTCAAGTGTTGAGCGAAATCTCACCCAAAGAAATGCCGGTCGTCATCTTCACCTCCGCCTACGATCAGTATGCGATTCGCGCCTTCGAGGCCCATGCCCTGGACTATCTGCTGAAGCCCTTCGATCAAAGCCGGCTTCACCAATCCATCGAGAGGGCTAGGCTTGAAATGCGGAAGTCGAGGGACCGTGAGATCACTCATCGCATCCTCGACCTTCTCTCCCACGTAAGATCGGAAACGCAAGCCGTACCCGAGTTCGACGCACGATTGGTGATCAAGACCAAGGGCCGAATTGTGTTTCTCAACGTTGACGAGATTGACTGGGTTGAAGCCGCAGCCAACGACGTTCGGCTGAACGCGGGGAAGGAATCGTATCTCTTTCGCGAAACCATTTCTGGAACTTCAGAACGGCTAAATCCGAGCCAGTTTATCCGCATACACCGCTCCATGATCGTGAATGTCCGGAAGATCAAGGAATTGATTCCGGTGAACAGCGGAGAATATGTCGTCGTCCTCAAGAGCGGTAAGGAGCTGTCGTGCAGCCGGGGTTACCGCGCCAACGTGCAACACCTGATCGACAAGAATTCTTGAGATTGTCACCTTCCCTCTCTGCCCTGGTCTAGCGCAAACCCGGGGTTCTTTTCATTTGAGTGACCTCGCATATTCGCGACTCAGCGATGAACCCTAATCTTCCGGAGTGCCGCGTGCACCCGGTAACCCATTAGGACACTAATCCCGCAGCCCTTTTCTGTAGCGCGACACGGCGTCATGGTTTATAGTGCGGGGAATCATATTCATGCGACGCGAGTTGTCCGCAGGGTTGCGGTCTGGGCTGCTGCAATTTCTTAAATCTCATGGCTGAAGAAAACTCTCACGTCACCGAAAAGAAATCAGAGGAGAACGGACCGCCGTCGAAAAAGCCATATCAAGAACCAGCATTCCGGTATGAGCGGGTTTTTGAGACGATGGCGCTGATGTGCGGTAAAATCGCGCCCACGACCCCTCATTGCAGGTTTATCGGTCTAAAGAGTTCGTAGATTGCCGCCGTCCACACCATCCACGCAGGAAATTCGCGAGGACCCCAAGCTTGGTCTTGCAGCCGAGGTGTTGCGCCGCCATGGCTCGGTTTTCCTGAAGGCGAGGGGAATGAGCATGCTTCCCGCGGTTTGGCCAGGCGATCTGCTCACCATTCAGCGCGCCGTGTATGACGAGATCGCTGCCGGAGACATCGTGTTAGTTCTGCGCGACCATCGCTTCTTTATTCACCGGCTGGTCGGATGGCAGCTAGGTCGGGATGGCCTGTTGTCGGTCACGCGGGGTGACGCGATGCCGCAGGACGATCCACCCGCAGCCGCATCCGAGGTTCTGGGCCGAGTGGCCAGTATTCGCCGGGGCAATCGCAGTTTCGTTCCAAGCCGTCGGGTCTCGATGCTGCATTCCGCGCTGGCGTGGATGCTGTGCCGCTGGAGCAGATTCCGCAGTCTAGCGTTGCGTATTCATGGAGCATACTCGCAGGCAGTCAGTCTGACCTCAGCGGCTCAAGCCGACCATGAAAAGAAGCCGGTTATCGCAGCGCTGAAGCGTTGCGCCACCCAAAATCAGGTACATCCTGGGATTGCGAGCTGGATTACGAGTTCTCTGTCCCGTACTTTCCATCCATGAGCGCTTCCGTCATCCTGACCGCGAAGCATACGGTATCAGTCGAGATCGGAGGAACGACGATTGCGCTGCACACTCTTGATCCGTCTTTTCGGCGCGCGATCGAAAATCGCTATGCGGGTTTCCTTGGAAGTTCGGCGGACTCGCACTTCGCGTTTGACATCGACCTGTGCGAGCCCTCGGAATCCGCCCCAGCCGACGATGAGCTGCATTTGCAAATGGAAAAGGGCGAATGGTCGCTGCAGCGCGGCAACTTTCGAGCACGATGGAATCCGGAGTCCCGGCGGGGATGGATCCGTCAGACATACAGTTCCTACGCTGTCGACTGCGTCTTGCGCATCGTTCACACTCTGCTCCTGGCGAGGCAGGGAGGCTTCCTGGTTCACGCTGCCAGCGCGATTCGCGGAGGGAAAGCGTTTCTCTTTGCGGGGGTTTCGGGCGCGGGCAAGACAACGATTTCTCGCCTGGCGCCACCCGACGCAACGCTGCTCACCGACGAAATCTCGTACGTGCGGCGTGAAGGTAATCAGTATCTGGCCTGTGGAACGCCTTTTGCAGGAGAGTTGGGGCGGGCCGGCGAGAACGTGTCTGCCCCACTGTGCGGAGTTTTCCTGCTCGAGAAAGGTTTGCAGAACAGGATCGAACCGGTGGGCGCCGCAGGAGCCATCCAGCGACTGCTGAGGAACATTTTGTTTTTTGCCGAAGACCCTGAGCTGGTGCAACTCGTTTTTCAATCGGCATGCGAGTTTGTTAGTTTGGTTCCGGTCCGCCGCTTGGTATTCGTACCCGACCCTAGCGTCTGGGAGATAATACGGTAGCTTTGGGAGAATTATGATGCCCGAAAGATACATTGCGCGAAGCACGGCCATCGCGGCGCGGCTACTGGGCGGCGAAATGATGGTGATGTCGGCTGTAGATTCGACTTTTTTCACTCTCAATGAAACCGCCACTGTGATTTGGCAGGCAGCGGACGGGCACACGCCACTGTCGGAAATCGTCGCCAACAAAATCTGCGGGGAATTCGATGTCGATCGCGAACGAGCGCAACGTGGTGCCGACCACTTCGTCGACGAACTCTCGCAACACGGCATACTGCTGGTCTCGGATCAGCCACTACTGAATTCTTCCCCACCCCAGGAAAATCCATGAGCCTCCTAGCGGAGATGAATCATAGAGCGCTGAACCTCGGCACACCGCTCAGTGTTCACATCGATATCACTTACCGCTGCAATGAACGCTGCGTGCATTGCTACCTGGATCACGACGATCACGGGGAGATGAAGACCGCGGAAATCTTCAACGTGCTCGCCCAGCTCGCCGACGCCGGCGTTTTTTTCCTCGTCCTTAGCGGCGGCGAGGTCCTTATGCGTCGCGATTTTTTTGAAATCGTGGAGCGGGCGCGGCTGCTCTTGTTCAATGTCAAAGTGAAGACCAACGGGGTAATGATCCACGCGAAGGAAGCGGCGAGACTTCGCCAGCTGGGCGTCGAGCAGATACAGATTAGTGTTTACTCGCATCGGCCGGAAGTTCACGATGCCATCACGAAACTGCCGGGGTCACTGAAGCGAACCATTCGGGCGATTCGATTCTTGAAATCTCAGGGACTGAAGGTAACGATTGCGAACGTTCTTATGAACGGAAATTTCTTCGACGGCGCCGGAGTTATGGCACTGGCGAAGGAATTAGGAACTGCCTACACGCTCGACCCCACGATCACGCCGAAAATGGACGGCGATACATCAATCCTCGCCTTGCGAATTCCGGGGTCTGAGCTCCAGGAAGTATTCCATCGCGAGGAACTGGTAGGGAATGTGGAAGAATTTTGTGCTCCTCCGCCACCCGCAGGCGAGGACGTGATGGAAGGCTATCCCTGCAGCGCTGGTCACACCGCCTGTTACATTTCTCCGTATGGCGACGTGTTTCCCTGTGTGCAATTCCCTCTGCCCAGCGGCAATGTGCGGCGGCAGAAATTTCTCGAAATCTGGCGCCACTCCCCGCAGTTGAACGAAGTACGATCCATCCGCGCCAAAGATCTCACCGTCTGCTCCGGTTGCGACCACGTCGGAACATGCACGCGTTGCCCCGGCTTGGCCTACATGGAGGGCAGCATGCGAGGGCCCTCCACCGCCGACTGCGAAAAGTCGTTTCAGAGGACGGGCATCCCGAGTGCGAATATGTTGAGACGGGCGCTAGCCGGTCCTACAACTCCTCTGATCCAGATCCAACAACTCGCGTAAGTTATTGTCGCGCCGCCGTTTCTGGGGCGACCCCCCGGGGTCCATCGAGGGGGTAATTCCCATAAGCGCTAACTTCAGTTGGGTGGGTTGACGCCACTGAATAATCCCTAGAACGCCTCTTAGGACCGACACGTGCCCACCTGCGAAACGCCCCATCTCAGCGACCACGATCACTGTCGCGGTAGGGACGACCATCGCTGGCCGCCCCCCGCACAGATCCGTACGTGCGCGTTTACGCATACGGCTCTTACCGAGGATGAATGGCGTCGAAGCGCTTGTCCGGATAAGGATGCAGAACACGTGGGTGCGGAATCCACCGGTGGAACAGTGGGTTGAGACGATCCCATCCCACCTGCGCGCGTTGACTGCGACGGACGAGAACGCTCCGCCACAATCGGCATACGCGACGCCTGAAGACGCGCAACTGACCGGTGTTACCGGGCACTGCATGGTATTGGTAGTAGCCCTGCACAACCTTCCGAAGCCATGCGCCGACTTCACTCGTGCGATGATGCTTCCGATATTGAAGCTCTGTCTTGATGACATTGAGCTTCGCAACCATTCGCTTCTTCGCCGTAATGCGCCAGACGTTAAAGGCTCCGCTGCTCGTGAGATTTCCACAAAAATGCGTGAACCCCAGAAACGTGAAGGTCTCGGGTTTTCCCTGGCCACGTTGCTTGCGGTTTCGGACGGCGAACCGCCCGAACTCGATCAGACGCGTCTTGTCCGGATGTAATTCCAGACCGAACCTTACCAGCCGGTCCCGAAATTCCGACAGGAACCGCTCGGCGTCAGTTCGGTGTTGAAAGCCCACCACAAGATCGTCGGCATAACGCACGGCGATTACATCGCCGCGTGCGACTTTCTTGCGCCAGGCCTCAACCCACAGGTCGAACGCATAGTGCAGGTACACGTTGGCAAGCAGTGGTGAAACAACTGCTCCCTGAGGAGTACCTACTTTCGTCTCCGACCACTGACCATCTTCCGATACTCCGGCCTTTAACCATTTCTGGATCAGGCGAAGCATGCGGCGATCGGCCACTCGATGCTCGATGAACTGCATCGTCCATTCGTGACTCATGTTGTCGAAGAAGCCACGAATGTCGGCATCGACTACCCAGTTCACTCGCTTTCGTTGGATGCCCACAGTCAGGGCGTCTAGTCCCTGATGCGGGCCGCGACCGGGTCGGAACCCGTAAGAAAAGCCTTTGAAGTCGGCCTCGTAAATCTGGTTGAGGACCGTCACCACAGCCTGTTGGACGATCTTGTCCTCCAGCGCTGCGATGCCCAAGGGGCGTCGCCGCCCATCGGCCTTCGGTATGTAGACTCGTCTCGACGGTTGTGCCCGATACGCTCCACGGTGCACCCGACTGTGCAGATCGATGAGCCGATCTTCCAATCCGGTTTCATACTCCTGCCATCTCACGCCATCGAGTCCTGGCGAGGCTTGACGCTTCAATGCGTAGAAGCCGTCGCGAAGAAGTGCGATGCTGAGGTGGTGGAGCAAAGCGGTGAACCGTTCCTGCTTCCTTATTGATGCTGCTCTTCGCACACCGTTCAACCCCTGGGACATGCGTGCTCCGCTCTGTGTCGGAGGCATGCGCGATCGAACGATGTTCTCCTTAGTCTGTGCTCTTCTCTCCCCAGCCTCCGCTGAGGCTTGCGCTTCTTTGTTCGACTGGTTCACAGGTACTACGGCACAGTCCGACTTCTCCTGTGCGTTCGTGTCCGCCGTTCGGTTCATGGCCTTCGCGGACCGGCCTTGATTTCTGCACCAAGGCGCACTGGAGATCTCCCGGTTCTCGTGCATGTCGTTTCTCAGCGTGCGCGGGTTCTCAGACTACGCAGGACCGGACAGCCACTCGCGGATAGCGTGGCCGCCGTGTTGCCTTCCTCCATCTCGGAAGGGAGTCGGCATCCTGATCCATCGGCTTTTCGAAGCTCAATAGCCCGGCCCACTGGTACCTCTGGTCTACGCTTCACGAGACACCTCACGGTGCCCCCTGCAAGACTCGAGGCCAGGATGGAGTCGCTGTTCTCCTTTCCTGTAGGGCTCTTTCATCCCCCACAACATGCCGGTTTATCCCGGCGCACTCCGAGTTGCCGACCATCCACGAACTTGGTTTGCTTCCAAATCAAACGAGCGGCGAGTGACATTGGCATTCGCAGAGGGCACGATCAGCCGAGCTCTTGTCGGACGCTCCATAGGATTTCGTCCGAGAGTCGCGGACTCTGTACGGCGCGAGCCAGTACCACGCCACCGATCATCGCCGCTGCCTGAAAGATAGCTTCTTTCCGTTCCCCACCTATCGCGGGAAGAATTTCCTCAAGTCCCTGCTCGAACGCGGCTTTGAGTTCAGGGGTCGAGCGAGCCACCTCCTGGGCCAGCGCGGCCATAGTGCAGCCGTCGCCTGGATTATCTCGGTGCCACTGGCTCAGGTAGCGGTCAGCAAACGATCCTTTGCTCTTCTTATTACTCTTGCTGCGCTGCGCGCGCCCTAGCGAAACCTTTTGGCCGTAGGCAACGGCAGCCGTCTGCAGTTCTTCCTTCGAACCGAAATGGGCATAGAACGCCCCGTGCGTCAGGCCGGCGGCCTTCATCACCTCGCCCACGCTTACGTTCTCAAATCCGCGCTCACGGAACAGGCGGGAAGCCTCCTTCACAATCCGTTCATGTTTCGCGGCTGTCTCCTCGACCGGATAGCGCATAAATTTTCTTATTGCAACCTCCATCTATGATGGTCATCATATATTAAGTATGACGGTCATCATATTTGATGGCCCATTGTAACAAAAGGAGGCATTATGAAACTCACAGGCAAGAAGGCGCTTATTACTGGCGGCAACAGTGGCATCGGTTTGGCCACAGCCCGGCTTTTCATTGCTGAGGGCGCGCAGGTCGCCATTACCGGTCGCGATCAGAAAACGCTGGATGAGGCCGTTCGAGAACTCGGACCCAACGCGCGTGGCTACCGCGCAGACATCACCATCGCGGAAGATCGCAAGCGGCTCTTCGCAGCCCTGGCCAAAGATTTCGGGAAACTCGACATTGTCTTCGCCAATGCCGGCATCTCCGGCCGGACTCCTACCGGCTCGACCGACGAGGCCATTTTTGAGAATGTGATCCACACCAACCTTAATGCCGCTTTCTTTACGGTGAATTCAGCGGCGCCTCTGCTGAACGACAACGGCAGCATCATCTTTAATGGGTCGGTACACAACTATCTCGGCCAACCCGGCGTCGCCGCATATGCAGCCACGAAGGGCGGCATCGTCTCGATGGCGCGTTCTATCGCCGCCGACCTTGCACCGCGCAACATTCGCGTGAACGTCGTCGCACCCGGAGCGACCAAGACTCCCATTTGGAAGCGCGGGCCCCGCGCCTCTATATCTGCAGACGAGTCCGCCAAGTTAGCGAAGTTCTTCTCTTCTGCGGTGCCACTGGCGCGTTGGGGTGAGGCGAAAGACGTTGCCAACGCCGTGATCTTCCTTGCCTCGGACGACTCCTCATACGTCAATGCAGTCGAGTTGATGGTGGATGGCGGAGCCACGGGTGCCCCGTTTGGAGCTCCCATTCTTCGCGCCTGAATGCACAGAGTTAAGGCATGGAGTAACGGGCGGCGCGACGCGAGCTGGCCGGACTGGTACGCAGCGTACATAGCGGCGGAGCAGTTAAGGACCGGGCTGCCGATGTGAACGACGCTGCGCTTGTAAGCAGTAAAAATTGTGGTTTCTGGTTACCAGAAACGACAAGTAAGGAGAAAGAAAAAAGAAATAAAACTCAAGGAGAACAAAAAATGACAATTAAGGAGAAAGAAATGAAAACCTCACAAATGTACCGAGCTGATTCCGCGCCCCAGGCGCCGAAGTCAGCGCTCCGAGGCCTGATGCAACGTCTCGGATTAACCCTCCTCGCGTGTACGCTCGTCATCGGTGTGATCGGCTCTGCGAGTGCCGCCGAGCCTCGAGACGAAGCAGCCGTTCGCGCGCTCGGAGATAACTTTGCTAAGGCTTTCGTTCAGAAGAATGCCGAACTCCGAGCATCGCTATTCGCGGAAAATGGAACCTTCGTGACGCCGCAGGGTGATTTTCTGCAAGGGCGGGTCGCAATGGTGAACGACTTCGGTCCCGAGGCGCAGCAAGCCGTCAACGGCAACACGCAAGCGGCGTTCTCCAACTATCGGATCCGTTTCATCAATCCCGATGTCGCGGTCGCCGACGCGCTGCTTACTGTGCACAATGTCAACGGTCCGGATGGGACGATCATTCCCGTGATCCCGATCAACATTTTCTACGTGGCCGTCCGCCACGGGAATCAATGGCTGATCGAGGATGGGCGCGCGCATTTCGCACCCGCGCCGCCTAATGGCATGACCGATCATGGGATGACCGCTCACTGACGCGTGGAGAATACTTGTGCCACATTCCACGCAACTCGACAAGGAACGAATCGCTATCAGCACGCCGGAGTCTGAAGCCGGCGTGCTTGTAGTTCGCAGGCACCACCTGTTGGTACGGTGCAGCCACTGGCTGAACGTGCCAATCCTTCTAGGCCTCATCCTGAGTGGCCTGTCCATTTATTGGGCATCTCCGGTCTATCAGCACAAACCGAATCCGCAGACGGGAAGCTTTGATCCTCTGGCGGACATCGGCATCTGGATATGCGCGCATGTACCGGGGCTGCACCAATACAGCAGTCCGCCTGACTGGGTCTACAACCACATAAGCCTCGGACCTGGCATGCTCGCCGTGGCGCTGCGTCTTCATTGGCTCTGTGCTTATCTATTCATGATGAACGGCCTCGTCTTTGTTATAGGGCTGGCCACGGGAGGCGGCTGGCGATCTCTGTTGCCCCGCCGGACCGACCTGCGCGATGCACTCAGGATGTCTTGGTACTACATAGGCGTTCCTGTCGCCAAACTAACGCGCCGCAGTTGGCCACATCCGCGCTTCAACACAAAATACAACGCACTTCAACGCCTCGCTTATTTTTCCGTTCCGGTCGCCGGGCTCCTATCGGTCTTGACGGGCTGGGCGATTCATAAACCCATGCAGCTCTATTGGTTGACTGCAATCTTCGGTGGTTATGACAAAGCGCGCGTTTGGCACTTCTGGCTCATGTGGGTTTTTGTGCTCTTTGTCGTGCCGCACGTGGTTCTTGTTCTCGCTGATGGGTGGGACACGCTTCGCAGCATGATCGTAGGTTGGTCGACGAGAGCGGAAAGATCGGAGGACTTTTGACAATGAATCTTGAAGACGAACACTCTGCGCCAGAGGCGGACAACACATCCTCGACTGAATCCGTGCCCTCACGAAAGCCCGCAAGCTTCTTCCAGGAACGACCTCCGCAGGTGATGGAAGTGGCTCCCCAGCTTTTGCGTCATTGGACTCGCCGCGATTTGCTGCTCTTTGGAGCGGGCGCGATAGCCGCAGTCGCAGGTGGTGGCTCTCTCTTGCCTCAGACTACCCTCAAACGCCTGGGCATCATCCACGAAAACAAGAACTGGCCGAAAAAGGAATGGCTTCTGAATAGAGCCCTGCGCATCGATGACGATGTTGCAGAGGCTCTGTATTCCAGAAATCGCTTGGTGCCAACCTACGCCAAATCGCAGGTTACACCGCTCAGGAACAATTACAACGGAGCCACCCCCGACCCCAGCTATATTCCAGAATGGCGTTTGACTCTCGACGGGCTCGCTTCCGGCTTAAGCGTTTCTTTGAACATCCGGAACCTGCTCGCCTCCTTCCAGATGCATGAGCAAATCACCCGGCTGGTGTGCGTCGAAGGTTGGAGCGCGATTGCCTGGTGGGCCGGGCTTAGGTTTGATGATCTGCTGAGTGCGTACCCGCCAATGTCCCAAGCGACGTGGGTCCGAATCGAATCATCGGTCAATCTCGGTCCCTGGGGAAATCCCGACCCATACTTCGTGTCGCTCGATCTGTCGACGGCCCGTCATCCGCAGACCCTGCTCGCGACTCACCTGAACGGAAAGCCTCTCACGGTGGAGCACGGAGCTCCGCTTCGCTTGGTTGCACCTGTGAAACTCGGCCTGAAGAATGTCAAGGCGATTACGCGGATTAGCTATACGAGGGACGAGCCAGCGGACTATTGGGCAAAGCGCGGGTATTCACGCTATGACGGAATTTGAAGCCCTATCCTGGGATGACTTGCGGAGTGGATAACAAGCAACTCTTACCTAATAAAGGAAGGGTTGCCGACACTCGGGAGTTATTGCGTGCTGGCGGGGGCGGCGTGCGGTAGTGCGAAAGCATCGAGCTTCGCAGTCGTGGAGCTCGACCTAGCAGAGAGACCCGAAGAGTGCTGCTACGGTCGATAAGAATGCGTCCTTCGAGTCCTGATGCGGTCTCCGGCGGGGAACATTAACATTTTATGAAACCACTGCTAGTCGGCCGCTCCGGCGTAACCGACGTGACGGCCACTGTAGCGGCGTACTCGTATGTTGGCCTGCTCAGCGTGGGCCAGAAAGCCCTCAAGCACGCACAAGCGCGAGCAGTACTCGCCAATCATGGCGGAGGCTTCATCGGTGAGCACCTTCTGGTAGGTGCAAGTCTTGATAAATTTGCCGACCCAGAGGCCGCCTGTGTAGCGCGCCGCTTTGCCCGTGGGCAGCGTGTGGTTGGTGCCGATCACTTTATCGCCGTAAGCCACGTTCGTCCGCGGGCCAAGAAACAGCGCACCGTAGTTCTTCATGTTCTTGAAGAAGTATTCTGGATCGCGGGTCATGACCTGGACGTGCTCCGAAGCGATGCGGTCGGCCTCGCGCACCATCTCTTCGTCCGAGTCGCACACGATCACCTCGCCATAGTCGCGCCAGGAAACGGAAGCCAGCTCTGCTGTCGGCAAAATGGAAAGCAGCCGCTCGACATCAGCCATGGTCTCGCGGGCGAGTTTTTCGGAGGTAGTAAGGAGGATAGCCGGGGTATTGACTCCGTGTTCGGCCTGGCCCAGGAGATCGGTTGCGCAGAGCTCGCCGTCAACCGTTTCATCCGCAATGATCAAGGTTTCAGTCGGGCCCGCGATCAAATCAATGCCGACGCGACCGAAAAGCTGGCGCTTGGCCTCCGCCACGAAGGCGTTGCCTGGTCCCACGATCATCGAAACGGGTGCGATTGTCTTGGTGCCGAGCGCCATGGCGGCGATCGCCTGAACTCCGCCCATGCAGTAGATTTCATCCGCTCCGCCGAAGTGCATGGCCGCAACCACGGCCGGGCTGGGCTTGCCATGATAGGGCGGCGAGGACGCGATCACGCGCATTACGCCCGCGACTTTTGCAGTTACCACGCTCATATGGGCCGAGGCCACCAGCGGATATTTTCCGCCCGGAACGTAGCAGCCAACCGAGTCGACCGGCATGTTCTTGTGCCCGAGAATGACTCCAGGAAGGGTCTCGACTTCGACGTCCTGCAATGCCGAACGCTGCGCTTGGGCGAAGTTGCGCACCTGGGCTTGAGCAAATTTGATGTCATCAATGTTGCGCTGGGAAAGCTGAGACAGGCAGCCCTCGATGTCCTGCTCCGAAAGCTGGAATGTGGGTGGATTCCATTTATCGAACTTCTCCGAAATGTCGCGTAGAGCCGTCTCACCGCGACTTTCGATGTCTTCAATAATGCCGGTGACTATGTCGCGGACATTCTTCGCCTCGGCGGAAGTCTGCTCGGGCGTGCGGCCGGTTTTCAGATGACGTGACATTAGGGCCTCCAGTTAGCCAACGGCTGAGACAGGTTCGGTGAGCTCGACGTCGGTGGTCGAGCACTGATGTTGTTCCGCGGCATAACCCGCCTTGTAGTCTGCTTTGACGGCGTCCGATGCGGTCGGCAGAACCGGAAAGTCCCACCAGCCGACAACTTCCGCTGCGGCCACGGAAACATCGCGCGTGATGGGTACCTCGACCAGAGCCGGAGCGTTCAAGTCGAGCGCTCGCTTGATGGTGGATCCGATTTCGTCTGCCGCCTGCACCTTGGCGGCGACGCCGAAGCCGAACGATTTTGCTAACGCTACGAAGTCGACCGAATAGGGACGGCCGTCTCCGCTGTGATGGTTGAACTCGGATGCTATCTGCCGGCCCATGAGATAGTTCTGACCGTCGCGGATCGAGATATAGCCCGAGTTGTTGAGCACCAGGAATACAACCGGAATGTTGTACATCACGCAAATGGCAAGCTCCTGCACGCACATCATAAAGTCGCCGTCGCCGATGATGCACACGACGGGCGCATCCGGCTTGGCGAGCTTGGCGCCGATTGCGGCAGGAAGAGCGAAGCCCATCGATGAAAATGAACCGGAAGTGATGTGGGTTCGGGGCTCATAAACCGGGAAGGCTTGCTTGGTCGTGCTCTGCGGATGACCGGACCCTACGGTGACGATTCCGTGGCGTGGCAGCACCTTGCGCAACTCCCGCAGCGTGCGCAGCATGGTGGTTGGAATACCATTGTAGGATCGCCGACGTTCCAGCTTCTTTTCCCACTCCTGTTTCAGTCCTTCGACATCGCTCAGATAGGGAGCTCTGGCTGCCCGTGCTTTGCGCGCTTGCTCGTCCGAGATTCCAGCCAGCATGTCGGCGAGCGCCAGCTTGCAGTCGGCCATGATGCCGACCTCGGCCGGATAATTTTTCCCAATCTCGCGCGGATCGATGTCAACCTGAATGAGCTTCGCATCCGGAATCGAGAAGCTGACGCCCTTGCGGTAGGATGAGGCCGACCAATCGGTGAAGCGGCAGCCGAGTGACATGACGACATCGGCGTTGGCCGCGGTGTGATTGCCAGGCAGCGATCCAGGCCAGCCGACAGTGCCGGCGCACATCGGATTGTCCTCTGCGATTGCTCCCTTGCCGTTCCAGGTAAAGACCACCGGGATGCCCAATTTCCCGACCAGCGAAGTTAACTCGGGAGTCGTATTGGCGGTGATGGCTCCGCCGCCCACGACGATGCACGGTCGCTTGGCAGTAAGCAGAAGCTTGATGGCCGCCTCGATGGCCTGCGCGTCCGCTCGAGCCTTCCCAACCGGCAGGCGCCGGTCGAGTTCCGCAATGTCGATGTCCGTAGTCTCCACCTGGACGTCAAGCGGCAGCTCCATATGTACAGGGCCCGGGCGTCCCGTTAACATTGCATTCCAGGCGCGATGCATCACGAAGGGAACCTGATCGGCACGGATCACATCGAAGGTGCGCTTGGTGACCGCCGCGGCAATGTGCGGAAAATCAGGCGAGGCCACCCGGTCAAGTTCCTGCATGACGCCGTGTCCGCGCATATGCGTGGCGGCGCTACCAGTAATAAGTAGAAGCGCCGTCGAGTCACAGTGTGCAGTCGCGAGTCCGATGACTGTGTTGGTCGCTCCCGGCCCGATCGATGTGCATGCAGCAATGGGCTGGCCGGTGACCCGGTAGTGCGCATCGGCGATGTGCACAGCGTTCTGTTCGTGCATCACCTGGATGAAGGGAAGCTTTGAGACCGGATCGTTGAAGGCGTCGATCATGCTCCAATTGCCGTGCCCCGGCAGTCCAGTGACATAAGGAACTCCGTATGCCTTGAGAGCCTTTCCGATCAGCTGTCCCACCGTGAGTCGCATAGTCGTCTCCTCGTTCCACCTCGTTTGCGGGCCATATTCTACTCTCGAATCGAATGCGAAGCGAACCAATCAGACGAGGTGCGATCCGCGTGCGACGTGTGCATGGTTGTATAATCCTGCCACCCGAAGGAGCGAAGCTGAACATGAATCGGCGCACGTTTCTCTCGCAGTCCTGCCAGTGGTTCGCGGTCGCAGGCTTGGCTCCGAGCATGTTCGGTGAGAAATCCATGCCCGAATTGAACCAGCGTCGTTCTCTCCCGTTTTCTAACGACTGGATTGAAAGCGTCCTCGTGAGCGCGGCCCGTGAGATGCCGCTTGAGGATGCGATCGTCGTGAATCTCTCCACCACCGCTTTACACTACCGAGCCGGAGCAAACCAAGGGACTGTTCTCCCTTGGAGGTCGGCGATGCTCCGGAATTGCACGATCGAAAGTGCGGAGTCGGCTGCACTGCTTCACGTCCGTCAGCGCACCAATCTTGGTGGTGTCGCGCTGGGTTGGGAGTGGTACGGTCTTCGCAACGCACAGTTTCCTCGAGGCACTCCTCTCTACATTTCATCTCAGGACGACATCGGTAACATAGAACTCGACCCGCTTATTGCCTTCAGTCACGCGACTCCAACATCGCTCTCGCCGCGACGCTATCGACTCAATCTGAATCTGTGGTATACCCCCGAAGAAACGGACTGCGGAATTCACACCGGACACCAGTTTCTGGAAGTACATACGCAAATCCTTGGCACCGGTCACATGCAGAAGTTTCGCGAGAACAATGCGGGCACGCTCTATGAAGACGTCCTAATGCCTGTGGGATTCACTCATGACCCATTTTTTTCTGTTGCCGACGACCGCACTTTCAGCTATCCCTGGCACCGCTATTACGCGGACACGGATTGCATCTGGATGGCGATCGAGCTGCATCCGTTGTAACTTCTTTCTCCGGGGAAACTGACCGGGAGGCGGTCATGCCTTCTTTGCCCGACGTAGTCATTATCGGCAGCGGCATCGGCGGTGGTACCCTCGCCCACCGCCTGGTGCAACACGGTCTCACCGTTACGATGTTGGAGTGGGGAGACTACCTGCCGCAGGAGCCCGAGAACTGGGACGTCGATGCCGTTTTCGCCAAACAGAGATATGTGCCCGCCGAAACCTGGCTCGACAAGCATGGCGTTGCCTTTCGCCCCGGCACCTACTATTACGTGGGAGGCAGCAGCAAGATGTTCGGTGCTGCCATGCTCAGACTCCGCGAGAAGGACTTCCAAGAACTCGATCATGCTGGAGGCGTTTCGCCCCCCTGGCCGATTACCTATCGTCAGCTTGCCCCCTATTACGATTTAGCGGAGCAACTCTACGGAATCCATGGCGAGGCTGGCGTCGATCCAACCGAACCATCGGATGTCCCGCGCTATCCCTATCCTGCGCTCGAGCATGAACCCGTGATCGAGCAGGTGGCATCCGCTCTCAAGACTCGGGGGATCAAGCCCTTTCCGCTGCCGGTCGCGGTGCAACGTCACCCGGGAGGGCCGTGCATCCGTTGCAAGACCTGTGACGGATTTCCCTGCCAGGTGCATGCCAAAACCGATGCTGAGATTGCGGCGGTCAGGCCTGCCTTGGCATCTGGCAAGTTGACGCTCAAGACGAATGCATTGGCAACACGTCTGGTGCTCACCCACGATGGCCGGCGCGTGAACGCAGTGGAGTACCAGAACGACGGGCGCATCGAAAGCATCACCGCACCGGTAATCGTGCTCTCTGCCAGCGCCGTCAATTCGTCAGTGTTGCTGCTTCGCTCGGCTTGCGACCAGGCTCCCAACGGCGTTTCAAACTCTTCCGGCGTGGTGGGGCGAAACTACATGGCGCATAACAACACAGCTCTCATGTGCGTCGGCTGGAAGATCAACGACACCAAGTTTCAAAAAACCATTTGCATCAATGATTTCTACTTCGGGGACCATGACTTCAAGTACCCTATGGGCAATATTCAAGGTCTCGGCAAGCTGCAAAGCGGAATGCTCACGGCCAAGCAGAAATTTCTTCCCAAATTCCTAAGCGACCGGATGGCGGAGCGGAGCGTGGATTGGTGGATCATGTCCGAGGATCTGCCCGACCCGGGAAACTGCGTGCTCCTGCAGGGAAACACAATTCGGCTCCACTACACCGAAAACAATATGGCCGGGCACAAGCGCTTGGTCGAGAAAACCCGCTCGCTGATGAGCCGGATCGGCTTCCGCCTGAATATCGCCAAGCACATGGGAGGCCTCTCTGTCTCCCATCAGTGCGGGACGGTACGCTTCGGCAGCGATCCCAGCAAAGCAGCTCTGAATGAGTTCTGCCGCTCCTTCGACCACGAGAATCTTTTCGTGGTAGACGCTTCCTTCTTTCCGTCATCTGCGGCGACCAACCCGGCACTCACCATCGCGGCGCAGGCGATCCGCGTTGCCGACCACATGGCTAAGAATGATTTCGGAATAACCAGGATACGATGATCGTCGCCACTCGGATTGCGACCGAGTGACGGGCAACCCAGAAGCTGGGGAGTTGTGTGCTTGAATTGTGGAATTAGATCGCGACTGCTCGTTTAATGTCCTTCGCTGCCTTCTCCCTGGTTCCACGGCGGAGATGCTTATGGGTTTCGCGGAACCAATGATTCGAAGGGAGGAATCGAGAAGGACGTGGTAAAGGCATGTTCGGGCGGCTGGGTTCCGTCTTGAATGGCTTTTGCGAGAATCTCCATCGCCTGTCCCGTAAGCGGTGGAATGTGAATCGTCGCCGTGAGCCATTTCTCGCGTACCCAGGCTTGGCCCGTCGCCGGCTGACCATCACATCCGGTTAATGCTAAGCTCAGCCATCGCGACCGCTCTGCTTCGTTGGTAATCTCCTGAAAAGCCTTGCGAGCTCCCATGGCCATCGAGTCGTCCTGCGCGCCGACCAGGTTAATTGACGCGCTTTGTGAGGTGGCCATTTTCAGCCAGGAACGCACCGCCCGCCAAGCACTTTCCTCTGTCCAGTGTGCCTTCAGCATCTTCACTTGAATGTTCGACGGTTTCGTCTCCAGCATCCCGGACTCGCGTTCTTGGGCCGAGGAACTCTGGGAAGGTCCTTCAATGTACAAAACAGAACCGCCTCCGGGGAGCAACGCTGCGAATTGTCTTCCTTGAATGCGTCCAATCTCGAAGTGATCGGAACTGACAGCAAAGATGGGTGCGGTTGCCGCCCTGCGCAGATCCGACAAGTAATCCGGCCTCCGGTTCAGGACCGCCCAGCCGATTCCTGCAGCACTGGCGGCCCGGGCTACCTGAGGAAGAGCCGTGCCCCCAAACGGTTCCACCACAATCGCATCGGGTCGGGACTCAACCCGGCGTTGGATTGCCTTTAGGAGTTGCGTGCTCTGATTTACCGCGTCGTTATCGGCGAACACTATCTCCACATCGCTCCCCAGTTTGTGCGCAGTCTCTTCCGCGGTTTGGGCTTGTGCCAATTGGAAATCGTTCTCGCGGGTGTGAAGAGACACCACGAATCGGAGCCTTTTCATCATTTCGCAAGTTTACCTGTACCCAGGCATCCATGAAATGCTTGCCAACGATTCTGGGCGAGTGACGGGCAACTCTGAAGTAATCCCAAGGTAAGGGTTGCCGACTATCTGTCCGAAATCGTGGGAAACGTCACGTTGTCGCGCCGCGTTCTTTGTGGGTGCCTTAATCGGGTAACCCGACGCGGCGTACTAATTGTCCGAATCGCGGATCTTCACGCAGTGGCTCGAATCTTCGTCCCGCTTTGAGATATGTGAGTTGAGGATCCCTCTCCTGATAGGCCTTTTCCAACCAGACAAAAGCTTCGTTCGATTCGCCCAACGCTCCATATAGGGTCGCCAGTGAAGCGGCCGGAACGATGCCTTGCTGGTGCAGCTGCTGGAGGTGCGCGAGTATTCTTCTTGCCTCATCCGGGTGTCCCGACACGGCGTAGGCAAAGCCCAAGTCCAACTGAATATCCGTGTCTGTAGCTCCCGCGAGTTCCAGCGCGTTTTGAAACTCTCGAATGGCATCATCCCGTTTGCCGCCGTGCAGGTAGACCCAGCCCAGAGTCTGGTGAGCCGGTGCAAAGTGCTCATCCAGTTCCAAGGTTGTCTGGACCTGCCGGAGTGCCTCATCGTAACGCCCTGCCGCCAACAACCTTCCCGCCAGCGCGTTGTTCAGAGGCAGGGACAGAGGGTCGAGTTCACGGGCACGCATGGCCTCAGCGACTCCTTCATTGAATCGTCCTGTGTACGTGAGATAACCGCCATACCAGTTGTGCGCTTGCGCGTAACCTGGGTTCAATTCCAAGGCGTGCTTGTATTCTCGCTCAGCCGTAGGCCAGTCCCACTCATAAGTCTCCGCGATGAACGCGAGAGAAGCGTGAGGTTCGGCCAAGGCGTCATCGAGTTCGATCGCCTTTAGAGCCGCTTTCTTTGCACCTAAGAGAGCGTCCTTCGATGGTAAACCACCGCGGAATCCAAGCATTGCGTAGGCCTCCGCCAGTCCGCTGTAGGCCGGGGCATAGCCTGTGTCACGCGCGATCGCCTGCTGGAACGACGCGATACTTTTGTGGAGCGCATCCTCGGTTCGCTGGTTGAAGTAGTAACGGCCCTTCAGGTAACTCTCGTAAGCCTCTGGATCGACCGGGGGCTTGGATGCCAGACGTGCCCGGTCCTCCGGTGTGAGGTTCAGTTGGATCTGCTCAACAATATTCCGAGCGACTTCCTCCTGCACTTCGAGAATGCTTTGGTATTCTCGCTGGTATTCTCCCGCCCAAATGTGTTCATCCGTCGCAGCACGAATCAATTGGGCATGGACACGGATCTGGTGTCCTTCCTGCACCAGCGACCCTTCAACAATCGCATCGACCGCGAGCATCCTGGCAATTTCTGGCACTGAAAGCTGCGTGTTCTTGAAGTGCATAGTCGAAGTACGGGAGATAACCCGTAATCCGTGAATTCTTGAAAGTCGCCCGATGAGCTCCTCGGTCATGCCGTCGGCGACGTAGTCCTGCGACGGGTCGCCACTCAAGTTCTGCAAGGGAAGCACTGCCAGAGAGCGAATTTTGGTCCGGCTTGCATCCTTTGCGCGCATCCGTGTTGCGAAGTAGGCAAGTGAAACTATGGCAGCAAGTACCACCACTGAGGAGCCAAGAATGAGCCAGTGACGTCCGCGAGGAACGGTCGTTTGGCGGCCATCCGCCCCAGCAGCTTCCAGGGCTGGCTCTTGTTCCTCTTCGGAACGGAGTTTGCGGCCTTGCCGCCAGGCATCGAGCTCGAAACTCAAGGCATAGACGGAGCCTCGCTTGTGGTGCAGGTGGCGGTGGACAGGCATTCCCTCCTGCCTCTCCCAGCGCTGGACGGTCGTCACGTCCCGGCCCAGGTAGGTGGCAATCTCCTTCCAGGAATCAAGGCGACGCTCGGACGGGGTCTCGGACAGCGTTTTGTTGGGGAATGGTTCGCCCATTCGCCCTCCTGTGAGCGGTCAGGAGACAATCGCCCCGATTGTAATGCCCCGGATGAGAACTGCAAAACACGGCATTTGGCCGCAAATGGGCCGTTCCGTTTATTGCTGTTTGCTAAATGTCCTCAAGCTCATTCAGTCTGTGCCTGGCGTGTCGGGCTACGACTCGCCGTGATGCAACTGCGCCCAGCCACCCTCCCATTGATCTCGGGTGGTGGCTTTCTGCGCGGTGATTCTCTGAACAAGATCAGTGTTCCCAAAATCTCTGGAGGCAACTATGCACAGCAAAGCTTTCTTCTGGTCGCTAGGGGCGTGGGTTCTCGTGCTCGCGCTAGGCACAAGTGCAGCCGCGCAAGATTGGCCAAGCAGGCACTACAGTGGCGTGATCAATGACTATCCATTATCAGCCAACCCGACAGCCGGTCCGTGGGAACTTCGCGGCCCGTGGTCCTTGAGCCTGCGACCGCTCGGAAGGGCAGATTTTTCGGCAGCTCTGACGATGGAGTTTTCCGATTTAGGATCCGGCTCTGGGTTCAGCACGGACTCCCGACACCAGCACACGCACCACATAACGATGAAGAGCGCGACGCTAGTTTGGAACCCGCCTCAAACCGATTGTCCAACCGGCATCACTCCCTTCCCTACCTACACTTGGGTTCTGGAGGTGAACGGAATGGCAGATGTAACGGCAAATGGAGGATCTCCCTTTACCGGGCAAGTGCCGCTACAGGTCTGCCTCGGCGGCGGCCCGAACCTCGAGATTTCGAACATCACGCTGGTGTTTACGAATCTCTCGACCGGCCCATCACAGGCAACAAATCATTTCGGACCGCAGCCGATCCACGGGGTCGTTCGGCTTCCCAAGGAACCTCAATAGGGTGACCTAGACCGGCACTGAAGTGGACGGCCGGGCACGGGCAGTGATAAGGGCGCAGCGGCGGTGAAGTATCGCGCCTCGAATGGAGCAGACAAAGGCAAATGCAAGTGATACGCCGCAAGACGTTCTTGGGCCCTATTGTGCTCACGGGGTTGACGCTGGCTTTGGCTAGGCGCGCGAACAGCTCAGAATCGCTCGACCGTGATGGAGTTGCTCCCTCGCGGGGTGAGACACAGCGCGGTTTCCATGCTGAGAGGTCGTGGCGGAGGTGGAAAGCCGAACCCGAGTCTGGCTGCCCCACTGCCAGCTACAAGCCTCCCACTACGACTGGTTTTATGGTTACAGGGTCCCGCGACGTTACGGGAAACGGAGGCTACTCGCCATTTGCACGCTATCTCCATTTTCAGGCGGCATGGCTTGCAGTTGGGACGGGTTTGTTCTACGTGCTGTTCGGCTTCTTGGCAGGACATTTCCGGCGCAATCTATTTCCCGCGGCTTCTGACCTTTCCATCAAGGAGCTTGGCGGTTCGCTGGTTCGACATTTGCGCTTTGAGCGGCCGGGCAAGGATGAAGCGTGGTCGTATAACGTGCTGCAGCGCCTCACGTATCTGCTCGTGATCTTCGTGTTGTTCCCGTTGATGATCTGGACGGGGCTGGCCATGTCGTTCGGATTCACCTCGGAATTCCCCTTGGCCGTTCGGCTCTTGGGAGGCCAGCAGACGGCGCGGAGCCTGCACTTCCTTGTGACGATACTCCTTGTGCTGTTCCTGTTGATTCACGTGCTGATGCTCTTTGTTGCGGGATTTCGAAATCGTATGCGCGCCATGATCACCGGCCGCGCTACCCCACCGACGGAGTGAAGTTATGAGCAATATCTCTCGACGCAAATTCATCATCACGGGGCTGGCTGTGGCGACCGGTGCATCTGGGATTGCCGTTGCTGCCAAAGTCGCGCGGCATCATGGGCTCATCCCGCCGGACGCGGGAGGATTTTACGGGCCGGGAGAAACGCTGACCTACGCGGCTCAGCGACTTTTGACCCGCCATTCCATGGCCCGTGAATTCTCCCGCACCGAGATTTCGAAGAATCCGTTCGCCAATGAAGTCGATCCGTTGGGCGATGAATTCAAACGACTCCAGGTAGCCAGTTTTGTGGACTGGCGGGTGACTGTGGACGGGATGGCGGCGCGGCCGGCCTCGTTCTCGCTGGCTGAGCTCAGGAGTTTCCCCACCAGAACCCAGATCACAATGATCGGCTGCGAAGAAGGATGGACTTACATCGCCGAATGGACGGGGGTGCCGCTCTCTTACATCCTAGACCGTGTTGGCGCGCTGCCCCGGGTGCGTTACGTTGGTTACCGCTCGATCCAACCTGACTGGTGGGAGAGCATCGACATGGCGGACGCGTTGCACCCACAAACGCTTCTCGCCCACCGCATGAACGGAAACGAACTTCCCGTGCCGTTCGGAGGCCCTATCCGCGTGCGAGTCCCGCGGCAACTCGGTTATAAGAACGTGAAATACATCAATCGCGTGACTCTGACGGACAACCTCAGACCGTTCGGCAAGGGTCTGGGGGGTGCTAACTCTGATGGTGGCTACGCGTGGTATGCGGGCATCTGACAGGAAGCGCCCGATGACAAGATGGCGCACGCTGTCTACACTGGCTCGGTAACTCGTCATAAGCACATTTCTGGACAACTTCCGTTTAGCCGACCAGCCGTCCAGAATCGTCGCATCCGCGCCAACCTGCTCACAGGGCTATAATGACGCGCAACGCATGGGGCTCACTTCTGGGACTAAACTCGGTCCGTACGAAATTGTCTCGCCGCTTGGTGCAGGCGGCATGGGTGAAGTGTACCGTGCTCGCGACATGCGGCTGGAGCGGGATGTAGCCATTAAGGTTTTGCCCGCCAATTTGTCCTCTGATCTCTCCTTACGGCAGCGGCTGGAGCGCGAAGCCAAAGCCGTCTCAAGACTCTCTCATCCCAACATTTGCACCCTGCATGACATCGGTCATCAGGACGGGGTGGACTTTCTGGTCATGGAACTGGTCGAGGGCGAGACGCTGGAACATAAGCTGATCAAAGGCCCTCTGTCACCGGAGCAGGCGGTCCGCGTCGCGGTGCAGATTGCCGATGCGCTGGCCAAGGCCCACAAGATGGGCATCACGCATCGTGATCTCAAGCCGTCCAATGTCATGCTGACCAAGACCGGGGCCAAGCTGATGGATTTTGGCTTGGCGAAGGAGTCGGGCCCGGCCCCGCTGGCCGCAGACCTGACGGCGATGACGGCAGACCAGGCGAAGCTGACGGTGGAAGGCACCATCATCGGAACATTTCAGTACATGGCGCCTGAGCAATTGGAAGGCAAAGAGGCGGATCCGCGCACAGATATTTTTGCTCTGGGGGAAGTGATCTACGAGATGGCCACGGGCAAGCCGGCGTTCAGCGGGAAGGGCCGGGCGAGTTTGATTGCGGCAATCTTGACCGCGGAACCTCCGCCGATCGTCCAACTCCAGCCGTTCACGCCCCCTGCACTCGAAAGAATTGTGAGGAAGTGCCTGGCGAAAGATCCCGACGAACGATGGCAGAGCGCCAGCGACCTGGCAAGCGAACTGAACTGGATTATTGAAAGTGGCGGACACGCGCCCGGTACTGGTCACTTGGGAGATGGAAAAAAGACGCGAGAAGCGCTGGCTTGGCTCGTCTCCGGTGTCCTGACCGTCGTTCTGATCGTGGGGACGATTTGGTGGCAAAACTCCAAGCAGCCAGAACAAACGATGTATTTTTCGCCGCCTTTCCCTTTTCCCGTCCGCGACATGGCTCTGGCTCCAAACGGCCACACCCTCGCTGCCATCGCGTATCTGGAATCTGCACGGAAGAATGTGATCTGGATTTACGAGTTGGGCGCGCCCAACGCCAACAGTCTTGCTGACACCGAAGGCGCCAGCTATCCGTTCTGGTCCGCCGACGGACGATCGCTGGCCTTCTTCGCCGACGGAAAACTGAAGAAGCTGGGGGTATCAAGTGGCCAGGTGCAAACGATTTCGGATGCGCCCTCGGGCCGGGGCGGTACGTGGAACAGGGACGGCGTGATTGTTTTCACGCCTGATGCGGCGCTGGGGGAAGGCCTGTATCGCGTCTCGGCCTCCGGCGGGACGCCTGCACCTATCACCAAACCGGATGGGAGCCGCGGAGAGCAGAGTCATCGCTGGCCCATTTTTCTGCCTGATGGAAAGCACTACCTATACCTAGCCGCCAATTTTGGCGGAGGGAAAGGAGGTACAAACGCCATCTTCTTGGGTGCGCTTGACTCCAACGAGAAGCACTTCGTGGTGGAAGCGACCGCGAACGCGTCCTATGCCGCCCCTCGATACTTGCTATTTCTCCGTGGAAGAACATTGCTTGCCCAGCGCTTCGATTTGAAGCGATTCGCATTGGCAGGAGAGCCGACAACCATCCTGACCGAGATCTCGTATCAGCCACTGGTCCGAAGAGCCGTATTTGCCGTCTCCGACAACGGTCTGCTGATTGCTCAGACAGGCGGCAGCGCGGTCGCCCTTTCGCAACCGGTTTGGTTCGATCGCAAAGGGAAGGAGGTGGGGGTGGTGAGCAAGCCCGATGTGTATCAAAACGTCTCCCTGGCTCCGAACGGAAGGTCGGTGGCCATGGACAAGGCCGACATGGAGAGCCAGAGTCAGATGATCGCCCACGTCTGGACCTATGATTTGGAGCGCAACAGCGCCCAGCGGCTTACCTTCGATGCCTCCACTCACGTGCTGCCGGTCTGGAGCCCTGACGGTACACAGCTGGTGTTTTGCTCGAATCCACTACTCACCTTCGACCTGAATATAAAAAACTCCGATGGCTCGCAGGAAGAAAGGGGCATCGTGCAGGATGACCACGACAAGCATCCGAACGATTGGTCCAGAAACGGAAAGTACATCCTGTACACCCGGGGAACGGACTTGTGGTTCGTGACCCTTCCGGAGCTCAAGACCAGCCTGTTCCTGAAAGCGCCTGCCACCGTCAGGAACGGCCAATTCTCGCCCGACGGAAAATGGGTCGCGTACGCCTCGAACGAGACTGGGAAGTGGGAGATTTATGTGACCTCGTTCCCGGAGCCACGAGGCAAGTGGCAAGTCTCGATCGGCGGGGGAGAGCAGCCCCGGTGGCGAGGAGACGGCAGAGAGCTTTTCTATCTTTCCTCGGACGGCAAAATGATGGCAGCACCAGTGACCACCGGAGCCAATTTCGATGTTGGTGCGCCGGCCGCTCTTTTCCAGACCACTCCACGGCAGCCCGTCTCCACGAATGACCTGTTCGCTTATGACGTAAGCCGGGACGGCCAGCGATTTCTAATCCTCACACAATTAAAGCAAGCGGAAACCGTTCCGATGTCGGTCATCTTGAACTGGTCTGCGAAGCTCACCAAATAATGATCGCAATAGCGGAAGCTTGGACCGAGCTATGGGGCGATTGTGGGCGGGTGACGGGCAAACCGGAAACTAATACCGCCTTAAGTTAGCGCTTATTGGGGTAATTCCCCATGCACGTTACCCACCAGCCCACCACCTAAGGAATGACATTAAGTTACGAAAGTAAGGTTCAGATTCCTCAATATTTGAGCGAACATCATAGTGGCACGATGGGGACAAGTATTAGGAGGAAATAATGCGAGGGTCTGCGTTGCGTTGGTTTTGCCTGGCGGCTGGCCTGCTCCTGCTGGGCGCTCCGCTCTGGGGCCAGGCAGCGACGGAAAAGACCGCAGCGGAGACGAGGCAGGAACCGGCGCATCTGGGGTATCCGTCGGACTGGAGCTCACGGCATCTGCTAATGCCGGGCATGCGCGCCGACGATGTGTTGGCGGCGGGAGAGCGCGACCCGCGGTATGTTTACAACATGGTGATGCGACGAGTGGCCGCGGAACGCTGGCGGGAACGCTGGCGTGGTCCGGTGGAACTCTGGCGTCGTCCAGTGGTGCGGCCCAGGCCCAGGCCCAGGATCGACTGGGCTGTTTCGCTCGAAAACGGGTTCGTGCCGCAGAACCAATTTCCCTCAAAATATCAGTTTGAGATAACTACGGAAAGTTGCAATTCCGATTACATCCTATACGGACTGACCGTGACCTCCGGGACGCAGGCTAACCTGGTCGGGATCAATAACATGTATACGGGAGGGACCACTCCCTGCAATAGCGGATCGCCTTGGGTGGCGTTCGCCTACAACACTGTGACCCAAACCGGGGGCCAGATCAAGACGTCACCAACGCTATCGATGGATGGAACGAAAGTGGCTTTCGTGGAGAGCACGGGCGGCGCATCCTACTTCCACGTGCTGGTCCTGCCAAGTCCGATTCCGGTGCCGCCTGCGTCGGCGGGGACGGTCTTGAGTCCGCAGACTCCGGCCTCATGCACGACACCAACAACAGCAAACTGCATGACGACGCTTACCATCGAAACCGGCGCGACGAATTCGAATTCCTCGCCATGGGTGGATTACACCACGGATACAGCATATGTGGGCTCGGACAATGGATTGCTCTACAAGATCACGCCGGTATTCGGTGGTGGCGCACCGGCGCTGGTCAACGATGCGAGCAACTGGCCGGTCACGGTCTCAAATAATAAATACAACAACGTGTTGACCGGTCCGGTTGTCGATGACACCGCCGGCAGGATTTTTATCGGCGACGGCGAGGGATATCTGTATGCGGTCAGCCTGACCAGCCCAGGCAAAACCTACGCTGCAAAGCAGACGATCGGGTGGGCCTTCGTCAATGGACAAACAGGCAGCGGAGGACCGGGAACGGGCATTGTAGATCCGCCATATGCACTCAGCGATCCGGCGAATCCCGGGACGGACCAGGTGTTTGCATTTACCGGATGCAGCAATGTGCAGGGTATCGGTGGTGCGGTTACTCAGCTTTCTGCCACCTTCTCGACCGGTGCGCCGTCAAAAGCCAACACGGTGGATTTAGGGTCCGCGAGCGGAACAGGAGACTGCACGGGGAACAATGTACACTCGGGAACGTTCGATAATGCTTTCTGGTTGAACGGAACAACCTCGGGCCACCTGATGGCATGCGGATTCCTAGAATCGGGAGGCGCACCAGCCGAACCAGTGATGTATATGTTCCCATTCGCGAATCACGTGATCACCTCAACGGGTTCATCGTCATTTGTGATAGACAACACGCTCGGTGATGAGTGTTCTCCACTGACCGAGTTTTATGACGGCACGACCGATCGATTATTTTTCGGAGTGGGCAGCACCGACGGATACCTGCAAAGCTCGACGATTACAGGTTCGTTGACCACACCGAACTGCACGGGCGCACCGACATCGAGTTGCGTGACGACCCCGAGCGCCCTCGGAGGAACCAGCGGGATCGTGATCGACAATCAAGTGTCGAACGGCGGGACAAACATCTACTTCTCGACCCTTGCGGCGGGATCCGTGAATGGGCAAAACTGCAGTGTGTCGGGCGGAGCGGCAAACCCACATTGTGCCGTGAAGCTGACCCAGTCCGGGTTGCAATAGGTCCCGGCGCTAAGGAAGTGGCTGGAATATAGATCTGTCCATAGCCACGATTGCGCCGGTCTGTTCGAGTTTCGCGACATTTCTCATGTGCTCCGGATCATTTGCCAGCGCTTCCCGATACTGTTCGTAGACGGCAAGCGTGGCGAAGTCGATCAGTCCAAGCGCCTCATTGGTCGTTCCCGCAAAATCGGTTGGCAGGAAATATCCAACTATCTTGCCACCACTGCGGCGGATTGGCTCCTGCTCTGCCTCGACATATGCTCTGAAATCCGCCAGCTTGTTCGGATTGATCGTGTATCGAATGCTTAGGGTAATCATATTGGCTCTACAAGAAATCCTATCCCGCAATCGACGCATGATGTTTCGAGCTGCATCGAAGTATCTTCCACTCCGGTGAGGTATATTTGCTCGCGTGAACCGAAGCTTTGCCGACACCGCCGCTTTGTTGAGCGATCCGGGACGTGCGGCAATTGCCCTAGCCCTTATCGGCGGCGTTGCCCTTCCGGCGGGGCAATTAGCGATGATCGCCAATGTAACGCCACAGACGGCTAGCAGTCACTTGGCGAGACTCGTGGACGGCCGTCTGTTTACGGTTGAACAGCAGGGACGCCATCGATACTATCGAATTGCCAATGCCGAAGTAGCGCACGCGATCGAAGCGCTTCTGGCGATTACGCCCCATCCAAAACACGTCGTAGAGCGCGTTACGAGAGATGAGCAGATGAACGGGCTCTCGTACGCGCGGAGCTGCTATTCCCATTTGGCGGGAGAAATCGCAGTTAGAATAGTCCGCAAGCTTCAAGATCTCCGTGTCCTTGTCGCTCAGGAACCCCGGTGTTACCGAGTGACCAGAAACGGCCGGCTTTGGTTTGGGCAGCTCGGTATTGATGTGAGCCAAAGACAGGCCAGTGATCCCAAGTTCGCTCGGCAGTGCCTCGACTGGACGGAGCGGCGACACCATCTGGCCGGGCCTCTCGGCTCAGCATTGTTCGGTAGGTTTCGCGAGTTGAAGTGGGTTGCTCCGGTTCGCCACAGCCGTGCAGTACGGATTACGGTGGAAGGGCAATTCAAATTGCAAAGGCTGTTCGGCTCCGACCTCGGGGGTAAGCGCTAGGAGTCCGCTCCTCGGTACTCAGGCAGTTATTACTTGCGGACGGCTGATTGTTTGTTGCGTCCTCGCGCATCCCCGCATCCATCCATTCCTTCATTCAATCTTCAGGTTGCGATGAATAAATGAAAAATTGCGGATTTCTCGGAGGCGCGATTGTGGTAAACCAGACCCTGTGAAGCTGCTTATCGTCGAAGACGAACCTCGCATGTTGGAGCTGTTGCATCGCGGCCTGACCGAAGAAGGTCACACGGTGGTGTGCGCATCCGACGGCGGCGAAGGGTGGGAACTGGCGCACGCCTATGAGTTTGATGCAATCGTGCTGGACGTCATGTTACCGAAGATGAACGGCTTTGAGCTGGCAAAGAAACTGCGTCGGGAGCGAATCGCCACGCCGGTAGTGATGCTTACCGCGAAAGACTCGGTCCCAGACGTGGTGCGCGGCCTGGACGCGGGTGCCGACGACTATCTCACGAAGCCATTCAGCTTCAACGAACTACTGGCGCGGCTGCGCGCGGTGCAGCGCCGTGCCACTCCGCGGGCACAAAATCGAGTACAGGTCGGCGACCTCATTCTCGATCCCGAATCGCGCGAGGTCTCGCGCGCGGGCGCCCCAATCACTCTGACCCGCACTGAATACAATCTGCTGGAGCGGTTGATGTATCGCGCCGGAAAAGTGGTGCCGCGGCACACTTTGATCGAATCGGTCTGGGGCTTTGACCGGCAAATTGAGGACAACACTCTTGACGCTTTTGTCAGGCTATTGCGCCAGAAGGTGGATCGTGAAGGGATGCCGAAACTGATTCTCACGGTGCGCGGCGTCGGATACATGATCCGCGTGGAGCCGCTTGCATGAAACGGCTCTCCATCGGCTTGCGGCTCACGCTGTGGTATCTGGCGATTTTTTTTGTTGGCGAACTGATATTCGGCACAGGCATGTGGTTCATCCTGCGGAAGAATTTGTACGATATCGCCGACGCCCCGCTGGAAGACCAGGCAGAAGGTTTGCAGAGATTCTTTGCAGCCCGCTTGGGCGAGCCCACGGCTCAGCTGCAGAAAGAAATTAGTGAAGACTATCAGATCGAACACTTGGAAGATTATCTGCAAATCAGTGCGGCCGATGGAAATTTCATCTACCGCTCTCGATTTCTCCTCGAAAACCCGCTTCCGCAAATCCCCGTAAATCACCTGGACAAACCGCACTACCAGAATCGGAAGCTGGGAAAGAACCCCTTTCGCATCCTGAGTGAGAGAGTCGAAGTCGGCGGACAGGTGTTCGTCGTGCAAATTGCAGGTTCCCTGGATGAAGAAATTGAGACTCTCGACGCCTTCCGCGGCTACTTGCTCATGTTCGCGCCCCTCCTGCTGTTGGGTGCCTCGGGGGGCGGCTATTGGCTGAGCCGTCGAGCCCTGGCGCCGGTCGACGCACTGGCGCGCACCGCCCGCACGATCTCCGGAAACAATCTCAGCAGCCGCTTGGAACAGTTAAACACTGGGGACGAACTACAGCGCCTCTCCGATACGCTAAACGAAATGCTGGGGCGGATCGAATCCGCGTTTTTGCGCATTACAGAGTTTACGGCCGACGCATCGCACGAACTGCGAACCCCGATCGCGCTCATCCACACCGAGGCGGAGTTAGCCCTGCGGCGGACGCGGAATGAGGCCGAGTACAGAGAAACGCTGCGGCACATTCTTTACGAAGCCGAGCGCACAGCGACACTTCTCGAGGAACTCCTGGCTCTGGCTCGCGCCGATTCAGGCCGCGAAGCGCTCGACCTTCGGCCCATCGATTTGCTGCCGACCTGGCGGGAGTCCGCTGCAAAGTGGAATCAAGTTGCGGCGTTGCGCAGTTTGCAATTCGAGGAGCATTTGAATGTTCAGCACATGCCGGTTATGGGAGATGCGAACGCTTTGCGCCGAGTGATCGACATCTTGCTCGACAACGCCCTAAAGTACACGTCCTCGCCGGGAAAGGTTACTTTGTTGGGCGAAGAGAAACACGGCCGGGCAGTAGTGAGCGTCACAGACACAGGCATTGGCATTGCGCTGGCTGATCAAGCCAGAATTTTCGAACGCTTCTACCGGGTGGACAAGGCACGCAGCCGCGAACTCGGAGGCGCCGGTCTGGGGCTTGCCATTGCGCAGTGGATCGTTCAACTCCACCACGGATCCATTACTGTGCGGAGCGAACCGGGAAAAGGGTCCAAGTTTCAGATCGAGATCCCGCTGACAACTTCGATACTCGACACTAACGCACCCTTGCATAGGCCCGAAGCCAAACCATAGACTGGTGCGGCACTTGACCTCACTTCATGACAATCAACTCTTGCAGGCGACTCTGCTGGCGGCCGTTATTTGCAATTCTCATTTGCGTTTTCGGCGTTGGGCACTCCGGTTTCCCGGTCGCGTGGGCTCAAGCCTCCTCCGCCATTTCAAATGATGTCTCCAAGTATGTGCGTGGCGAAATGGAACAGCAGCATATTCCGGGTGTGGCACTTCTGGTGTCGCGAGCCGGAAAGACCGTACAAGCTGAGGGATTCGGTTTGTGCAATGTGGAATTGCAGGTTCCGGTGAAGCCGGAGACCATTTTCCAATCGGGCTCGGTCGGAAAACAATTCACCGCGACGGCAGTAATGATGCTGGTCGAGGAGGGGAAGGTGGGGCTCGACGATCCGCTCACCAAGTATTTTCCGGACGCACCGGCTAATTGGAATGAAGTGACGGTGCGTGAACTACTGAGCCACACTGCTGGTTTCGGCGATTATCCCGACAAATTCGATTTTCGCAAGGATTGGACGGAAGACGAGCTGTTGAAAATAGTGGAGGGAATTCCGCTGGCCTACCCTCCAGGAACGAAGTGGGATTACAGCAATCTCGGATTCTTGACGCTGGGGATTCTGATTCATCGTGTCACCGGAGAATTTTACGGAGACTTTTTGCAACAGAGGATTTTTCAGCCGCTGGGCATGCACACGACACGCATCATCAGTGAGGCCGATATTATTCCGAATCGAGCCGCCGGTTACCGGCTGGTGAAAGGCGAACTCAAGAACCAGGAATGGGTCGCACCCATGGTAAACACCACGGCCGATGGAAGCCTTTATTTTTCCGTTCTCGATCTGGCGAAGTGGGATGCGGCGTTGTACACCGAGAAATTGTTGAAGCAATCGAGCCTCGACCAGATGTGGACGCCTGCAAAATTGAAAAACGGACATCCAAACAATGACGGTTATGGCTTCGGCTGGTTCATCGGCGACCGGCACGGCCACCGCGTGATCAGCCACGATGGCGCGTGGCAGGGATTTAAGACCGCAATCGCGCGCTATGTGAACGATCAACTGACGGTAGTTGTGCTGGCAAATCTGGCGGAGGCAAAGCCCGATGAGATCGCCGAGCATGTCGCAGATATGTATTTATCTGATCCGAAAAATGCGAATGGGAATCGATAAGCCCGTCAGCGCGGCTCAACCTGCATCCACATTCCGTATTTTGGACGCAAGGTGATGAGCGGTTGCGGCTCAATCTGGTGCCCTGGGACTAATTTTAATTTCCATTTCTGCGCGAGCGTCGCAAGAATCAGAACGCCTTCCATCCATGCGAATGATTCGCCGATGCACTGCCGTACGCCTGCTCCGAAGGGGAAGTAGGTAAATTTTGTACGCTGGGCTTTGGATTCCGGCGAAAATCGATTGGGATCGAAGCGCAGCGGATCAGGAAAATAGCGTGGATCGCGGTGCGTAATGAACTGGCTGATCAGCACGGTGGTTCGCGCCGGAAGAAAAAACTCACCCAGAGCAAAATCGTTGCGGGCATAACGGCCCATGGCCCACGCCGGAGGATAGAGCCGGAGCGATTCTGCCATCACGTTTTCGGTATAGCGCAGGCGAGGAACAGTCTCGAAGGAAGGCAGGTCGCCTTGCAGCACGCGGTCCACTTCGGAATGAAACTTGAGTTCGCAATCCGGATTTTCCGATAGCAAATACCAGGTCCACGACAACGCGTTGGCAACAGTCTCGTAACCCGCCAGAAACATTGTGATGACCTGATCCCGCAAGGATTTGCGGGAGCGTATATCGTCGGCGGAAGAGGCGGCAATCATCAGATCGAGCAGGCTTCCGCGATCTCGACCGCTGCGGCAGTGCGCGTCGATCATGCGGTAGACCGCGGCGTCGATTCGATTCCGCTCCCGGACAAACGCGGCGAGGCCGGGCGGACGCAGATGCACCAGCCATTCTGCCGCCGGCAACATGATCAGAAAATTGTAGCGACTCATGATGCGGTTGATGGCAGCGGCAAGCTCAGAGACTTCCTGTCGCAAATCGGTTGCAAACAGAGTCCGCGCCACCACGTTCAGTGTGAGGTGCATCATGTCCGCAGCGATATCGCGCTGCTCACCGCCGCGCCACGAGTCACGCGTGCGCGCAGCCTCTTCCACCATGATGGCGGCATATTCACCAATACGTTGCCGGTGAAAAGCAGGTTGCGCCGCGAGCCGCTGGGCGCGGTGCACCGAGCCTTCACTTGTAATCATCCCTTCGCCGAGCAACATCTTGGTGCGCCGCACCGTGCGTTCTTTAATGAAGTTGTCGTTCTGCACCACCAGCACTTCGCGAATGTAATCGGGATGGTTCAGGAAAACGATGTGATTATGAGCAAGCTTGTAATGTGCGATGTCGCCGTAAGTTTGGTTGAGATGCTGGAAAAGAAAGATTGGATTTGCCGGACGCACCTTGCGGAATGCGTACCATAGGACATTACGCTGGAAGCCGGGCGGGAAGCGGTAAGCGGTCCTTTTCTGAGAACGTTCGCGCACGCCAGATTGCCGTACCGCTGTGCTCATTGATTCAGTTTACGCTGGTCGACGATTGCTTCTGCATCTGGTCAAGGGCGGCGAGAACTTCTTCGCTGTGCCGCGCGGGATCGACCCTGGTATATGCTTTGGCAACCTTACCGCTAGGATCGATCAGAAAAGTGTGCCGGGCCGCGAATTTTACGATTCCAAAGTTCGTCAGCGAACCGTAGGCGTTGCTGACCTTGCCGTCGCTGTCGGCTAGTAACTTGAAGTTCAGTCCTTCTTTTGCGCAGAACTTCTTGTGAGAGTCGACGCTATCCACACTCACGCCCAAAATCATCGCGTGTCGGTCGGCATATTTTTGCTGATCGACCTGGAAGTTGTGGGCCTCGCGCGTGCAACCGGGAGTCTGATCCTTAGGATAAAAGTACAGGATAACCCAGCTGCCGCGGTAATCCGTCAAGCTGACGGGAGTGCCTTCCTGCGAGGATAGCGTGAAATCTGGGGCGGAGCTTCCCGCAACCGGAGCAGCCGCGCGAGAGCCCGAAATCAGCCGCGGAAGGAGGAAGATGATAATCACAACAATTAATACGAGAAGTGTGATGCGCAACATTGAGAACCCTCCCGAAACGGCGAGCGTGAGATCCAAACGGTCGAGGCAGGCCTCAAGTCGACGCCGGCCTCGAACCGGACTTTACATTGTAGAACGCCTGGACTTGGACCCTCGGCCAGCAAAATTCCGCGCAATTGAATATCATGGACTATTCGCCTTCATCCAACGGAGATATCAGACGTGGCTCAGACGGAAACTGACGGTCTAGAAGTATTGGAAACACGGGAGTGGGTTGACTCGCTGGATTACGTTCTCTCGAAGGGCGGGCCGGTTCGCGCCGGGCGGCTGATTCAGCAACTCGCACTGCACGCAAAGCGAGCCGCGGGCGTGAATCTTCCCTTCTCGGCAACCACTCCGTACCAGAACACGATTCCGTCTCCGCAACAAGCGCCGTTCCCCGGCAGCCAGGAGATGGAGCGTCGCATCAAGAGCCTGGTGCGCTGGAATGCGCTCGCCATGGTGGTGCGGGCCAACAAAATTCAGGAAGGCATTGGCGGACACATCTCCACTTTTGCTTCGGCTGCCACCTTGTATGAAGTTGCCTTCAATCATTTTTTTCAGGCGAAAACGGAAAGCGGCGACCGCGACTTCGTTTATTTTCAGGGGCATGCCGCGCCCGGCATTTATGCTCGCGCCTACCTCGAAGGCCGGATTCCCAGGGAGAAGCTGGAAAATTTCCGCCGCGAACTGAAGCCGGGTGGTGGACTCAGTTCGTATCCCCATCCCTGGCTCATGCCGAATTTCTGGGAGTTTCCCACGGTTTCGATGGGATTGGGGCCGATTCAGGCGATCTATCATGCGCGCTTTATCCGCTACCTGGAAAATCGCGGGTTGAAGGAATCAACGGGAGGCAAAGTTTGGGCGTTTCTGGGCGATGGCGAAATGGACGAACCCGAAGCGCTCGGATCGATCACACTGGCTTCGCGCGAGAATCTCGACAACTTAATTTTCGTGGTGAACTGCAACTTGCAACGTCTCGACGGCCCCGTGCGCGGGAACGGAAAAATCATTCAGGAACTCGAGGCCATTTTCCGTGGCGCAGGCTGGAACGTCATCAAAGTTGTCTGGGGATCAGATTGGGACAGCCTGATTCGCGCCGACCGCGACGGGCTGCTGGTCAAGCGCCTGGGAGAAGTCAGCGACGGGCAATACCAGAAATATTTTGTCGAGAGCGGAGCCTACTTCCGCCAGAATCTTTTCGGTACCGACCCTCGCCTTCTGAAAATGGTCGAGCATCTTTCCGACGAGCAACTGGCGCGCATGCGTCTGGGCGGACACGATCCCATCAAGGTGCACGCTGCGTATCGCGCCGCAGTGGACCATGTCGGCTCTCCGACGATCATCCTGGCCAAGACGATCAAGGGCTACGGCCTTGGAGAAGCCGGCGAAGGTAAGAACATTACTCACCAGCAAAAGAAGTTGAACGAAGATGAGCTGGAGCTGTTCCGTTCACGCTTTGGCATTCCGATTCCAGACGACGAACTACACAACGCACCCTTCTACCGGCCCTCTGACGACAGTGCAGAAATCAAGTACATGCAGGCGCGGCGCCAACAACTGGGCGGTTACATGCCTCAACGTAAGGTGCTCGCTTCGCCACTGAAGCCCATGCCCGAGTCGCACCTCGAGGAATTCTATAAAGGGACGGAGGGGCGCGAAGCATCCACTACGATGGTTTTTGTGCGGCTCCTGGGAAAGTTGCTGCGCGATCCGGAGTTGGGCAAGCTGATTGTTCCCATCATTCCCGACGAAGCGCGCACCTTTGGTATGGAGGCTTTGTTCCGGCAGGTCGGCATCTACTCAAGCGTCGGACAACTTTATGAGCCGGTCGATATGGACACGCTTCTTTATTACAAGGAGGCACAGAACGGACAGATTCTTGAAGAAGGCATCACCGAAGCTGGCGCGATGTGCTCGTTCATTGCAGCTGGCACGGCGTACGCCAACCACGGCATCAACACCATCCCCTTCTTTATTTATTATTCGATGTTTGGCTTCCAGCGAATTGGCGATCTGATTTGGGCAGCCGCGGACATGCGCTGCCGCGGATTTCTCGTCGGTGGCACCGCGGGACGAACCACACTGGCCGGCGAAGGCCTGCAGCATCAGGATGGCCACAGCCACGTGCTTGCGCTTCCGGTTCCTAACTTAATGGCCTACGATCCTGCGTTCGCGTATGAAATTGCCATCATCATTCAAGATGGCATCAAGCGCATGTATGTGGATCAAGAGTCGATTTTCTATTACCTGACCGTAACCAACGAACCGCTTCCCATGCCGGAAATGCCGAAGGACCGCAACGTGCGCGAAGGTATCCTGCGCGGCCTCTACCGTTTCAAGGCATCGGATGCCCCGCATGCGAAACTGCGTGCGCAACTGCTCGGCAGTGGAACCATCATGTACGAAGTGTTGAAAGCGCAGACAATTCTCCAGGAGAAATACGGCGTTGCCGCGGATGTGTGGAGCGTGACCAGCTATAAAGAACTTTATCGCGATGCCAACGATTGCGAACGCTGGAACATGCTGCATCCTGGCGATTCCCCGAGGACTCCATTCGTCACTCAGACGTTGAAAGATGCGCCCGGACCGTTCATCGCCGCATCCGATTACATGAAAGTGTTGCCGGAATCTCTGGGGAAATGGGTTCCGGGACAACTCGTTTCCCTGGGAACCGACGGCTTTGGCCGCAGCGAGAGCCGGGCCGCGTTGCGCGACTTCTTCGAAGTGGATGCGAAGCATATAGTGCTGGCAACGCTGGGCGCTTTAGCCAGAGAAAAGAAAGTAGGCGTTGATCTCGTGAAGCAGGCAGTTCATGACCTGGAAATCAATCCGGATAAATTGAACCCGGCGACAAGTTAGGCGTAGAGTCGCGAATAATTCTGTCAGCATAAAGGGACGGCGTAGTGATCGAATTCAAGCTCCCAGCACTTGGTGAGAATATTGAGCAGGGCGACCTGGTGCGGCTCATGGTCGCGCCGGGCGCAACCGTGTCCGAGGGCCAGGCGGTGATGGAACTCGAGACTGATAAGGCTGTCGTGGAAGTTCCTTCATCGGTGAACGGGACAATCAAAGAAATTCTGGTCAAAGAAGGCGACAAGATCAGGGTCGGACAGGTGATTTTTACTGCGGATAGTAATGGTACGTCCGCCGCCACCGAAACTACTCGAAAGACGACAGCGTCCCCGAAAAGCTCTATTGCTCCTGCCACGCAAGCATCGGCCGCCGCCGCGGCGGCGAAAGCTCAGCCGCGATCAGAATCCGCGAGTGCGCCGCAGAGAACGCGGTCGACCGATCCCTCCCCCAGCGAATTTCGCCTGCAAGAACTGGGCGAGAACATTTCGGAGGGTGATCTGGTGCGCTTGATGATTGTGCCGGGCGCCAAAGTTTCAGAAGGTCAGCCGGTGATGGAACTGGAGACTGACAAGGCCGTGGTGGAAGTTCCCTCTTCTGTGAGCGGCATTGTGAACGAAGTGAAGGTAAAAGAGGGCGAGAAGATTAAAGTTGGGCAGGTAATTTTCACGTTGCAGGTTGCTGCGACCTTGCAGGCAGAAACCACCCGCCCTGCGAGCCGTCCCGTGGAGCATGTTTCCGGTCAGCATGGCGCGCGCCTCGCCTTCCAGGCGGCAATTCGTGCGGAGGGTAAGACCGAAGAACAGGCGCTGCCACCGGATCAGCCGCAGCCGCGCCCCGCGGCGTTCTCGATGCCCGCGCAGTTGGGCAAGGTTGCCGGAACCGAGCATCGCGAAGCCATTCCGGCGGCTCCGTCCACGCGCCGCCTGGCCCGCGAAATTGGTGTCGACATTTACGAAGTCAAGGGCACCGGCCCGGGCGGGCGCATCAGTGAAGACGATGTCAAAGCCCACGCCAAAGCCGTGCTGGCAGCCGCTGCAACAGCCGCGCAGGCTCCGGCGCGCGCCGGACACTTCGTCGCGCCGCAGCTTCCGGATTTCACCAAGTGGGGGAAAATCGAGCGCGTTTCCATGCGCGGCGTTCGCCGCAAGACGGCGGAACATCTAGCGGAATCCTGGAACACGATTCCTCATGTCACGCAGCAGGATCGCGCCGATATCACTGAACTCGAGCACTTGCGCGCCCGCTTTGCGCCCAAGGCCGAACAGGCTGGCGGCAAGATGACGGTGACGGCGATCGCACTGAAGGTTTGTGCGGCGGCGCTAAAGGTTTTCCCGCAATTCAACGCCACCATCGACATGGAGAAGGAAGAGATTATCTATAAGCAATACATAAATATCGGGGTCGCTGCCGACACGGATCGGGGCTTGCTAGTGCCGGTAATTCGCGACGTGGACAAGAAAAATATCGTCGAGCTCGCCGTCGAATTATCACAACTGTCGCAGAAGGCACGGGAAAAGAAAATAACGCTCGCCGATATGGAAGGCGGGACGTTTACAATTACCAACCTCGGCGGTATTGGAGGCACGGCATTTACACCGATTGTGAATCATCCTGAGGTTGCCATTCTCGGGCTTTCGCGTTCGCGCATGGAGCCAGAGTGGATCGGCGGAAAGTTCGAGCCGAGACTGATTCTGCCGCTCTCGCTCTCCTACGATCATCGCCTCATTGACGGAGCCGATGCCGCGCGTTTTCTCAGGTGGGTCGCGGAGGCTTTCGAGCAGCCCTTCCTGCTTTCGGTTCAAGGATAGCTGGCTGAAGCGAGATCCTGAATAGGCCGGATTTTAAAAGATCCGCCAAACTCAATTCATGAACGACACTCCCAATCAGTCGCAAAATCAACCTAATGAGGGAAGCGCGATGTTGCGCCTCGCCGTAGTCGGCGCGGGCCCCGGCGGCTACGCCGCGGCATTCCTCGCTGCCGATCTTGGCATGCAAGTTACGATGATCGATCCTGAGGTGAACCCAGGTGGCGTCTGCCTTTACCGAGGCTGCATTCCTTCCAAAGCACTGCTTCACGTCGCCAAGCTGATTGAAGAGTCTCAGCAGGCGAAGAATTGGGGAATTGATTTTCCTCCGGCAAAGATCGATCTCGTTCGCTTGCGTACCTGGAAAGAAAGTGTGGTGAAAAGGCTTACGGGAGGATTGGGAATACTTTCCAAGCAGCGCCACGTGGAATACATTCAGGGCCGAGCTGCGTTTGAAAATTCCAGCACTCTGCGGATTAGCAAAGCAGCTGCAACCGAAACCGTCCTCAGCTTCGACCGGATCGTTGTTGCAACTGGATCGCGCCCCGCCATTATTCCCGCACTCAAGCTCGATTCGCCGCGCCTAATGGATTCCACCGGCGCTCTTAACCTTGAAGATATACCCGGCAGTTTGCTCGTGGTCGGCGGTGGATACATTGGACTCGAATTGGGGTCTGTGTATGCCGCGTTGGGCACCAGAGTCACGGTGGTGGAAATGCTGCCTGGACTGCTTCCGGGCGCGGACCGCGATCTGGTTCTGCCCCTGCACAAGCGACTGGAAAAAATGTTCGAGGCGATTCTGCTGAACACTACTGTCGCTTCTCTTAAAGAAGACGGCGCGGGAATTCGTGCCACTTTCGAAGGCGCGGCGGTGAACGATAATAATCGAGAAAAGCTTTTCGATCGAGTCCTGGTTTCCGTTGGCCGCAAGCCGAACTCCGAGATCTCCGGGCTCGAAAACACCCAAGTGCATGTTGGCCCACGCGGTTTCATCGAAGTGAATAAGCACCTGCAGACCGCCGATCCGTCCATCTACGCAATCGGCGATGTGATTGGCGAACCCATGCTGGCACACAAGGCTATGCACGAAGGACGCACTGCAGTCGAAGCTATCGCTGGAAAGAAGGTCGCCTTCGAACCCAATGCGATTCCCGCCGTTGTGTTTACGGATCCTGAAGTTGCCTGGTGTGGCCTCACTGAAACTCACGCCGAAAAAGAAAATCGCGAGATCAAGATTGCAAAATTTCCGTGGGGCGCATCCGGCCGCGCGGTTACTCTTGACCGTCCCGAGGGCATGACCAAACTAGTCATCGACCCGAAAACCGAGCGCGTGCTGGGCGTTGGCATCGTCGGCGTTGGTGCGGGAGAGTTGATTGCCGAAGGCGTGTTAGCCATCGAAATGGCGGCGCTGGCTCACGATGTTGCGATTACCATTCATCCGCATCCCACTCTTTCTGAAACCGTGATGGAGTCGGCGGAAGTTTTCTATGGCACGAGCACGGACGTATTCCGCCCTAAACGCGCGTAGGTTCTCTAATCTCGGTTCAAATTTGGGCGAACCGAGTCCGTTACAATAAACTTCATTGGAGGCGCACCCTCGTGTCCGCGCAGGGCTTGTTCGCGGAATAAGACCATGTCCTATCTGTCATCCAATTTCTTCAGAGCAATTCGCTTTCTCGTCGTGAGCTTCGCGATGTGCATGCCTTCCTCGGCGCAGAGCGCGTTAGGTCAACTCCTGCAGCCACAGGCACCCGCGAGCGATTCAGTAAAAACTCCCGTGGATTCGCTGGGGCGTGACACGCCCTATGGAACCGTCTTCGGATTTCTTGAGGCCGCGCAGTCGGGCAAGTACGGAATCGCCGACCAATATCTGCAGTTGAGCCCAGCTCGACGCCAGTATGAAGGCGAAACTCTGGCGCGACAGCTGAAAGCCGTGATGGACAGCGCCTTTGCCGGCAGCTTAAAAAATGTGAGCAGCCGGCCCGAGGGCACGCCGCAGGAAGGAGTTCCTCCCAACCTGCAAAAGCTGGGAACCATGTCGTCCGGCGACGTGGACGCGCAACTGGAGTTGGTGCGCGTTTCCGATCCCAGCGCAGGCAAAATCTGGCTGATCGATTCCAACACTCTGACTAAAGTCCCCGAACTGTACGACCAAGTCGAGGCTCGGCAGGTAGAAACGCGACTGCCGGCATGGGTAGTAAAACATCAGCTCGCGGGGATGCCGCTCTGGCAATGGTTCGCGCTAATTTTGCTAATTCCAGTGGCGGCCGCGGCGGGCTGGCTGGTATTGGTGGTTCTAGGATTTCCTCTGCGCCGGTGGATGCGAAAGCAAGGACAGCCTGAAATGGCGCAATGGCGGTCCGTCTCGGGGCCGGCATGGCTGCTCCTCGGAACGCTTATTCACCGCATTCTGGCTGGCTACCTGCGGATGCCTCTGCTGCAACGCCACTACTACGTGGAAGTCACGACTGTCGCCGAAATCATCGGAGTCAACTGGATTCTCTGGCGAGTGATTCGCTGGTTCCTGCAGCGTGTGCGCAAGCGGGCTCTGGCGCGCGGGCACGGAGGCACCGGCTCGCTCATGCTACTGGGCGAACGCATCGTGAAGGGGCTGGTCTTCGTAATGGCGGTGTTCTCCATTTTCGGCATACTGGGCTTCGACATGCGCACCGCGCTGGCTGGCCTGGGTATCGGAGGATTAGCGATTGGCTTCGGTGCGCAGCAGACGATCGCGAACTTATTTGGCGGCGTTTCGGTTCTGGGTGATGAAGTGATTCGCGTAGGCGACGTTTGCCGCTTTGGCGATCGCACCGGAACGGTAGAAGATATCGGACTGCGCTCCACTCGAGTGCGGACGGAGGAAAGAACGCTGTTGGCCATACCGAATGGCACTGTCGCGACCATCAATGTCGAGAACCTGAGCCGCCGCGACAAGATGCTGTTCAAGACAGTGCTCGGATTTCATTTAGATACATCCTCCGATCATCTTCGCACAGTGCTCTCGGAAATCACCGATGTCGTAGAGAGCGATCCCAAGATCGAGAGCAAGAGCGTTCGCGTGCGGCTTATAGAGTTGGCTTCTGCCGCGATCAATGTGGAGCTTGTGTGTTACGTGCTGACGCAGGATTTCAATGAGTTCGCTGCCGTCCGGGAAGGCCTGCTGCTGCGCATCATGAAGTTCGTGGAAGACTCAGAAGCCAGGCTGGCAAAGCCATCGCAGACCCTTTATTTGAGTGGCGATCCGGGATCAAAACCATCGCAGAAAGAGGATATTCGGGCCATCGCGAAACAAGCAATGAATGCGGGAAAGGATGATTAAGATCTCGCCTGCCAAGACCGCGTCAACCGCACAAGGAGACAATGCGTCGGGAAGTACACGATCGCGGGCACAATAATCAAATATCCGAACAGATACACGAGCCCGGGTACGGCGTTCTGTTCGTGGAAAAAGGGCCCGCGGGCCCAGTTCACATCATACTGCGGCCGCCAGAAATAATTAATCGGCACTACAATCCATGCGGTGAACGTTTGTAGCTTCCAACCTCGACGGTCGTAGCCCAGGCGCGAAATCGCCCACAGCAGCAACGGCGGCGTTACGACGTGAAACAAGCTAAGCAGTCGTATCGCCAGCGGAATATGTGGATCGAACATATATTCCGTTCCGCCGATCAGATGTCGTCCACTCAGCAGAGCGGCCCCTAAGTCGATAATGAATAAAGTCTGAAAAAACAGCAGGCTGACGGCCTGCCATGAAAATATTAGCGGGCTCTCGAGCCAGAGACCGATCGCGATAAAGATATTTCCAAGATCGCAGAAAAAAAGAAAATTCTGCAGGCCGTATTGCCGCCAGTAAAGCGGTGCCCACACAATGACACCCGCCGTCCAAAGCACTTTGAGCCAGAGTGGGATCCGCATGGCTCGCATTGTATCCGCAGGACGCAACCAGGAAACGCTGAACCGCCAAAAGCCTATTCTGGCAAGGGCGAAGGCGCCTTTTCGGAATTACTAGGGTAACTTGATGAGGCTTACAGGTGTACCTACGATGACATTGATATGGGCTACCAAGCACTCCTATTCTGTCCCGACGAGAAGACCGCTCGCACCGTAACCCAGGTTCTAAGCGAACTCGACTTCAGCGTCATTCCGTGTACCGAACCCTTCGCTGCAGTCAAGAAACTAATGAACGTACGTTTCGATGCGGTGGTGGTTGATTGCGACAACGAGCAGAACGCCACGCTGCTGTTCAAGAGCGCCCGCAATGCGCCCAATAATCAGTCATCCCTGGCGGTTGCGGTGGTGGAAGGACAAGCGGGAGTTGCGAAGGCCTTCCGAATCGGCGCCAATCTTGTTCTCACCAAGCCTATCAATGTCGAGCAGGCGAAGGGAACGCTACGGGTTGCCCGCGGACTGTTGCGAAAAAATGAAGGAGCAAAACCGGGGAGTTCGGCCGCAACGCCGGTAGTGAAGCCTGCAGTGTCCGCGCCCGCGCCTGCGAAGCCCTCGCCGGTAGCCAAGATTCTCAGTTCCTCTAGCCCGCGTCCAGTGGCGCCGATCGCGCCAATCGCGCCCCCACCCGGCATCTTCACGCAGAAACCGGCACCGCAGCCGAGTGTGATGGCCTCCGCTCCTATTGAGATCGACGAAGAGACCCTGGATTTTATCGAGGAAGCCTGCGATCCTATCGTGTCACAGCCTTTCGCGTCACAACCTGTCGCCTCGGAATCTGCCGTTTCACGCCAAACGGCGCCTCCCGCGCAGTCATCTGCGCCGAAAATCATTTCCGCCGCTCCCTCGCCTGTGATCGCGGAGCGCAAGCTGTCCGGAGGCTTCGCTGCGAGCGCTCCTGCTCCCGCGCGCGAGTCGCAAGCTGTTGCCGCTGCTGGCGAGAAACCATCTGCAGTAATCAGCCACCCGGCAACTGAAGCCATCAAAACGGACGCCGGCGAAAAAAGCCTTTCAAGCGATGTTGCTTCGGCGAGTGCGCCCACGCTTACATTCGGTGGCACAGTTGCTGAAGAGACCAAGCCTGCAAGTGGCGGAAGCAAGAAAGCTCTGAGGGCTGTGGTTGCAGCGGTTGTAGTTGTAGCCGCTGGCTATGCGGCCTGGACGCAAAGAGGATCTTTCATCGCGACGCCAAGCGCTCCTGTAAATGTTGCGGGGCAACCGGCAACGACTGCGGTTCCGCAGGTGGCTCCAAATGCGGCTTCGACTCCGGCCCCTGCGCCGTCTGTTCCCGAAACTCCAACTCCAATTCCTCAAACACCGGCGAACTCTGCGAGCCTGCCGGCGCGACCGACTAAAGTCATCACCGCAGATTCATCCAAACCATCGGCGTTGGCTCCCGCCGCAAACAAGCCTGTAGCAGCTAGCCCGGCTCCTGAGCCAATCGTCGTCAAGAGCGAGCATTCCCAATTGGTCGAGAAACCTGTAGCAACCGCCGATGCCCCGGCTTTGAGCATGACCGAGATTGCCCAGGACAAGGCTGGAACACTCCCGAATCTCATGGGGCCGAGCGATGCTCCGACCCCAGTCTTACAGAGGGTAACAGTCTCGCAGGGAGTATCCCGGGGACTCCTGGTGAAGCAGGTGCAGCCAGTTTATCCGCGAGGCGCACTGCAATTGCACATCGAAGGCTCGGTGCAGTTGATGGCCACCATCTCGAAAAACGGCGACATCTCCGAGGTTAAAGTTCTCAGCGGAGATTCGCAGCTCTCTCGCGCCGCACTCGACGCAGTGAAGCAGTGGAAATATAAGGCGTATCTGCTCAACGGTGAGCCGGTGGATATCCAGACGCAGATTACGGTGAACTTCAAGCTTCCGCACTAAGTCTCAAAAGCAGACATCTCACAACCGGGTGAAACCACCTGCGATCCTCAGTCTTCGAAGTCAATAAAAAATAGTCGGCTACGGGTTAAGGCTTGGTCGCCGCGATTACGTCGTATGGCCTCATCATTTCATTGTCCTCGTGCTCAAGAATGTGGCAATGCCACACGTAGCGGCCGGTGAAGCCTGTGAAGGGCACAATGATCCGCGTAACCATACGAGAATGGGCTTGGACCGTGTCCTTCCACCCGGCTTCATTCAGGTCGGGCGGCTCCGGCGGCCCCAGGAAGTGCAGCTGACGCTTGGTCTGAAACAGCCAGGGCTCGTAGGGCTGGCGGTCGAGGATTTGGAAGCGCACCAGGTGCAGATGAATAGGGTGGGAGTCATTGGTGGGATTAATCAGTGACCAGATTTCGGTGGTATCCAGCACGGGCTTTTCCGTGACCGGCATGCTCCAATGCGAAGCATTCAGAAGCAACATCGCCGGATTGCCCGACTTGTTGACGTACTCGTCGAGCGTCAACAAGCGGGTCTGCACGGCCTGCGTTTCCGGGATCTTCGGAACCGGCCGCAAGGCGGGCGGTAGAGAACTCGTATCTGCCACCTTTTCCGGAGAGATGCGAAATTGCATGACGATGACGGCGTCGTTCTTGAGAACCAACTGCGCTCCCCTATGTTCAGTGAAATCGACGACGAGATCGGCTCGTTCGCCCGGCGAGATTTGAAGGCGAGTGAGCGGAACCGGCGCTGGCAACAAACCCTGGTCCGTGCCAATCTGGTGAAATGGCACGTTGCTGGTAGAGGCACTATCGACAAGCGACAAGTGATAGAAGCGGGCATTCGAAGCATTCAGCACGCGGAAGCGATATCTTCTTGGCTCGACTTCGAGATAAGGAAAAAGCTTCCCGTTCACCAGAATGGCGTTTCCCATCAACTCGGGAATCCAGGGAGACAGTCGGTCCGGCGAAACGGGATAAAGAAGCTGGGCATCTCGCGTCAACAGCCGGTCATAAAGAGCGAGCGGCACTTCGTATTTGCCCCTGGGCAGATTAAGCGCATCCTCTACGCTGTCTCGAATGCAGAATATCCCAAACAATCCCGCGTAGACGTTCAGCCGATTAATTCCCAACGCGTGATCGTGGTACCACAGCATGGTTGCGTCTTGCTGATTCGGGTAGAAGTAAAACGAGGACTTCCCCGGGGCAATCCAATCCTCAGGATACCCGTCGCTCTCCGGCCTTGTTTTCGCCCCATGAAGGTGCACCACGGTGCGGACCACCGGTTTATCAGCCTCCGCCCCGTGAATTGTGTGGTCCACGGGCAAGAAATGTTCTTTGGGGAGAGCGTGCATGTATCGGATTCGCGGTCGATGCGTAGTACTGGAATGGAGTGTGATGGGGAACGTAATCGCTCTGCGCTCCGATAGCGGGAAAAAACGTCTAGGTTGATTGACGGCCGCAGTTCGTGCTGCCGTCCGGATTTACGATGTTCAGGTTGAAACCTCCCGCGAACCAACCCCACGTGATATTGGCTGCGTTGAGCAGGTCTCCGATATTCTTCCCGCCCATCTGCGCCTGCTCGCTGCCGGAGCACACATCCCCGAGCGGATCGGGGTCGCCGATCACTGTCAGCCCGCCGTTTCCGTCAGCCACGTATGCACCGTTACCTCCAGCACTTGCCACGACGCCGTTGGTCTGGCCTGAGATCAGATTGATAGCGCCAACCGTAGAAGGGCCGAAATTGGTGCTATAGGAGTTGTCGCTCATTGAGTAGTGCTGGGCATAGTTCCACAGGGCCGTAACCGAGTTGCCATCAAAGTAGCCCATCACTATGCCATTAGTAAGCACCACCGGCGGCGGAGCACTAGGTGGCGGCCCTGCGCTTCCAGTATTTGTGGGGAACAGATCCATCACGCCACCGTCGAAGGCTAGCTGTTCAGCAAGGTAGTCGTGATCCTGATCTTGCGTGTTTCCCTGCGAACGGTCAAACCGGAATGGATTGGCGGCGCCGCTGCCGTTCGCCGGGTTGAGATTTGGATTGTTGTTCAGGAGGGCGTTGCCGAAGCCATTCACGGTCGGTGTATTCGGAAGCGCGTGGAACTGCGGTTCGCCTTTAGGGTTCAGCGCATTCGGATAGGTGCCGAAATAGTGGTCAAAGGACCGGTTTTCTCCAAAAATCACAACCAGGTGCTTGATGGGTGTTGCGGTGGGCGGCTCAGCTTTCGTGTTTGGTTTGGGGCCGGTTTTGAGGCAGCGAAGGCGGGCATGGCAGTCGGTCCCAGAGCAATGGTCGTTGCCAGCAGCAAAGCCATCATTCTCCTGGGGGCATCGGACGTCTTCAGCTTGTCAAACATTTTTTTCCTCCGCCCTGGTGAGCAAGGTCCACCCTCTGCAGCGCGCGAGGTGGCCGATTGTCTTTATTCTTTCCCCAGTGGCGCAGAAAAATATAGTAGGAGGATGTTTCAGGGCGGTTGCTGAATTGTTAAAAGAAAGTAAATCGGCACCTGGAGTGCGCTCGCTCAAAAACAAGGGGCGGTCTAACTACTCCCTTTGCATGACCTCGTCGATCACGGCTTTGCCTCCTTTATCAACGGTAATGACTTTGTGGATAGGGGCGTAGCCGGTCATGGTTATATCGACGATATAGTTTCCGGGATCGAGGACGAAGTCGACGGGAGACTCTTTATCCAACATATGCTGGTTCACTGCGACCTGAGCGCCCTTGGGTTGAGTCTTGATGCTGACCGTACCCATGCCCTGGGTTTCTTTGCCGCCAAACAGTTTCTTCATTTTTCCGACGGTCCTGATGTCGTCGACATTGCCGAGCGACCGCAATGTTGGCGAGAAGCTGACGGTCTGGCCCAGAACGAACTGGGCGTTCGTGGTCTCGTCAATGAAGCCTGACTTCCGCACCAGCACCACGTGCTGGCCTTTGTCCAGGGACACCTGCGCGGGAGTGAGCTTGCCGGTATCCTTGCCATCCACGTAAACATTGGCCCCAGCGGGAGTACTGGAGACTGCGAGAGTTGCCATGAGTTGAGCGAGGTGGCTCACGATGAAAGATTTGCTGCCGGAAACCACGTCGACGGCGCGGGTATCGGTGCTGTAACCCGCCTTGCTGACGGTGATCGAATGCTGACCCGGGGTCAAGCCCGACAGGCTGAACGGAGTTACCCATGAGGGATCGGTTCTTCCGTCGATCTGCACCTGCGCACCCTGAGGGGTGGAATCGACCGCCATCTGTCCCGGCACAACCACGGCAGCCATCGGTGCTGCCGCCATTTTTCTCCTTGGGCCCTTGCCCCGAGTGGCCACTGCCGATCCGCGAGTGGGCGTAGCTTCAGCCTCAGGAGCAGCGGACTGCACTTCACTTTCGGCTGGAGGTTGGGGCTGGGCTGAAGCAGCGGGCTGCTCGGCTTGCGATTGAACACGCTGGCTCGGAACAGCAGGTTGGCTCGGCGCTGGCTGAATTGTTTCTGCGGCAGCAGAGCGGGATGAATCGCCGTCATTGTTCAAGCTGTTGACGTGCATCACCAGAGCTATCGCAATAACGAGAATCAGTACTGCCGCGCCGGCAACCGCGTAAACCATCAGCCGGGGCGGAACGTTCTTAATTTCCTTAATCGCCTTTTCGGCTACTTCCCGAGGCTGAATTTTCGGCTTTTCCTGAACCCCGTCATACATCGTCGCTCCGGTCGAGTGAGGAGCTTGCTCCTCGAACACCGGCGGGGGCGGAGTTGGCTCGTTATAGGACTCCTTGAGCGGAGGCAATTCGGTCATCTCCGAGAAGCTAACCGCGCCAGCTCGCGAGGGACCATCTTCCGCCATCATGGGATCGACATTAATTTTGGGCGCCGCTACTTGAGGAGCATTTACCGCGGGCTCTTCGAGGCCAGCCGCCGACATAGAGGCAGATGGGGCGCCGAGGTTCGGCTTGCGGCCCACGCTCGTGGACGGAGCGGCGGGTTGAACTTTTAGCGAGTTTTGTGTCGATGACGTTGCTTGGCCACCTGCGGAAGCCGCTACCGCTTTGCTGGGGGCAGCGGGCTTTCCCTGGGCTGGTGGGGCAGCGGTGGCCGGTTTCGGTGCGGCGGCGGCCGGTTTCGGGGCGGCGGATGGAGTCGCTGAGGCGATGAATTTTGCTTGTGTTGCCGCCTTGACTGCATCCGGAACAACCACGCTCGTGGTTGGCGCTGCTTGTTGCTTGGCCACCGGGGCTTTGGATTCCTTGCACTTCTCCAGATTGTCGAGCAGTTCTCTTGCGCTCTGATAGCGTTCTCCCGGATCCTTGGAGAGTGCTTTCATAATGAGATCGCTTAACACAGGATGAATTTTTGGATTGACGACGTTGGGAGCTGCGGGGGTACTTTCGATGATGGCTCGGCGCAAAGACTCCGGATCTTCTCCTTCGAAGGCATGTTGGTCGGTCACCATCTCGTAAAATATCGCGCCGAGGGTAAAGAGGTTCGAGCGCAAATCGATATTGTCGCCGCGAACCTGCTCTGGAGACATGTAGTGCAGGATCGACGGGACAGCGGGCATCTGATCAGTAAACCTTCCAACGCTGGAAACGCCATACCCCAGAATCCTGACTGTGCCGTCCCAGCCGCACATGATTTTCGAGGGTTCCAGACTGTAGTGAAAAACATTGTGAGACTGCGCGTGATCGAGGCCGCTGCATACCTGTCTCCCGATATCGAGCAAATCCCAGATGGAAAATCCTTCTTTCCGCGCGAGCATGGTGGCGATGCTGTTGCCCTGGATGTATTCCATCGCGGCGCAAAACTGGCCATCGATTTCTCCCGCGCCGTAAACGGGCGTGAGGTTGGAATGGCTGAGAGCCTTGGTAGTCTCTGCCTCTGCCAGAAGGCACTTCTCCAACTCGCCAGCGCGTTCGCCAAAGGCGGAAAGCAGAATCGCTTTCAAAGCAACGGTCTGGCTGGTCTGCGGATCGTTGGCTTTGTAAACCGTGCCAGTGGCGGACTTTGACAGTTCACTCAGGATTTCGAAGTGGCCGATTTTCGTAGACATAGTTCCGTGCCTCATCCCACAGATAAATCCGCGCAATCTCCCATTGGAAGCTGCGTGGGTTAATAATCGGGGTAGATTAAGGCAAGAATAACGCTGGTAAGGTGTGTGATCGAGTTACCAAAGTACTGAGAAAGTGCGGGACGTGCGAGCGTCGAGGAGTTGAAAAGTCTGAATAAAGAATTTGTGGGAAGGAGTGAATTATGGAATCGGCGCACCTCCTCCAACGCATATAACCAGAAGCAAACAGCAGTTAATGCACTATTGCTGAGTTGGCTCCTCTAATTCCGGTGTCAACTCCGACTCTGAATCAGCAACCCACTGCCAGGCGCGGCGGCCATTGTCCAGAACCACGGCTCGGGCCTCTCCGTACGCCACCAAACGATTCAGCACCGTCGTCACAGAAGCCATGGGATCTTTGTGCCGCTCCAGCATAGTGGAAGCTTTTTGCTGAATCCGGTCACACACGTCGCGCGCACTCAGGGGGCGGTTGGCATCCATCAGAACCATACGGCAGGCTTTCGTGAAACCAGGCTGGCGGCCGCTGCTTTTGCGGTCGACCAGTTCCAGCAATTCATCGCTCAGAACGCCGTCGCCAAACAAATTGGCCAGGCCTGCGATAGTCTGTTTGATAGTGCCAATGCGGCGCATCACTTCGGCCCGTTGTTGCAGGAGCTGGCGCAACTCATCGTGAGCCTGCCGCACGACTTCTTCCACATGTCCAGTTCCGCTATTGGGGATGGTTCTCACCGCGTCTGCCACCTGGTGCATAAATCCTCCGATTACGCCCCCCGTACCACCGAATGCTGCTCTTTATCCCTATACGTTGGAACCGAGGCAATTGTTCCCCGATTCATCCAATCTGCGTCCGGCGAAACTCGCCGTTGGAAGTTGGACGTTCGAGGTTAGAGATGGTCAACAACTATGAACAGTGGGGAGAAATTTCTTTCCATGTCCCCAGGCGATGGAGAACCCGCGAAGCCATCCCATCCCAAACGGAACTACTCCCAGAGTGGGATTCCTTGCGGACCTCAAGGGTTGTATCTCTGCCAATAGCGCGAACCCGCGACGGCAACCCTCCGATGAGAGAAGAGAGTATCGAACAAGTCCCTCATGTCAGCTACGATCCAAATCGAGCCATCACTTTTGCGGGTTCTGCTGGTCGGAAGCCAGGAGGAGGATTTTTTTCTTCTCCGGGACATTCTTAACCGGAATCACGATTCTTTACCGGTCGCGCTGGATCATGCGCGGTCCCTGGGGGACGCAAAGGCGATGCTGCAGCGTGGTGATTATGGGCTGGTTTTATTTGAACATGAAACCCAGGATGCCGCAGCGACCAAGCTCCTCTCTGAATTTCTGCATACGCGAGGGGCCACGCCCTTCATCATGCTAACGGAGCACGCCGATGAGAAGGCGGTTGCTGAGATCATCCAGGCCGGCGCCTACGACTGCGTGGAGAAGTCGCAGCTCACCGGAGCCAATCTGGTGCGAACGATCCGGTGCGCGCTCAACTTGCACTCGACGCAGCAGCAGCGGCAAGCGGCGGAGCAATCCCTGCGAAAGCTTTCTTGCGCGGTGGAACACTCTGCCGACACGATCCTGGTGACAAATAGCGAAGGCGTCATTGAATATGTGAACCCCTCTCTCGAATTGGTGACCGGATATTCTCTGCAGGAACTCGCAGGCCAGAGCCAAAGCATTTTGAAGTCGGAGCTGCAGGCGCCGCTTCTTTACCGCGAGTTGTGGGAAACCATTCGCAACGGCGACGATAGTCGCAGTATCGTGGTGAACCGCAAGAAGAATGGTGAACTCTACTACACGGAGGAGAGCGTAAGTCCCATCCGCAATGCGGAAGGAAAGATCACCCATTTTGTTTCCAACGGCCGCGATCTCACGGAACGACTGCGCATCGAAGCAGAGTTGCTGCAGTCGCAAAAAATGGACGCGATTGGCCAACTGGCTGGGGGCATCGCTCATGACTTCAACAATCTGCTCACCATCATTACCAGCTACTCCGAACTCGCACTCGATTCGGTGGTGCCCGGAAGCTCCACGCAGGGGCGGCTTCTGGAGATTCTTTCGGCCGCCCACCGCGCCGCCGATCTCACGCGGCAGTTGCTCGCCTTCAGTCGCAAACAACCGCAAGCCCTGCGCGTCGCTGAGCTAAATCCTGTGGTTGGTGGAATCGTGAAAGGCCTTTGCCGCCTGATAGGAGAGGATATCGAACTCAGCTTTATCGCGGGCGAGGGTCTTGGGAGAATTCGTTTGGATCCAGTACAGATTGAGCAGATTTTGATGAATCTCGCGGCCAATTCCCGGGATGCCATGCCGCAAGGGGGGCGGTGCACGATTGAAACGTCCAACGTGCAGCTCGATCAAGAATACGTTGACCACAAGCGCGCCATCATCCCCATCGGCCGCTATGCTCTGCTAACTGTGACCGATACCGGCAGGGGTATTCCTGCGGAGCATTTGTCGCATGTTTTCGAGCCTTTTTACACCACCAAAGCCTCTGGAAAGGGCACTGGACTCGGCCTAGCCACGGTCTATGGAATCGTCAAACAGAATCATGGATTTGTCTGGGTCTACAGCGAACCCGGGATCGGTACGACCTTTAAGATCTACCTGCCATGCGTGCCGGACCACCCATGTGCAATCGACGCCCCAGAAATTGAGGCGGAAAATTTGTTCAGCGGTTCAGAGACTGTCCTATTGGTTGAGGATGAAGACGCTCTGCGCCGGGCAGCGGTTGAATCGCTCAGCCTGCGTGGATACATGGTTCTGGAAGCCAGAAACGGTGTTGATGCTTTATCCGTTGCCAGGAATCATGCAACCACAATTCACCTGGCGGTTACTGATGTCGTCATGCCCCAGATGAGCGGTGGAGAATTGGGCACGGAATTGAAGAGGCTACGTCCGGAAACCAAGATGTTATTCGTTTCCGGTTACCCCGGCCAAACAGTGGTGGATCACAAGGTAATCTACGTCGAAAGGAACTTTCTGCAGAAGCCCTTCACCTTGAAACAACTCGCAAGAAAAGTACGCGCGGTTCTCGATTACGAAGACGTCAAGGCCTCTCACCTGGCCGCTCAGACCCTTGAGCATCCCCAACCCGCTATGGCGGCATCCGGGTTAATTTCCCGTCCTTAACCTCGAAGCGCTCTCCGCGCCAAATCACCATGTGTCCGCCAAGACTGGCAATCCACACGCCCACCGCAATTAAATCCCGGAGAGGAATGAGCCACGCATATCTCAACACTTGATCGTCCCGCAAAATAACCCAGCCCACCATTAAGCTGACTGCAAGGCGAAGAACCAGCGTGACGGCCAACGTTGCCCAGGACCAGAGCGCGCCGCGACTCGCGGCCACTGCCAGCAAGGCCCACAAAAGCCCAAATGTAAACACCAGACCGAAGTAACCGAGGGGACGCGCGTCCCGGACGCCACGCGCCCAACGGAGTTGATGAGCCAGGAATTCGCGCAGCGGGTAAGGCGGGAGGAAAGTCTCCACTACAACATCGGAGAGATCTACAGTCAGCCCCAAGCCGGCGATGCGCTTTCCCAGTTCGTAGTCATCGGCAAGATAATCGATGAAGGAAGCGAAGCCGCCAATCTTCTCCAACTCGGCTCGGCGAAACGCCAGAGTGGAACCCAATCCAAATCGAATGCCGCCTTCCAGTTGGCGTGCAGATAATACGCTCGGGCAAAAATCCGTACAAATGCCAAGCGCCTCAAGACGCGATCCCATTGTTAAGCTGGCCGCTCCGCGGTAAAGGCAAGTTGCCATTCCTACTCGCGGGTCGGCCAGTGGCGCAGTCACCCGGCGTAGATAATCGGGCTGCACGCGAATGTCGCTGTCGTTAACAATCAGCCGGTCATAGCGTGCCGCCATCAACATTTGCGCCAGATTGCTGACCTTCACATTTGCGCCCAGGATTCTCGGACAGACCATCAAATGAATCCTACGGTCTGGGAACTCTCGCTGCAATTTATTCACGCACTCGATTGCAGGATCGTCAGGATCACTCACGCCAAAGATGATTTCGTATTCCGGATAATCCTGCAGACAGTGACTGCGAAAGCTTTCATACATTTCCGGATCAGTACCTTTGAGCGGTTTCAGAATCGAAACGGGAAGCAACTTTGGTACGGTTTGGATGTCCGAATGAGGAGAGTTGGATCGACTTCCAATTTTCTGCTCGCGAAGGAACTTTGCCGCACTCCAGAGACAGAGAAGGTAATAGAGCGAGCTAGAGACGATTCCGGCGCCTGCGACGATTTGAACTGTTCTGAGGATGAGATGAATCATGCGCAAGCGCAGGCCACACTATTCGTAACGCAGCGCCTCAATCGGATCGAGGTTGGCCGCCTTCCATGCGGGGTAGATGCCAAAGATAAGCCCGACGGCAGCGGCGGAAGTGAAGCCGAAGACCACCCAGAACATCGACATGTGGGCAGGCAGCGAAGGCCACAACTCCGGAATCACCCACACGATTGTCGCGCCGAGCAGAATCCCAATCACGCCGCCGACGGCTGTGAGAATCATCGCCTCCAAAGTGAATTGCAACAGGATGTCGCGCTTACGCGCGCCAATCGCCTTGCGAACGCCGATTTCGCGCGTCCGTTCGGTGACGCTCACCAGCATAATGTTCATCACGCCTACGCCGCCAACGATCAAGCCTACGCTCGATACTGCGAATACCCCGATGAACAACATACCGGTGAGCTGATTCCAAACGTCCGAGATTGAATCGGACGTGAAGACGGCAAAATCATCGGGCTTATCGGGGGTAACTTTTCGCCGCCGCCGTAGTAATTCGCGAATCTCGTCAATGGCTTTCGGCATGTCGTCATGGGACGTGGCCTTGACGCTGATCCAGTGATCTTTCAATTCGGGGTGAAGGGTTTTGAAGGTAGTCAGCGGAAAAAACACCCGATTGTCATTGGGATCTTTTCCTCCTCCGAACACCGATTTGAGTTTTGCCAAAACGCCGATTACCTGGAACAATCGCCCCTCGATATTGATTTCCTTTCCCAGCGGATTCTCCACCGGAAACAGTTCTTCCGCCGTGTCATGGCCGAGAACAATGACCGTAGCATGCCGCTCGTCATCGCCCTCGGTAAACCACCTCCCGGAGGCCATTACCAAATCGAATACGTCCTTTACCGAAGCCGTATCGCCTTCGAGTATCGTGTTTTTAACCTTGCGATCCTCATATTTCACGGCGAAGGTTCCCACACCGAGTTCCGGGCGGAAGAAACGAATCCCCGCGGAGACCGCCTTCACATGCGGCAGCTGACTGATCGCCTCCTCGTCCTCGAACGTCAGCTTCTTGCGCATGCGCATCGCTTCGGTGGGGCGCCCAAAGGTAAAGGGCTCCATATGATAGGCGAAGATTACGTTGGAACCGATGCTGGCGACTACATCGCGCACGTTGTCGTCGAGTCCGCGGCCGATGGAGGAAACGCCGATCACCATCGCGACGCCGATCACGATTCCCAGGACGGTGAGCGCCGAGCGCGTCTTGTTGCCGCGAATCGTGTCCGTCGCCATCTGCACGATTTCACCGAATTCGTCTTTGTGAATCATGCCTTTGTGAATCATGGATGATCGAATGCGTTGTCATTCTGAAGCACGGCCTTATCGCGCGAGGAATCTGCTCTTACCGGTGCCGGCAGAAAGCAGATTCCTCGCTCGCTCGGAATGACAAGTAATGACAAGTGTTTACCAATGCGAATAACGATCTTCAGGTTTCGAACCTTAACGCCACAATCGGATCGAGCTTCGCCGCTTTGCGCGCGGGATAGACGCCAAAAAATACTCCCACGCTGGCCGACACAATCAATCCTGCCGCGACCGCCCAGATTTTGATCGATGAAGGCATTCCGATCAGCAAAGTAACAGTGAGAGCAATGGCCACGCCAAACAACACCCCCAGGATGCCGCCGGTGACAGCCAGAGTAACGGACTCGATCAGGAATTGCAGCAACACGTCGTCGCGCCGCGCCCCGAGAGCTTTGCGAATTCCGATCTCACGCGTGCGTTCGGTCACCGACACCAGCATAATATTCATAATGACAATGCCGCCGACCACCAGCGAAATGCAGGCTATTCCGATGGTTGCAATGAAAAAGGTCTGACTGAAGCCGGTCCAGATGCCGAGCAAGCTGGCATTGGTTTCAATGTCAAAACTGTCGTCGGCCCCGGGCTGGTCATGGCGCTTGGCGCGCAGAGCGGCGCGCGCTTCGCCGATTGCTTCGTCGAGTGCAACGCCTCCGCTGGCGGCCTTTCCTGAAATCCGCAGGGTGCTGTTGTGCCAACCATACTGTTTCAGGCAGGCGGTGATGGGAATCATCACAAAATTGTCGGCGCTCTGCCCGAGCGTTGTCCCTTTCTTTTTGGCTACACCAATCACCTGATAAGTCCATCCGTCGATGCGAATTTCTTTTCCCAGGGGATCGATACCTGGCATGAGGTGTTCGACGATGTCATTCCCGATCAGCACTACCGGAGACCGATTGCTTACGTCCGTCTCATTGAGCATTCTGCCAGCAGCCAGGTCGGTATCAAGAATCGTTGCCATCGCGGGAGTGATGCCGCGGACCAGCGTGTCGCTGATGGATTGCTCCGCATACTTCACATGGCCACCTTCGTCTTTGGTCGACGCTGCCACCAGTTCGCAATGCCGGCACGCGTCCGCCACTGCCTGGTAGTCATCGATGGTCAAGTCCTTGCGCTTCTCGCCTTCGAGGAAGTGGTCGACGTTGGTAACTGCGGGCGATACCTTGAAGATGAGAAAAACATCCGCACCAAGATTAAAGATTTTCTGCGCCACATAATCGTTGATGCCGGAAACAAAGGTAACCACAGCGATCACAGCCGCGACCCCAATCACCACGCCAAGCAGCGTCAGCACCGAGCGTAGCTTGTTCACCCACAGCGACTGGAATGCGATTCGGATGGCTTCGAGGATGCGCATGGCGCGGGCTTCAGCTTTCGGCCTTCGGGCCCCGGCTAAAACGAACTTCACCTCGACCCGCTTGCCGATAAGTCTACCAGCAAGAGACTCCTGGAGCGGCTGGGAAGTAGCCAGCCGATTGTGTAATTGGAGAGGCTAGCGCTCGAACCGAAGCCCGATAGCCCCTTCGACTTCGCTCAGGGCGGGCTCCGCCCGAAGCCCGGCCCCATCGCATATAATGGTTCTGTTGGCAGCTGGACCGGACGGTCGCTTCCTGCGTCTGCGGACGCGGGGAGAGGAAAGTCCGAACTCCGCAGAGCAGTGTGCCGGATAACGTCCGGGAGGCCGGGTTCAAGCCCGTCCGACGGAAAGCGCCACAGAAAACATACCGCCCACATCCTCACGGGTGCGGGTAAGGGTGAAAAGGTGCGGTAAGAGCGCACCGCCGCCGCAGCAATGCGACGGGCAGGGCAAACCACACACGGAGCAAGACCAAATAGGAAGGGAGCCGGGGCTTGGTTTTCGAATCAAGATTCGGCACGTGCCGGCTCGGTGCGTCCAACCTTCGGGTAGGTCGCTAGAGCCTCGCAGCGATGCGTGGCCCAGAGGAATGACCGTCGCGCCGGAGCAATCCGGCGGACAGAATTCGGCTTACAGGTCCGGCTGCCATATTTTCAACATCTTGCGTAGAACTGGAAGGTGAGTGTGCCGTTTTTGTGCCACTCTCCAGACCCTTCCCCGATTCCATGATCTGACGGACGCGCTCACGCAGCGCCGGGACGAATGGCGTGTAATGTCGCTCGACCGTCTCGACCGTGTCGCCTATCATCCGCGCTACGTCATAGATTCCGCAACCGGCACAAAGCAAATCCACCGCGAACGTGTCCCTGAATCGATGGGGATGGGCGCCGGCAACTCCCGCGCGTTTTCCCAGGGCCAGCATTCTCTCGTAAATCCTCTTGCGCGACATCGGGCCTTTTGTCAGAGGGTTCAAGAGAACGCGTTCATGGGGCAACGGGGTGCGTTTAGCATGCTCAGCCTCGAGCATAAACAGGAGTTCACTTTGAATCGGGATGGTAACCTTCTTGCTGCGCTTCTGAGTTATGCGCTCGATCTCGCGGCGTTGAAAATCGACCTCCGCAAAGGTGAGCAGTGCGGCGTCGTTACCGCGAAAGCCCGTATGCCGCAACGGCATAGGCAGTGCTCCACAGCAGAAGTGCGAATGGCATCTGCCAGATGAACATCGCGAGCAGTCCAGCAGCGGCCAGACCACACGCCGAGGCGAACAGCCCGCTCTTCCGAAGTCCTCCCATCAAAACGAGTATGAGGATCAGAGGAAGTGCAGCCACCAGTGCGGAGAACACCGACGAGTGCAGCGGGTCAAGTGGCTGCGGCCAGATTGCAATCGCCAAGGTCATTTGTCCTCCCTTGGAACGGCGCGACGGCTGGTTCGAATTACCGGTTCTTCTTCGCCGATCGTGTCGCCGGAGTGCGTAGTTACAGGACGCTTGGGCCGCTCATCCACGTGCAGTTGGAAGATGTCCGGTCGCGCGTAATGGCCTACCACATCGAGATCATACTTGCCGCGGATGATTTGTCCGCGATCAATCTCGGCGGTCAGAATCACCTCGTCATCCATGTTTGGCCCGGCGAGAAAAATCCCAAACGGATCAACGATGCAGCTTCCACCACGTGTAACCACCGCTTCGGGATCGGTGCCATAAACCGAATCGTAATCGCCCGGAAAATCACGCCGCCGGTTGAACTGGTTGCAGGAAAGCACGAAGCATCGTCCCTCCACTGCTATGTGTCGCATCGATGCGGACCAGGAGTCTCGGCTATCGGCGGTGGGCGCACAATAAATCTCGACTCCCTTCGCGTACATCGCCGCTCTCATCAAAGGTAGGTAGTTCTCCCAGCAGATCACTGCACCTACCTTTCCCAGGGGAGTGTCGAACACCGGAATCGTGGACCCGTCGCCGAACCCCCATACCAGACGTTCAGATCCAGTTGGCATGATCTTCCGGTGCTTGCCCAGAAAATTGCCGTTTGGAGCAAAGAACAACACGGAGCAGTAAAGAGTGCCGCCCTCCCGTTCGACAACGCCGATGACAAGGTAGATGCTGTTGCTTCGCGCGGTCCGGCTAAGCTCCTCAACTGCTGGGCCGGGTACGTCTACGCTGCTCTCCCAGTATCTGCGGAAGTCTTCGCGGCCTTTCTCCGACCGCGAACCAACCACCGCGCCGAAGTCGAGTCCCCGCGGATAGGCGGAGATAAACGCCTCGGGGAAGAGCACCAACTGGGCACCCTGACGGGCTGCCTCGCGCGCAAGTAAGTGCACCTTCTCCAAGGTTCGCTTACGATTGAAAACAACGGGAGCTGCTTGGACGACAGCCACCTTGACGCGCTGCGTTCCTGATGCCGCTTTGTTTTCTTCGTGGCCGGCTCGTTTCATTGTTCAAGGGAAACTGACACACGTGCCTTTGGTTCCGGGCAATATACACCACTCCAGGTCTTCTTGTTGCCCAAATTTCCGGAGAAAGTCTATAGCGTTTGCCGCCGATTGCGGACGAGTGACGGGCAACTCGGAAGTAACGCAGTTGTCGCGTGTGGGAACCATGTGTTTCTTGAACGCTGCGGGCCGCAGTTGCCAGCCGCTTAGATACAATCACCTGCACGCGGTCATTTCAGGGGGATTTCGGAACACCTACGGCAGCTGCATTGTCGCCACATACTGGAGTAAGCTACTTCACGGTGTCGTGATTCTGGCACTTGGGTTGTGGAGAAACTGAGAATGCCAAGCGATGAGTGGATTACATCACTTGCAAGAATGCCAGGCGACGAGTGGATTAAAACACTTGCAGATGGCAGAAGAGTGAAATTCACCAACCAAGAATTGGATGAGAGGGCGTTTATCACCGCCCAGGTTGAAGGCAACAAGGTCGTCTATTCAATCGTATTGACCAGCGCAAAAACCCCCATGAGTCGTGAAGAGGTTGAAAGTCATTTCGAGGGCGAGCTTTCAAAGAAGTCGCTGAAGCCTAATTGATCGGGCTGTTTGTACGGTCGGCAAGTACATAGTTACCCTACTTAGAAACCCCGCGCAACAACCTTCAGCAAATGGTACGCCTCGTATTCCATGGCAAACGCAGACATTCCCAATGCCCGGCGGGAAGAACTGTTCGCACGAGAGCGCAGCCCGAAGGCTAGTCAAGCCGTATCATCGAACCAGTGACATCATTCATCTCAATGCTGAGACACTTGGGTGGGATTGGGGTGTTCATCCTTGCCGCCCTCGATAGCTCTGTGATGCCCACTCTCGGTGCAGTTGACGCGCTCACCGTAGTCTTGGCCTCCCTGCACCCAGAGCGATGGCCCTATTACTCTATGTGCAGCACGGCAGGGTCGGTCTGCGGGGCTTCAGCCGCTTACCGCCTGTCGCGTCTTGGAATCCTGCATCGACGTATCGCGGGAGCGGTATTCGACAGAGTCACGGCATTCTTACATCGTTTTGGAAGCCTTTCTCTGTCGCTCGCCGCACTCCTTCCGCCACCATTTCCGACTTCCGCTTTCGTAATTGGTGCTGGAGTAACGCGCTATCCCTTCCTTGCGTTTGTGCTGTCTTTCGGCATGGGACGGGTGTGCCGCTTTGCTCTACTGGCTTACCTCGCATCTGAGTTCGGCAGGCGGTTCGTGACAAGCATGTGGTCGGCACACACTCGGTACTGTCCTAAAGTTGCGGCAACTTTAGGACAGTACCACACACTCTGGTACTTGTAGCGGCTTTTGGTGGTGTGCTGATGTGTGTCGGACTGCTGGCGTGGCTAGTCTTCAGGAAATCTGAACCGCACACGCCTTTCGGCTCGTAGCTCTATTTGGCTCTAAAGACAGTTGGCTGTACCGGGTTCAACCACAAGATCGGTCGTCCTTCGGAGTTGGCACGCTCATGTCCACTGGGGCTGGAAATGCGGGTTAGATTGCTATCCGCGATTCTCCCATGCCCTGACGCACATGCCGTGTGCCGCTAACCGATCCCCAAACTCATCGGCCACGGGTGCGGCAGCAGCAAGAACATCAATAGCGCCCCCACGAGCGCCATATTCTTCGTGAAGTTGATCATGTCGATCTGCTTCATTTGCGCGTCGTCCACCTTCCAGTAGGCGTGCATCTGGAACGACACGCCCAGCAGAAAGACAATCAGCAGAATGATCCCAACCACAGGATAGACGCCCAGCAACATGCTGAGACCACCCAGCAGCAGGATGACCCCGGTTTCTGCCACCGCAACCTTGGGAGACGGTGTTCCCCTCGCCTTCGCGTACTCGCTCATGTAATTGAGGTTCTTGAAGTGGTTGAAACTTCCCATTAACCAAAACGTAGCAAAGATGATCCTTCCGATCAGGAAAGCGATGTTCATCTCGGCTCCTTCCTTTCCCCGATTGTGGAACCATGCGCTCCTAAGGTGCAACACGGGTCACGTTGGGGAAACCGGCAGTGTCGCAGCAACGCAATTGTACAATTTGGCTGCGACGGAAATTGCTCAATGGCGGACGATCTCAAGCGTGTGGTTGTCTGGAAGAACCTTTTGATCGACGGCACTGACTATTGTGGTCTCTGGCACACAGCAGAAGGTTGGCTGCTGAAGGGCACGGTCGTCGGAGTCCTCAAAGACCAGCGACCGATGCTGGCGAGCTATGAAATCCATTGCGACGAGAACTGGCTGACCCACCGTGTTGAGATTGAGCGCACAATCGGAAGCGAAGTGAGGACCCTTAGCTTGAGGGTGGAGAGCCGTGGCGTATGGCGCAGTTCGGGTCAGGAGTTGCGCGACATTCAGGGCTGTGACGATGTTGATCTCGCGGTGACTCCTGCGACCAACACTCTTGCAATCAGGCGTCTCAATCTCCAAGTCGGGAGCAGCGAGTCAATCATCGCCGCTTGGGTCAAGTTCCCAGAACTTACGATTCAACCGCTGTCCCAACGCTACACGCGGCTCGATCAGAACACCTATCATTACGCAAGCAACACTGGATTCTCGGCTGAGATCGTAGTGGATGATCTCGGTTTGGTGACTGCCTATCCCGGTGGCTGGGAGCGCATCGGTTCAGTGTAGATCGAGTCTTTCTTGATCCGGCGCGAGGAGTTATTCGAGCGGGAGCGCGGGAGCGATCCTGACTTCGCGGTCTGGGACGGATGCGCTTTGGTGTGCGAAGAGGTGTAGACCACCTAACGAGTATTCGGTGCAGGCTCGGATGCTAGATTGGTGAGGAGGCTTACGAATGCCGAGAGAAGCAAGGCTGTTTACGTCAAGCGCAGGTTCCGTTGTTCGTGGCTACCTGAAGTTCCGGGCTAATATTCCGCCGCGCTGGATAAAAAATGCGCGGGGTTCGCGCAAGCGGATCGAGCCGGACATTGCCGAGAGCTTTCGTTCGCTCAAACGTCTGCGGATCAGGAGACCAAGGGCAAGAGTCGCCATTCGGAACGCCCAGCGGGAATTGCGCTTGGTATTGGATCGCTGGGAGACAGCCTACCGCAAAGAGAACTTTTATCGCGGGATACGAATCCTCTTGGAGTTGCAACGGGAAGGCTCCTCCAGTCTGTAGACCCTAGTTGCAAGGGTTGAGCCTGCAGTTTGGTGCCCGGCATCGTCTGCGGGGAAGCGGGGAAGCGGTTCGCAACCGCTGTTGATTAGGATGAGACCACCATTTCGCTCTAAGCAGACGGTCATCATTAACGCGCCATTGGAGGCGGTGTGGGCTTTCAACATGGACATCACGAAGATTCCTGAGTTTCACCCCCGCGTCGTCAAGGTGGAGCTACTCTCAGGAAAAGCTCTCCGCGAACCGGGCGTTTCGTACCAATGCTACCTCGCAGGCGGGAAACACACGTGCGTTGAGAAGGACATCGAAATCGTTCCAATGCAGAAGCTTGTCACTGTACTGCCGGAGGACACGTTCGGAATAAGCAAGGTCTTGCCTGACTACGTGGTCGAAACGACGCTTCACCGAGTCGGGCAGTCTTCCACGAAGATAGAGATCAGCCATTACTACTCCACACCGACTCTGAAAGCCAAGCTGCTGAACCTGATCGCAAGAAGAAAAATTGCCCGCGAAACTCAAGACACCCTGAATGGAATGAAAGCTGCAATCGAAGAGAGGGGCGCAGCGATCAAAAATGGCTGATGAAGTTCGCAACGTAGCAGATACTCATTCACAACGACCGCAAGACTAAGCCGCCTTTGCTGCATCGCCAAAAAACTGCTGAGCTATCGCTTTGCGGAATGCCTCGTCACCAAGCTGTACGCGCATGGCATACATCGCTTTTGCGTCTGCGCCAGCAATATAGCGGAGTTGGTCTTTTCCGTCCGTGGCAGCTTCGTACACTACCTCGGCAATTTGTTCAGGAGATGAGTACGTCGCCATCTGCTTGGGATCAGTGATGATTCCCATGACTTGGTTCACGAGTGCGTCGTAGGCGGGATGCCGACCAGTATCGAAGGATCGGGTGAAGAAATCCGTTTTCATTCCACCCGGTTCTATGGTCTTGATGCCGATTCCGAATTGACTCAACTCAAAAGCCATGCTTTCGCTCCAGCCTTCAAGCGCCCATTTCGTGGCGTGATAGATCGAGTTAAAAGGAACCGACAGGAGTCCGCCAATCGACGTCGTATTGATGAACAATCCTCTTCTTTTCTCTCTGAAGTGGGGAATAAAAGCCTTCGTTGTGCGGATCGCCCCTAGCATGTTGGTGTTGACCATTCGGAGAATTTGGTCGTCCGTAAGCCCCTCAAGCGGACCGCCGAGACCATAGCCAGCATTGTTGAACACCACATCGACGCCGCCTGACGCTATAACTTGTTCCGCCACATTCTCGATTTCATGAGGATCGGTGACGTCCAGCGCCACCAATGTCACGCCAGAAATGTTGCCGAGTTCTCTTTCCTTCTTTGGGTCGCGCATCGAGGCGATGACTCTCCACCCCTTCGATGCAAACAGTTTCGCAGTAGCTCGACCCAACCCTGAAGAACTGCCAGTGATAAAAATCGCATTGTTGTCTTTGTTGGTCATTGATGTACCTCCAGCAGTCACTTAAAGTTGCGTAGAATAGAACGGCACAGTCCAATCTGCCATCTTCCGTTCGTAAAAACCTGAACCGTCGCTTTCGGAGAAACGATGACCCGATATTGTATCGCCCTTGCAGTTCTTTCCCTCCTAACGATCTTCAGTTACGCGCAACCCTCCCTGCCCTCTAGCTTTCAGGCGAAAACGGTTCACAGCCTAGGGCAGACAAGCGGAAAGGAAACGGATGCCATCTTGGCGACCGAGGTGTCGCGCTTCAGCCGTTGCAGATCGGCTCGCATCTCCGAAGCGTGCTGGTATCGAAGGTTTCGATC
>Ga0116216_10000130_pt1 | contig 69928 bp, 63 predicted proteins | sample Sb_taG_11_FD_89696 | JGI IMG/M metagenome (GOLD analysis project Ga0116216, IMG submission 89696) | Peat soil microbial communities from Weissenstadt, Germany - Sb_50d_3_AS metaG | ecosystem: Environmental > Terrestrial > Soil > Wetlands > Peat | place: Germany: Weissenstadt | collected 2010-09-21 | reverse complement strand
GAACATGTAGTTGCGGCCGACCTGGTCTGAGCCGTTGGCGAGGCCGTTTGGGTGCTTGTCGGTTGCCGACATCAAGAGCAGCCGCGCGGAGTTGGCGGCGCCGCAGGAGACGACCACCAGATCGCCGCTCACCGTCTCCTCCGCGTCGCCGCGCTTGACCACTACGCCCGTGACCGCGGTCCCGGCGTCGTTGGTAATCAGCCGAACGGCTTCGCTGTCGGTCCACAGCTCGACGTTTCTGTGCTCGAGCGCCGGCCGGACCCCGAGCACCTCGGCGTCCGCCTTGGCGTGGACGACGCACGGGAAGCCGTCGCAGCAGTCACAGCGCATGCAGATGCTGTACGGCCTGTTCTGTTCGTCGAGCATCACCCCACAGGGCGCGTGGAATGGATGCAGGCCGTTCGCCGCCAGGTCGTCGGAGAGCTTCTGGATGCGAGGCTCGTGGGAGACCGCGGGAAACGGATAGGGTCCGGTCGCGGGCGGATCCGTTGGGTCCTCCCCGCGCGCCCCGTGCACCTGGTAATACTGCTCGGCGAGCGTGTAGTAGGGCTCCATCACGTCGTAGCCGATCGGCCACGCAGGGGAGATGCCGTCGTGGTGGCGGATCTCACCGAAGTCCTGCTCGCGCAGCCGATAAAGCGCCGCCCCGTACAGCTTCGTGGCGCCGCCGACGAAGTAGTGGACCTGCGGGTGGAACGCGTCACCACTCTCGTAGCGCCACGTGTCCGGCGAGACGTACCGTCCGTTGACGAACACTTCTTCGGCCGAGACGTTCTGCGGCTCGCGCGGCAGCCAGCCCCCGCGCTCGAGTAGCAGGACTCGCTTGCCAGAAGGCGCGAGGTGCCGGGCCAGGGTTCCGCCGCCTGCGCCGGTACCGATGATGATTGCGTCGTAGTGGGTCATGGTCGCCTCCGTCTAACGAGCTCGCGGAATGGCCCGCGTCAGGGTCCCCGAGCTCGGCGGGCCAAGCCCTTCAAGCGCCAGCTGTTCCGCGAGGATGATCCGCGCGGATGCCTCGATCAGAGCGAGGTGTGAGAACGCCTGCGGGTAGTTCCCGAGGTGGCGTCCGGTGTCGGCGTCGAACTCCTCGGCGTACAGCCCGAGCGGGGCCGCAACCCGCAGCAGCCGTTCCATCAGGTCGTGCGCGAGCTGAGCCTCGCCAACGATCGACAGCGCGGAGACCAGCCAGAACGAGCAGATCAGGAACGTCCCTTCCTTGCCCGACAGGCCGTCGTCGGTCTCATTGGTCTTGTACCGAAGGACGAACCCGTGCTCGGTCAGATCTTGCGAGATCGCCATCACCGTGTTGTGAAGGATCTCGTCGTCGCCGGGCAGGAACCCGAAGATCGGGGCCAGCAGCGTCGAGGCGTCCAGCGCATCGGTGTCGTAGTGCTGGCGCAGGACGCCCTGCTTGCTCACGCCGTGTTCGAGGATGTCCGCGTGGACCTCGTCGGCGGTGGCCCGCCACCCCGCCTCGAGCTTGCGGTCGCCCCGAATCGCGGCCAGCTGCGCCGCGCGGTCCATCGCGACCCAGCCCATCAGCTTCGAGGAGACGTAGTGCTGTGGTTTGCCCCGCGCCTCCCAGATCCCCTGGTCGGGCTTGCGCCAGTTCTGCGTGGCGCACTCGGCCTGAGCTTGGACGATCGGCCACAGCCGACGCGGGAGGCGCTGGCTGTGCACCGTGTGCTTGAGGATCGAGTCGAGCACGGCGCCGTAGACGTCGTTCTGGCGCTGATCGAACGCGCCGTTGCCGATTCGCACTGGGCTCGCGCCGGAGTACCCGGACAGGTCGTCGCGGAACGACTCGGTGAGGTCGCGGCGGCCGTCGACCCCGTACATGATCTGAAGCCCGCCGTCCTCGTTGGGCTCGACGTCGGCGACGAACTGCATGAACTCGTCGGCCTCCCAGTCGAGCCCGAGCAGGTGCAGGGCCTGGAGGGTGAACGTCGCGTCGCGCATCCACGTGTAGCGGTAGTCCCAGTTGCGCTCGCCGCCGGGCGTCTCCGGGAGCGAGGTCGTGAGCGCCGCGACGGTCGCGCCCGTCGGCATGTACGTGAGACCCTTGATCGTCAGCGCCGAGCGCTGGATCGCCTCACGCCAGCGGTGATCCGCGAACGGGCGCGCCCGTCCGATCCACCGCCGCCAGAAGCGGACGGTGGCGTCGAGCCGCCGGGTCGCCTCGTCGACGTCGTCAGGTCCGGGGAGGTCGGCCGCCCACGACAGCGCGACGAATGCCCTCTCGTCGGCGCGCAGCGTGTGCCGCGCCCGGACCCGGCTGACCTCGATGCCGAGCTCGAGGTCCGTATACAGCCTGATCGTCTGGCCGGCCCCGGTGGCGTCGGCGGCATGGCGACTGCCGTCGACGAGCGTCCAATCGGCGGGAGTCCGCCCGTAGTCGAACGCCGGCTCGCACACCATCTCCAGCTGCACCTCTCCCTCCAGGCACTTCACGGTCCGAACCAGCATGTGGTCGGCGTCCTCGTCGTTCGGCGGCCGAGTGTGGGGCGTGATCGTGTCCTCGCACGTCGTCGGGCCGAGCGTCAGCGCGTCGCGGACCTCTAGCCATCCCGACGGGGTCTTCCACGTGGTGATCAGGACGTTCGTGCCGGGCTCGTAATAGCGCGCGGCCGGCACGTTCACGCCGAACGGGCCGAGACGGAACAGTCCACCCTCGCGGTCGAGCAGCGACCCGAACACGCTCGGTGCGTCGAACCGCGGAACGCACAGCCAGTCGATCGAGCCGTCCGGCGCGACCAGCGCCCCGGTGTGGCAGTCAGAGAGGAACGCGTAGTCGGCGATCGGCGGGAACGGCGACGGGGCCGCTGCGCTGACGGGTGTCTCAGGGTCGAGCACGCTCGTGGCCGCCCCGCCGTGGTTCGTCCCGGTCTTCTTTCTCGCGGCGGCACGCGTACGCGGCTTGCCCTTGTCTGTAACGCTCATGACACCACCCACGGTCCGTGCCAGCGGTCGATCCCCGCCAGCAGTTTGTCGGCTTCCTTCGGCCCCCAACTGCCCGGCTCATAGCTGTGCACCGGTGGCGGATTCTCGATCAGAGGCATCATGATCCGCCAGGTCTCCTCCACACTGTCCTGGCGGGTGAACGGCGCGCTGTTCCCCTCCATCGCGGCCTGGAGCAGGACCTCGTATGGGGTCGGCCCCTCGCCGCCCTCCTCGGCGAACTCCATGTCGAGCGTGATCTCCTCAGGGCCGCCGTGATCGGCCCTGTGGGCGTCGATGATCAGACGGATGCCCGTCGTCGGGTCGAGCTTGACGACGAGTTGGCTCTCGACCGGTTCGCGGATTCCAGCCATCGCGATGAAGCCCAGGCGTGGCGGGCGCTTGAACACGAGCCGGACCTCCGTCTGGGTGACCGGGAGGCGCTTCCCTGTGCGGATGAACCACGGGACGCCGGCCCACCGCCAGTTGTCGATCTCGAGCCGGAGCGCGGCGTAGGTCTCGGTCGTCGATCCTGGCGCGACCCCGTCGATCTCCAGATAGCCGTTGTACTGCCCCCGGACGTAGTGCCGGGGATCGGCCTCCGCCATCGAACGGAACACCGCGAACTTCGCGTCCTTGAGCGTCCTGGCGTCATCGCCCGCGGGAGCCTCCATCGCCGCCGCCGCGAGCAGCTGCATCAGGTGATTGACGACCACATCTCGCAGCGCGCCGACGGGGTCGTAGAAGTGGCCGCGGTCCTCGACTCCGAAGCTCTCGGCCATCGTGATCTCGACGGCCGCGACGTGGTTGCGGTTCCAGACGGGCTCGAGCATCGTGTTTGCGAACCGCACGTACAGGAACTCGTCCAGGCCCATCTTCCCTAGAAAGTGATCGATCCTGAACAGCTGTGACTCGTCGATGTACTGATGGATGTCGGCGGCCAGGGCGCGCGCCGACTCCAGGTCGTGGCCGAACGGCTTCTCGACGACGACCCGAGCGTTCGACGTGAGGCCGGCCTCGGACAGACCCTTGATCACCGTCGCGAACAGGAACGGCGGAATCTCGAGATAGAAGACGGGGGTCCGCATGCCAGCGAGCGCCTGGCCGACACGCGAGTAGGTGGCGGCGTCGGCGAAGTCGCCCTGGACGTAGGAGAGTCGATCAGCCAGCCGTTTGAACACTTCCTCATCGATCTGCTCGCCGCAGCCTTCGATCGAGGTGCGTGCTCGGTCGCGAAGCTGATCGACCGTCCAGTCGTTGCTGGCCACGCCGATGATCGGGCATTTGAGCAGACCGCGTGCCTCGAGCCGGTACAGCGAATGGAACGTCATCACCTTCGCGAGGTCGCCGGTTATTCCGAACACGACGAGCGCATCCGCCTGCTTGTCACCGTCCGTTGAGCTCCCTGCTCCAGCAGTCTGCTGGTGGGTGGCCACTGCCATTTGTCGATCTCCTTGTCGCGGCCGGGGACCGGGCCCTCGGCAGTCGTCTGGGCGTCGCAACGCTACGGGAATGGCATACGCGGATCATCACCCGGTTTGGATGAACGAGACCCCGGCGCCGCCAGCTACGGTCCCCGGAGGATGGAGAAGCCCCGCGTCGTGGTAGCTGGAACGTTGCCTGCGGCCGGCCTCGGGCTGCTGGAGGAGCGGTTCGTCGTCGAGCAGGCCCGCGACGGGGCGGATCACGGTTCGCTGCTCGCGCGGGTGGAGGGCGCGGCAGCGATCGTCGTGCACCCGCCGACGCCCGTCGACGGCAGGCTGCTCGACGCCGCCGGCGAGTCACTCGCCGTCGTGGCGAACTTCGGCGTCGGCATCGACAACATCGATCTCGCCGCGGTTCGCGTCCGGGGGGTGCGCGCGACGAACACGCCGAGCGTGCTCAACGACGCCACCGCGGAGCTCGCCGTGACGTTGATGTTGGCGGCTGCCCGTCGGGTCGCCGAAGGCGACCGGATCGTCCGCGCAGGCGGCTGGGCCGATGACGATTTCCTCGGACGCGGTGTCGTCGGCGCGACTGTCGGGCTCGTCGGCTTCGGCCGGATCGGCCAGCGGGTGGCGGAACTGCTCCGCGGGTTCGACACGCGGCTCCAGTACAGCAACCGCAGCGAAAAGCCTGGCCATGGCGCCGAGCGCCGTGAGCTTCCGGAGCTGCTCGGGGTATCCGACTTCGTCAGCCTGCATCTGGCTCTGACGCCCGACACAAGGCATGTGATCAACGCGGATACGCTCGGCCTCATGAAGCCCGGGGCGATCCTCGTGAACGCGGGCCGTGGCGCGCTCGTCGACACCGACGCCCTGATCGAAGCGCTGCGCTCGGGACATCTCGCGGCTGCCGGCCTCGACGTGTTCGAGGACGAGCCTCACGTCCCCGCCGAGCTGCGCGAGCTCCCGAACACTGTGCTCCTGCCGCACATCGGCTCGGCCACGGCCGATGCGCGCGACGCGATGGCTCGGCTCGTCGCCGAGAACGTGATCGCGGCGATCGAGGGGCGCGAGCCGCCGACGGCGGTGGTGTGAAATGCGCGAGACGACCGTCAGCGCCGCGGAGTTCCGATCCCTGTTCGACGGCCTGTCCAACTGGGGTCGTTGGGGGACCGACGACGAGCGGGGCACTCTCCACCTGCTCACGCCCGAACGGATCGCCGGCGGCACCCAGCTCGTCCGCGAGGGCGTGACCGTGACCCTGAGCTTGCCGCTCAACACGCACGCCGCCGTCCACAACCCGATGCCGGCCGATCACCACATGACGCTCCTGGGCGAGGTAGCCACGGTGACGGAATCCGTCCACTTCATGAAGGACTACGTCGGCGTCGACTACCACAACGACGGCCACACCCACGTCGACGCGCTGTGCCACGTCGGCTACGACGGGGCCCTGTACAACGGCCGTCCCGAAGAGGCGGTCACGGCCGACGGCGCACCGGTCAACTCGATCGAGGTGCTCAAGGACGGGCTCGTCGGACGTGGGGTGCTACTCGACATCCCGCGCCACCGGGGAGTTCAGTGGCTCGAGCCGGGAGAGCACGTGTTCGCGGAGGACCTCGAGGCGGCGGAGGACGAGCAGCAGGTGCAGGTGCGCGAGGGCGACATCCTGCTCGTCCGCACCGGGCATCCACTCCGACTGGCCGAGCTCGGGCCCTGGAACACCGCGGAGGCCAAGGCCGGCCTGCACCCGACGGCGATGGAGTTCATGGCGGCCCGCGGCGTCGCCGCGCTCGGCTCCGACGGCAACAGCGACACAGCCCCCAGCACCACCGAGGGTGTTGATTTCCCGATCCACGTGCTGGCGATCACGGCGATGGGAATCCACCTGCTGGATTACCTCCAGTTCGAGGATCTCCGGCGCGAGTGTGAGCGGACTGGACGGTGGGAGTTCCTGTTCACGGCCGCGCCACTGCGGATCATCGGCGGCACCGGCTCGCCGCTCAACCCGGTGGCCGTGTTGTGATGGCGAACGGGTATCGCGCCGAGGTGACGGAGCTGGCCGGCTTTTCGGCATGCGCGCTGCACGACGATGCGGCCGACCTCCACGCCACGTGGCTCGTCGGCGCAGGGATGCTCGGGGCCTCGCTCGTCCATCGCGGCGCGGAGCTGCTGTGGCAGGGCGCCGGCCCCGGCGCGTATGCGCACGAGCGCAAGTTCATGGGGATCCCGTTCCTCCATCCGTGGGCCAACCGGCTGAGCGGTTTCGCCTACCGCGCCGGCGGCGATCCCGTCGTGCTCGATCGCACCTCGCCGCTGCTTCACCTGGACGACAACGGCCTGCCGATCCACGGCCTCCTGAATGCGTCCCGGGACTGGTCGTTGCACGAGTGCACGTCCGAAGGCGACCGGGCCCGTCTATCGGCCATATTCGACTTCGACCGCCCCGAGCTTCTCGCCGCGTTCCCGTTCCGCCACCGCGTCGAGATGGACGTCGATCTGGCGAACGGCGCCGCGTGGGTGCGAACGACGGTGACTGCGACCGGAGACCACGCCGTGCCGGTGGCGTTCGGCTTTCATCCTTACCTGCGGATCCCCGGGACTCCACGATCCGAGTGGGAGGTGTCGTTCCCCGTCCGGCGCCACCTGCTGCTCGATCAGCTGATGATCCCGAACGGCGCCACCGAGCCAGCCGAGCCACTCACCGGGCCGATCGGCGAGCGCACCTGGGACGACGGCTTTGACCGCATCGAACCGCCCGGGCGGTTCGAAATCCGAGCCGCCGGACGGACTATCGCGGTGCAGTTCGCCGAGGGCTTTCCCGTCGCGCAGGTGTTCGCGCCGCCCGGGACGGACTACATCTGCATCGAGCCGATGACGGCGCCGGCAAACGCGCTGAACGGACCCGATGGCGCGCTCGAGTGGGTGGCGCCGGGGGAGGAGCGCAGCGCCGTCTTCGGGATCATCCCGGGCTAGCGGCTGCGGGAGACGACGCCCTCAGAACTCGGTCCGCCCGCCCGGCGCCAGCACCCGCACCTCGACGCCCGATGCCCGCTCGCTCACGAGCTCGGCGAACCGCCGCGCCGGCCAGGACGGATCGCCGGTCCGCCGCGCCGCCCAGGCAAGCGCGAACGTCCCCCAGTGAATCGGGATCGCGAGTCGCGGGCTGATGAGCGCGGCCGCCTGCGCCGCTCGGTCCGGGTCCAGGTGGCCCTCGCCGACATCGGGGCCCCAACCCCACACCGGCAACAGCGCCAGGTCAAGCGAGTCGCCCAGCTTCGCCATCGATTCGAACAGTTCGGTGTCGCCGGCGAAGTAGGCACGACGGGAGCCGCTGACCACGTAGCCCACCGGGTCGGCGGCCGGACCGAGCGGCCGGCGGCGCCGATCGTGCACGGCCGGCGTCGCGATCACCCGCACCGCTCCGACTGACACCTCCTCGCCTGCGCGCAGCTCCTCAACGTCGCGGAGCCCGGCGCGGCGGAACCAGTTCGCCGCCGGATGAGGGACGAGGAGCGGTCCCGAGCGGTCGAGCTCGCGGAGCGTCGGGATGTCCGTATGGTAGGCGTGCAGGTGCGAGAGCGCGACGCAGTCGACCCGCCCCGCCGCGCCCGCCCCGACCGGCGCCGCGATCCGGACCAGCGGTCCCACCCTGCCCCGCAGGACCGGATCGGTGAGCACGCGCACCCCGTCGATCTCGAGCAGCGCAGTCGCGTGCCCGAGCCACGTAACCGACGCCGGCTCAGAGCCCGGTGGGAACGGTGACTGGTCGATCCGGAGATCCTGAACGCCGCGGCCGGCCTGCGTATCCCCCGAACCGGATGAACCCGAGCCATCACCACGGGCGATACTGCGCACCGTGGACGACGCGCACGAACCGGCCTACGGCGAGGTGATCCAGTGGAGTCCTGAGCGGCCACGCTTCCGCCCGCTCAGATTCGCCATGCGCTGGGTGGTGTCGGCGATCGCGGTGTTCGTGGCCGCGGCGATCGTTCCCCACGTGACGGTCCATCGGCTGCCGGACGCGTTCGTGGCGGCAGCGCTGATCGCGCTGCTGAACGCGGCGCTGCCCCCGCTCGTCGCAGCCCTGCGGCTGCCGTACACGTTGGTTTTCGGCTTCATCTCCGCGCTGATCCTCGATCCGGTGATCCTGTTGCTCGCTTCTGCGATCGACCCGCACTCGATCCAGGTGGACTCGTTCGGCTGGGCGCTGCTCGCGTCGCTCGTGATTTCCGCCGTCACGGTCGTCCTCGAGGTGATCATCGGCGCCAACGACGACGACACCTACATGCTCTACGTGATCAGGCGGGTGGCGAAGCGGCAGGGCGAGCAAACGCACACCGACGTACCCGGGATCATCTTCCTGGAGATCGACGGGCTGGCGCTGCCCGTCCTGCAGCGGGCGATGCGCGACGGCAACGTCCCCGAGATGAACCGCTGGCGAAGCGCCGGCACGCACCGGCTGATCGAGTGGGAGACCGATCTGAGCTCGCAGACCGGCGCCAGCCAGGCGGGCATCCTGCTCGGCTCCAACGAGAACATCCCGGCCTTCCGGTGGGTCGAGAAGGAGACCGGAAAGGTGATGACCTGTTCCTCGCCGTCGGACTGCGAGGAGCTCGAGCGGCGCCACGCGACAGGCGAGGGCCTGTTGATCGACGACGGCGCGAGTCGGGGCAACCTGTTCTCCGGCGAGGCCGACGCGGCGATCCTCACCGTCAGCCGTATGAGCGCCGAGAAGAAGGCGAATCCGGGCTACCGCGCGTTCTTCGCCAACGGCTTCAACGTCACGCGCGTGCTGGTGCTGTTCGCGTGGGAGGTGATGCTCGAGCGGTCGTGGGCGTGGAGGCAGGTGCGCCGGGACGTCCGTCCCCGCGGCGAGCGGACGCGCAAGTACGCGTTGCTGCGCGCAGGCCTGTGCGTCGCGGTTCGCGACCTGATCGTGTTCGGCGTGCTCACCGACATGATGGCCGGCCGTCCCGCGGTGTACGCGACGTTCTCGAGCTACGACGAGGTCGCCCACCACTCGGGTCTCGAACGGGCGGACACGCTCGAGGCGCTGCGTAAGCTCGACCAGCACTTCGGGCGCATCAACCGGGCCCGCCGGCTCGCGCCGCGTCCCTACAAGCTGGTGGTGCTCTCCGACCACGGACAGACCCAGGGCGCCACGTTCAAGCAGCGCAACGGCTACGACCTGAGCGAGCTCGTCGAGCGCTCGATCGAGAACGGGACGATCGCACGGGTCGCCGGCGGGGACGAAAACGACGCCGCCGTCGGCCACGCCGTCGCCGAGGCGACCGGCGGCGCTCACGAGTCCGGCGGCGACGGGGAGTTGAGCGGCCAGCATGTCGTCGCGCTCGCCTCCGGGAACCTCGGCCTTATCTACCTGATGGAGGAGCGGCGCCGCCTGGTGCTCGAGGAGATCGAGGAGCGCCACCCGCGCCTGCTCCCGGCGCTACGAGAGCATCCGCACATCGGCTTCCTGCTCGTCCGCTCGCGGGAGCACGGCGCGGTCGTGCTCGGGGCCCGCGGCGCGCGCTATCTCGACGAGGACCGCGTCGAGGGCGAAGATCCACTCGCTCCGTTCCCGGCCAACGCCGCCGCGCATCTGCGCCGGACCGACGGGTTCGAGCACGTGGCCGACATCATGGTCAACAGCTTCTACGACCCGCAGCTCGAGCAGGGGTGCGCGTTCGAGGAGCTGATCTCGTTCCACGGGGGGCTCGGCGGTCCGCAGACCCGGCCCTTCATCTTCTCGCCGGTCGAGCTGCCGCTTCCGTCCAGGCCGATCCTTGGCGCTGCCCATGTGCACGCCGTCCTCTACGGGTGGCGACGACTCCTTCAGGGCGAACGCTCGACCGCCCGGGCCCCGGAGAGCGTCGCGGCCGACGGCTGACCCAGCTCACGACCCGCCTGCCTCCCGCCGCCACATCTCGGCGTAGACACCTTCCCCCGCGAGCAGTCCGCCGTGGGTGCCGCGCTCGACGACGCGGCCGTGGTCGAGCACCACTACCTCATCGACGGCGTCGAGTCCCGCCAACCGGTGGGTGATCAGCAGTATCGCCTGCCCCGAGGCGGCATCGAGCACGTCGGCGACGATCGCGTCCGCGGTCGCCGTGTCGAGGTGCTCGCCCGGCTCATCGAGTACGAGCACGGGGAACTCGGCCAGCAACGCGCGCGCGGCGGCGAGACGCTGCCGCTGGCCGCCCGACATCCGATCGCCGAACTCGCCGACCTCCGTGCGCAGGCCGTCGGGCAGCGACTCGGTCCACTCGAGGAGATGGACACGCGCCAGCGCGCGCTCGATCTGCTCGTCGGTCGCGTCGCGGCGGGCCACGCGCAGGTTGTCCTCCAGGGTGGTGTTGAAGATGTGGGCGTCCTGCGCCACCAGCCCGATCACCCGCCGGCAGTCGTCACCGCGAAGTTCAGCGAGCTCGACGCCGCCGAGCGTCGCCGACCCGGCCTCGTAGGGCAGGAACCGCAGCAGCACGTCAGCGAGCGTCGACTTGCCTGCGCCGCTGCGTCCGACGACGGCAACGCGCCGGCCAGGCGACAGGTCGAGGTCGACACCGTCGAGCACCCACGGGCCGTCGTCGCCGTAGCGGCATCGCAACCCCCGCACCCGCACCGTGGCCGGCGCCGGTGGGAGCGGTTGCGGGACCGGCGGATCGAACACGACAGGGTCGCTCTGCAACACATCGCGCGTGCGCCCCAGCGAAGTACGAACGCGCGCCGCCGTCTGCGTCGCGCCGGGCAGCCCCGTCGCCAGCTCAAAGGCCGCGAGCGGGACGATCGCGATCACCGCCAGCATCACCACGTCCAGGTGACCAGCGCGCACCGCGGCAACGCCGAGGACGACCGCCCCGACCATCGCCACCGCCGGCAGCAGCGTCGCGAATCCCTGCCCGACCCCGGCCGTGCGCGCGCTGCGGTTGGCGATCAGCCCGAGCCGGGCGTCGATCGCGGCGGCACGCTCGAGCTGGCGCTCGGTGGCCCCGTAGGCGGCAAGCTCCGGCGCGCCGTTGACGAGATCGACGACGGCTGCCGTCAGCTCGCCTCGGGTCGCAGCCTGCTGCGCCTCGCTGCGACGGGCAAGCCAGCCGGTGAGCCACGGCAGCGCCGTCCCCGCCAGCAGCAGCGCGATCAGCAGGACTACGCCGGCCGCAGGCAGAATCAGCCACACGAGCGCGACCGCGACCGCCCCCGACAGAATCGCGATCGCGAACGGGCAGATGACCCGCACGACCAGATCCTGGAGTGATTCGACGTCATGGACGAACCGGGCCATCAGATCGCCGCTGCGAATCGCCGGCAGGCCGGCCGGAGCCAGCGTCTCGAGCCGCTCGTAGACGCGAACCCGGAGGTCCGCCAGAGCCCGAAATGCGGCGTCGTGCGAGACCAGCCGCTGCCCGTAGCGGAGGATCCCCTTGGAGAGGCCGAAGAACTGGACGGCGACGATCCCCAGTGCCAGCGCGGATTCTGTGGGGTGCTGGGCGGCGCGCGAGATCAGCCACGCCGACGTCGCCAGAAGCCCGATGCCGGCTCCGATCGCCCCCGCGCCGAGGAGGCTGGCGGCGATCAGCTCCCGCCTTGCCGGGCGGACGAATTCGGCGGTCTGGCGGATCGAGGGCGAGTTCATGCCGCCACCGCCACCGGGCCTAGATCGACAACGCGGTCCGCCAGCGCGACGAGCGCGGGTCTGTGCGCGACCAGGATCACTGTGCGACCTCGCATCAGACGGCGGATGGCCATCAGCACCTCCTCCTCGGTGGCGCCGTCGAGGTTGGCCGTCGGCTCGTCGAGCAGCACAAGCGGGGCGTCGTGGAGGAATGCCCGCGCGAGCGCGACGCGCTGGCGCTCACCGGCGGACAGGCCGACCCCTCCCTCGCCGAGGACCGTGTCCAGTCCCTCGGGCCGCCGGGCCACGACGTCGCGCAGACCAGCAGCGGTTACGGCCGCCCACAGCTCCTCCTCGGTCGCGTCGGGACGGCCGAGACCGATGTTCTCGCGCAACGAGGTGGCGAACAGGTGCGGCCGTTGCGGCAGCCACGAGACCCGTTCCCGCCACGCTCGTGGATCGAGGTCCGACAGCTCGGAGTCGCCGATCCGGACCGATCCGGCACTGGGCGCCACGAAGGCGAGCAACACGCTCAGCAACGTCGACTTGCCCGCCCCGCTCGGGCCGGTAAGGGCAATCACCTCGCCGGGTTCGACACGCAGCGAGACCCGGTCGAGCGCCGGCCGTTCACGCCCCGGGTACTGAACGGTCAGCTCCTCGACGGCAACGGCCACGATCGAGGGATCGGGGATCTCGGTGCGAGCGCCCGCCGCCGGGAGCGGCGTCTGGAGCACCGTAAAGACCTGATCGGCGGCGCTCAGTCCCTCGGCGCTGGCGTGGTAGTTCGCGCCGAGCTGCCGGAGCGGGATGTAGGCCTCGGGCGCCAGGACCAGCACGAACAGGGCGGTTCGGAAATCGAGCTCGCTGTAGAGCAGCCGCAGCCCGACCGCGACCGCCACCAACGCGACCGAGATCGTGGCCAGCAGCTCCAGGATCAGCGATGACAGGAACGTCACCCTCAGCGTCGACATCGCGGCCTCCCGCTGGCGCTCTGAGATCTCGCGGATGACCTCGATCTGCGGTTTCGCCCGCCCGAACACCTTGAGTGTCGTCAGTCCCGAGACGACGTCGAGGAAGTGGGCCGCCAGCCGCTGCAAGGTCCGCAGCTGCGCCTCGGTGCGATCCCGCGTGGCGGCGCCCACGAGCGCCATGAACACTGGGATCAGCGGCAGCGTGAAGGCGATGATCACCGCCGAGATCCAGTCGCTGGCGAGCACGGCGGCAATCACCGCCACGGGGACGATCACCGCTAGGAACAGCTGGGGCAAATAGAGCGAGAAGTAACCGTCCAGTGCATCGATCCCGCGCGTGGCCAGCGTCGCGATCTCACCCGTCCGCTGCTCCCCGGGGCGCGCCGGTCCGATCGCCGCGACGCGCGCGAGCAGCGCGGCCCGGAGCTGCTGCTTGACCTGCGTCGCGGACCGAGTGGCGAGTAGCTCTGCTGCCCACGCAACCCCGGAGCGGGCGAGCACGACCCCGATCAGCACTTCAAGTGGCTCTGAGAGCTGCGCCAGCCCCTTGCCGTCGAACGCCCCGGCGACCACGTACGCGATGAGCCACGCCTGGGCGATGAGGAACAGCGCGCTGAGCGAACCGAGGCCGATCGATGCCCCGATGAAGGGCCGCGTGGCGCGGGCGTAGCGCGACAGTCGCGGGTCGATGATGCCCCGCCGCGCGGCCTTTGACGCCCGGTTCTGCGCCACTGCCTCAAGTCCAATCGTCGCGACCGTAGCTCACATCATGCAGATCGGGTGACGACCGTCGCCTGGGCGGCTCATCCAAACGGGGTGATGAACGCGTCCGGCGCGGCCCTTAGCTTCAGCCCGTGAGGTTCAGCGAGCTCGGTCATGACGAGTACCGCCACGCCGCCGGCTGACCCCGGGCCTCCGCCTGAGCTGTCTGCCGAGCAGGCGGAGGCCACGATGCGCAGCAAGCAGTTCGTGGTGCTGCTCGTGCTGGTTTCGATCGTCGGGATCGTCGTCTCGCTCGCAGCCTGGTGCTTCCTGGAACTCATTCACCAGATACAGCAGGAGGTCTTCACCCACCTTCCCCACGCCTTCGGCTACTCGAGCCCGCCCGTCTGGTGGCCGTTACCGGTGCTCGCGATCGCCGGGGTGCTCGCGGCCCTGGCGATCTCGAAGCTACCCGGCAACGGGGGCCACATCCCGGCATACGGCCTCGCCGCCGGGGGTCCACCGGCGCCGGTCGACCTGCCGGGGATCATTCTCGCCGGGCTCGCGTGTATCGGGCTGGGCGTCGTCATCGGGCCCGAGGCCCCGCTGATCGCCTTGGGCGCGGGTCTGGGAGTGATCGCAATCCGTCGCGTGCGCAGCGGCGCGCCCGATCAGGTCGTGAGTCTGGTCGCCGCGTCCGGCAGCTTCGCCGCGGTGGCGTTCGTCTTCAGCTCGCCGCTCGCGGCCGCGGTGATCATGATCGAAGTCACGGCAATCGGCGGGCCGCGGTTGCGCCTTGTCCTCGTGCCCGGGCTGCTCGCCGCCGGCATTGGCTCGCTTGTCTCGGTCGGAATGGGTTCCTTCACCGGCCTCAGCAGCTCGGCGTACGCGATCTCCGCCCTCCCGCTGCCGGCGTTCGGCCACCCTCACCTCGGCAACTTCGCCTGGACGATCGCGCTGGCGATCGCGATCGCCGCCGTCACTTCTGTGATCATGCGCGGCGGCCTGGGCGTGCTGGCGATTACCAAGCCACGTCCTCTTGTGGTGCTCCCGGTCGCCGGCCTGTTGATCGCCGGCCTGGCGATCTTGTTCTCGCAGGCCACGAACCACACTGTCGACGATGTGCTGTTCTCGGGCCAGGATCAGCTGCCGGGCCTCGTCGCCCAGGCAGGAACGTACTCGGTTGGCGCGCTGGCGCTGATGGTTCTGTGCAAGGGCGCCGCCTACTCGCTGTCATTGGGGGGCTTTCGGGGCGGGCCGACGTTCCCAGCGATGTTCCTCGGAGCCGCTGCCGGAATTATGGCCTCGCACCTGCCCGGCTTTCCAATCACCGCGGGCGTCGCCGTGGGGATCGCCGCGGGCGTCTCCTCCGTCCTGAGACTGCCGCTCAGCGCGGTCGTGATCGCAACGGTGCTGACCGCGAAGTCGGGCGACGGGGTGGAGCCATTGGTGATCGTCGGCTCCGTCGTCGCGATCGTCGTGACGCTGCTCCTCTCGGGCCGCCGGTCCGGGGCGCCGGAAGCGTCGCAGTAACGGGGGGCGATTGGATCGCTGCTGATCCTGCGCGCCGTGATCACGCTGATCGCGGCCTGAGGGTTCAGCACTTCGACTTGGCGTCGCTGACGAACGTCTCAACGGAGTCCGCCAGCGCCTTTACCTGACCCGGCAAGGCCGCGATCAGCGACGGCTGTGTGGGCGAGCTCTTGAGCTCCCCGACGGTCGTCTGCAATGTCGTGAGCGCGCCGCTCATCGCCTGGGTCTGGCTCGGGAAGTCACTCTGCGCGGAGCTCACGACCGACTTGGCGCTGCTCTGCACCTTCTGCAGCGCTGATGTGACCCCGCTGGTGCCGGTCTTGATCACATCTACGTTCTTGAGGTCCTGCACCGAGGTCTTGAGATCGTTCAAAGACGAGCAGAACGCCGGCTTGCTGCTCCCGCCGCAGCCGGCCAACACCGCGACGACGGCAAGCGCGGGCAAAAGGCTTGCGCATGCACGCCGAACAGGCCGCCCGAGGGTCATGCCGGAACCTTCCCACCGACCACAATCGGCGGCATCACCCGAACGGTATGAGCCTTCGCGCGGTTGTTGACAGCTCACCAAGGGTGGTGTACGCCTCCCTCAACACGGAGGCGTACCGGCTTGCCCCGCAGGCCGTATTGCGAGAGAAATGGGTCGACGCACGAACCATTGTCCGGAGTGCGCAGATTCCATGTCCACGGGGCCAGCAGCCAACGGCATTCTGAGACCGCGCGCGCGGGACGGCGCCGGCGTTGAACGGGGCGGATACGGCGCGCCGCCGTTTCGGGACGGCTTCGTGTCGCGTCCCGGGCTGATCCGGCGCCTGGTCGACTCCCAAGATGCTCCACTTGCCCTGATCGCCGCGCCCGCGGGCTACGGCAAGACGACTCTGCTGGCCGAATGGGCCGCGTGCGACCAACGGCCGTTCATCTGGATCACCCTCGGAGCCGAGGATCAAGATCCGCTCGCGGTGGAGGAGACGATCGCGACCGCGTTCGAGGACGCCGGCTGGATCGAGCCGGATCTTTGGCCGGCGCTTACGGCTTCGCGCGGTGCCCGCGGCCGATCTCCGCTCGATCGGCTGATGCGCTCAGCGGATCTGAGAAGCCGGGCCTTCGTGCTGGTGCTCGACGATGCGCACAACAGTCGCCCGTCGGTGCTCAAGGCGGTCGTCACGGCGTTGCTCGACGGCCTCGGCTCGGAGTCGCAGGTTGCCTTGGCCACCCGGACGGAGCCGACCCTGCCGGTCGGCCGGCTGCGCGCCCACCGCGCGCTTGTCGAGGTCCGTACCGAGGATCTCGCGATGGCCCCCGCGGAGGCCGCGACGCTGCTCCGCCAGGCCGGGCTCGAGCTCGACTTCGGCGCGGTCCAGACACTTTCGGGACAGACCGAGGGTTGGCCGGTCGGGCTGTACCTCGCGGCCCTGACGCTGCGGGCGCAGGGCGACGTCGCCGCCGGCCTGAAGCACCTCACGGGATCCGATCACCTGATCGCGGACTACTTCCGGGATGAATTCCTCGCCGAGCTCACCCCGGAGCTCACGCGGTTCATCAGCCGGAGCTCCGTGCTGGACGAGCTCTCGGGCCCGGTGTGTGACGCGGTGCTGCGGGAGACCGGGTCCGCCGACACCCTCGCCCGGCTCGCTCGCCGAAACCTGTTGCTGACGGCGCTCGATCACAGCCATGAGCGGTTCCGGTGGCACAGCCTGTTCCGAACGATGCTCAGAGCGGAGCTGCGCCGGACCGAACCGAAGGTCGAGCCCCGGTTGCACGCCCGGGCCAGCACGTGGCTTGGACGCCACGGAGACATCGATGGCGCGATCGAGCACGCGGTCGCGGCAGGCGACGTGGCCCGGACCGGCGATTTGCTGTGGGCGAACCTCGCCGGCTACCTGGCCAACGGCCGCGACGAGCTCGTCCAGGGATGGTTGAGCCGCTTCGGCGATGACCAGATCGGCCGCTATGCGCCGCTCGCGCTCGCCGCGGCGTACAGCTCGTTGATGTGCGGGAACGTCGAGCTGGCCCGGCATTGGAGGCTACTGGCGGCCGAGGCCAAGGAGCGAGGACGGCCGGCCAAGGAGATTCCCTCGCTGCAAGCTGGGATCGCGATCATCGACGCCGCCGGCGCCACGAGCGCGGTCGAGATGGCGAAGGCGGCGACCCGTGCATTCGAACTGGAGCCGAGCCACGGTCCGTGGCGGGGTCTTTCCTGTCTGCTGGGGGGCACCGCCAAGCACCTGGCCGGCAACCGCAAGGACTCGGTCGACCTACTCGAGGAGGGCGTCCAGCTGAGCTGCGCGGGCGCACCGACCATCGGCTCGCTGTGCCTGGCTCAGCTCGCGATCGTCGCGATCGAGCAGGAACAGTGGGAGCGCGCCGGCGAGCTCGCCGACAGGGCGGTGACGATCGTCGATGAGCCGCACCTCACCGCGTCCCCGGTCCCGGCGCTCGTCTTTGCCGTCGCCGCCGCGACACGTGCCCGCCAGGGGCGGGTGGACGAAGCCAAGCGTGACCTCCGCCGCGCCGCCGACCAACTCGTCGCACTCGGCGATTTCATTCCGTGGTACGGCGCCGAGGCCCGGATCATGCTCGCCCGCGCGGCGCTTGGCCTGGCGGACACCGTGGGAGCTCGTACGCTCCTGGCAGAGGCGTCGCGACTGGCTCGCCGGACGTCGGATGTCGTCGTCTTTCAGCACTGGTTCGACGAGGCCTGGGCACAGATCGACACGTTGGCCGAGACCGCGCTGTCGGGGCCGTCATCGTTGACGATCGCCGAGCTCCGGATCCTCAGGTTCCTTCCCAGCCACCGATCGTTTCGCGAGATCGCCGAGCGGCTGGACGTATCGGTCAACACGGTCAAGACCCAGGCCCACGCGATTTACCGCAAGCTCGACGCCGCATCCCGCTCTGAGGCGGTGGCGCGTGCTCGCAGTGCCGGCCTGCTGGGGATCTGAAACGCCTGGTCGGGCTCGACGGCGTCGGGTCAGGGACCATCGGCGCCGTCCACCCCGATCTCGTAGCCGATCGCCTCGGCCAGACGCGGAGCGGAGCTGATCACCCGCGGGATGCCGACCTCCGGCCCCACGGTCAGCAGCACCCGGACGATCTCGTCGTCGTCGGCCCCGGCGCAAGACGCCAGCTCGACCGCCCATCGCAGGCACGTGGTCGACGCGTCGAGCGCGACCAGCGCCGCGAGTCGGACCAGCATCCTCACTCGCGGAGTCAGGCCGGGATTAAATTCAGGGTCGGCGGTCTCGGGCCTGAGCGCCAGGACGATGCGGAGCGAGGGCTCCTCGTTGGCGCTCAACCGCTGAAGCAGGTTCTCCCCAGAGAAGGCCACGTCGGGATGCTGGCCGACGCGCACCGGTTGGGCATCCCCCGGAACGGGTGAGGAGGCCGGGAGCCGATCAGGGACTGGGCCAGAACGTGGCGAGGTCGATCGCCGACAGCTGGGCTTTGGCGACCAGACCGCGCGCCCCGCTCTGGTCGACGAGCGCGTAGCTCCGGAGGTCTTCGTCGGCGGAAACCAGCAGGACGGCTGGTGCATCCTCGCGGACGGTCAGCAGCGCCGACACCTGGAAGCCGGTTCCGTCGGGCAGTCGCACGTCGAGCAGGACGGCGTCGGGCACGAGCTCGTCGCACAGGTCAAGTGCCGCCGCGGCGGAGTCCGCTTCTCCGACGACGGCATAACCGCGGCGCTCGAGCAGTTCACGCGCCGCCCGCCGAAACGACGGGGCGTCGTCGACGATCAAGACACGGATAGTCCTCGTGCGCCTGGGCAGGTCAGCAATCGTGCCCGACATATCCCTCCCCGTCGATAACGCAACCGCGTGATTGTCGGACTCACCCCAGCGCGTGACCGTTCGCCATCGTCATCGCAACCAACTGCGCGCGCGAGCGGGCACCCATCTTCGTCATCGCGTTGTGCACGTGCGTGCGAACGGTGTTGTGGGAGATGTGCAGGTCCTCCGCGATCTCCGGGCCGGTCGCCCCGAGTGACAGCAGCCTCACGACCTCGCGCTCGCGTTTGGACAGCTCGCCGGTTCCGAACCCGGCATGCGTCTCTTGCTTTCGCCGGCGACCGGCGGGTACGGCTCTCAGCACGACCACGAGGATGAGCTGCTTGCCCGTGACCAACTCCGGGTGGCCCCCGAATTCGACGGTGACCCGGCCGCCGTCGCTGCGGATGACGTCGACGACGCCATGGAATTGGGGCCGCAAGAGCGCCTGGCGCCACTGCTCCGGGGTCAAGAGCGGCCCGTGGTCCATGAACTCGTAGACGGCGCGCCCCACCAGCGCCCGGCGCCGGTAGCCAAACAGCTGCAGGTAGGCACCGTTGACGTCGATGTGGCGACGCTGTTCGTCGAGCAGCGCCATCGCGTTGCGCGAGCGACGGAACGCTTGCCAGAACAGCGAAGCCCACCCCGATCCGCCTCCGTCCACGACGGTCGCGGGCCTGGTTTCATCGGTTGCCTCGACGAAGCTCACAGTTTGCGCTCCTCCATGCGGCCGAACCTACCTCCCCGCCGCATGTCGCGCCAACAGGCTGCCAATCCAGATCAGCTTGGGTGAAAACCCGACTGTGACAGCGCCGTTAGCGCCGATCAATGGGGCGCGCCAGTGTGTAGTGAGGATGCGCACCCCACGCCGTGCGCACAGGGGTGGACATATCCTGCGACCACGGTTCCGTCCAATCCACCGTTAGCTAGCTGCCCGTCCGCCCAGCGGGCCGACCTGCGCCGGATCCGTCTCGGACAGGTAGATCAGCGTCGCCTTCACCCGTCGGCTGACGTCCTGGTCCTCGGGGAGTCCGAGCTTCGAGAAGATCGAGTTGACGTGCTTCTCGACCGCGCGCTTGGTCAGGACAAGCGTCTCGGCGATCGCCCCATTGCTCTTGCCCGCGGCGATTTCGGCCAGGAGCTCGCGCTCCCGTGGGGTCAGCTCCGCGAGGGCTGACCGGGCCGGCCGGGCGCGCGCCGCGATTAGCACGTCGACGATCTTCGGGTCGATCACCGACCCCCCGTTCGCGACGGCCTCGATCGCGCCGATCAGCTGCTCCCGGTTGCGGATCCGCTCCTTGAGCAGATAGGCCCGCCGGCCGGACCCCGATCCGAGCAGCGCCAGTGCGTACTCAGGCTCGGCGTACTGGCTGAGGACCACGACACCGACGTTCGGACGGCTCTCGCGCAGTGAGGTCGCCACGAAGATTCCTTCAGCTCGTCCCGAGGGCGGCATCCGGATATCGGTGATCACGACGTCCGGCTCCTCGGACGCGATCGCCACCTCGAGCTCGTCGCGATTAGAACAGACCGCGACGAGGTCGACCTCGGGCGCTGACTCGAGCGTCGTCGTCAGGAACTCGCGCACCACGTACGAATCCTCGGCCGCGACGACGCGGATCGGACGTGACGGCGATTGCGATGGTTGTGCGCTCACGCTCCTGAGCGACAGTCTGCCACAGCGAGTTGCCCGCCTTGGGCGTGTTGGAAAGCTACCGTTTTGCGAAGTTGTTACTCCACACGTTCGCGGTGTGCGGTCTGCATCGATATCGTGCCCGCCCCTCGAAGCCGCCCCAGCGTGTGAGCTTCCTGGCGCCCGATCGACCTCACGGTGTGCACGCCCCACGACCGTAACCTGGCCCATACAGATGTTTGTCACTACTAAAAAGGAGGGAAACGGCCTCCTTGGCGTGGCTCCGCAAGCAAACAACCTCGGCGAGGACGGGCCGCCGTTGGACGATCCAGTCACCGTGCTGGTGGTCGATGACCACGATGCATTCCGCCGTGCGATGCGTGACATCGTCACGGCGACGGACGGATTCACGTTCGTCGGCGAGGCCGCGTCGGGCGAAGCCGCGCTCACGGCGGCCTCCGTTCTATCGCCGAAGCTGATGCTGGTGGATCAGCGGATGCCCGGCATGGGCGGCATCGAGGCGGCTCGGCAGCTCTCCGAGCGTTACCCCGACCTTGTCGTGGTCCTCGTCTCGGTCGAGGAGCCGGACACGGCGGCCCAGCGGGCATGTGGAGCGGCCGCGTTCGTCCGCAAGCATCAGCTGTGCCCCCGGTTGTTACGCGAGGTGTGGCGGGACCACGGCTCCGGCGATCACGGTCCGGACCCGGGCGCCTGACACCGCGGGCGGGACTCCGAGCCCCAGATCACGGGATCGGGACCGGGTGGTAGCTCGCCCCGGCGTCCGTCGTGTAGTAGAGGCGCTCATCGGTTCCTGATCCAGACGTCGCCAACCCCACCCCGTGGGGTGGCGTCGGTGAAACCGAGTTACACCCAGTTCAGCCCCTTTGGACCCACGGGCGTCCAGTGGGCGCCACTGTCGGAGGTCTGGTAGAGCTGCTGGTAGCCGACCACACGTTGCTCATCGTGCCGGTGATGCAGTGCTCCCAAGGCCCGGTCTGGCGCAACAAGAACGCCAGCACGACCGGCAGGTGGCGTCGATAGAAGACGCCGAACGCCGCCCCATCCCGCGCCGCGATCGCTGATAACAACTCAGCGTCGGACCATCGCCGCCGATCCTCGCGATGCAGCATCATCGCTCCTCTATTGCGCCTGCGCGTGCGCCTGTGACCGCGGCGCTGTCAGCTGTGTGACCATACGGCGCTCAGCGGCGCGCGGATTGGCGCCGCCGTTCCCACTGCCGGTAGGTGTGGTGCGTCAGCCGTCGGTACCACGGCACCCGCTTGCGCGCATCCGCGACGGCGTCGATCAACTCCTCATCGGTGTAATGCTTGCCAAGCGCGACCAGCGCCTTCTCGCGCACGAACATGCGGCGATCGCTGAGCGCGAACAGCAAGCCGTCAACTGCACTCGGGTCGCCGAGCTCATCGAGCGCCATCACCGTGTAGTAGCGCAGACGCAACCCCCGCCGACGCAGCATCGGCACCAGTAGCTCGACGTCCTCCGCAGATCCGACCTCGCCGAGGAGCCAGACGGCACCGGCATCGTCCACCCCGTCCTTGAGTAACTCGCGCACGGACGGTGCGGCAGCCGGGCCGGCTTCCTTGAGTCCCTGAACCGCCGCGCGGTTCAGGCGCCGACTCGACGACCGGTCGCGGACGATCGCAGCCAGGAACTCGGCCGCCTCGGGCTCGCCGGTCTGGCCGAGCGGCACGGCGGCGGCCTCGATCATCCGGTTACGCCGGCGGTGGCTCGGCGTCGCCGCGAGCCTTGCCTGCAGCGCCTCGACATCACCCAGTTCGTCGTCCTTGAGCTGCGCGGCATCGCCAGGTCGCTCGAGCGGGCGATTGTCGGGTTCTCCGGAGATGGAACGGCCTCGCTTCAGGATCGAGTTCCGATGTTAGGAGCGTGCCAGACCTCCATGCTCCGCGCAGCCACTATCGCCGGATCTGACCTCCCGTGTGCTCGCGCGCTTGTCCTGCCGCGAGGTCGCGGGGCCTAGCTGGGCAGCCCGTAGCCGCGCTCGGCCTTCCGGACTTCGCCCGAGATCGCCATCTTGCTGAGCGTGCTTCCGACGGTGCCGGCGCCGATTCCGGTTTCCTTCGCGATCTCCGAAGCGGTTTTCGGACCGGATCCGAGCGACCGCAGAATCTTCGCCTTGTTCGCTCCACGCGGCGCGCGAGCGCTGTTCGGACTCGACGCGGTCGCGCGCTTGCGTGCCGTCGCCGGCTTGCTCGCGCTTGCCGGTGCCCTGCGGCTCCGGCTGGCGCTCGCGGCGCTCGATTGTGACGTGCGTGGCGTTGCCGACCGGGAACGACTGGCGGTGCTGGTCGACCGCCTCCGAGTCGTCGCGGCGCTCGACGTCCGGCGAGTCGTCGAGCGGCCGCTCGACTTGCGTGTCGCGCTCGCGGGCCTGACTGAGCTCGGCAAGCGCTTCTCGACCTCGTCGGCGAGCGAGCGCAGTTCGCTGATTGTCCCGCGAGCCGCGCGCGCCGCCTTGTTGCTGGCGTCTTCGCTGAGCCCACTTAGTGTCTTAGCGACCTGTTTGCGAAGCCCTGCGTTACGCAAACGGTCGAACAGATCGTTGTCCTTCTTGGCCATGGCCTTCTCTTCTCCTCAGAACTGGGCAGCCGATCGGGGAGCGGCAACCCTATCGAGCGGCGGGGATGGGCGTGCAACTCTGCGCCCGCGCAACACATTAGTCTGAATCTCGAAGGCCAAGTGTGAGGAGAGCCGGGATGCAGCGGATGAGCGCCCAGGATGTGTCGTTCCTTGCACATCGAGACCGACGCCAGCCCGATGCACGTCGGTGGGGTGAGCATCTTCGAAGGGCCACCGCCACCATTCGCGGACATCCTCGCGCGCGTGCGCAGCAAACTCCCGCTGGTACCGCGCTACCGGCAGGTCGTGCGGTTCGTGCCGTTCGCGCTCGCGCGTCCGGTGTGGGTTGATGACCCCCACTTCAACCTCTCGTACCACGTGCGACGGACGGCGCTCCCCACTCCCGGAGGCGATCAGGAACTGCTCACTCTGGTCGGTCGGGTGATGTCTCAGAACCTCGACCGCGCGAAGCCACTATGGGAGATGTGGGTCGTCGAGGGTCTCGAGGATGGACGGTGGGCGCTGTTGTCCAAGGTCCACCACTGCATGGTCGACGGCATCGCCAGCACTGATCTGATGAGCGTGTTACTCGACGCCGAGCGCGACCCCGAGCTTGCTCGCCCGGACTCCTGGGCCCCGGGGCCGATGCCGGGCGCGGCCCGACTCCTTGCCGGTGCGCTCGTCGAGCAGGCCACAAGTCCGGTCTCCTTCACCGAGCGGTTCGCCGGCGCGTTGCTCACCCCCCGCCAGTTCGCCGGGCTGCTCGAGGATACCTCGCGCGGGCTGGTCGGCTTCGCGGGGGTGGCTCGGCTCCGTGGCGGCTCGTCACTCAACGGTCCGCTCGGGCCTCACCGCCGCTGGGGCTGGGCTCGCGGACGGCTGTCGGACGTGCAGCTCGTTCGTCGCGCGCTCAGCGGCACCGTCAACGACGTAGTGCTGGCGGCGATCACCGGCGGCTTTCGCGAGTTGCTGCAATCCCGCGGAGAGTCCGTGAATCGAGTGCTGCGCACGCTGGTGCCGGTGTCGGTCCGACGGCCAGGAGAGCGAGGCAGGTACAACAACCGCGTCTCGGCGATGTTCGCGGAGCTCCCGGTCGGAATCGAGGACCCCGCCCGGCGGCTGCGGTCGATCACCGCCCAGATGGCAGATCTGAAGGAGTCCAAGCAGGCAGTTGCCGGAGAGGTCCTGACGTCGCTGTCCGGGTTCGCGCCACCGATGCTGCTGGCGCTCGGAGCTCGGGTAGCGAGCAAGCTGCCGCAGAGGAGCCTCAACACGGGAACGACAAACGTCCCCGGCCCTCAGTTCCCGCTCTATCTGGCCGGTCGCAGGATGCTCGAGTCCTTCCCGTACATCCCACTGTTCGCGAGCGTCCGCGTGGCGGTGGCAATCTTCTCCTACGACGGCGCGCTCAGCTTCGGGGTAAGCGGTGACTACGACACCGCAGCCGACATCGACGTCCTGTGCGAAGGGATCGAGCGCGGACTCCAGGAGCTCGTGGCGCTCTCCCCGCCCGAGCGCAAAGGGTCGGCCCGACGGCCCCGGGCACGCACAACCCGGTAGAAGCGGCCATTACGCTTTTGGTTGATGGCTCTCGTCGGACCCCCGCCCATCTCGTTCAATCCGCTGCAGCGAGTCGTGGGCGACCTGCGTGCCGAGCGCCGCGCCGAGGTCCCGTTTCCGCCCGGCGATACGTCGTTCAGCATCCGGCGCACGCGCGGGTTCGCGCTTTACCCGTTGCCGATCCTGCTCGACGGCTACGAACGCTACGGGCCGGTGTTCACGATGCGCGTCTTCCACGGCAACAGCGTGTTCATGATCGGTCCCGAGGCCAACCACTACATCACGGTTTCGCACGCCGACAACTTCAGCTACCGCGGGGGCCACATGGGCGATCTGACGGCGCTGCTCGGCGATGGACTGTTGACGACCGACGGCGAGTTCCATCGCCGCTCACGGCGGATCATGTTGCCCGCCTTCCACCATGAGACGATCGCCGCCGCGCTCGCCACGATGAACACCGAGATCGACCGCGCGCTCGAGGGCTGGTACGACGGTGCGCGGATCGACATCTACTACTGGACCAGGCGCCTGGCGCTGCGGATCGCGATGCGCGCGCTGTTCGGGTTCGACCCCGACGCCGCCGGCGCGCGGATCGACGTCGCCCGCAACTTCGAACAGGGGCTCGGCTTCTGGGCCCGCGACTACTGGCTCCAGGTGATGCGCGGGCCCCACAGCCCGTTCGCCCAGATGCAACAGGCGCGGCGAGCGCTCGACGGCGTGATCTTCGAGGAGATCGCCCGCCGCCGGCGCAGCGGCGAGCGCGGCCAGGACCTGCTCAGCCTGCTGATCGACGCCCACGACGAGGACGGCGAGGGCCTCAGCGACGAGCAGATCCGCGACGAGGTGATGACGCTGCTGTTCGCCGGGCACGACACCACGACCTCGACGATCGGCTTCATGTTCTACGAGCTGGCGCGCCATCCCGACATCGCCGCCGGGCTGCACGATGAGCTGGATCACGCGCTCGACGGCGGGCGACCCGACGCCGCGGTCCTCACGAGCGGAGAGCTCGAGCTGCTCGAGATGGTCCAGGACGAGACGCTGCGGATGTACCCGCCGGCCTGGATCGGCGCCCGCAAGTCGATCGACACATTCGAGTTCGCCGGCAAGACGGTCCCGGGCGGCGCCTACGTCGACTACAGCTCGTGGGTCTCGCACCATCTTGCGCACGTGTTCCCGGAGCCGCATCAGTTCCGCCCCGAGCGCTTTGCGCCCGAGGCGAAGGCGGCACTCCCGAAGGGCGCCTACGTGCCGTTCGGCGGGGGTTCGCGGATCTGCATCGGGATGCGGTTCGGCAAGCTCGAGGTGAAGGCGATTGCTACCGCCCTGCTGCAACGGTTCGACTTCGAGCTGGAGCCCGGCTACAAGCTGCGCATCCGGCAGATGCCGACGATCGGACCGCGCGGCGGCGTGCCGCTGATCGTTCGCCGGCGCTCCCGCGCGCGCACGTTACGAACACATCTCGCCGCCCACTAGTTGCTGTCCTCGCAGGACAAACCTGCGGGGATTTGTGTTCCGGACTCGAGACCGGGCGGGCCCTATATTCAGCGGCCTCTTGTTGTCAGCTTTTAGAAGGAACGGAATGCGAACGAATCGGATTGCAGGACGCGTGAAGTGGCTGTGGGGTCTGGCGGGCGGAGCGCTGCTCCTGGCCGCCCTGTTGGTGATCGTCATCGCCTCGACCGCAGGGGCTGCCCGTGTGCGTAGGCCGGCCACCGTCAGCGCGGCAAAGCCGGCCGCGGACTGTCAGCCCTTCTCCAAGCATCCGTGCCTGCTGCCATTCCCCGACAACCTGTACACGAGGCGCGACCGCTCGACCCCGACGGGGATCAGGGTCAATCTCCCGGCTGCGGCGATGCCGGTGAACGCCAAGGGCGAGCCGATGAGCCCCTCGCAGTACAACCGCAACGACGGCTTCAGCCCCGGCAGCGCGATCGTCCTCCACGTTCCCGGGCTCGATAACGCCGCCGCGTTCGCGAAGACCAATCCGGTCGGTCTGCTGAATATGCGCCAGGAGTTCGCCAAGAACCAGCCGATCGTCGTGATTGACCAGGCGACCGGACGCCGGCAGTTGGTCTACGCCGAGCTCGACGCCAACGCCAGCACGCCGCAGACCACCGACCTGATGATCCTTCCCGGCAAGGAGTTCGCGGAGGGCCACACCTACATCGTCGCGCTGCGCAACCTGCGTAACGCGAGCGGACACGTGCTCCGCGCGCCGGGGTGGTTCCAGAAGCTCCGTGACGGTAAGCGGCTGCCTTCCAACGAGCGCTCACAGCGGGCGCGGTACCAGAAGATCTTCAAGGCTCTGAGGCACGCGAAGATCCGCCGGAAGAACCTCTACGAGGCGTGGAACTTCACGGTCGGCTCCGAGAAGAGCCTGACCTCCCGTCTGCTGTCGATCCGCAACAACGCGTTCGCGCAGCTCGGCGACACCAACCTCGCCGACGGAAAGGTGAAGGGACGGGCCCCCAGCTACGCGATCACGAGCAACACGATGCTGACCTCGCAGCTGCGCGACGTCCAGGGGACGTTCCAGGTGCCCTGTTACCTGGTGACGTGCGGACCGACCGCGACCACGGGCTTCCATTACAGCTCGACCAAGCCGAATGCCCTGCCAACTCAGATCCCCGGCAACGTCGCCACGGCATCGTTCGAATGCATCGTCCCGACCTCGGCGACGCCGAGCAATCCGGCGCGCATCTCGCTCTACGGACATGGGCTGCTCGGTTCGCGCAGCGAGGTCACCGACTCATGGGTGCAAGCGCTGGCGACCAACTACAACATGGTCTTCTGCGCGACGGACTGGTGGGGCCTGGCCCAGGGTGACGAAGGCTTCGACGCCGGCGCCATCGCCAACCTCAACCTGTTCCCGAATGTTGTCGACCGCCTCCAACAGGGAGTGCTCAACTTCCTGTACCTCGGCAGGCTGATGGACAACCCGCAGGGCTTCGCAGCCAACCCGGCATTCCAGTCCGGCGGCCGTTCGGTGATCAACACCTCGAACCTGTTCTATGACGGCAACAGCCAGGGCGGGATCGAAGGTGGGCTGACGACCGCGGTCTCGCCCGACATCCGTCGTGCCGTGCTCGGGGTGACCGGCATCGACTACGGCAACCTGCTGATCCAGCGCAGCACCGACTTCGCACCGTTCAAGGCGGTCCTCGACGCGTCCTATCCGGACGCGTCGCTGTACCCGGTAATCACTGACCTGATCCAGCAACTGTGGGACCGCGGCGACCCGGACGGCTACGCACCGCAGATGACCACACATCCGCTTCCCGACACGCCATCGCACACGGTCCTGATGCAGCTCGCCTACGGCGACTTCCAGGTCAGCATGTACGCCGGCGCGGCCGAGGCGCGGACGATCGGGGCGTCTGCCTACGAGCCCGCCCTCGACGCCGACCGCTCCAGCGATCGCAACCTGTTCTTCGGCATCCCGGCGATCGGCCACTTCCCGTTCAGCGGCTCCGCCGTCGAGATCTGGGACAGCGGCGCCGGTCGGGTGCAGCCCCCGCCGGTCGGGAACATCCCGCCGACGACCGGGCCCAACAACATCGATCCGCACGAGGATCCCCGCAAGACGCCCGCCGCGCAGGAGCAGATCTCGGACTTCCTGGCGCCGAACGGTTCGGTGGTGGACGTCTGCGGTGGGCAGCCCTGCCACACCTCGGTCTACACCCCGTGACGTAGCGCCTGCGATTGGCGTGGACGGTCGGAGCCTGCCGGTGCTCCGCGCCGTTCAGGACCTGGCGTAGTGGTAGATCTGAGTCTGGGTCACCTTTGCGACCAGCTTGCCGCTGTCGTCTGACAGTTCCGTCTCGACGACGATCAGCGTGCGCCCATTGTGCAACGGGCGCGTGGTCGCGGTTACCGCGCCTTCGCGGACGGCCCGCAGGAAGTTTGTCTTCGACTCGATCGTGGCGGTCCCCTGAGCCCCGTCCGGGAGGTTGAGGATCGCGCAGATCCCGCCGCTGTTGTCGGCGAGCGCCATGAGCGCACCGCCGTGCATGATCCCGCCGCCGGTGCACCGCTCCGGCGAGAACTCGAGCCGAGCTCGCACGAGCTCCGGGCTCGCCTCGACCAGCTCGATCCCGAGCATCGCGGCGAACGGGATCAGGTCGCCGAGTCGCTGGAGGTCGTCTTCGGTCACGTCGGCGCGCGGATCTTGTTCTTGAAACGCACCATTGATCACGTTACCGACCGCCGGATCGCTGCTCGTGAACGGCGTGAGACCACCCGGTCCATGTCGGATGAGAGCGACTCAGCCGACTTTCCAGCCGGGCCGACGGAAGCGGTGCAGCAGGACCGGTGGCAGCACGCCGATGACGAGCACGCCTGCGAACATCGCGACCGCGTATATCGGGGTGCTCACCTGCCCGAGCTGGGACGGTGGCACGAGGCCGATCACGCATGCGGCCAGCGACGCCAGCGTCCCGACGACGCAGATCGTCACGAGCGCGGGCGCGCGGTAGCCGCGCTGATGGTCGGGTTGACCTCGTCGCAGTTTGCCTGCCGCGACGAACATCAGGACGTACACGAGCGATGCCGGCACCAGGAACACGATCGCGGGAATCACGTAGAGCACGACCGAGGCGAGGCCGAACACGGCCGTCGCCGGGGCGGTCCCCAGATCCCCCACGGATCCAAGGGTCAGGAGCGCAAGCGCGAGCCAGGTGAGCGTTGTCTTTCGACTCAACGTGGCCCTCTTTCGGACTCGACTAGCCCGGTCCCTTCTCGCGGCGGGACCGCTAATGGCGTCAGTGGATCGCCGAAGCTACTCCCAGCGGGTGGCGACCTGCTGAGTTCGCGCCACGGCCGCCACGCGGATGATCGCCTCGCCCGGCGCCAGCGCCGGTCCCGCCCCCCACAATCAGTGGATTCGCATTGCCTCACATGATACTGTCATGATATCATTTTCCTGATGCTGTAACAATATGAGCGTGATATCAGATAAGAACGAGATGAGCGAGACGCCGGACGCGGGGTTCTTGAGTTCGCACCAGGCCCACGAGCAACGACCAGCTCGGGTCATCCCGGGCCTTCCCGCCCTCGCCATAGCGATCGCCGTGCTCGCGGTCGGCATCGTGCTGCTGTCCAGCTCCGGCTCCAGCTCAGCGCTGCTGATCGTCGGAATCGTGCTCACGGTCGCCGCGAGCGTCGCCCTCTTGGGCGTGGTTGTCGTGAAGCCAAACGAGTCGCGAGTCCTGATCCTGTTCGGCCGCTACATCGGGACCATGACCGAGGCCGGCCTGTGGTGGGTGAATCCGTTCACGACATTTGCGCGCGAGACGATCTCCCTGCGGGTCCGCAACTTCCAAGGCGAGCGGATCAAGGTCAACGACTCGAGCGGGAACCCGATCGAGATCGCCGCGGTCGTCGTATGGCGCGTGACCGATACAGCCAAGGCGGTGTTCGACGTCGAGGACTTCGGCCAGTTTGTGGTCGTGCAGAGCGAAGCCGCCGTGCGCCACCTCGCCAGCGAATACCCCTACGACGACTACAAGGAGGAGTCGATCTCGCTGCGAGGCCACGCTGACGAGGTCCGCGGGAGCCTCCAGGCGGAGCTGCAGGCGCGGCTGCAGACGGCCGGCATCGAGGTGCTGGAGACGCGTCTGACCCACCTCGCATACGCGGCCGAGATCGCCGAGGTGATGCTTCGCCGCCAACAGGCCGAGGCGATCCTCGCCGCGCGCAAGACGATGGTCATGGGCGCGGTCGGACTGGTCCAGATGGCACTCGCCCAGCTCGCCGACTCAGACCTGATCGAGCTCGATCCCGAGCGCAAAGCCGCGATGGTCTCGAACCTGATGGTCGTGCTCTCGGGCGACCACGCACCGACGCCGGTGATCAACACCGGCTCCCTCTACACGTGATCGTGTCCCGCCGTGCCTGAGAGCAAGCGATTTCTCCTTCGACTCGACCCGCGCCTGTTCGAGGCGCTGCGTCGCTGGGCCCAGGACGACCTGCGCAGCATCAACGCCCAGATCGAATACCTGCTCACCGATCAAGCCCGCCGCGCCGGGCGCCTGCCCAACCAATCCCGCAACCGGCAGCCGTCAGAGAGCAGTGCGCCACCGGCGGTCAACGACCCCGACGACCCGGACGCGTTCCTCACTCCGGCCGGCCGCCCGCGCGACGACGTCTCCAACGGATAACCGCCTGAACCACAACGTCTCCGCCACCGAAGCATCAGCGGGCCTCGCCGTAAGCGCGGCTCGTTCAGCGGCGATGGGGCCCGTGCGGGCGGCCGGCCTGCTCAGCTGACGGTGTGCATTTCGCGGCTGGTGTTGTTGAGGCGCCGGCCGCCCTCGTCGGTCGCCGCGACGATGTCCTCGATCCGGACGCCGAAACGGCCGGGCAGGTAGATCCCGGGCTCGATCGAGAAGCACAGCCCCGGCTCGATCGGCCGGACTTCCCCCTCAACCATGTAAGGCGGCTCGTGGGTGGTCAGCCCGATGCCGTGGCCGACGCGATGGATGAACCGCTCGCCGTAACCGGCGTCGGCGATGACCGCGCGCGCGGCTCGGTCGATCTCCTGGCACGCCGTCCCGGGGCGCACGGCCTCGAATGCCGCCTGCTGCGCACGGCGAACGACCTCGTATACGTCGCGCTCTTCCTCACTCGGCTCGCCGACGTGAACGGTGCGGGTGATGTCGGATCCGTAACCGTCCTTGATCCCGCCGAAGTCCATCACGACCATGTCGCCGTCTTGGATCGTCTTCTCGCCGACCTCGTGGTGAGGGTTCGCTCCGTTGGGCCCGGAGCCGACGAGGGCGAAGTCGACCTTCGAGTGCCCGAACTCGCGCAGCAGATTGGCGATCTCGCTCGCAACCTCGAGCTCGCTGCGGCCGGCAAACGGCATCTGGCGAATCTCGTCGAAGGTGGCATCGGCCGCCGCTCCGGCCGATGCCAGCAGCTCGAGCTCGTCGGCGTCCTTGATCGCGCGTAGCATCGGCAACGTCGAGGTCATGGACACGTAGCCCGACTCGGGCAACGCACTTTGGAGGCCGAGCACGTGCATCGCCCAGGCGGAGTCGGAGACCGCGTAGCGGCCGTGCGGGTCAAGCAGCTTCGCCGTCTCCTCGTACGGATCGCTGCCGTCGGCCCAATCGCTCACCGACACGACAGTGGCGCCGGGGGCGCTCTCCGCATCGGGGCGCTCGAGGTTCGGGACGATCATCGCCGGCTCACGGTCGGCCTGAATCACGAGCATCGTGATCCGCTCCGTGATCGCCGTCAGCTGATACCCGGTGAAGTAGGTGAGATCCGGTCCCGGCGTCACGAGCACGCCGGTAAGTCCGGCGTCAGTCGCGTCGCTCGCGGCACGCGCCATGCGCCGCGAAAAGTCCTCGGCGGTGAATCCTGCGGTAGAGGTCATCTCATCCTCCCTGGCCTTTCCGGCAACGTATCACCGACCGTGGGAGGCTCCCTATCGCTGCTCGTGCGCGGCCGTCTTACGTGAACGTCATCACCCTGAGCGCACGATGACGCGGTGTACCGTCGCGCCCGACGAGGCACTCGTCCTCTCCTCCTCGTGGATGATCATGGTTCCGCCAAGCGCCTCGATCACGAGCGACGCACCGAACGCCGCATACAGACGTCCGTTGGGGTCACGGCGATCGGCCTCCTCGGTCACGCGCCAGCTCAGATACAGAGTGCCGCTCGGCTCAAGTAACTCGACGAGGGTGCGCACGGACTCGCCGACCCTTGACGCTGGAAGGTGCATGATCACTGTCTCGCACAGCACGTTCGCGAACGCGCCGCGCGGGACACCGTCGAGCTCCGGCAGCTCGGCCTGTTCGAAGTGGACGCCGGGATGACGGCGGCGCGCCTCGGCGAGCAGCGCCGACGAAGGGTCGTACCCAACCGCCACTGGAGCCCGTGCCATCACATCTGACACTTGACTGACGACCGCCACTAAGTAGTATTCCGAAATCCGCGCGGGCATCGATTAGAGGTGAAAGAGATGCACCATCCTGCTACCGGTACGTCGCTCTCCAATGTCAGCGATCTAGTCGGTGATCAGGTGAACGCGGGCCGCGGGGACGCGTGCGCGATCAAGGCCGACGACGGGACGCTGACCTACGACGAGCTCCGCCGGCAGATCAACCGGGCGGGCCACCTGCTGCGCGAGCTCGGAGTTCGCCGTGAGGAGCGGGTGCTGCTGGTCCTCGACGACACCTCGGTCTTCCCCGTCATCTTCCTCGGAGCGATCAGGATCGGCGCGGTCCCGATCCCGGTCAGCCCGCTCGACAGGGACGAGAACTTCCGCCATTTCGTGGATGACTCCTACGCAGAGCTCGTGGTCACCGACGCGCCCTTGCTGGACCGTCTGCGCTCCGCACTCGGCGATCGTCCCGTCCGCTGGCTCGCCAGACACGGCGACGGGGCAGACATCGTGGAGCTCGGCTCAGGCCTGGCCGCGCAGTCGGACGAGCTGGACGCAGTTCCCACGCACCGCGACGATGTGGCGTTCTGGCTATACAGCTCTGGCTCCACCGGCAAGCCGAAGGGCGTCGTCCACCTCCAGCACGACGTCCAGGTCACGTGTGAGAACTACGCGCAGAGCGTCCTCGGGCTGAACTCGGACGACGTGACGTTCTCGACGACGAAGCTGTTTCACGCCTATGGTCTGGGCAACGGCCTGTCGTTCCCGTTCTCGGTCGGGGCAACCGCTGTCTACATGACCGGTCCGACGAAGCCGGCGCCGATCCTCGAGACGTTGCGCCGCAACCGGCCAAGCGTGTTCTTCTCGGTGCCCGGGTTGTTCGCCGCGTTGGGACGGGAGGAGGCAGCATCTGAAGCCCTGGAGTCGGTCCGGTTCTGCGTGTCGGCAGCCGAGCCGCTGCCTGCGGTGACGATCGAGCACTGGCGCCAGGCGTTCGGGCTGGAGATCGTCGATGGCATCGGGTCGACGGAGATGCTGCACATCTACTGCTCCAACCGCCCGGGGCAGATCCGGCCGGGAACGTCGGGCTGGCCGGTCCCGGGTTATGAGCTGCGCCTCGTCGACGACCACGGCGCGGTCGTCGAAGGCCCGGCGATCGGGGCGCTCCACGTCCGCGGCGATTCGTGCGCGGCGCTCTACTGGCATCAGCACGAGAAGAGCAAGGTTTCGATGCTCGGGAGCTGGTTCGCCACCGGCGATCGCTACGAGCGCAGCGAAGACGGCACGTATCGGTACGTCGGGCGGATTGACGACATGCTCAAGGTCGGGGGCCTGTGGGTCTCGCCGGTCGACATGGAGCACGTGCTGATGGAGCACCCCAGGGTCGCGGCCGTGGGCGTGGTTGGCGCGGGCCAGGCGGGCGCCACCCGGATCGCCGCTTACGTTGAATGCTCCGGCGAGCTGGGCGACGAGGAGCTGGCCGACGAGCTGCGCGCCTGGTGCAAGGAGCGTCTGCGGCGCTACGAATACCCGCATGTCGTGATGTTCGTCGACAACCTCCCGCGCACGCTCACCGGCAAGGTCCAGCGTTTCCGCCTGCGCGAGTGGGCGGCCAGCGCCGCCGCAGGGGAGGTGGCCGTGGGCGACGAGGAGATCAGAGCGAAGACCCTGTGATCTCGGAGAGGAACTCGCGAATCGCGGCGAGTACCTCGGGCTCGTGCTCCAGGTGCGGGCTGTGTCCCCCGGGAACGACCAGCCGCCGGGCCCCGGGCAGCCGCGCCTGGATCCGGTCCAGCTGTTCGAGCGTTCCATACGGGTCATCGGCGCCCTGGACGAGGAGCGCCGGCGCCGTTACCTGGGCGACCTCCGCTTCCAGTTCCCACTCCAGGAAGCCAGGGTCGAGCCAGACGTTGCACCAGCCCCAGAAGGCCGCATCGACGTCGTCGTGGTGGGGGGCCATGCGCTCGCGCAACGGCCCGGCGACATAGGCCTCGCGGGTCTGGCGGATGGCCTCCACGGTGCTCGGCTCCACGAACACGTGCGGCGCCAGCAGCACGAGCCCGCCGACAGGATGGTGGGCGGCGTGGATGAGCGCGATCGAGGCGCCGTCGCTGTGACCGACGAGCACCGGATCGATGAGGTCGAGCTCCCGGCGGAGCTCGGGCAGCACTTGCAACGCCTCCTCGTGGAAGAACAAGGGGGTCCGCGGTTCCGCCGGCGGCTCCGACCGTCCGTGTCCGTAGCGCGAGAACGCGACCAGCCGCCGCCCACAGGCCCGGCGCAGATCCCCGGGGAAGCTCCGCCACAATCCGATCGAGCCGAGGCCCTGGTGCAGGAGGACGAGCGGCGCGCGGCTCGAGTCACCCGCGAGGCTCGAGTCACCCGGGAGGTCGAGAACCTCGATGCGCCGACCCCCGATCTCGAGCCCGGTCGTCGCGCTGTCGCTCATGATCGGTGTGGCCGCACCGCGATCCGGACGTCGACCATGGCGCACAGCCGGCCTTGGTCGTCGCGGAACTCGTGGGACCACAGCCACTCACGCTCGTCGTGATGGCGGCAACTAGCGGCGACGTGCACCGTGCCCTCAGTCACCGGGCGCAGGAAGTGCGCGAAGTTGCTGAGCCCGGACACGGTCATTCCGTCGCGCCACACGGCGCTCGCGGTCGCGGCCGACGCCACCGTCTCAGCGACGGCGGAGTAGATGCCGCCGTGCAATAGTCCGAGCGGTTGCTTGAGATCCTGCCGGACGGCGAAGCGCACTGCGGCGGTCTCGTTGGTCATCTCTTCCCATTCGAGGCCGAGGAAGCCCTCAAACGTCGTGTCGAGGGGCAGCAGCGACTTGGGCAGCAGGTCGCTGTCCCACGGCCAATCGCTCATCTCGCGCTGCGCCCCGAGAGTTCGCGGTGTGCCGACGCTCTCACGCCTGACTGCCGAACACCACCGACTTGCTCTCGGTGTAGTAGTCGAAGGCTTCCATGCCGTGCTCCTTGCCGTAGCCGCTCGACTTCCAGCCGCCGAACGGGAGCTCGTCGTAGACCTTGGTCCGCGAGTTGATCCACGTGTAGCCCGCCTCGATCCGCTCGGCGGCGCGGCGCGCTCGCTGGAGATCCCGCGTCCACACCGACGACCCCAGCCCGAACGGCGAGGCGTTGGCTCGTTCGATCGCCTCGTCGAGGTCCCGGACCCGCCAGATTGGGAGCGCCGGACCGAACACCTCCTCGGTGGCCATCGGCGCGTCGTGTGGCGAATCGGCGACAACGGTCGGCATGTAGAAGAAGCCGCCTTCCAACTCGGCGTCCTCGGGCGCCGCGCCGCCGGCCAGCAGCGTCCCGCCCGCGGCCAGCGTCCGCTCGACCTGCCCGGCGACCTCGTCGCGCTGGCCAGCGGTGTGCAGCGGCCCCATTTGCGACCCTTTGACGTCCCCGCGCCCGACCTTCAGGCGCCTCGCCTTGTCGGCGATGGCCTCGATCACCCCATCGGCGACCGACTCGAAGACATACACACGCTTGATCGCCAGGCACGCTTGACCGCAGTTGTAGAACCGTCCCATCGACGCGGCCGAGGCGGCGGCATCGAGGTCCGCGTCCTCGCAGATGATCATCGGATCAGAGCCGCCGAGCTCGAGAGTTACCCGTTTTATGCCGCGCGCGGCGAGCGCCATGATCTGCTCGCCGACGGGCGTCGAGCCCGTGAACGCGATCTTGCGGATCTGTGGGTGGGTCACCAACGCAGTGCCGGTGACCGACCCGCTGCCGCTGACCACGTTGAACACCCCCGCCGGCAGACCCCCCTCGCACAGCAGCTCACAGAACCGCAGCGTGGTCAACGGCGTCGTGCCGGCCGGCTTGGCAACGACGGTGTTGCCGGCCACCAGCGCCGGCGCGAGCTTGTTGCACAGGAGCGTTGTCGGGAAGTTCCACGGCACGATGGCGCCGACCACCCCGAGCGGGCGGCGCAAGACGATCCCGTCGACGCCCGGGGCGAGGTTCGGCGCATGCGCGCCCCTCAGGGCCTTCGACAGACCGACGTAGTGCATGAGGGTGTCGACGGCCTTGGTTAGCTCGATGTGTGAGTCGCGCAGCGTCTTGCCCTGCTCTCGCGTGAGCAGCGGAATTAGCTCCTCCAGATGCTCCTCGAGGTGGCGGGCAGCGCGACCAAGAATCTCGCCGCGCTTGGACACCGCCTGGGCCGACCACTCCTCAAAGGCACTCGACGCGGCCCGGACCGCAGCATCGACGTCTCGCTCGCTACCGCCGGCGACCTCGGCGAACACCTCGCCGGTACCCGGATTGGTGACGGCCAAGGGATCGCCGTCGTTGGCGTGCTCGCGTCCGTCGACGAACGCGCCTGCGAATCTTGTGATGGTCTCGGTCGTCATGCTCCCACGAACTCCGGCGTGCGTTTCTCGACAAATGCGTGCAGCCCCTCGGACGCGTCTTTGGAGCGGAACAGCCGCTCGACCAGCTCGGCCTCGAGCGTCAGCCCGTCATCGAGCGAGCGTTGGCCGCCGTCGTTGACGCAGCGCTTGATCGCCGCGGTCGCCAGTGCCGGCCCGCTGGCGAAACGTGCCGCGTATTCGCGAACGCGCTCCTCCGCCTCGGCTGGATCGAGCAGCGCCGCGATCAGTCCCCACTGCATGGCCTCCTCCGCAGAGAAGGTGCGGCCGGTGACCAGGAGGTCCATCGCGCGCGACGGACCGAGCAGCCGCGTCAACCGCTGGGTGCCGCCGTTGCCCGGCAGGAGCCCGAGTGTGACCTCGGGCGTGCCCAGCTTGTAGCCCCCGGCGTTGGCCAGGCGGATGTCGCAGGCGAGCGTGATCTCCAGCCCTCCGCCGAGGGCGTGGCCGTTGATGTGTGCGATGAAGATCTGGGGCGCGGCCGCCATCCGCTTGAACGCGGCCTGACTGACGCGGATCATCGCCATGTTCGACTCGACATCCCCGTCCAGGAACTTCTTGACATCGGCGCCGGCTGAGAAGAACTTCTCAGACGCACTGCGGACGATGACCGCCCGCGCCTCTGAGTTCAGCGCCTCGTGGACGGCATCGGAGAACTCGGTCATCACCGCCAGGTCGTACGAGTTGGCGGGCGGATTGTCGAGCGTGATCGTGCCCACACCCCCGTCGACGGCGAAGGAGACGCTCATCAGGCCAGCCCTCCCACGACGACGGACTTCAGCTCGACATACGAGTCGAGCGTCTCGATGCCGTGCTCCTTTCCGAAACCTGACGCCTTCACGCCGCCGAACGGCAGCTCGTCGTAGCCGTAGTGGATCTGGTTGACCCACGTCATGCCGGCGTCGATCTCCTGCGCCGCGCGGTGGATGAGCCGCACGTCGTGCGTCCAGATCGACGATCCCAGACCGTACGGCGTGCTGTTGGCGCGGCGAATCGTGTCGTCGAAGTCGGTGAACCGGAACACCGGCAGCACCGGTCCGAAGACCTCCTCGGTCACGAGGCGTGAGTCGTGCGCGGGCTCGGCGATGACCGCCGGCTCCAGGAACCATCCCTTCTTGGACACCCCTGTGCCCCCGCCGAGGAGCAGTTCGCCGCCGGAGGACACGCCGCTCTCGATCTGCTCGACCAGCTCGTCCCGACCCGCCCGGGTGTGGATCGGCCCCATTCGCAGCTTCGGCTTCTCGGCCTTGACGGACCCGTCCCCGGGTTCGTAGCGGCCAACCCGCTCAACCAGCTGCGAGACGAAGGCGTCGTGGACCGAGTCGTGGACGAACACGCGCTTGCAGCCCAGGCAGGCCTGACCGGCGTTCCAGTAGCGGCCGATGATGACCGCCTTGACGGCGGCCTCGACGTCCGCGTCGGCGCAGATGATGACCGGGTCAGAGCCGCCGAGCTCGAGCGAGAGGCGTTTGAGGTCCGGGGCGGCGAGCGTGGCGACGTGGCGCCCCACCGCGGTCGAACCGGTGAACGCGACGCGCCGGACGTCGGGATGGGACACGAGCGCGTCGCCGATGACCGACCCGCGGCCGGTGACGACGTTGAGCACGCCGTCGGGCACGCCCGCCTCGCTGAACAGCCGCGCCACCTCGAGCGTCGCCAGCGGCGTCGTGGCCGCCGGCTTGGCGACGACCGTGTTGCCCATGGCCAAGGCAGGGCCGACCTTCGTACCCAGCAACGTCAGAGGGAAGTTGTAGGGGGTGATGGCTACGCACACACCCATCGGACGGCGGATGACCAGGCCGTACGCGGGTCCAAACGTCGAGGGCAGCTCCTGGTAGCCGCCGCGCACCTTGGTTGCCGCCTCGGCGTAGTAGTGCAGGCCGTGGGCAAGGTGGGTGACCTCGCCACGGGCCTCGGCCAGCGGTTTGCCCTGCTCGGCTGTCAGCGTCGCCGCCAGCTCGCCAGCGTGCTCCTCGATCAGCGCTGCCGCCGCGGCCAGGATCGCCGCACGCTTCTCGACATCGGTGCGCGACCAATCGGCGAACGCGTGCGCGGCGGTGGCCACGGCCAGCTCCACGTCTTCAGGCGAGCCCGCCGGAACGGTCGCGACCACGTCCTCGGTCGCGGGATTGACTACCTCGATCTCCTCGTGCGCCACCGCCTGGCGCCACTCGCCCCCGATCAACATCTCAGGCACAGGGCCTCTCCTTCCCGGTCAGGCGATCCGCGCGTCGTCGGTGACGCGCACGCGGCTCGCGGTCATATATCGCTGGCTGTACTACTGGTAAAGGCCCGAGGCCGTCCGCGTCCATCGAAGCGCCGACCCCGACAACCTCTTCTTCTCCACCGCCGGAACGCCGGCGGCCAGCGTGCCGGAGGCGACCCGGGTGCGCTCGGCGTCAGGAATACGCCCTCGCCGACCGTCGGCCCGATGCCGTCAAGCTCGACGATCGTCGCCATCAGCGGCGCCCGGGACGATCGAGCCTGAGCCTCAGGTTCTGGGCGCAGACGTCCGTCCGGGCCCGGGGGCTCTCCTCGCTTGACGGCACGCTGAAGAGACTATACGATGGCGAGCGTAAGTCAAGTGTCATATCTGCGGGAAGGGCAAGGTCGATGGTCGCCACTGCTGTAGAGGAGCTCGCGCCGCTCACCGAGGAGCAGGTCATGGAGCATCTCGCGGCCGGGAAGCTGGTAGAGGGCCTCCAGCACATGTCACCCAAGTACTTGGAGGGCATTCGCCGCATCCTCACCGTCTCCGCAGACACCGAGTTCGTCAGTGCACCCGCGTACCTGCGCGCGGCGCAGCACGCGCCTGCGCTCAACAACTTCGGGTCGGCGATGTCGATCATCCAGGACGAACTGGCCCACGCCCACATCGGCTACCGGCTGCTCGGCGATCTCGGGGTCGACATGGACTGGCTCATCTACGAGCGCCCCGCGCTCCAGTTCAAGTACCCCTACGCCTTCGACGTGCCGCTGAACTCATGGGTCGAGCTCGTGTGCGCCAACGCGATGTATGACCAAGCAGGGTTCGTGCTCCTCGGCGACGTTTATCAGTCGAGCACCTTCGGCCCGTGGAAGCGCGCCCTGGCCAAGGTCGACAAGGAGGAGACCTTCCACCTGCGTCACGGCCGGACCTGGCTCAAGAAGCTCGTCAAGGACCCCGACGGCGAGCAGGAGGTCCAAGCGGCCGTCGACTGGATGTTCATCCTCACGCTCGAGTGGTTCGGGTTGCCCGACGACCTCAAGGTCCACACGGAGCAGCTCGACTACGGCTTCAAGGGCAAGTCCAACGACGAGCTGCGCCAGACGTGGATGGGTGAAGTCGTCCCGTTCATGGACGAGATCGGGATCGACGTACCGGCCCACTTCGATGCCGAGCGCGACGAGTACGTCATGGATTGTCCGTTCCCGGCACGGTTCGATGAGGAGAGGCGTGAGTGGCTCCTCGACGAGGGGCCGGTGAGCTGGAACGAGGTGACCACCCGCTGGCGCGCCCGTGGGCCGATGAACGACGACTACGTCCGGACGCTCCAGCGCGGATACCAGACCACTGGGCTGAGGAAGCCCGCATGAGCGTCGCGCCCCCGAGCCCCGCCGAGCTGGTCAAGGCTCGGATCTGGGAGGCTCTGCGCCACGTCGAGGACCCGGAGATCCCGATCTCGGTCGTCGGGATGGGCCTCATCGTCTCGGTCGGCTACCGCCCCGAGGGGCGCGCCGCCGAGCTCCAGATCACGTTCACGGCGATGGGCTGCCCGGCCATGGAGTTCATCGAGGAGGACATCCGCGAGGCGCTGCTGTCCGACGCCGACATCGATGAGGTCGAGATCGAGGTCGTCTGGGACCCGGTTTGGACCAAGGACCGGATACGCGCGGACGCCCGTGAGACGATGCGGCGGCTCGGGATCGTCGTATGAGCCGCGCCGACGAAACGGTGTGGGAGGTGTTCGCGCGCAAGGCCTACGAGGAGCCGCTCCACCACGTGGGCACCGTCACCGAGTCCGACGAGGACCTTGCGCTTGTCTGCGCCCGCGCGATCTACGACGAGCAGCCGTGGATTCACATGATCCTCGTCCCCCGCCAGGAGATCCGGGAGGCGATCCGCGCGTGAGCACCACGGCCGCCATTGATGGCGCCACCGCGACGATGATCTCGCTCATCGGGTCGCTCGCGGACAACAAGAGCGCGCTCGGCCGCCGCTACGGCGAATGGGCCGTCAGCGCCCCGACGATCGAGTCCGCCGTCGCCGCCGCCGCGATGGCCCAGGACGAGCTCGGGCACGCCCGCAGCACCTACCCCGTCCTGGCCAAGCTGGGCGTCGAGCGCAGGGACGAAGGCCTCGGCGGCGGCCAGCCCCTGAGGATCCTGGCGCAGGAGCTCCCCGACTGGGCGTCGGTGATCGCCGCCAACCTCGTAATCGACGGCATCCTGACCACGTTCGTCGCCACCGCACGTGACAGCACGATCGAGCCGCTCGCCCAGCGGGCCCGGAAGATCCTCCAGGAGGAGGCCGCCCACCGCGTCCACGCCGAGGCGTGGCTGAAGCGGATCTGCCGCACCGGCGGCGCGGACGCCGTGCTTCTACGCCGGCGCATCGCCGAAATGTGGAGCGAGGCCGCTCGGTGGCCCGGCCCCGGCGACGATCTCGGCTACCGGGCGGCGCTCGCCGAGCGGATGGTCAGCGCGGGGCCCGACGACATCCGCGGCCGCGTCCGGGATCGGCTGTCGGAGCTGCTGGTCGCGCAGGACGCCGGACTGGAGCTCGAGGATCCGACCGACTGGTCGGCATGGGACGGAACGCGCCGCCAATGAACGACGCCGGAGGCTCCTGCCCCTTCTGCGGGTCGCGCGACATCGAGACGGTGGCGGCGTGGGGCGGCCAGCTCATAACGAGCCAAGTCCGCTGTCGCAGCTGCAACACATACTTTGAAGCGGTGCGGGACGACCTCGGTTCTGGGGCTGTCGCGTCGCCTCCGCCCCGCGGGCCGAGTCGGCCGTGAGAACGATTACTGCCTCGCGCCGATGATGTACGACCAGCTTCGACGGAGGTCCGTCGGCTCGCCCGCCGCGAGGTCGCTGCTGCTAACGGTCCTCGGCGAGTACGTCCTGCCGCGGGCGGGCGGAGTGTGGCAGGAGACGCTCGTGTCAGCCCTGGCGTCGCTCGGCTACACCGAGCAGGCGGGGCGCCAGGCGCTTTCCCGGAGCACCCGCGACGGCTGGCTGCGGACCGAGCGCCGCGGCCGGCGGGTCCGCATGTCTCTGACCGATTCCAGCCGTGCGTTGCTCGCCACCGGGGCGCAGCGGATCTACTCCTTCGGCCGACCCTGGGATTGGGACGGCCGCTGGCTGATTGTGGTCCTGCGCGTGCCGGAGCGTCGCCGCGCGGTCCGCCACCACCTGCGCTCGCGGCTGGCGTGGGCCGGGCTTGGATCGCTCCGCGGCGGGATCTGGATCACGCCCCACGCCGAGCGAGAGCGCGAGCTGATGACGGCGTTCGACGACGAGCCGGACGCCGAGGCCCGCTCGTTCATCGCCCAGCTGGGCGAGATGGGCGACCCGAAGCAGCTGATCGCCGAAGCCTGGGACCTCGGCTCCGTTCGCGACCAGTACCAGGCCTTCATCGACGACTTCGCGCGCCCGCGACCGTCTACGCCCGAGTCGTGCTTCCGCCAGCAGACGCTGCTCGTCCACGCCTGGCGTCGGTTCCCATTTCTCGACCCGGACCTGCCCGCGAGCCTGCTTCCGCCGGATTGGCCGCGCCACCGGGCGCACACGGTGTTCGTCGAGCGCCACGAGCGGTGGGCGGCGGCCGCACGGATCTACTTCGAGCAGCTGGAGTCGAACCTGGGCCTTGACTCACGCGCTGCGTGAGGCGCGTTGGCGGGTGAGCGCCCGTCCGATACCTGATGCGTGCGCAGCCTCCGCTTCTCGCCACATCGCCGGGAATGAGACTTCGATGGTGAGTCCACCCTCCGGTGGCGCGCCCGTGATGATCTCGGCGCGGTGTGCGGTGGCGATCGCTTGGACGATGGAGAGCCCCAGTCCGTATCCATCGTTGTGCCCGGTGCGCGCGGCGCCCCGTCGCTCGAACGGTTGGAAGAGACGCTCGATGTCCGCAGGCCGGACGGCCGGGCCGGTGTTGCCGATGGCCAGGAAAGCGTGCCGGTCGCGGGTCCCGGTGGTGATCTCGACATGTCCGCCAGGGGTGTTGTGGCGGATCGCGTTGTCGAGCAGGTTGGCGACCAGGCGCTCCACCAGCCGCGGATCGCCATTTGTTGGTGCTGGCGCGAGCGTCGCGCGGACGTCGAGATCGAGGTTTGTGGTCTCCGAGCCGCGCATCCGTAGGACTTGGGCGGCGAGTGTCGCGAGGTCGAGGCGCTCGCGGCGCTCCAATCCCGCTTGGCCGCGCGTGAGCGCCAGCAGCCCATCGATCATCTGCTCCAGGTGCTGCTCCGAGGCAAGCACTCGCTCGTGGGCTGTGCGCAACGAGGCGAAGTTCGCGTCCGGGTCGGCTAGCGCGACCTGGATCAGCGCTCGCTGGCGTGTCAGCGGAGCGCGGAGCTCGTGTGACGCGTTGGCGACGAACTGGCGTTGCGCTTCGAACGCGGCGTCGAGTCGCCCAAACAGGTCATCGAGGGTGTCCCCGAGTTCCTTGAGCTCGTCGTGCGGGCCGTCGAGGGCCAGGCGCTCGTGCAGACTGGTGGAAGAGATCCGCTGTGCCGTGCGGGTGATGGTTCGGATGGGTCGCAGCATCCTGCCGGCAACGAGCCAGCCGCAGAGAAGGGCGAGCACGGCCACGATGGCCAGAGCGATCCCCGAGTCGACCAGAAGCTGGTGCGAGTCCGCGGCGCGCTGTGCGGCTTCGACGGACCCTGCCCGGCCGATCTGATGCGCGGCCGCTGCCAGCTGATTGACAGCCTGTGCCAGCTGATGCTGATCCCGTGCGAGCTGATGCTGGTCCTGCGCCAGCCGAGGCAGAGCCCCGAACAGCTGGCCGGGGTCCTGTGCCCGCGGACGCACGGAGATGACCAGGTCATGCCGATCCTGTGCCAGTTGATACTGGTCCTGCGCCAGCTTCGACAGAGCCTGAGGCAGTTGAGGTACCTGGGGGCCCCCCTTGTTGCTGGGACCGTATGCGATTTGCGGAACCTGTGGCCTCTGCTGGAGGTGCTGGATGGCGGGAGCGCGAGGGACCTTCGGTAGGTGTGGCTTGGTGTATTCGGTTGCCCGTTCGAAAAGGGCGTAGGTGCCGGCCAGCAACACGGCGCCGGAGACCAGAAACAGCCCGCCGTACAGGAGCGTCAGGCGCACGCGCACGGTCCGGCGCGGCAACGCTCGCCCCATCCCCACCTGAGTGATGCGACGGTTCAGCCGCGCGGCGATGTTCATATCCTGTAGCCGGCCTTGGCAACCGTCTGGATCACGGGCGGCTCGCCGAGCTTGGCTCGCAGCCGGCTGATCGTGATCTTGACCGCGCCGGTGAACGGGTCGGCGGCCTCGTCCCAGACGCGTTCGAGCAGCTCCTCGGCAGAGACGACCCGACCTTGGGAGGCGAGCAACAGTTCGAGCACGCCGAACTCCTTGGGGCGCAGCGCGAGCGGCCTACCGGCCCGGTGCGCGCAGCGCTTGGCGGTGTCGAGCACAAGATCGCCGTGCTCCAGCACCGGAGGCATGCTCGGCTGTGCACGTCGGGCCAGGGCACCGATCCGAGCGACCAGCACCGGAAAGTCGAACGGCTTGGCCAGGTAGTCATCGGCGCCGAGCCCCAGCCCGTGGATCAGGTCGTCGTTCGTTGCCGCGGCGGTAAGCATCAGCAGTCTGCTGCGCGCGCCGCCCGCGACAAGCCGGGCACACACCTCGTCGCCGTGGAGGCCAGGTAGGTCGCGGTCGAGCACGATCACGTCGTAGCCGTGGACGAGCGCCCGTGCCAGACCGGTCTCGCCGTCGAGCGCGACATCGACCGCCATGCGCACGTGACGCAGGCCTGCCGCGACCGTCTCGGCCAACTCCTGATCGTCTTCGATCACTAGCACGCGCACCGATGCTCCTTCGCCCGGGAAGGTAGCGCCACGAGGTTTCAACACGGTTTCGGTGATCCCGCCGATACCGCTCCCCCGCGGGATGTTCCTTCTCTTCCCGGCCACGATCGACATGCAATCGCCGGCGTGGGTGGAGGCCGCGGCCGCGTGTGGCTCCCTCGCCGAGAGCTTCAACCACCCGCACTCCTGATGCAAACCGCAGTCAACGCCACGGCCCGACCAGCCAGACTGTTCACCGCTGTCGCCACGCGGTGCTGAGGACCGGCCTGGCCTGCACGAGCGTGACTCACGGCGTGCCGACGCGAGCCGCCGTCGAGCGGGCGGTCAATGGCGGCTGACCGTTACGGAACGGAATCGATACTGACAGCCGACCGTTTCACAGCGGTGTGACCGGCCGCGGCGCATATACCCGTTGCGGGCCAGGAGCAGAGGAAACCGAGCGGAAACCGCCCGTCGCGTAGAACCGATGCGCAGACCTGAAGGACACCAGAAGGAGCCCAGATGCGAGACAGCAGTCATCCAAAACGGCTGACCCGCTCACCGCGAGCACGCCTGCTCGCCGTCGCAGCACTCGTGAGTGGGGCACTGCTAGCGGGATGCGGCGGAAGCTCGGGCAGCCCAACCGCGGCGATCGCCGGCGACGCGACCACCTCGGCCTCGACCGTCGCAGCCAGCCTTGGTACCACGGGCTCGCGCTCCACCGCGCCCGGCGTCGGCGGGTCGGCTCTCGCGTTCGCCCGGTGCATGCGCGCCAACGGCGTGCCCAACTTCCCGGACCCGACCCCCGGCGGGGGCATCCGTTTCCAGGCGGGCGCTGGACTTAATCCCGACGCGCCCGCGGTCGAGGCGGCGCGGACGAAGTGCCAGAAGCTCCTGCCGGGCGGCGGCCCACCTGGCCCGGGCTCGACGACAAACCCCTCCGCACAGACGATGGCGAAGCTGGTCACGATCGCGCGCTGCATGCGCCAGCACGACGTCCCCCAGTTCCCCGACCCCAGGACCTCCGTGCCGTCCAACCCAAGCGGTTTCAGGGAGATCACCGATTTCGACGGGGCGATCCTTCTGTTCCCGAGCACGATCGATATGCAGGCGCCGGCCTACAGGCAGGCCTTGACCGCGTGCGGCGCGCCGCCACTTGGCCTCCCCCACTGATGGAAACCGGAGTCGATGCAGGCAACGTCACGGTCAGCGCACCCGCCTCCCGGCGGCGAAGCCTTGGGCTCGCGCTGGTCCTGGTGGTCGCGGCCGGGGTGGTGGTGGCGATCGTGCTCGGCACCCGCCCGTCCTCGCCGCGGGCCTCCAGCGGCGGGGTTAGCGCGGCCGGCGCCGCGATCGTGCAGCGGCGCAACCTGGTCGAGACCGACACCGAGTCGGGCACGCTCGCCTACGCCAACCCCCAGACCGTCTACAACCGACTCACCGGGACGATCACCTGGCTGCCTGCCGTCGGGCAGCTGATCAGGCCGGGGCAGAGGCTCTACCGGGTCAACGGGCGCCCGGTGGTGCTCCTCGACGGCGCGCTGCCGGCCTACCGGGCTCTGACGGCCAAAGACAGTCCCGGCCAGGACATCCTGCAGCTCAATAGCGACCTTGTGCAGATGGGGTTCGCCGATGGCCAGATCACGATCGACGACGCTTGGCAGACCGGCACCACCGACGCGGTCGAGCGCTGGCAGGCCTCGCTCGGTGAGAAGCAGACCGGCAAGATCGCGCTCGGCTGGATCGTGTTCCTCCCCGGCGCCCAGCGGGTCACACAGCTGGAGACGACGTGCGGGTCGACCGTCGGCGGGTCTGGTAGCGGCTCAAGCGCCGGCAGCGGCTCTGGCCCAACCAATGGTTGTGGCGTCGCGGAGGCGAGCGCGACCGTACCCGCGCCGCACCCCGAGTTCGTCGACCTCACCACGTCGAGCACCACAACGCCGACGACCACGACCAGCACGACATCGACGACCACGACGACGACCCCCGCCACGACGACGACAACGCCGACGACCACGACGACCAGGACGAAGGGCACAAAGCCACCGTCCAGGCACAAGCCCGGCGGCTCCGGCTCCAGCAGCGGCAAGAGGTCGCGCAGCGGCACCGCATCGGGCAGCGGCAGCGGCCATAGCTCCGGCAGTGGGAAGGGCTCCAGCGGTTCCGGCAGCGGGAGCGGGAACGCTTCTGGCAGCGGCAAGAGCTCCGGCAGCGGCAAGGGCTCCAGCGGTTCCGGCAGCGGCAACAGCGCAGGGAGCGCGTCGGCGATCTTGCAGACGACCTCGACCGAGCTCGTGGTCACGGTCGATCTGAGCGCGAGCAACCAGTCAGAGGCCAAGGTCGGCGAGACGGTGACGATCGAGATGCCGGCCGGCAACACTGTCAACGGCAGGATCAGCGCGGTCAGTTCGGTGGCGCAGACCTCGAGCAGCTCGGGCAACGGCTCAGGCTCGGGTCCGGGCAGTGGGAGTGGCAGCGGCAGCGGCTCGTCGGGGTCGACGATTCCGGTGACGGTCACGCTGTCTGGCCAGCACTCCGGGGCGGGGTTGGATCAGGCGTCGGTGAGCGTGAACTTCGCGCAGCAGAGGGCCAAGCATGTGCTGTCGGTGCCGGTGACGGCTTTGGTGGCGACCGCGGGCGGCGGCTACGCGGTGCAGGAGGCGGCGGCCCCGTACAAGCTGATCCCGGTGACGACCGGGCTGTTCGCCGCGGGCTACGTCCAGATCTCCGGCCCCGGCATCCATCCGGGCCTGCAAGTGACCGATTCGCAGGGATGAGCATCGCCCTCTCGCTCGAGGCTGTGAGCAAGGAGTATCCGGGCGAGGTGTTCGCGCTGCGCGACGTGTCGGTTCAGGTGACCCGCGGGGAGCAGGTGGCGGTCGTCGGCCCGTCGGGGTCGGGCAAGACGACGATGCTGACGGTGATGGGGACGCTCGAGCGGGCGACGCGCGGCGAGGTGCGCGTCGCGGGCCACGATGTCGCCGGCGCCTCGGACGCAGAGCTGGCTGGGCTGCGCGCTCACCAGGTTGGGTTCGTGTTCCAGGAATTCCATCTCCACGATGCGGTCGCGGCGCTGGACAACGTCGCGCTCGGGATGCTGTACACGGGCCGGCCGCTGTCGCAACGGCGCGAGGCGGCGCGCGCCGCGCTCGAGCGGGTCGGTCTGCGCCATCGTTTGATGCACCGCCCGCCGATGATGTCCGGCGGCGAGCGCCAGCGGGTCGCGATAGCCCGCGCGATCGCCAAGCGCCCGCTGATCGTGCTCGCCGACGAACCGACCGGCAACCTCGACTCCAAATCGGGCGGGGAGGTGATCGACCTTCTGCACGAGCTCGCGTCCGACGGCGCCACGCTGGTGCTGATCACCCACGAGGAGACGATCGCCGCGGGCTTCGCCCGTCGGATCCAGATGCGCGACGGCGAGATCGCGTTCGACGAGGCCCAATGACCGCGACCACCGCCCGGCTCGCCCGCCCCGACCGGATCGCCCCGGCGCGGCTGCCGCTGAGCCAGCTGATCTCGACCGCGCTGCAAGCGCTTCGCACCCGCCGCTTGCGAGCGGCGCTGTCGGCGCTGGGGATCGCGATCGGGATTGGCGCGATGGTCGCGGTCGTCGGCATCTCCGCCTCCGCACAAGCGAACCTGATCGCGGAGATCGACGCGCTCGGCACCAACCTGCTGAGGCTCACACCCGGGCAGACGTTGCTCGGCGCCAACGAGGTCCTGCCCGCCACCTCGGTGCCGATGATCGGCCACATGCAAAACGTGCTCTCAGACGCCGCCGTCTACCAGGTCTCGAGCGCGAACGTGTACCGCAACCCGCTCGTCCCCACCGCCCAGACCGGCGGGATCGGCGTCGACGCCGCCGGCGAGAACCTCCCGGAGGTGATGAGCGCCACGATGACCTCCGGCCACTTCCTGGACTCGGTCTCAGACCGCTTCCCGGAAGCCGTGCTCGGAGCCGAGGCCGCCGACGTGCTCCAGATCGGCCACGTCGGCGGGCACGTGATGCTCTATCTCGGCAACACCTGGTTCACGGTGGTGGGGATCATGAGCTCGGCGACGCTCGACACCTCGCTGGACTCGACCGTGTTCATCTCGCTGCCGGTCGCCGAGCGGATGTTCGCGGTTCAGCCAAACCCGTCGGAGATCTACGTGCGCGCCAACCAGAACCAGGTCCCCCAGGTGTCAAACCTGCTCGCCGCGACCGCCGACCCCCAACAGTCCGACGGGGTCCAGGTCTCGAGGCCGTCGGACGCGCTCGAAGCACGCGCCGCCGCCAAAGGCCAGTTCACCGCGCTGCTCGCCGGGCTCGGCGCGGTCGCGCTGCTGGTCGGCACGATCGGGATCGCCAACATCATGGTCATCAGCGTGCTCGAGCGCCGCGGCGAGATCGGCCTGCGCCGCGCGCTCGGCGCCACCAGACGCCACATCTCAACCCAATTCCTGGCCGAATCCGCGCTCCTGGCCGTGCTCGGCGGCGTCGCCGGCCTGATCATCGGCGCCGGCGCCACCGCGATCTACGCCCAAGCCAAGCACGAACCATTCGTCATACCGCTCTACGCGCTGATCACCGCCCCCGCCGCCGGACTCCTCATCGGCGCGATCGCCGGCCTATACCCCGCGATCAAAGCCGCCCGCCTCAGCCCAACCGAAGCGCTACGCGCCACATGACCAACACGCCGACACGCAAACGCACGGACGGGCCGTCCGCGTAGCAGCGGATCATTGTCTCGCGCCCTTTACGGGCTGCGAACGGCCGGACTTATGATTTCTTCGGTGCCGGTCATGATCTGTCTTGATGCCAGCGTGACCTGCTCGAGCGTTCTTCGTTGATCCGATGAGGGAGACGCCGAGGCCACCAGCCGAGAGTCGCGGAGATCGGACAGGGGGATCGGACGCGACGGTCACGGCGAGCGCGCAGCTGCCGGAGCTTGATCAGAGCTCGCTTGTGGCGCTGAGTGAGGTGGGCCGCCGCTGGGATGGATGCATGCCGGCGCGGGAGATCTGGCAGCGCGCGCTTCCTGTCGATCCGGGGCTCGATTTCGCCGATCCGGAACGCTCGCGCGCGGGGCGCTTCATCCATATTCGAAGCGCGGCGGCTGAGACGGAGGACGACGACGAGCTCGAAGCAACTGCGAAGGCCGGGGAGGGCGATTCGCTGACGGGCCGGGTGGGGTACGCGGCGCGCCGCGTGTTGATCGGTCCGCCGCTGCGCAGCACCGCGATCGCCGAGGCGCGGATGGGGAGGCTGCTCGCGCTCGCGGTCCTCTCGCCCGACGCACTCTCCTCGGTCGCTTACGGCCCCGAGGCGATGATGGCGATCCTTGTGCTCGCCGGAGCCGGCGAGCTGAAGCTCTCGCTGCCGATTGGAGCGGCGCTGGCTGTGCTGATGCTGTCGGTGGGCCTCGGTTACCGCCAGGTCGTCCGAGCCTATCCGCACGGCGGGGGCTCTTACATCGTCGCGAGCGACAGCCTGGGTCGGCAGTGGGGACTGCTTGCGGGAGCGGGGCTGATCGTCGACTACATCCTCACGGTCGCCGTGTCGGTCGCCGCGGGCGTGGCCGCGGTGACCTCGGCGATACCTTCGGTCGCTGCGGCGACTGTCCCGATCGGCCTGGGGGTGATCGTGCTGCTGGTCGCCGGCAACCTGCGCGGGGTGCGCGATTCCGCCGCCGCCTTCGCCGCCCCCACCTTTCTGTTCGTGGCCGCGGTCGCGTTGATCGTGATCGCCGGTTTGATCAAGGCCGCCTCGCACGGCTTTCATCCCGTGCCCCCGGCGCCTCACAGGGCCACTGAGGCGCTCGGCGTGCTGCTCGTGCTGCGCGCGTTCGCCTCCGGGGCGACGGCGATGACCGGCATCGAGGTGATCTCCAACGCGGTCCCGGTGTTCCGCCCCCCGGAGGATGTACACGCCCGCCAGACCCTCGGCGTGATGGTGGGGCTGCTGATCGCCATGTTCGTGGGCGTCGTGCTCGTCGCTCATTTCGACGGCGCATCGCCGGGCGGCGGCCAGACGGTCCTCTCCCAGATCGCACACAGCAGCGTCGGGAACGGCGTTGCCTACGGGTTCGTGCAGCTCGCGACCACGCTCGTGCTGCTGGTAGCGGCCAACTCGGCGTTCAATGGCTTTCCGCGGCTGCTGTACGTCATCGCCCGCGACGGCTTCGCACCCCGCCTGTTCCTGCGCATGGGGGATCGTCTCGCGTTCTCCAACGGCATCCTCGTGCTCGCCGTCCCCGCGGCCTTGATCTACGCGGCGTTTGGTGGTCAGACCGGTCCGCTGATCCCGCTGTTCGCGATCGGGGTGTTCGTCGCGTTCACGCTGGCTCAGAGCGGGATGGTCGCGTACTGGTGGCGCCACCGCGAGAGTCGGTGGCGCTCCGCGCTCGCGACCAACCTCGTCGGCGCCGTCCTCTCAGCCGTGGTTGTGCTGATCGCCGCGGTCACTAAATTCACCGAGGGCGCCTGGGTCGTGGTCGTACTGATCCCCCTCATCGTGTGGGCGTGCAGACGCGTCCACGACCACTATCAGCGCGCCCACGAGGCGCTCACGCCAGCACCCGAAATGGGGGAGCAGGCGCCGTCCGGTCGCTTGGCGCCACCTCGGCTCGCGCCGGTGGTCTCCCAACGCCTAGCCGAGGCGCAGGACGATCCCGCGGAGGTGCACAGTTTCGCCGTCGTCCCGGTCGCGGCGCTCGACCTGGCTGCACTGCACGCGCTCGCGTACGCCGTCTCCCTAAGCCAACCGGTGCTCGCGGTCCACGTGAGCCCCACCGAGGAGGAGGCCGAGCGCTTCGAGCGCTCCTGGCAAGCGTGGGGTGACCACCTGCCCGTGGAAGTGCTCGTCTCACCCTATCGCGCAACGGTCGCGCCGCTGGCCAACTACATCGCCGCGCTGCACCGCCAACGCCCTGATGTCACGCTCACGCTAGTCGTGCCGGAGATCGTCGTCGCCAAGCCCTGGCAGCGGATCCTTCACAACCGAGTCGCGACCCGCCTGCGCGCGTCACTGATCGCATATGAGGGCATCGTCATCACCACCGTGCCATTCCACCTCCGCCGGTGAACGGCTCAGCTCGCCTTATCCGCGACCAGGCCGAGACGGATTGGCGGAGGCCAACGGCGCTGCAAAGCGGCTCGCGCTTGAGCGTCAGCTCGAACCCGAAGCGCTGTCGCCTGCGACGCGAGCGCGCCGCTCCTCAGCCTCAGCCGCGCGAAGGCGTGCTTCTGCGCCCTCGCAGGCTCGCTCGAGCTCGCGCAGGTGCGCCGAGCTGGTCGGCCGTTGTCCATAGGCCTTGGCCTTGTACAAGTCGTAACGCTGACGCGCGTACTGGGCCTGTGCTCGCAGATCGTCCAGATGCCCGGTGGACACGGCTTCGAGTCTAGAACCGGCGTCCCGGAGCGTCGCCGGCTCGGGGCGGCGCTGTTTTCGATGATGAAGTCAATCCTTCCGCCGAAAGCTTCGCCGCCGCTGAGCGGCGTCAGCAGGGGCCCCAACGTCCCCTTGGCCCTTACGCACCGCGCGAGCCCGTCTTAGCGACGCTGCAGCGCGCTGACGAATCCGTTTGGCCCCTGGATGCCTGGGTTGCGGTCAGGATGTCGAGCAGCTGTCCGATGTTCTGCTCGCAAGCGACCGCGTCGGGAAGCCGGAAGTGAGTGTTGATCGTGTACTGGTTGCGGCGGCCGTTTCGCTGGCGCGTGATGTAGCCGGCCTCGACGAGCTCGACGACGATTCGATGCGCGGCCCGTTCGGTGATCCCGACGCGATCGCCGATGTCGCGCAGACGAACGCCGGGATCACGGGCGATGCAGACCAGCACCTGAGCGTGGTTGGTCAGAAACGTCCAACCGGGTGCCGCGCGCTCAGCCATCAACAGGAGCATATCATTTCTAGATATAGTTTTCATGCTATAGTTATCATACATTCACGAGAGGACCCGGAGATCCCCTCGCCGCCCCGAGGAGGTCCTCAATGCTCTCCAACACACGCAGCTCGCCGGTCAACTCGCCCGCTCCGGGAGTGATTCCGGACACGATCAGCGGGCCGGTGAGCGAGGAGCCAGCGGTGGCGGTGCCGAACACCGCTCGCGCCCGGGAAGCCGCGGCAGCGGCAAACGGGACCGAGACACGGGCCGAGCACTTTCGCCGCAAGGCGCTCCGGGGGCGACTTCACGGCTACGCGATCGGAGCCGTCGCGCTCGTCGCGGTACTCATCGCGCTCGCCGCGTCGAACACCGGGCAAGTCAAGGTCAACTGGTTGATCGGCAGCTCCCGCGTCTCGCTCGTATGGCTGGTGCTCGCCGCCGCGATCCTCGGCTGGGGGCTCGGACTGATGGCCAGCACAAGGTTCCACTGGCGGACCCGCGCCCCGCGCCCAAGTCGGCCCCGGTCATAACGCCTCACGAGGTCGGTGAGACGCCCCATCTGCCCGAGGCGGCCCGCGCCGATGATTCCAACCGGTTGTCGGCTGGCTGCTTCCATCATGTTCCTTTCTCGAACTCGGACGCGAACAGGTAGCTCACGGCGAGGCTTCGGTACGGTCGCCACCGCTCCGCCAGCTGGACCATCTCGTCCTCGGTTGGAAGGTGGTCGAATCCGTAGGCCCGTTCGACCGCGCGCCGCAGTGCGAGGTCGCCGGAGAGCAGTACGTCCGGCCGGTCAAGAGCCACGATCAGGAAGCCGTGTGCCGTCCACGGCCCGATTCCCGGCACTTCGGTCAGTGCCGCCTCGACGTCGGCGTCGGTCATGCGGGAGAGCGCGTCATCGCTCAGGCGTCCATCGACGAACCGCTCCGCGAGGGCTCGCAGTGTCTCGCCCTTGCGAGCCGACATGCCACTGGCGCGCAGTTCCCGTGGATCTCCCGCGAGCAGCTCCGCCGGCGACGGCAGATGTCCTGCGAACCGTTCCCGGAGACGGGACAGGATCGTCCGCGTCGCTCTGACCGAAAGCTGCTGCCCGACGACCTGGAAGACGAGCGTCCCGAAGGCGTCAAGCGGAGGAAGTTCGTCGAGCCACGCCCGCGGATGGAAGTCCGGCTGCGCATCGATCAGCCGCGCGAGCACCGGATCCGCCTCGCGCAGGAACTCGCGCGCCTTCGGATCGGCAACGGCAGTCCCTTCGCGGCGCTCAATGTCCATCTTCCCGGGCATCGTTTAGCAGGTGGTCGGCGGCGAGCACATCACCAGGCCTTCATCCCGCCGTCGACCACGATGTCGACGCCCGTCACGTAGGAACTCTCGTCGGAGGCGAGGAACAGTGCGACGTTCGCCACTTCCTCCGGGCGGCCGAGACGACCCAGGAGCGTCTTGCCGAGCATGTAGGTCGCCCACTCCGGGTCGTTGAGCTGCTCTCGTGTTGCGTTGCTTTCGATCAGGCCCGGGGAGATCGAGTTGGCTCGGATCCCGTCCTCCCGGCCCTCCATGGCCAGCTGTCGCGTCATCCCGATGATTCCCGCCTTGTTCGTAGTGTGGGCGAGCGACGGGAGGATCTTGAAGCTCAGCGACGCGTTCAAAGACGCCATGTTGACGACCACGCCGCCGCTCGCCTTCAAATGCGGCCACGCCGCCCGGGTGAGGTAGAAGACCAAGTCGACCTCGTCCCGGCGGGCGCGATCCCACTCTTCATCCGTGATGTCTTCCAGCCAGTTGAAGTACGACATCGCGGCCAGGTTGAAGAGCACGTCGACCCGGCCGTACGTGCCCACCGCCAGTTCGATCAGCGCCTGACAGTCGGCCGGCTCGCTGAGACGGCACGGGTGCATGGAGACGATCTCACCGCGCGCGCTGCGAACCATCTCAACCGTGGATTGCGCGGGTTCGACGGTCACGTCGCAACCCACGATCGACGCGTCCTCGCGAGCGAACGCCAGCGCGGATGCGCGACCCATGGTCCCGCCTGTGCCCGTGATGACGCACACTTTTCCTTCGAGTCGGCCTGCCATTTAGTGTGCTCCTTAGGCTTGCGCGGCGAGCTTTTCCGCCTCTGCCACACCCACTTCGTCGGTCAGCTCCGGGACCTCCCTGAAATACCAGTGGATGACCTCGAGGGCCGGGCCGGCGAGCGGGCCTGCCCAGTCGCGGAACAGCTCGGTGGTGACCGCGAGCGCCGTATTCGGCACGGCGCCGGCGTGCGCCAGCCTCTCGATCCCCGTGCGGTGCGCGACCTGCGATCGCCCGCCGACGGCGTCGGTCACAAACTGTGCGTCGTAACCGTTCTTGAGTGCCTCGACCGTCGCGAACGTGAGGCAGATCTCGGTGTGAAGTCCACCGATGATCAGCCGCTTGCGCCCGGTCTCCGCCACCGCCTCACGGAACGCCTGATCCTCGAAAGCGTTCATGGACGTCCGGTCGATCGGCGTCGTCCGCCTCAATAACCGTGACGATCGGGCGGTCGCGTACGGCTCCCGTTGCGGGACGCTGCGCGTCGCTTGAGCAACCCCGCTACTCGGCAGTCATTGCGAGCGAGCTCGAAATCTCCGCTGGTCGACTACCTGACCTCGCGCTCCCTCACTGCCTCGACGCCAATGCACGTGCCTCGATCGTCCCTGCGAAGCTCTCGATCGCGTCCTCGCTGTCCTCGCCATGGAACACCAGCCGCTCCACCGGCCACGGGTCGCGGTCCCGGGACTCCTGCTCGATCAGCCAGTCGATCACCGCCTCTGCCTCGGTGCCGGCGGGGAGCGAGAGCTCATGCACGGTGAACTCGTCCAACAGCTGGATCGCCTCCGCGGCGTGGCGAGCCTGGATCCACCCGGCCGGCGCCTGACCGGCGTGCAGGTCGGGATCCAGCCACACGCGCCTGGTGTGCTGTCTCTGAGCGTCGTCGCGCGCTACCAGCCACGCCAGCTCGCCCACCGCGCGCCACAGATCCTCGGTCAGCGGCCCCGGCCGGCGCTGCTCGAAGAACTCCAGCAGGCCGCCGTAGTACCACAACTGCTCACGCGCGGTCTTCTGCGTAAACCGCTCCCACAGCCGGTGCCCCTCTTGGCGGTAGTCGCGCACAATCGAGCGAGCGTTGTGAACCTTGTCCGCCAGCGCCACCCGCAACACCGCATCGTCACTCACCTCGGGAAGGTGGACCAGGTAGCGGCGCTTGCGGACGATCCACCGCTCGGACCCGTCGCCGTCGACCGTGTCCGAGCAGCCCTCCACGATCGCCGCCACGCGCGGCCCGAAGGTGCACTCGATCCGCTCCAGCATCGCTCGCCCCCCGCCATCCTCCACAGCGTCGTGCAGCATCGCCGCGATCGCCTGATCCTCATCGCCACCGTCCTCAAGCACCAGGCCAGTGACGACCAGCAGGTGCGCCAGGTACGGGATCTCAGTTCCTATCCGCCGCTCGCGCCCGTGGACCTCTGACGCCAACCTAACGGCGGCCAAGAACCGCTCGCTCAGCTGGGGAGGAGCACCGGTCACAGCTCTTGATCGTGCCGCACCTCGGCCGCCGGCGCATCCGCGATAAGCACGGGTAGGGGCCGCGGAGTCGGTGCAAACCGCGGATCGCTCTATCGCCTAGCCCTCAGGGTGGTAGCGAAGACCGTCGAGGGCGATGCGAAGGATGTGCTCGACCTGGCTCGGATCGCTGGCCGGGATCTTGGCGATTCCGACGACCATCTGCATCACCTCGGGGAACTCGACGTCGTCGCGGACCGCTCCGGCTGCCTGTGCGCGCTTCAGCAACGGATCGCCGGCGTCGTACAGTGACGCTCGACACACCTGGAACAACGGGGCGTCGGTATCGAGATAGTTGAGCAACTCGTGGGCCAGCGCTTGCTTGGTCGCGAGATAGCCCATCAGGCGCTCGAACCATGCATTGAGCGCATCCCACGGATCGCTGGCCTCGAGTTCGGCTGCGGAGCGGCAAACCTCCTCGACCTCGTTGACGTAGAGAGCCTCTAAAAGCGCCTGCCGATTGGGGAAGTGGCGGTACAGGGTGCCGATGCCGACGCCTGCGCGGCGTGCGATCTCCTCCAGCGCGGTCGACTCCCCTCCCTCGGCAAACGCCGTCCGAGCAGCCGTGAGCACCTTCTCGTAATTGCGCCGGGCGTCCGCGCGCTTTGGGCGCGTGATCAGCGTCTCGGGACTCACTTCGGTCGTGTTCATCGTGATTCGCTTGACAACCGGAGGGTGCCTCCGTATAGTTCCGGAGGACTCCTCCAGTTATTTCGGAGGCGGCCTCCATTTTAGCGCCTCACGGCATCACCGCCCGCTTCGTAGCTCGGTTTGGGCCACTTCGCGTGCTTACCGGGGGCATGGCGAGCGCGGTGATCGGCCTGCTCCTGTTCAGCACCGTCGGACCGAGCACCGCCTTCTTCCCCACGATCTTCTTCGCGTGCTTCGCGATCGGTCTGGGCATCGGCAGCGCGTTCATGCCCCTCCTCACCCTCGCCATGGCCGACGTTCCCGCCGCCGACTCGGGCCTCGGCTCCGGGATCACCAACGTATCCCAGCAGGTCAGCGGTGCGCTTGGCCTGGCCGTCCTCAGCACCATCGCCGCGAATCGTACGAAGGGACTGCTATCCGCCCACCAAGGGCTCACCAGCTCCCTGATCGGTGGCTACCAGCTCGCCTTCGTCGTTGGCGCGGCAACGATAACCGCCGGCATCGTCCTCGCCTTCGCGCTCCTGCGGCCCCGCCGCGCGCAGCCGGGGCTGGAACTGGCCGACACCCCCGCGGCAGACGACGCCGCTCGCATCAACTTCGACATCGAGAGAAAAGCCGCATGACACACACTAAGCGCCTCCCCGCCCACACCACCGCGTCAAGCCGAGCAGGGCGCCGCTCGCCACACGCCCCGTTGCAGTCCGGCCGACGGCCGAGTATCCGCCTGATCTCCGACGGTGTTGTGGCCGGCTACATCCACGACATCTCGCAACGACATCGCGACGGCGTCGATGGCTCCGAACCTCGTTCGCGTCGACCGGCGTATCACGCCTGACCCGCCCGCGCCCGGGCTGCCCCATTGTTGGGGCCGCTGCGCGGCGTCCATGGGGCCGGGGCAGCGACAGCGTCCGCACTGCGGGCGCTGTCGCTTCCCCCATCCGGCCGGCCCGCGCCGGCCGCCATCATCAGTCGTCGCCGAGGAAAGCCGCCGGCAGGTTCCGTCCCGGCACCTGGTCGGGCAGGTAGATCTTCGGATCGCCGGGGTAGGCGACCTGCCAGTTGTGCGCCGAGTACCAGTCAAACCGGTTCAGCAGGACCGGCTTCTCACGGTCGGCGCGTGACATCGAGCCGTTGTCGGCGGCTTGCTGCTTCTGCCACGCCATCCAGGCGTCGTAGACCGGGCGCATGTCGGCCGGCACCACGCCCTGCGGACGGAACTCCTGGCGTTCCGCTTTGGTCAGGTCGGCCGGCGGCGAGGTCAGGGCCTTCGGGCCGTCCGGCGCCCCCAGATTGAGCGGGATCTGGTTCGGCTGGAACGTGTACGGCGCGTAGTTCGGATGCTGCTTGAACGCGCCGTACATCGGCTCGGCGGCCGCATCTTCCTGGTTCATCGGCCGGATCCCGAGGATCTGCTCCACCGTCTTGACCATGTCGAGCTGGGTGAAGTACGAGTCGTCCACGCCCGGCCTGGAGTACGGGCTGATCACGAACGCCGGGCCGCGGTGGCCGTCGACGTGGTCGACGCCGTTCTGGGTGTCGTCCTCGACGACGAAGATCGCCGTGGACTTCCAGAACTTGCTGTGGCTGATCGCGTCGACCACGCGTCCGGTCGCGAGGTCGTTGTCGGCCACCTGCGCCACGGGATCCGGGACATTGGTGCCGGTGGTGTGATCGGTCATCAGCCACATGAACGTCAGCTTGGGCATGTTCCCTGACTTCTTCTGCTGATGGAACACCGGCAGCCACTGGTCGACCCGGTACTGGTCCGGGATCGAGAGCTGGAAGTTCGGGAAGCAGGGATCGCTGATCGCTTGCAGCGACGGGATGTCGGACTGCACCCTCGTGTACTGGCAGGGGTTGCTGATCGGCTCGGGTCCGTTGTGCCCGTTCTCGAGCCACTGCGACTCCGCGTACCACGTATCCCAATCGGGGGAGCCGGCCGGGAGGCTGTACGGGTTGTAGATGTACTCGCCGAAGTTCTGCACGCTCAGGCCGGCTTTCTCGGCGGCGTTCCAGAGGAAGCCGTCGCGCTGGTAGGCGAGGGCGTCGCCGCCCTGCGACGGGTACGAGCGGTAGAACGCCCCGAACTCTTTCTCGACGTAATCGTTCGCCTCGGCCTGCACGATCCAGTTGTGCCCGTCGGCCGAGAGTGTGCCCTCGTCATAGAAGTTGTCGAGGTCACCGAACCGGTACGCCAGAGCGTGCGCGTTCGGCGTGATCTGCGCCCCGAACTGAGCGTCGGCCGGAGCGCCGTTGCCTTCGCCGAGATCGCCGAGGACCTGGTCGTAGGTGCGGTTCTCCCTGATGATGACGACGACGTGCTTGATCGGTGAGGGATCGCCGAGGTGCGCCGGGATGACCTTCGGCACGGTGTCATAGTCGCCCTGGTTGATCGGCTTGATCTGCTCCCAGTCGTTGTCGGTGACGACAGTCTGGGTCGCCTGATGGATGCCGCCGCGGTTGGGCAGCGGGAACACCGTCACGCTTCCGGTGTCGTCGTATGTGTTGTGATCGGTGACCTTCTCCGCTCCCGGGGCCGTGTACGGGCCCTTGTCGATCGTGGAAGGCGGCCCCTGAGCGCCGATGCCCTTGTCGTTCGTGACGATGATGTCGCCGGCGGCGAGCTGCGGATCGGGCTGGACCTGCACCGGGTACCAGTCGGTCGGAAGCAGGCCCTGGAGCCTCATGGGCCGGTACAGCCCGCGATACATGTAGACGGCGATCGCGTTGTCACGGCCGATGCTGACGAGCACCTTGTGGCCGACCATGTTGATCGCATTGGCATAGCTGCCGACTCTCTGCCCGGGGATCGGGTTGGTGCTCACCGTCTGTGTGACCTGATTGTCGCGCTCGTCGATCACCGACAGGCTGTCGTCGTTGGAGTTGGCCACGAACAGAGTCGTGCCATCCTGGTAGAGCGCGGTGGGCTGTAGCCCGACCGGGATCTCCTGGGTCTCGTCGCCTTGCGCCAGGTTGACCACCGAGACGGTCCCGGTGATCGCCCCGCCGGTCGACTTGCTCGACACGATCGGAGTCCCGTCCGACAAGTTGGTGAACTCGCCGGGCTTGGCCGGCCGGCCACCCTCGTTGGAGACGTAGGCGGTCGTCCCGTCCGGAGAGATGACCACTTGGCGCGGCGCGTTGCCGACCGGAATCGTCGAGCTCACGCTCGGGGTGGTCGCGGTCGGATTGTCGATGACCGCAAGCTCGTTGGCACCGTTGAGGGCGACGTACAGCTTCGACCCGTCCGGGGAGTAGGCCATGCCCGAGGGCAGCTCGGCGCCGCTGGCGTTGCTCGGGCCGGTGTTCGGGTCGCACTGGGGCTGGTTGAGCGGCGAGCCGCAGAGCGGGATCGCAGCCGTCTGCGTCGCAGTGCCGTTCGTCGGATCGAACGAGAAGCGCAGGAGGAAGGTCGACTGTGGCACCCACAGCGTCGTGCCATCGGGCGAGAACAGCGGCCCATCGGCGGCCACCGAGTAGTCGTCCTCGGGCGCACCCGGGGTGGCCAGGCCGATGTGGTCGACGATCGTCTGCGTCTTGAGGTTGATGATCGTGAGGTAGCCGGAAAACTCGTTCCATCCGAGCGCCGCGACATAGGTGCCGTCCGGGCTCAGCGTGCTGGACACCAGCCGCTCCTGCTTGTCGAGGATGCGGGTGCCCAGCGGCGAAATCCACTGGTTGGTCGGCAGCAGGACACCGTTGGCGTAGGTCAGGCCGACCTGCTGGGTTCCGAACGGATTGAAACCAAAGCCACGGAACGCGGCTGCCGCTGCGGCGCCGATCACCACCACGCACGAGGCGACCGCTGCGGCGACTGCCACGCGCCCGCGGCGGCTTACCTTGCTGCGTCGGGAAACGAACTCAGGCACGGACCACCTCCCAATCAGGTTCACGCATCTGTCACTGGCCCGACCCGATCACCAGGACGGCTACGAGCTGCTTTGCGTGTTGCACTTACCGTTACGCACTCGCGTCCGTGCCGTCGCGACGAGCCTGCCTGCTCTATTTGCGGCGTAAGGTATGCGCCCGGGACGCGGCGGTTGTTACTAGAGCGTGGCCGTGATGTGTTTGTCGACGTTCACAAATCGTTGACTAGTGAGCCGCGGACCGACACTTATATTGCCGGGCGTGGAAGCGGTTCGCGCGCGTTCTCTGGTGAAACGGTTCGGGGCGACGACGGCGGTCGATCGCCTTGACCTAATCGTCTGTCCGGGCGAAGTGCGCGGTCTGCTTGGTCCCAACGGGGCAGGGAAGACGACGCTGCTGCGCATGCTGTTCGGCTTGATCCGCCCCGACGCCGGTCGCGTGGAACTGTTCGGCCAGGCGGTGCTCGCCCTGGGTACGAACGCGTTTCACGGCGTCGGCGGGTTCGTCGAGGAGCCGTGCTTCTACCCCTATCTTTCCGGGCGCGCGAACCTCGCTCTGCTCGCCCGTCTCGACGGCAACACCGCGACCCCCGCCGACATCGATGACGCGCTTGCGCGGGTGGAGCTCGCGGCGCGCGGCGACGACCGGGTGGGCGGCTACTCGACCGGGATGCGCCAGCGGCTCGGGATCGCTGCGGCGCTGCTACGCCGTCCGCGACTACTGCTCCTCGATGAGCCGACGAGCGGCCTTGACCCGGGCGGCACGCGAGCGGTCGCGCAACTCGTCAGCGAGCTTGCTGCTCAGGGCGTCGCGGTGCTGCTCTCGAGCCACCAGATCGGAGAGCTGGAGAAGGTGTGCACCACGTACACGGTGCTGCGAGACGGACGCGTGGTGTGGGACGGGACGACTGGCGAGCTTGAGGCGCAGGCCCCGCCCTCGGCCTACGCGCTGGCCACGAACGACGACGCAGGCGCGCTCGAGATCGCCGCCCAGCAACCGGGTGTCCGGACCCAGCGTGCGCCCAGGGGTGGTCTCGTGCTCGCGGCTCAACGCTCCGAGCTCGACGCGCTGGTGCTCGCGCTCGGCGAGGCGCGGGTGATCATCCGCCGCCTCGAACTGCTCGTCAGCCCGCTCGAGAGCATGTTCTTCGCGCTCACCTCGGACGAGCCCCTGGACCAGCTCGCGCCGCAGGAGCTCACCGAGAAGGTCCTCGCCGGCGTATGACGGCGATCGCCACGCCCCCGCCGCTCGCGCTCCCCGAGCCCGTCCAGGGCGACGGCTTCCGCCACGCGTACGGGGCAGAGCTGCAGAAGCTCTCTGTCCAGCTGACCACGCGCTTGCTCGTGCTGGTCGCCCTCGTCGGACCCTTCGCATTTGCGGTGCTGCTCAAGATTCAGAGCGGCACCCCCTCCGATGCCCTGTTCGGCGCCTGGGTCCACTCGTCGGGATTCGCGATCTCGCTCGTGATCCTCGGCTTTGCCGGATCCTGGGGCTTTCCGATCATCGCCGGCGTGCTCGCCGGCGATCTGTTCGCGTCAGAGGATCGCCACGGCACCTGGAAGACGATCCTCACCCGTTCCTGCACGCGCGAGGACGTGTTCGCGGGCAAGGTGCTCGCCGCCGGCACGTTCGTGATCGGGATCGCGACCGTGCTGGCCGCCTCCAGCCTGCTCGCCGGCATCGTGCTCGTCGGCGCCACATCGCTTGTCAACCTCAGTGGCGTCCTCACCTCGCCGGGGCGCATGTTCGTGCTCACCGTCGTCAGCTGGCTGTACTGCCTGCTGCCCGTGCTCGCCTACACGAGTCTCGCGATCCTGTTCTCGATCGCCACCCGAAACGGGATCCTCGGCGTCCTCGGCCCACTGCTGGTCGCCCTCGCGACCCAGTTGCTCGACCTGATCGGCAAGGGGGTGATCGTCCACACGCTCCTGATCGGCTCCGCATTCGACGGCTGGCACGGCCTGCTCGTCGCCCACCCGTTCTTCGGCCCGGCGCTCGTCTCGGCTGCCGTCTGCGTGGCGTGGATCGGCGCATGCCTCGCGATCAGCTGGCAGATCCTCCGCCGTCGCGACTTCCTATCGACCACTGCCACGCGGACCCCCAGCTGGATCGCGCCGATCCGCGTGGTGGCGATCGCCACCGTCGTCGTCGCCGTCCTCGCCCTCTGCGGCAACCTTGGCCCGACCGGCGTGACCGCCACCCGGCTGAGCGCGGCCATCGGCCCGACGTTCAACAACGCCACGCTGCTCCAGCAGGCGCTGATCGGCCGCCATGCCCCGCCCGGCGCGCGGCTCGACGTCCAGCCCAACTGCGGACGCAGGGCCGCCGCGGCGGTCGGCCCGGGCGACTGGAACTGCACCCTCTACGTTTACCTCCCGCAGTCGAACGCGGTTCCCTTCCAGCAGACCGCGGTCGAGTACGACGTGAGCGTCCAGTACAACGGCTGCTACAAGGCGCAGTCGCCGCCGAACTTCATCGGCGGCCCGACGATGCAGGACGCCGCCGGAAAGAGCGTCACGAACCCGCTTTACATCGTCTACGGGTGCTTCAACACCCTGTAGGCGCGTGCGTGCGACCGCGGATCAGGTCGGCCGCCTTCTCGCCGATGGCCGCGCCCCGGAACCTCGAGCGTGGCCAGCAAGGACGGCGAGCTTGTGGTCGAGCTCGATGCGCTCCATGGGCTCAGTGCCGACTCGCCTACCTCCATGCGCCTCTGGTGCTCCGCGGCAACGCTTGAGGGTGGATCGTATTCTGGGGCCCGATGGCGGACCTGCGCGCAGCGATCATCGGCTACGGCTTGGCGGGTCGGTTCTTTCATGCTCCGTTGGTCGCCGCGACGGAGGGGCTCGCCGTGGCCAGCGTCGTCACATCTAGCCCCGAGCGTCAGGCGCTGGTCTCGCGAGAGCATCCCGGCGCGCAGATACTGAGCAGCCCCGCCGAGCTGTGGGAACGCGTCGAGGACCATGATCTGGTCATCGTCGCGACGCCCAACGAAGCGCATGCGCCGCTAGCCACCGAGGCGATCGATCGCGGCCTGCGTGTGGTAGTCGACAAACCACTCGCGGTGACGTCCGGCGAGGCCGAAGCGCTGGTCAAGAAGTCCGAACAGAGGTCGAGGTTGCTCACGGTGTTCCAGAACCGGCGCTGGGACTCCGACCAGCTCACGCTTGCTCGGCTCCTAGCGGAGGATCGCCTGGGGACCGTTCTGCGCTACGAGTCACGCTTCGAGCGCTGGCGGCCATCGGCGAGCGCCGAGTCGTGGCGCGACTCGACTGCGCCTGAACTTGGCGGCGGCCAGCTCCTCGATCTCGGCACCCATCTGGTCGATCAGACGCTAGTTCTCTTCGGTCCAGTCACGCACGTGTATGCCGAGATCGATGCACGCCGCGGCGCTCCTGGTGACGACGACGCATTCCTGGCTCTACGCCACGAGGACGGCGTGATCAGTCATCTGCGCGCATCGGCGATCACCGCGGCGCCAGGGCCGCGGCTTCGCGCGCTGGGCACGAAGGCAGCGTTCGTGGTGCGGGACCTGGACGGTCAGGAGAGCGCGCTGCGGTCCGGCGCTCGTCCTGATCAGGTGCCCGATTGGGGCTCTGAGCCGGAGTCGCGCTGGGGTCGACTCGTGAGAGGTGAGGAGAGCGCGCCGGTGCCCAGCGAGCGCGGTGATTGGCCGCGGTTCTACGCGCTGCTGGTCCGAGCGCTCCGCGATGGAGATCCGCCACCAGTCGATCCACACGACGCCGTGACGACGTTACGCATCCTCGAGGCTGCGCGACGCAGCGCTGACAGCCTCGAGGTCGTGGCGCTCTCATCCTGACATCGCCCGGTTTGATCAACTTCTATTGCACCCGAGCTCGCCGCCTGCTTGGTGCGCAGCTGCTGGGTTGTGTGAGCACGCGAAGGCGGCAATGATCAATGTCGAGGAGACGATCATCACGATGACGAGGGACAGCGATGGATAGACCGGTGTTGTTCTGCTACGACGGCTCTGATGGATCGAAGGCGGCCCTGTCGGTCGCCGTCGAGCTCGTCATGCATCCCGCCGATGCCGTGGTCCTGGTCGTGTGGACGCCGGTAGCGGTCCAGCTGGCCAGGGGAGGCTCGCTACTGGTCGCCGTGCCGAACGAAGGCCAACTCGACGAGGAGGAGATCGCCGCCGCGCAACGGATCGCCGATGAGGGCGCCGAGCGCGCCCGGAAGCGCGGCTACAACGCTACGGCGCGAATCGCCCAAGCCGACGATTCGGTCGCCAAGACGATCAGTGAGGTCGCCAAAGAGATCGACGCGCGGCTGATCGTCTGTGGCCAACGTGGACGCGGCGCGTTTGCCAGCGCGATCCTAGGCAGCGTCTCGCATCAGCTCTCGGCGCGCGCGAAACGCCCGGTGCTGATCGCGCCGCAGCACCCCGCCCAGTAGGTCGACGTATCGCCCGCAGCCTCACGGCGAGGGGCGGGCAGCCGGGGCGTCGCGACGATCCGGCGATCCGTCTCGCTGAGATGACCCGCCCGCTTCTGGCAGCGGACGGTTGCTCATGCGCAGGGCCTGGGTGGCGGCGCCAGCCCGAGCCTCGAGGTTGAGTGCAAATGCTATTCCGCGGGCGAGCGCCGTCCTAAGCGTGCACTCGCGGGCCCCGGCCTTCGAGGGCAGGATCAACAGCGCCAGAAAGAGGCCGGTGGCGAAGATGCCCGCGGCCCACCAGAACCCCGTCGTGTAGCCATGGACGGCCGCAGCGTCAACCAGTCCGGGCAGCCCGGCATGAGTGCGGGCATAGTCGCCGGCGGCGCTTGCCGAGACCGTGCTCAGCAGCGCAAGCCCGACGGCGCCGCCGACCTGCTGGGAGGTGTTGACCATTGCCGAGGCCACGCCGGTCTCGCGGACTTCGACGCCGAGGGTCGCGGTTCCGATCGCGGGCGCGAAGATGCACCCCATGCCCACTCCGATGATCAGTAGCCCTGGGAGGACGTGCGTCGCGTAGGAACCTCCAGGACTTAGACCGGTGAAGACGATCATCGCGACCACCCCGAGCGTCATCCCGGTCATGACGAGCGGCTTGGCGCCGGTGCGAGGCAGCACGCGGGTCTGCGCCGTGACCGAGGTGACCACGAGGAGGGCTGTCATCGGGAGGAAGGCCAGGCCGGTCGTCAGCGGCGAGAAGCGGAGGGTCAACTGCATGTAGAAGGTGAGGAAGAAGAACACCCCGAACAGGCCGGCGGCGGCGAGCAGCACCGATACGTATGCACCCCCGCGCGCCCGGCTTCGCACGATATGCAATGGAAGCAGGGGATCCTTGACGCGGCTCTCGATGACGACGAAGGCGATCAGCAGCACCGGGCTCGCGACCAGCGCGATGATCGTCGCTGACGCGGTCCACGAGTGGGTTTCTGCGTTCGAGAAGCCGTAGACGAGCGCGAATAGTCCCGCGGATGCGGTGAGAAGGCCCGGTACGTCGATGCCTCCGCGCTCAGGATCGCGGTGGTTGACCAGAAGCCGTAGCGCGAAGATCGCGGTCGGCACCGCGATCACCAGGTTGACGTACAGGCACCAGCGCCAGGAGAGGAACTGGGTGAGCGCCCCGCCGAGAACGAGACCGACCGACGCCCCGCCGCCCGCGATCGCGCCGAAAATCCCGAACGCTTTCGCCCGGTCAGGGGAGCCAGCAAACGTGACCGTCAGCAGTCCGAGGGCTGACGGCGCCAGCAAGGCGCCAAACATGCCCTGCAGCGCCCGGGCGGCCACGAGCATGTCGAAGTCCTGCGCCTGCCCCCCGATCGCCGAGACGATCGCAAAGCCAATCAATCCGGCAATGAACGTCAATTTGCGCCCGAACAGATCACCGAGCTTGCCGCCCAACAGCAGCAGGCTGCCGAACGCCAGCGCGTAAGCGGTGACGATCCACTCCCTGTCGGCTGTCGAGAAATGAAGGGTCTTCTGCGCCGAGGGCAGCGCAATGTTCACGATCGTCGCGTCCAGCACCACCATCAGCTGCGCGGTCCCCAGGAGCGCGAGCACCGCCCACCGGTTGGGTTCGGCCGCCCTCTGAGCCTCTGATGTGAGCGAATCGGTCATCAGGCAAGCGGCCGGATCACAACGAACGTTCCCGCTCGAACAAGCCTACTCCGCACACCCCGGGGACTCGCGGCGCTGTTCGACTCCCGCACGCCTGACGGTACGCGCACCTCGAGCGACAGAGTACGCATGACTTCACCGTAACCCATCCTCGAGCGCCTGCCAACAGAACCTGCAGCGCGACTCCGAGTCTCGGGGCACCTTTTGTTCGCGGCGGCCGGGCTTGAGGGGACTCGGGGCAGCGGGAAGCACGTACAGGTTTCACACGATGATGTGGTTTGCGCGTCATGAGCGTTGAGGAGTGGGGATGAGCCGGCTAGGGCTCACCGGAGCCGCGATCGCCGTATTCGCGTGCACGCTCTCCGCGTGCGGAGCTAGCCATAAGCAGCGCGCCCAGCGAGCCCCAACCGTGGCGCCCGGGACAGTCACGACCCCGGCGAGCCAGGACGAGGTCCTGTCACTCTCGGAACTCGGCACGTTCGAGGGGCGCTGCCCGCGTGGCGCGCGCTTATGGAAGCTGCGATTCGTCGTTACCGCCGAGGCCACGGATACGTTGTCCTACCGGGTCGGGACCGGCGCGCGCCGCACTGTCAACGTCGACCCAGGCAACGCGATCAACATCCACCTCGTCCCCGACGCGGGCACAACCCACGAACCAGCCGATCGATTCGTTCCTCCTATCGGTCAGGGACGTGGTCTGGCTATGGCGACGTCCGTCCCGACAACGGCGCCCCTTCACGCCCTGATCTACCAGGGAACCGAGCCTCAGACCCTGCGAGCAGATGTCGACCTCGCGTTCTCGACAATCGGCGGCGAGAGCGGCCAATGCATCCTCGTCGGTAGCACCGTCCACGCCTATACCTACCCCAATGGTTAGCAGCAGGAGCCTCGCCACCGACGTGGGGCGCAAGTCCGATCAGTGGGGGTGGCTGCGAAACCGGCCGTATGTCGTATGTTCCGGTTTACGCCCAGCCTCCGATTCGGACCTCACGCGGAGCACGCCGCCCGCTGATGCGTGGCGGATGATCGGGTAGCCGCTCGTACAACGCGGTCGCCGCCGTGAGGTCGCGCACCGCGAAGACCGGCGAAGGACATCCAATCAATCCCCGCCACCGCCTGCCTCAGGTCCCCGCTAGACATCGCCACAGCCAGCGGCTTGGAGGAGTTCGAGGATCTCCTGTTGTTCTGCACGCGTGTCCGCCGACCCGCTCCCTCCGCGGCCCGTCGTCCAGCACGCGAGTTGCAAGGCCGTGGATCCGCTCCGGTTGGTGGCGTGGGGATCAGCGCCGAGCTTGACCAAGCACCGCACCGTTTGCTGTTGCGACGCCGGGTCCCATCTCGCGGAGCCTGGGATGCCATCGACCGCACTGCTTCCCGACCGGCTCGATCGCGGGTTGCATCGGCTGAAGTTCCGTGCGGCAGGGGCGGACAGCCCCGCCCCTGCCACAGGCGACCATCGGACCGAGCTGGTTGGACCACATAGACGATGCCGGGCCCGGAGAGCGCAGGACGTGTCCACCACGCACGCGACGACGTTGGCGTGCACGCCAAGCCCGCCCCAACGGCGAACCTTGCGCCCGACCCGCTGCTGCTATGAGCCCAGACGGGGCGTGCCTTCAGTGACCGGTGAGATCGCCGCAACGGGCTACTTCCAGCAGCGTCGGCTGACGGGATCGGGGCACCCGACACTGCTGCTCTGGAATGATTGCGAGCACGTCGCCGTCGGCCTGTGCCTCCGGGGGTCCGACGCGTGGAATCGTTCCAAAGGAGCACTCCGGATCAGGCGGGAACTGCCGCTATCCACGCTGACCAGTCACGACCCTGTCCGGCGCCGCCGCCTACAGCCGTGACCGCTTTCGGTTGCCCTGCATCGGTGAGTATCCGGATCTTTGCTGTCTTCCCCGCTTCGTTGGCGAAGCAGGTCTGCGCCCGACAGCGGCGGCGGAGCGACCTCGAGAGCGAAAAGCGTGGGGCAGCGCGCACCCGGGGTTCGATTCATCGAGTGCCTGGATGCGCCTCTCCCTACGGCCTGATTGTGAACGGCCCGAGCAGCGCCTCGCCGAATGCGGGGATCATGGGCCGCCCGTGCGGTGGGTCTGGCAACAGCTCTGATCGCTGCCGCCGGACGCCTAGCGCTCGACCGTGTCGAGCCCGCGGTTGACCTGGCGGCGGCGCACCGGCGACAGGCAGCTTGTCGGGGCCGGCACGATCATGCCGCGACGGCGGATGGGAGCCCAGCGCAGCGGCTGTCTATGGGGATGTTGAGGGACTTCTTCGATCGGATCTCCGAGCACGTCATCAAGGAGGCTCAGGAGACGGCTGAGGCGACCAGGTGTTAGCTGGAACATAAGTTCGGCGGGCTAAGAAATGAGGTCGCGCGGAACAGGGTCATGCACCGAAATTGCACGCACGGGAGTCGGACGCCTTCGGTGACGACCCGCAGAGCGATGCGTAGAAAGCCACAATGTGCAGCGAGTTTGTAGGTGGGGCATCGGGCCTTGGGAAGACGCCAGGCTACCGGCGGTCGGCTCCCGCGCGCAGCGACTCGTTCGCCAGGCTGCCGTGTCAACGGCCATCTGTTTCTCCCCAACCGCGGCCATCATTTCTCCCCACTGGTGGCCATGGTTTCTCCCCACTGGTGGCCATCAAATCTCCCCACCATCAGGGTTGCTCGCGCGTGATCAGACCAGGGGCTTGACCCCCTTGCCGGCGGTCGCTTGGGCGAGCCGGTAGCTGTCCTGGCCTTCGGTGATGATCACGTGGGCGTGGTGCAGGAGCCGGTCGACGGTCGCGGTCGCGATGCTCTTGGGCATCAGTTCGTCGAACCCGGACGGGTGAACGTT